>Ga0154005_100206_pt1 | contig 30272 bp, 38 predicted proteins | sample TSFL089MetaG_FD_104698 | JGI IMG/M metagenome (GOLD analysis project Ga0154005, IMG submission 104698) | Attine ant fungus gardens microbial communities from Florida, USA - TSFL089 MetaG | ecosystem: Host-associated > Fungi > Mycelium > Unclassified | place: USA: Florida, Lake Talquin State...
AGTTGTTTGAGAGATAGTTGTTTGAGAGATAGGCAGTGAACAGATTGAGTTGCCGTTGGTAGCGACGCGAGCTCGCATCCGAGCTCTATCAGGCATCTCAATGGCTACGATATGACAGGTGCCAATGAAATTAAAGCAGTGAATGCCCTGCTCTCGAACAGTCATGTCAGAGAACAAAAATTTCAGGACTGCAAAAAAATCATTACAGCTCCATCTCGGCTAGCTTTGCTCCCAATTTCGGGGTGAAAACCCTCAGGAACCTAGGAACAGATATCTCATGGGCTTGAGATATATCTGTCTCAATCAAAACGTTGAGATAAAACGAGAACCAATTTTGTGACCAAGCACTGAATGGAAGATGATGATTGGCTGGTCGTTGTGTGTCTTTGTTTTGTTTGCCGGCCATACTCGAATCGCACTCGAATCTAACCATCGAGATAGCCCTTTGTTATGCATGACAATATCCACAATCAGAGATTTTCTAATGTCAATGTCGTTTCCACTTCACGCGAAACCAACATAGGATTTCTCCCCAATCCTTGGGAAGATTCCCAAAGAACACGTCCTCGCGTTTATTCCATGCAAGAACGATCCTTCCATCATCCCGTTACCTCAAGTTTCCCTGGTCTTGATCCGCCCATGTCATCTCCAGAGCCAGATTTTACACCATCAGTTTCGTCCATTTCAAGTTTACACAGCAACCTTCGGCATCGACATAGTGTAGATGACTTGAGATCACAATCGCAGATCTCTCCTTCACATCATGAAGACTATGGTGAACCACTGGGTCAAGGAAGATTGGAGGATCACTCTAAGGTTTGTTATTATCCGTCGCATATTAGGCACGACAGAGCACCAAAGTATCTCAGTCTAGGGATAAAGACAGAGGAAAGTTACCTTTTCCAGGATCAGACTCTGAGTGGGTTCTAAACTCTGGCTTTCGAAACATACTCGTTCCCATTACCATCTCAGTCTAGTTGATTTGCTTAGTCGCTTTCAAAATAGCAAGGTTAACGATCAAAATCAGGAATGGCACATGCTGGTATCCACAGAGGCGCAGGTTGCTTTAGGTAAACAGGAGGTTCGCCGACAGTCAATTATGTTCGAAATAATAAAGGGAGAACGTGATTATGTTGCTGACTTGGAGCTAGTACAAACGGTATGCAAAGCGCCGGTATTATTATGGCTGGATAGTATCCGATAACGCGAAAGCTTTTCATTAGTGGTCTCTGGGCTGCACATCCTCAGATTATGTCTGCAGATGATTTATCTTCATTCGTTCAAGATGTCTTCGGAAATATGAAAGAGATCTTCAATCTTCACCAACAGCTGCTGTACGCATTGTTTGAGCGTCAGTGCGAGCAACATCCAGTATTGCAAACTGTAGCCGACATCATTCTTGATAGTGTGTCATTACCTCCATACTTGAAATTCTTTTTCTGACTCTTACTTAGGGGTAATCAGGAATGAGTTCCGTTCTGCGTACGAGACATACATCAAACACTATCCTCTGGCCGAGTCACGCCATAGAAAGGAACTCAAACGCAATAGTGCATACGAACAGCTGTGCCAGTCAATCTATAACAACCCTCGTGTCCGTAAACGCGATCTCATTACATTCCTGTCCAGACCAGTTACGAGGTTGCCTCGTTTGGGCTTGTTGTTGGAGGAGACCCTAAAGTCTACTGAAAAGGATTACGAACACCCAGATTTGGAAACGTTGCCCCTCATCTTGGAGATCCTTCATGACTGTGTCAAAAGTACCCAACCCGGAATTGAAGTCTCTGAAAGCAAGGTCAAATTTTGGTCACTTTGCGAAAGCCTTGTGTATCAAAAAGGCGAAATTATTGTGCGCGACTTTTCTAGATAATGGTATCGCTGCCAGATGAACCGGATATACTATTCTGTTAGGATATGGATCTTTATGAACAGAGTCGTACCCTCATCTACTCTAGCCCGGTCACAAGGAAGACAAGATCAGAATCTGGATTTCACGAATGGGATGACCTTGTCGCTTCCCTTTTGGATAATTACTGTGGGCTGCCATTTTATCCGTGCATTCTTTCTCTCATGTGGTTCATAGTACTTCTTACCAGAGAGGAGCAGCAGCAGAACTTTTCGTCGGTAAAACGACGTCTCATATCACGGGTAGATTGTACACCTCTCCGAAAAGGCTTGAACTCATTTTTTGAAGCCATTGTATCTATCATTCCTGCAGCTCGGGAGTTTTGATGACGTTCCTGACGCACGCAAGGTCAAGTCCGAGGGCGGCTTACTTGAAACCTTGAGGTCCCATTCAACGCCCATATTTCCATTTACTATTTTCCATTCATCAAGCCGCTCTACCCGCCGATATACCCTGTACGTGACATCAGAAGCCCAGCGACAGAAATGGAAAACCTGTCTTTCTGAGGCTATTGCTTTACATCGGCTGAGGGAAGATTCAAACAAGGTATGTAGTAATCTCATTCAGATGTTCCCATGGCTTTTAACTTGTTCCAGTGGTTTGACCCTCTGAACATAAGTAGTTCTTACTTTCATGTTCCAAGCCAGTTGGAAACATCATCGCAGGGATTGAAGACCACAGGGAGAATCTCATCGATTGTACCTTTCAGTAAGCCCTATCGGCACTATCCTGTATAAATGTTCACGAGGTACTTAGCCTACGCAAATCGGAATTTTCTGGTGGTAGGTTGCTCCACTGGGATCTTTGTTTCTGTTAGGGGTCATGAAGGTGCATTTTATCAATATTTTTGACGCCAATTCTAATTCGATTATTCATCAGATTTCAAACAAGTTTTACAATGCCGGAATCCAAGATATATGTCAGCAATAGGAGAGACTATTCGCGGCATATTTAATCGCCTGATTGTCCATACCGAGTCGGCTGTAGTTTCGTATCCATTAGAGTTGCTAGCCCGACGAGCCTTGAAGCAAACCGAATCCGAAATGCCGGATGCATCGAAGGAAGACATTAGCAATTCGGAATCTAATATAACTTTCTGCAAATGTATACAAATAGGTGGGAGAGCGCTCGGTAAATGTCTTGTTCCACGTCCACGGTTGAGGGCCACATGATGCTGAAATCTCGAAATATCAGTCATATATGCGAGCAAACGACGACTAGGCACATCACTCACTCTTCAAGTCACGGAAGCCATAGATCGAGCAGAAATCAAGAGCATGGGTAACAAAGGAAACAACCCCTCATTCAGACCTTTCGGCGAGGTGGAATGCCATCTATTTGTCCTGATATCTTGATCTGACTTTTACCATGAAGCCGGGATTCATCCCACGCGATGCTTTTGATGTCATTGCTTTAACCAAGAATATTGCAATATGTACACAGGACGGGATTGTGATCGCAGATCCGACCAAGTAGGCCCGACCCGCCACATATACAACGACTCACATCAAGCTTTTATCCAGTCTCGCCAAGTCTGCCATAACCATCATACCCGATTTTCAGGATATCATGTCCAATACATCAATGTCCTTGCTCAGAGACCGACTGAAGGAAGCGAGACCACTCGGTTTGGCACGTGTTGATGCTAATGAGCTTTTGCTGATTTATGATTGTGGGCATCACTTATAGTCACCAACAACTGCTAAACCTCATATCTCGTCTAGGGATAGGATGCTATGTCACCAAACGAGGTATTCCTAGTCGATCAAGTGGCTATATCAGGTGGGAAACACAGGCTAATGGGTTTGCCCATCGCGGAAATCACATCCTGTTGGTCTCTTCACAGTTCATCGAAGTTAGGAATATCAATACAGGGCAGATCGCCCAAGTGATTGAAGATATTGATATACGTCTCATGTACCCTGGATATTCCACCAGCGATAGAGATGATCGGGTCCTGGTCGCCATAAGGGGCAACAAGAAAGAGGACAGTGTTACTGAGAGGGTTGTAGAACTTGTGGAGACTGTTGAGTATGTCTCCCACTCTGCCGTCTCCAACGTGTCCGATATTTGGGATGAATGGGATATGCAATGAACTACACGGGGTTGAACGTTTTTCACGTACTTAACGAGGGCTGGGAATGGATCATGACCTAGGTAAATTAGGTTATATGAACAGCCTCCAATTGATGTGTCATGACTGCCTGTGTACCACCTGTGTGTAAGTTGAGGGAGGTGCAGTGGCGAAGCGTAATAGAAACCGAGTAGAAATTATTAGATCATTATCATCTGCTATGATCGCTTTTCCTGTGTTAAATGTCTTTTCTTCGTCGGAGGATGAAGAAGCCGGCGTGTATCCGCAGGCCCAACGGGCAAACTGTTCATGAACAATGGTTTGGTCAGCATTGACGAAGACCGTGCGTGACAGGAGGAGATTGTAAACTACATGATTCACCACCAGAGTGGGTTGTGGGATCGGCGATGCCTAGTTCACTGCGTCTGCCAGCCTAGAATCTCCATTCCTGAGACCAGGTGAAGAATTCTGGTTCGTCTATAGCGTAGGGACCAAAACAGGTTTGGTTACTGGTTTCCAATACGTCTTCTTATAGTCAATGGAATCTTCCACATCTTCCTCCTTTAGCTACAGTCTCCTGTAGATACACACTTGACGTCGGGTTCTATTGATCTGCTCCACGTCCTAGCACTAGTTTGCTTGTTGCGGAATAGAAATTCTGAACCAAAAAAAAGAATAAGTCACGGGAGAAAATCAATGTTCAAGTGGAATTTCCAAGGGTGATGAAAATCCACTTATGCGAAGACAAAGCTAATGCTGCACTTACGATTCAAGCTTCTTGTATAAACAATAAGATCCAAATGACAGTACTAGGTATGAAATAAAGTGGCCTAACGCTCCTGATCTCGACCATGTGGTTGATGGTTTACGGAGCCATTCCGCTAACGTTATTGTCACCTCTATACTCCTCGTGTCACTAGTGGAATGTCTGCTCTACTCTTGAAGCACACCCTGAGTGATCCTCTCATGATGCCTACCTCTCCGATTCCGCCTGGGAAGGATTTGAAACTTTTCCAGCCCCAAAAAAACACGGTATTAGTGTCTCACGGCCGGCCGCCCTGGTATGTATGTATTGGTGTTGCAACCTCTGGTGCATATGCTGATCCGGCTTTGGGGCCCCAAGGTATGGTGAGGATGGCAGGAAAACAAGTAATGCATTTGTGATCGGTGTTGCTGGTGCAATCGTGAATTGCTTCATAAATTTTGACTTTGCTTATTGGCCACTATAGGAGGTTCTGCAAGCGGAAAGGTTGGTGGTCGCACTTGATTAACTATCGTAGTCTGTGGTACGAGATTGTTCTGTGGAACCAGACGCATGTTGCTCGTGAAATTGTTCGGGCGCTCGGATCTATCCCTACCGTTATCATCCTTTCGCAGGTGAGATGACTATGCCAGCGATTGTGGTATATGCCTAGCTGAATTAGCTTACAGGATAGCTTCTATAAGCATCATACCCCTGAGGAACTTGCCCTTGCTCATGCAAACATGTTGGATTTGGATCATCCTGATGCCATCGACATGCCAATGTTTGCTTCAGTGAGTGACGATGTATTTTCGTGTTTTCCGTTCCTGCCAACAATTCCAGTGCCTGGCGGACCTCAAAGATTGTAAACAATCGAACATACCTGTATATTCGTTCATGGAACATCAACGTCTGCGGGAGACCAAATACCTTTATGGTGCCACTGTAATAATCGGTGAATACTTTCGGTTGATTTGAAGTGTCGATTTAGATATTAAACGAAGTGTGAAGCCGAAGGCATAATGGCCCTGCATGATCCGATGTTGAGGGCTCTATATGACCTTAAGGTAAATCTCATTTGTGATTTTGCTATTTTGCCTTGTCTCACTCTGCCCAGATTTTCGTACAGTGTGATTCCGATTTGATGCTCACTCGCCGCATCAAGAGGGATGTGAAGGAACGCGGTCGGAGCGTTGAGGGGGTACTGGATCAGTATGGTCCAATAAACATCCATCTTCAGCAACCTCATATCCATCATCGACAGATATTTGCGCTTCGTTAAGCCCTCATATGATAATTTTGTGCGCCCCACGGCCTCTCACGCCGACATAGCAAGTAACCATTCGATTCTCTTCCCAAACCATTGCACTCATAGAAGCCCAAAAAGATTGTTCCAGGTTCCAACAACACTGTCGCAATTGAACTTATTTGTACCCATGTGAGGCGCCAGCTTCAGGAGCGTTCCAACCAATTCCGCGAAAAGATTGCTATTCCCTACCTTGAAACTAAATCCATCACTGGACCATTAATTCCTCCATTAGAATACCTGAATTTGACTGTCCATCCCGACACACCGCAATTGAAGGTGATTTGGGATTGTCATGTGAACTAGAATTCTGAATATGTTTACTAGGGTATCTTGACTATTCTGCGTGATCGGAACTGTAGCCGTCAAGATTTCATCTTCTTTGTTGACCGCCTGTCAACGCTCCTTGTTGAGCATGCATTGCAGTGTTTCCCGTATTTATCAAGGACCGTGGTTACGCCGTTGGGAGTTGAAACATCTGGGAAGCAGCTTGATGTGACAGTAAAGTTTCCCCAGGTGTTGTTATCTATACACCCTAATTATGTGCGATAGTATCTGTGTGGAGTCTGCATCCAGCGATCGTGAGTCTCCAGGAACCTATCTACAGTGCAATTTTAACACTTGCTTCAGTGGCGGCTGCCTGGAACGGGGATTTCGGAGAGTCATCCGCGACGCGCCAATGGGTTCTCTATTAGTCCAGTCAGATGCTGCTACAGGAGAACCAATGTGTCTTCAGGTGATGCTCCCTCAGTATATCCGATACCGGCATATGGCAGGGAATACTTGGGTATTCCTTCTTGATGTTCAGGTGAGCTCCTGTTACTGATGTTGTCGGCGCACCCATGAATCTGATACATTTTCCCGGACCGGTAGATCGGCACAGGCGCAGCCGCCTTCATGTCGATTCGTATCCTACTTGATCACGGTGTTCAAGAAGATCGTATTATATTTGTCACTTTTCTTGTTGCACGTGGTGGTGGGATTTCAATTCTTAGGCGTGCTTTTCCGCAAGTCAAGATCGTTTGTGCTGCTGTCGATGATGAAATGGAAGAATGCTGGCTCGAAGGGTTACAGGATGACCTGACGAATCCCACAGGAGTCGGACGAAAGACTTGGATTATGCAGCCTGGAATGGGACACATAGGTGAACGTTGAATTGTTCTTTCAGCGAATGTGGCTGCTGACATGGTCTTGTTAGGCGATCGTTACTATCTTTAGACGAGATGTTTTCGCAAGGAACATTGTTTACAAACGATTTTGTATACACCTCAATGTATTTTTCACGTGTGTTCTATTGGACTTCCCAATATACTATCCCCTGTGCCTCGCTGTATTTGTCAACAGGCGGACCGGCTAAAGGTATCTCGTCCGCTCTTTGCCCGAGTTGTGCTTTAAAAGAAACAGGCGCCTGCCAAAAACTCATTCGAACTCCTTTCAAAAATGTTCGTACAAATTTTGACGTCAATTGTATTTTTTCTCTGTGCAAAGGCAGCACCTTCCGCAGTTGGACCAACATCGTTTGTTCTTGTTGGCGACAGTACTACCGCAAACGGGTATGTGGATATCGGCGCGATCTATGAAAGTATTAGCCTGGAATCTTTCACAGGACTACACCAAATAGCGGAGGTTGGGGTAACGGGCTCTGCGGCTCTTCCATCACAGGAAATATCGCATCCGTTGCAGCGGGAACGCCTTGCATCAATACAGCCCATAATGGAGCTACCACAGGAAGTTTTGTAGCGGATGGGTAAGACAGTCATTGTTTCATGCGCAAATACTCTCTGGTGTTCAAATCGATATCCGCATGCCCTTGCACTCGTAGTTTCTGGAACATTTCCATCGCTGCTATTCGTGGGGAAGTGGCAAAGGGACGACACACATTGGTGACGATTCAATTTGGCCACAATGATCAAAAAATAGCACCTCCTGAATCTATGGGTGCTAATTTGACTGAGATGGTGAGGGAGATCCGAGATCTAGGGGCTGAACCTGTGCTGGTGACAAGTTTGACGAGGAGAAATTTCAACTCGGATGGAACAATTGCAGATACTCTGGGGCCTTGGGCGGATGGTAAGTATACGCCGAACTTGATGTCTGTGTCTTTCAGGTTAACCAATGATTTGTACTGCTTTTTTTCAGAGACAATCTTAATTTCTCAGCAGCAACAGACCCACCTTTTGGATTTACATGCTGCTTCGATCAAATATGTAAGAGGATGGTAGTGAAGTCTGATTAATGTTTTTCTGAGTGTTTGTTCTCTGGTAATAGGTCGAAGCCATCGGACCCGATGCCGCTCACAGGTTGAACAGGACGCCTGACGATGATACACGTAAGTGATCAAAACAGCCGTACTTTTGATTTCTGAATATCTACATTAACAATGATAGATCTCAACGTCAATGGCACTACAGTATTTGGCAGGTGTGTAATGCTGTTGATTTAAAAAAGCACAATAGTCTGATTCCCCTCAGGATGGTGGCTGACTTGCTCAATGCCAGTTTTCCCGGACAACTCCCTATCGTCTCGAATCCTCAGCTCAGTTCTGACATTTCGAATGGCATTCCTGCATTCTGAGATTTTCCAAGGGAGGCGTATATATCTATGGAAATGATAATGATATATGATGTATATTGAAGAGAGTTGGGAGGAGGATGATAAGCAATCTAGGGTGATAAGCAGTCTAGGGTGATACAGGGTACCTGTCTTCTGATTCCTTTCCAGCAATCATGTGCCAAAGCTCTGGGCCATCACGAATGAGAGCCTATCAAGCAATCATTAATATCCGTTGAACAGAAGTGATACATAAATGCTCACAATGGTGACCTCGACAGCAATGAGTGCGATGATAACCAATTCCATTCGGTGAGTTGAAGACTAAATTGATGGATGAGCTACAGACGTCATAACCAATCCTGCGCTCATACCTCTGTAAGTAATTGTCGAAGGACAGACTGGGCCTGGCCAATCGGTTAGTAGGTATCGAAACAAAAGAAAGCCTCAATCTCACCTCTGCCGCATAGGTGATCTTGTCATTGACAGACGCAGTCCGCACTCTTACTTCCAGTGCATCACTCAATGATTCAAAGTACTCTTTGAATGTGTCATTTAGAAATCAAACAGACGGGATAAAGACTCACTTTCCAGCCCTGGCTCACCCCAGTAAAAATCGGGGACGTCACTGAAATTCTCCCTGTTGAGATTTAATCCTTGTCTAAACTTCATGAGCTGTCCAAGTTTTTTGATCAATTGCGTTCGACCCATCCCCGGCTTTCCGGTCTGTTCCAGGGAGTTGGGTAGTAAAGCCATAGAGGTCAAATAATCATCTAAGGACACCTCGAGGGCTGATAACGCGGTTGAACGTGAAAGCGCTTGGGAATATGCATAACGTGCCAGAAGAGTTTCCACTGGAAAGACCATAGGCGGAAGTTTGGAAGGAAACAGTGAAGGTTCACTGAGTGGAGGGACTTGCCCAAGGATGATTAAATCCCCTTGAAGACGAGTTTTCCTGCGAATGGGGCAGATGAGTTGGCTACATGGAAGCTAGGGCATGAAAGCACGAACTCGCTGGGATCAACCACAAATTCCAGCTCTTCATCCTCTGCCTCGCGCAGTGGTGCAACTTGCATCCCAGGTGCCCTGTCAATCACCTGTGCCTTAAAGTCTAATGCATCTTCTTCTCCAAGTCCCCAGCAGACATAACTTCCATTGGGAAAAAGGAATATCTCCCCCTCTCGTCCTCCCTTCCCCGACCATTTGGGGATCCACCATGACTCATGAAGGATCTGGGAACGAGCCGGGAGCTCAGAATGAGTTCGGAGGCGAGAAAGGACAAAGCGCTTGGCAGTTGCAAGAGTGAAAACAGTCTGAATATCACTTCGAGTGGGTGTAGGATTGGTGCGAATGGGAAGCGAAGCGGAAGCAGATCGTCGTAAAGGAGTGCTGGCTTTGGGTTTTGGCTTAAAGTCTGTGTCCGCTGCAGCTGCATAATAACGACAGTGTAAAATTGCCGGAATTTGTCTGCAGGGATCTACTGTAGAACCCAGAAGTCTGCTCACACGCCATGTTGAGGACAAGAACATGAGTGATCCAAATTCTCACATGCATTTCCGCGATCATAATTTCATTATAGATCTATCTTCAAATTCCCAACTAACACCAGAATTTATCTAGGATCCAATGCTATTGTTAGCCCGCTACTTTTTCAGGCTCAGATTTCAATCTTATCATAGTACTGACTTGCTTGTTGTAAAACAACAATGTGAGAATATATCAACTGCTTTGAGTACCCGCTACTGTCATACCATGATCACTCACAACCTAGGGGCATAATGGTGGATCTTCCGCGCAGTGTAATACAAGGATTCAAGCTATCAGGGAGTATGTTCATGAAATATCATCGGGAAAATTCAATTTCAAGATAGGTTTGGTTCATGCCGGCGTCTGGTTTATTCCTAGACAGCCCTATATCCCGTTTGTTCGTAACTCTGGGTGATTGTAAACTCCAGTACTTCGAATAGCTGATGAAATTGGCCTACGCTAAGCATCTGAGTCACAAGCCCCTGTAGTTCATTTAACCTCAGCGAGATATCTTCGTTTTGAGCAGCTATGGTCAATCCAATTCGTATCTATCGGAAAGGTGATTTAGGACTCAGATGAGGCAAAATCGAGGAAGACCCACTCCTAATGAATGGAGTGCAAGTTTAATAGCATCATTACAATCTATGATGATGCGACGGTCTTCTGGCTCTAATAAGCAACGGCGTAGCCATTTCTTCTTCCCTAGCCTTCGAGCGACATTCTCGATTTTTTGCAATTGACTAGTCCCAAATTAGGAGCCAAAAGGTTGAAAAGAGTGGCGAGAAACGTACACAATAAATTGCTCAACTGCATCAATCATAGGCTGCGGATAGGTTCTAACAGACTGATCTTGAGAGCAAATGGTCTTGACGAAACGACCAATATTAATTATGAGCACAACGAGAGTGTTATCTGTAACGCGCATTTCCTGCATGTTGATTAGGCAACCTGGTATTTCAAGAGTACCATCCAACCACTGACATTCAGTAGCTCAGCCACGCGTAGAGCAGATCCCACAGCGGACGTGAGGCCCGGTATAGACAAGCTAGTGGCAGTTGCACGAGCAAGTATCAGTGCCTGAATTGTACCTGTCAAAGTCACTGTCGTGGTAGGGTCCGCCTCGATGGCCATCTCGAACAAGGAATCTATGTCTGGAATATCACAGGTGGCAGACCCCAAGCGGACTGGATCTAAGTAAGTAGCGTCTGAGTCCGTCATGGTACGCGTTACTGGCTTACGCCGCTGTGAAAGGGAAAAACTTCCTCTCACTCTTTGGTGGATACGGGACCGCAAAAGCGAGTGAGAGGTATCAGAGTCCAAGAATTCCATTGATTCGTCGGAAGGATTGAAGGAACAGATTGAATCTGACCATGATCTGAGCCGGGACCCATATGATCGAAAACGTTCAGTTCTGCATGATTCTTCCTTTACGCGTATCTCGTAAGACTCGTTCTGCGGTTTGTCGCGAGAAGAAATTGAGGACATGAAAATCATGATGAGAGATTCTAGCCTAGTAATGAGTTCCCTGAGTGCTTTGAATGCCCAAGTGAACAGCGATTCCGCCGCTGTTGTTTGCGATAGAGATTTAAGTTGATCTACCATTTCTTTTTGGATTAACGTAGCCTTGCCTTCCATAGGCAAGGAATTTATTATCTTCCAAGCCGACAGATGTGTGTTCTGAAATCGAAACACTTGTGATCCACCTTCGATGAAATGGTTCCAATACTTGCTGCATAGCTCCTCCTCCTCCCTCTCTCCTTCGCCCTGATCAGTCAACAAATCCCAATTAGTAGTGACAAATCGGATGTTTGAGAAGGCGCCATCACCACAGAGTCTTCGCAATAGTTCGATGTTGCGGAGGAAACTGTTGGGCACTCGATTATCAGTTATCCGGTGTAAATACAAGATACCGGACAGTTGAATGCCTCTCTGATACCTGTTGCATGTTTTGGTAATCAAGAATCGACTGAATGGAAGGATGACTAACGTCTTCTCTAACCACTCTGCTATCCCTCGCAAAATCTCCATATCAGTTCGGAAAGTGTCATCGAAACCAGGGGTGTCAATGAGCGAGACGTCAAAGTCGTGGAATGGATTTCGGCAACGCACAACCCTGCTCGCTCGGGTGCATGATTCCAAACTATTTCCAACCTGTACTTCATCTGAACCTGTTGCGACCTTGATAAACTGAGTAAAAGTTCAGCTCAAAGTCACCATATATTCAAAAAAAAATATGTTACCGTACTCTTCCCTGCCCCTGTAAGGCCCATAACTCTAATGTGGCCCTCAGTTATCACCCTTTTAGTAATCGGATTCAATACGTACGCGACCAGCGGGATGTCCCGCGAAAGATCAGTGAAGCCAACATTTCCAGGAGTCGGAGGAGGAGTTTCAATGTAGGGAGAAGGCAGGGACTGTGCAGTATAAAAACTATTGACCGTCTTCCCTGATGACTGACTAACGGCAGTAGCCAAGGCGGGAGCAGTCAGCATGTCAACCGAAGATTTTGATCGTTGGTCGATGGTTCTTCTGGTAGAATCCGGTGCTGCAGTTGCTTGCATACTAACATTGAGGGGCGATGCCATCTCGAAAGGAAGAGGTATGTCAATTCTTGAGTTGCATGCTGCAATGAGTTTAAGGCATGGTAGACAATGCTGGAGCACATGGCCCCTATGACGTCTGTTGTCTATTGTATCCTACCTGGGAAGTGTTAGTGAATGATGAAGGTTCTGGGATCTGGGAGTTTTAGGATGAAAGATGGAGATCTATGGATTGACCTGGACCCAGTAGATGAGAAAGCATACGATATGGAAAAGACCGGTAGAGAAGGCTCAAAACTCATGATGAGAGTCAGGCATGATGCAAGGAAATGCTACATTGCAATCCAAAACAAGTACTTCACAGAAAAAATTAAGATCGCAGATCATAGTCATTTTATGGCCCAATTCTCGATCACCTAATGGCCCAGATATTTTTGGAACATCCTGCCCAGAAGAATCACTTCTCAAACCCAGAAGCGAATTTCAGGATATAAGGAGTACTCTGGAACAACGAGGGTGTGCATTTTCCGTAACGATGCGGGGCGTCCAAAGCAGTGCTAACACAAAGCGGGGTCTCTAGTTTATACAGAGACGGAGATTGTTATCTACTTCACAAGAACATAAAGCTGAGTAAAGCCGTGTGGTTTTCTTGATCTGTTGAAGGTCCGGAGAACATTAAGAGAGGGGTCATTGAACGGCAACAGTGCTAACACTCCTTTGTCTTCGGAGAGGTAGAATGAAATATCTGAATCACACGATCTTGCAAATAATATTGGTAATCAGCACTTTCGTTCCAATAATTCTCCACCAAAAAGTTCATCAATCCAAAAGCCGTCATTTCCTGCGAACCAAAAACTATTTTTTAATGAAGTTTATGGTGTATTTGGTACCAGATAATCACGGCTATCGATTCCCCAGCAATGTGGGGAAGTAGGTTGATCTCCCACGCTCAAGGACGGCCCTTCAACTTTCAATTCCTTGTACGCGAACCAGATACATGGGTAGCTGTGGTGTGCATATCTCGGTGGATGAGCTTCTCTGCATATATACATTATTTAATCAATTCATACAGTGGACCTAGAATTGTTGATGACCAATGAGGCGAGACCGACTCGCAGCTTGATCGTTGCGATGTATGTGTTCGCTGGGAGTCAATATAGAACATGAAAAATGTCCTGTCCTCCCCTACTGCCCACTTTTTTCGCTTTCAAACTCATCAATCTCATTTCCCAGCAAGGCGAAAACAATTGACCATGCGCTTTCAGATGAATCCTCAAACCGGTGGACTTTTGGCGGAGCACTTCCTTTCGGGAGTTTATCCCAGACTCTCTGTAGTTCCGCCTCCCGTTCCTTACCGATCAGAGGGCCGCGCATATTACACCACATCGTCGTGACCATCATTACTCGGTTCGGAAAACCTCCAGCGGACTCTTCACAAAGAGACTTCAACAAAGCTAGATGTCGACCAGGAGGATCCGTGAGCTTTGGATCCGTGATTCGATGAAGATACAATATCCCAGAGATTTTGGCTTTTTTCGAGAAGCTGAAGGCTTGTTACGTTCTGTGATCAAAGGTTATCATGACGTTGGCTTACGACTTTTTCAACCATTTCTCCAGTTTCCTCTCGACTTCCTGCTCATCGCGCTCAGAATCGAAGGCCGGTGTATCCGCGAAGACTATACGACGATTTCCATAATGTTCGCAATTTGAACATTCAACATGCCGTACATCACTCTTTGCCGGCTTCAGCCCATGATTCACAGGCAGGATGTCCTGTCCGGCAGCTGTGTTGATGAACTATCTATTCTCTTAAGCAACAAAAATGGGCAATCTTTGTAGACTCACAGTACTTTTACCTGCTCCAGATAGTCCAACGACGCTATCATTTTATCATTACTACGATACAGCCGACAATAAACATTGCACCACGCACGCGATGATGATATCACCCTGTTTTATATCGTCGACTTGGAGAATTCTGGATATGGCGGCTCCCATAGTTCTGAGAGGACTAGTGTCCAGAGCTTTGGGCTTAAGATGTGATAGGGGAATTTCTATCTAGAGAACTAAACTGCTGACCCAAGGCCCAGGCAGAGCAAACACATCGTGCTCCCCATGTGTTCGGCGAGGAGACAGGCTGGCATTCTCCTAAGATTAGATTCAGATCTGTCACTGAAGAAAACTAAAATAGGGCAATCTGAGCTTTTCAACCCCATTCATTGGCCCAGTGTAGCGATGCCCTCTTTTGTGTCCTTTCCTGTGCACATTGACGTACCCCAGCTCCCATGTCCCATTCAGAGCCACGATCAACCCCAACCTCGTTATCCATTGCTAATGGCGGCTCCACTAATGGCAATAACTCACAGAAGGGATTCTCTCAAGCGTGAGTCTCCTCCTATCTTAATCCCGGGATCGAAATCGAATTGATTTTGTAGTATCCCTGTTGCCACTGATCTCTCCGGAGTCTTTCCCAATGAACCTCTGAGTCTACAGCATTCGTGAGCATAACTTGTCTCCATGTAGTATCCCTCCAAATTGAAGCCAGTGATAGTATATCCGGCGAGGAACTGACGCAAAGAAATCCCGATCCTTCTTCAATAGATAGATTTTTTGTTAAAGGTCTGCGATCGTTGTCATTGAACCTCATGAAAACCTTGTTGAATCTGCGAGCATCATCAGGCAATAGCTCAAGCGAAGAAAATAATTCCAGGAGATTGTATGTCGTGTCTATTCTTCAGTTCTGGAGAGATGTCTGAACTAGAGGTCGCTTGCCTACCCAGCTTTTACCCTAGATTTATTTTCAGGAGGGAAAAGCTGGTCAGTGCTCTTTTCATTTTTTGAATGCGTCAAAATCAATAGTGTGTTGGTATAGACGCCCGCTGGCACCTCGTCGCGGGCAGATGTTCATCCAATCTCTAAAAAGGGATGGCGGCGTCTGAAGAAGGAGACACGGTCTGTCAAGACCGAGGAGTTGAAGGAGACCGATACCGTAATTGTGTAAGTTTAGAATCAAAGTGGCTATAATGATAATCAAACAAATGTCAGGTTGATGGGCCCAACCGGCTCAGGAAAAAGTTCAGTGAGTCATCCTATGTGATCAACAGGTTCCGACTGAATTGCGATGAAGTTTATTAGCATGGTAGCTGACACAGATCAAGGGGTGGGACATGATTTAATGTCATATACCAATGAAATCAAAGCTGTTCGGGTGCGCGTGCCTGATGAAGACATCGACATTGTACTTGTAGACACCCCTGGTTTCGACGACACTTACAAATCCGATTATGAGATTCTACAGATGATTTCCGAATGGATCAAACAAGTGTGAGTCTCGGATCAACAACTCAGTGCATCGAGAATAATCTCTTCCTAAACAGGGGGTACAAAAACATCCTCCTTGATGGCATCTTGTACCTACACAGAATTACCGATAATCGGATGGCCGGTACTCCTTTGAGGAATTTGGAAGTCTTTGAAAAGATCTGCGGACCGCAAGCATTCACTCGGGTATTGATGATGACAACCATGTGGGATGATCTGGACAGTGAAGAGATGGGGGAGCTGCGTGAGGAGGAACTCAAAACCCATTACTGGTATCCGATGATCAGTCAGGGCTCCGAAGCTATACGCTACCTAAACAATGTGGATTCTGCCTGGAAAATCCTTGACCGGTTCTTGGATACTTCAAAAGAGCGGCTCAAAGCCATTCAGTTGCAAAAGGAAACGGTCAAACAACAAAAGACATTGAGCAAAACCGATGCTGGGCAGGAGCTGTACAACAAACTTGACGAACTTGACAAGAAACGAAAATCATTGATACGAAAATTGGAAAAGCAAATCAAGCGATCCGAAACTAACGAGGAAATTGCAGGGATACTTCAGCGGCAACACGACGAGTTAGAAGAGCAACGAAAGAAGGCAGTTAGCGAGCTGCAGAGTTTGAAGGTGTCAGTGCCGCAGAGGTTTCTAAAGGCCTTTACAGTGAAGATGCGGTATCGCTGAGCATAATGGTACGTCAGCTAAGCAAAGGTGTTGTGCGGTAGGCACTCCACAAACCCGCCCTTTGTTTTGGATGGCAACTTGAATAAAACTGTGATCGGGTCCCAGTTGAATGGTTCTCGTGAGGATTGATGATAAACGTATACTGCATTGGTTTTTGTGATTTGCAAGATGAATTTACGCTGGAAGAATGATAATGACAGTGTTGACCCCTGTAGCAAGAGACACAAAAAGAATAAGTGTTTGTGTAGTGGATCGATGTTATAGTTTAAACCTGATTTCAAGCAGAGAAGTCCGGCCAAAAGAGACAGCAGCAACTCTGAAAGTGAATAGAGCACGGACGTAATGATGATAGTGCTTGTTCGATCGGATAGTGTCAAGGGTTAGCTGCCTCAGGTGCTGGAGATGCATTGGTGAGCCGTGGCAGAGTGCCAAGTAGATGATCGGAAAAGCAAGTCTTTGCCAACCGGAGGACCAGCTGAATGTGAAAAGAGCAAATAATAATCCCGTAGTCTCAGTTTTGTGCCCTGCTAACACCATAGGATTGATTAATCATATAGGAGTGAACAACCATACATCGTCAAAATGAATCCAAAAGAGAGTCGCTAATGATGGCCTGCATATCCTGGGCATCTAGCCTTTTTCTAGCCCAGACATCCCCATCCATCGAATGTACGCTAGCCCAGATGGGGGCAGGTATGTCCGTTCCTCTGACGACCCTACCACGGATATTCTTACTCGTCCAAGTTGTATGGCATGAATAGCAAAGTCTTGACGTTATTGTATCAGAAATCTCGAGGTTTTGGATCTCTGGGCGACGGACATGGGGTAGTAATCTGTTTTCTGCTTTGAAATCAGGATACGACCGAATTGAGATTTTATTCTTCCATTCCTGTATTCCAGCCTGGACTGGCCTGGAATCGGAAGAAGACATGTCAAACGAGGACAAGGAATGTATGTTGAGTTGATAGTGCCCACCTTTCACAAATCAGACACCTTTTGTCGCTGTCTTCCTTCGTTGTAAGCTTGTTACAGGTTTTCACAATAGTTGAGACTGTCGAAGGATAATCCCTTTCCAGCCCTATGATGAAATCTAAAGATCATTGGTAAGAGGATAGTGTTTATAGGATTGTAATACACACCTCGCGTGAGGGCGGCGATATCCTGTCGGCCGCCGGGATATCTGTGCTTCCCCGCAATTTTCAATTTACTCCACCAAGCCCAGAAAGCGCACTCCTTGAAGCCTATGTCACGCAGGGGACGTATTACCCTGACAGTTTGATCGCTTGTCTCGGTATCTTGCCTGTATGTCCATTCTTCGTGAGCCTCTTCACTAACAGAGTAACCACCACCCTTTGATATGGATGATATTAGTGATATTGAGAGCGACGTCAGCGAGGTACCGAGGAGCAGATGCGAGCATCTTCTTGAAGCTGCACTATAGAGCAGTAGCATGCGAATCAAGTTTTGGATTGCATTCGACACAGCAGTTGGCGTCGGTAGGGAGGAGATATAAGTTTGGAGAGAATCAGCAGGTGAAGATGAGTCATCCGAGAGCTCCTTTAACAGGATTTCTGCCTTACAGTGAGTGGTACTATCATGCAAATGAGGAGATAGCGAATAGCACCTTCATTGATGATGTTGAGACCTCGGCTCTGATAAGACTCGAAAATCCCAGCCCCTTTCCACCATCGCTGATCAAATGCATCCTCGAGTTTGAGAGATACACACTTAAACTGAGAACTATAGCTCTCAATGACTCTTTGGAAGTCGGAGTTTCTAGGTGTGGCCTACGAGATGAGATGAAAAGATGAGGACGAGGAGAAAACGAAGAACACACACAGGGGTTAGGGCTTCAGATACGTCTACGGTTGCGACGAATATCTCGGGCCATGGACAACTGCCATTCGGATTTTGATTCCCTTCTTGTCTTCCGCGAGGGGTAAGGTATGTCTTGTGCACTAGATCTAGGAGCACAGACGAACCTAATCCACCGGAGAAACCGACGAGTAGATTCCCTGAAGCTTTCAGACCCTTTCGGCGATGCAGCTGTGGGGTGGGGTTGACATGAGGTTCCAGGGCACGACGGAAACGAAGAGAAATGAGCGGAAAGAAGCATTCCCTGTGATTGATTGTGAGAACATGGGATGAAAGAGATAGATTTAGCGCACTTGCAATAAACTGCATATCGAATGACAATATTTCCTGTCTTGAGTTTGCATTTGACGCATGCTTTGGACCGATCGTATTTCGGGCGCCCTAATAGGTAGATGAATATATTGTAAGCATTGTATAACAAGACGCACTGGTCATTAACGCTTGGCCTTCATTGCCACAGGATGCCATGTTGGATGTCAGAAAATCAGATTTCCCAATTTAGTGCATCATGGTTTCAAACAATTTAGGCAACATTTCATCCTCTGCACAACGGCGGAGTTTGCTTCGTCCGAACCTGATTCTTCTTTTTTCCGCCTTCGCAGCTTTTGTAGTTCATTACTCTGTCCGTGTATTGACGGAGTACACGCTTTGTACTCACCACGAACAAATATATACAGTGAACGATGCCCAGCCTCGTGCTCATTGTATAACCATCCGAAATGACCGAATATCTCGCATTGGAGCCTATGGTATGTCATATTGTAGAACACATCACTATGCTATCCCTGTTGAGGCTACCTTGAACCAAAAGATGAGATCGCGTTAACGTCAATCCCTGTACCTTTCTCAAGCTGGAGTTTCAAGTTTCAGCAACCTTTTATTTCTTTCGTCGAGGCTACCGATATCGTTGTGCCTGGACTTACCGGTACGTATTCTCGCAGCGCGTACACGTAGTGACTCAAAGTTGATACCAATAGACGCTCACGCTCATGTCCTTGAAAATGGATGGATGATGCAGCTTCCACTGACAGGTACAGCCTCTGTACAAGGTAGGCATCCTGATATTGTCTAAGAGCTCTGCCACTCACACTGATCTCCCAGAGGTCATTGAGCGTATCAAACAGTACATTCAAAGTCACCCCAACGTGCTCAATGATCCCGATCGTTGGATAGAGGGCATGGGCTGGGACCAAACAAAATGGGAAAGCAAAAAATTTCCGACGGCAGTAGGTCACAATTGACCGAATATTCCAAAAACTGAAGATGTGTCACAGGAAGATCTCAACCAAGACCCCCTGCTCAAAGGTCGACCAATTTCACTGACACGAGTTGATGGCCACGCTCGCTGGGTTTCTCCTCGCGTGCTGGACATTATGAATACCTTGCCTGCAGACGACGAAGTAATTGGTGGTCAAATTATCAGAGACATGGATGGCAAGCCAACCGGTAAGTTGTTGCATGACCTATATGCTAGGTTGGCTCAGACAAGTCGCAGGGATTTTTGTCGATAACGCAATGGATCTTATTCCATCACCAGCATGGAGTGATCAACGAATGGAAGAATTTTTCGAGGCCACCATCAGCACTGCATTGAAGTTTGGGCTAACAAGCATTCACGATGCGGATACTAAATTGTCCATGATCTCATTTTTCAAAAAGTCCGTCGTAATCAAGTCTTTGTCCCAGGGCGAGTCTTATCTTTGACAGAAAAGCAGAAGAGGGTGCAATTCCTGTGGGTCAAGTCTCAAGTACAGAACTTTTTTCTTTCTTTAAAACCCTGATAGCTGCGCCTCTATCTTATGGGTGGTGTTGTGTTGCCAAAGAATGGCTCAGAGTCGGAAATCGCAAGTTATATCAGTGGGGAATGGAATCATGGCGTCCCTCGCTTTATAAATTACGGAAAACAGGCTCGGCTCACATTGCGGGCCGTGAAGTTATTTGCGGATGGTAATTCTAGTTTGTTATCTTGTTACAGCATGATCCTATTTTTTTGGCTCTAGGTGCCCTAGGCTCGTGGGGCGCGGCGCTACTTGCTCCATATTCTGATAATCCAACCGTACAAGGTACTCTATTGGAAGCTCCCATAGTTTTGCGGGCAGCTGTCAGAAGATACTTCGAGGACAACATGCAAGTAGTAAGTGTTCATAATGTGATGGTTTAGGCTCATCCATGTTATGACTACGGACTTTGTAGAACATCCATTGCATTGGCGACAAAGCCAACCGCCTTGCTCTCGACATATTCCAAGAATTGATTGAAGAGAAGGCCGTGAATGTCCCGGCATGGCGACCGCGTATCGAACATGCACAAATCATTGAGGAGCATGACCTGAAACGTTTTGGAAAGTTGGGAGGTGTGCTTTACCATATCGTCACAAAAACAAGATAAAAAGTGACAATACTTGCAGTGATTGCAAGCGTTCAGCCTACACACGCGTAAGTTGATGATCATGAAAGTATCTGTTTCTATTGACATTTTCAAGGACGTCTGATATGTGGTATGCAGAGGAACGACTGGTGAGCTTTTATTGTGGTTGATATGCAGGTCAATGTTGATTTTTCGATTAAAGGGTCTAGACCGTATGCAAGGCGCTTATGCTTATGCTTCTTTGTTGCGGTTGGCATTTCTCTGCACGTTATTGAGGCCTAAAACTAATGGGTGACCTAGTCTTTCGGGTCAAACTATACTCCCTCTTGGATCAGACTTTCCCATAGAAGGCGTTAATCCTTTACTAGGTTTCTATGCTGCTGTCAAACGCCTCTCTATTGATGGAAGCTCTCCACATGGTCATTCTGGATGGTAAGTCGATTATTCAGCACAGCATTTTACTCGTGGCGTTAATACTGGCCATCTGCAGGTACCCAAGTGAAAGACTTACAAGGAAACAAGCGCTTAAAGGCATGACGCTAGACGCAGCCTACGCCTCTTTCCAGGAAGATGAAATTGGTTCACTCCAGGTTGGAAAGAAGGCTGACTTGGTCGTTTTTGATCGTAACTTTGTGGAATGTGAAGATGAAGAAGTTTGTGATGGTTCTGAAATTCTAGAGGCAAGGGTGAAGGCCGTCGTTATCGACGGTATGGTAGTATGGGGAAAGTTGCTACGATCAGAAACCTGGAAGGTGGTTCATGAACTGTTCGGGAGACTGATAACCCGTGCAATCAGTTCTGCGACGCCTCTTTAATGACGTGAAATCCTTCGATCTGATGTTCTGTGATGTTCTGAAATGTACGATTGTCACATGAATATTATGTTGTCTGAACAGAAAGACATCTTGTCCTCCCCAATAAACGAAGCTTGTCTCCTGGACAGATGAGGTTGATCAGTTAGGCAACAGGATTGAGTTGTTCTTTGAACCGTAGTTAATTTTCCTGTACATCAGTCCATCGATGTTAGCCTCGGAACTGAAACGCCTGGAAAACAGCCACAAAAACATAGTCCAGCGAAACGCTAGAAAATCTCAAATTTCATTATTACATGTGGAAAACTCCGTCCCTTTCCTCAATGATAACCCTGCAAATGCTTTGCATGGTCAAACAATATTTCTGAAGTTGCATCACTTTCATTCACGGACTATGTTTCTTCTCTCTCTTTCTCCTCATATATTCGGATCAGCTGCGAGTGATCTGATTCTATTTATCTATTGTAGGATACCATGTATTCTACCACGGGCTTACCGCGGGCTGTTTACCGCGTCACAAATTTATGAAAGTAAAAAATTATTATTACACATGGGCACGAGACCTTTGGTACCTCAGGAAACCTCGACAAAACTAGATGTGAAGAGAATCTGATCAGGTATCGTCGCCAGAGAAAGACTTGACACATGATTCCAACAAACGCCGGTAAGAGGCCTCAAGCTCTTCGATGAGTCGAGTGGAATTAAGATATTACCCGGCCCTAGGGAAGACATTCGTGCGGCTTATTTTATGTTTAACCACGTGCATTTTGATTCTTGGACGTTAACCAACATGTCGGGTCACTCCAAGACGACTAATGCCTTTTTCTATGGAACGTTGATGCACCCAAAGATCCTCACTCGAGTTATTGGGAATGACGGTTCACATCTAGAGATCTGTCCAGCTGTCTTGAAGGTGATTCGATGTCGTGACATTGCATGCACTACCTTGGATTGATCTGCACACTAGGGATATACGCGACATAGGGTAAAAGTAAGAGAAACTGCACTCGAATTACGGGACCTAGATGGTTGACTGAGTGAAATAGAAGGAAGAATATCCTGGGCTCATACCGCTTGCCGAGAGTCAGAGGGAACTGTTCCATGGAAGGGCATTGTCAGAGGAAGAAACCTGTGTAAGAGGAACATTGGTCACTGGATTAACCACTGCAGATATCCAACTGTTGGATTTCTTCGAAGGCAAGGTGAGAGAAATCGTGGAGACAGGCTGAAAGAGATAACGGTGCTCTCAACTATAGGAATACAAGAGAGAGCCAGTCAAAGTCCATCAGCTAAACTCTCTTGAGAGCATATCCACTCAATTGCGCCAATTCAAGGAATTTTTTCCATCTCAAGGAACAGACCTTCCAGCAGCTATCGACGCTGACACATATGTGTTCCTGGAACCGAGTAAGCTGGAAGCCAATCCTTGGGACTTTTCAGATTTTGTAAAACATAATGCGTGGAGATGGTATGGGACCGAGGTCAACGAATATGTTGCAGAGGTGGACCGGCGTCGAGAGCAGGAGATGAGCAATCACGTCATATAGGTCTATGCTTCACGTGATTCCCAATGTTTATAAGTTTATAATTTTTCAAACTAGCCCCTTCTGTAACATGCTTCAACGTCGTCAGTTGCTGCTCGCACTTTTCGTTCTCCCAGCTGTCACCGTTTTTGGTCTCGTAACATATGCCTTAGATGCTTCTACACAGTGGGGACTGGTTCCAAGTTCGTGCTTTTCATAGATTCCCAAATATATCTAGCTCATTTTTAGAGTATCCTCCCCTGGAACACTACCGCCCAATTCAATTCCTTTCAGCAGATGAATTTCCCATAGGTATGTTGCCAATGAGGTTGCCCAGATAATTTAGGTATAGTTCATACTTATCATAGATGATCCTCGAAGGCGCGTCATCTTGCTCGGCGACATCCATGGGATGCTCAAGTGGTTCCGGTGGGTGGGTTATTTAGATTATATGGGCTTCGGACTAACGCACATGGCTTCCAGAGATCTACTTGACAAAGTCTCTTACGATCACCGGAGTGATGTTCTTGTCCACACAGGAGACATCATCACAAAGGGAAGCCACCAAGGCTCGATGGCAATTCTTGACTTTATGACAAATTATAACGTCACTGGAATGCGAGGCAATCATGATCAGAAGGTCATTGAATGGAAGAGCTGGCTTGATTGGTTCTTCACTCTCTCCGGGGCTGCTGAGTGGTTGGCTGGGCTGGAGTTAGCATGGCTTGAAGATCATCAAAAAGGACACGAGCTAGAAGATTGGGTCAACTCGCGGCGTCAAGCAAGCCGTGGAAAAAATCATATATGGTGGAAACACATTCCAAAAGACTGGATTCCCTTCAGCGACCACTATTACGTTGCACAAGATCTTACAGAAGAACATTATGCATACTTGATATCTCTTCCGCTGAAGATCTATATTCCTTCTGCGCACACTTTCATCGTTCATGCTGGGCTCCTGCCGTATGACGTTCGCTATCATTATGACCACAAGCGCCAACCTCTTGCTCACGTACCTCATATTCGCTCACTCGGTTCTTCCCACAACAGAAAGACTGAGAAACTTAGAAATGCACAAGAACTTGAAATCTTGTCGCAGGTACCTCAGAATACACAGCCCTGGGTGAATCTAAACATGCGGAGCGTGCTCGATGATAAGAGTATATCCAAGTACGTCTCATCTCCGTGCTCTGCATCTCCTTCACTTATTTTGTGGCTAGGTCTTCCAAAAAGGGTACTCCATGGACTCGGTATTGGAATATCCAAATGTCTTTATGTGATGGTTTTTACTCGGAAAAAGCTACCATGTACATTCAGGACCCTGATTCAATATCTATCGCGTCCGACGGTATGAGAAAATCGTTGCCCTGCTATCCTTCCAGTGTTATTTATGGACATGCTGCGTCCCGCGGGCTTGACATAAACCGTTTTTCTTTTGGACTGGATACTGGATGTGTGCGTTCTCTTGTTTTTATCGTCTCCTGCCCACACTCACTGGGGTGCGCAGGCTCATGGTCGAGAATTGACCGCTATGATCCTTGGACCCAATCCACTGCCTAGAGAGGAGTGGGAAGAATTAGATGGTGACAGCGTTGACGAAAGGGGTGATCACCCATCTCAAGGCAACGACGAAGCCTACAACAACGACAACGACACGCTAGGTAAAACGGTGTCTACGAAAGACTCTCATTCTCTGAAACAGGCTAGAACTATCCAATTTGGAGAACATGGTACAGCGAAACTCGTTCATGTATCTTGTTCATAATGTTTCTGCAATGTATGGTCCAATTCCTGGAATGGTCTGTCTCTTTGTTTCTTGGACATTTTGATATTAGACTATATTACGAGAAGTTCTCATTAATTATTTCTAGGAAGATGATCTTACCATGTCCATAATAGGTGTACATTACTGTAATAATAACATGGGATCGTGACAGGAATAGAACAATCTAGCAAGTAAATTTCCAACGGGTGGACTCTTCGACATAATTTGATGCATAGAAGACCAACTGAGTAGTGTAAATAATACTTGATCCCACAAATGGTTATCCCTGCAGAAGAGATAAATCTATGTCTGAGGTTACACATTGTATAGACCCGGCCTGGGTGTTGATCATAGATCTTCCACCTTTTCGTCCACCTACGAGTTATCCGCTTGGCTAATGGACGTGAAATCAACATTCCGAGCTTGTCAATGTATTCTTACAAGGTCATCAGTGCCAGTTCATAATGCCGATAGTGCATAGTAAACGGTGTCTTGTCCCTGAAAGTCGAAGGTGAATGACGAATGGCTACCGTAGGATGCAAGATACAAACAAAACAGTGAACGGTTTTGATCATGCAAGAACATTACGTCTGTGTGAAAGAGACCGCGTCCTAAATATACTTCCCAGCTTTTATGTGGCGTAAAGTCATTATTACCAGTCAATACATCGATACATCGTGAACCGGCTACTATAGTAACCGTGAGCCAGAAAATCCGGTTCAAATACAGTCCAAGTCCAGGCTCGTTCACAAAAAACCTTTCACCCTTATTTATCAGCTTCTTGATAGATGGACCCACTCGAGCGCTCTTTAACCTCTGCCATACCGAGGCGGCGCTGAATCTCATGTTGACGCTCAATATCTTTCTGCGCGAGACCGGTAGAATCACCAAAGACCTCGTCCATCTCTTCCAAGCTCAATCCTTTGGTTTCAGGGACCTTACAATTGATAAGAGGTCAGAATAGATGCCAATGCTACTTCAGTGAAATAGTGCTCACAAAGAACGTGACAAAGAAACCACCAAGAAGAGAGAACACCTATTAAGAACGATCAGTTCCGAGAAGAGGTTAGGAATACAAATTTGACATACGCCAAAGAAGATAAACGTCCCGAATCGGAGATGTTTCATCATAGTGGGCGTAACCTGACCAACTAATAGAAAAATTGTCGTAATTATTGGTGCAGATGGACAGGTATTTCGACTTACCGATAAAGTTGTTCATCTAAATGTCGATATAGCGATGTTAATTAGTACATCATGAACCTATAAAAAAAACCACTAACCCAGTTGGAGGAAGCTGCAATCGAGAGGCCTTTTCCACGAACACTCAGGGGCCAAATCTAGATCACTTATCAGAGACGATACAAATTCTCGGTGTTTATTGGAAACGTACTTCAGCCACAACAATCCAGGAGCATGGACCCCAACTGTATCCGAAACCAATGGCAAACACCCAAACGAGAGCACATGCGCCCCAACCAGCAGCTATAATGCACTGAGTACGTGGTCACCTCCAATAGTTCAGCCAGTCGACCTACCTCGATGACTACATAATAAAAAAACATAAGCTGTTTGCATTGACCAGGAAGAATATCCATCCACTCACGACACCCAGCTATCTTCATACAAACCACTCAAGATTGCAACTAAAATGTGGCATCTACTTATAAATAACCCAATTGAAGGTTAACAGAATTCACACTCACGTCCCCATCAAGAAGGCACCAGAAATGAGAACAGGCTTGCGGCCGAGTTGATCGACCCAAAGAACAGCGGGAATGGTGGCCAAAAACATCCTGATCAATCAGTTAGAAGTTCGAAACCATTTATCTCAGAGGCTTACACAATACCAACAACACCAGTCGCAAGGAGAGAAACGGTATTTCCTGTGAGACCGAGATTCTGGAAGATGATCGGCGCATAATACAATATTGCATTAACACCGGCTGATATCAATAAGTATGCTGCTATGGCGGTGGATTCAGGTGCACTCACTCCATTGCTGGAAAAACATGGTTCTATGATAATGTAAGCTCATATTTCTCTCGTCCCATAGAGCCAAAGCTTACAAAGATCCAACAGCAACTCGATACAGTAGATCTGAAATGTCATGTAAGGTTTACTCAGAAGTTGAAAGTATCAACACTCACGCCTCTCGCGAATAAGACTGACGTATCCATAAAATCCGAGCCTGAAACTTGAGGACCAAGAACCATCTTGGTAGTCGGGGAATCTCTGCTCTGACACCTCTTTCTCGAATAGGTGCTGAGCCCGTATTTCTCTGGAAGAATACCATCAAGTTGGGTCACGCGAGAGAGGTAAAAACCCCATACGCACAGAAACTCCAGACGAACTAGATCAGCATCAGCAGATATACCGCGTGCCTTGCTCAAAACAGCAAGAGCTTCATCATCACGACCTTGATTCACTAGCCATCTATGGAAAGAACGATCACAATGCATGACCCCAATCCCTGTGTACAAATAACTCACCGAGGTGAGAATGGCATGAACAGGATTCCAACTCCGAGAATAACAGCAGGAACAAGTTGTAAGGCAAGAGGCAGCCTCCAGGCAGCTTCATGTTGACCTGCTCCGGATCCTCCAATAAAATTTGTGCCTTTCCAATGGACCGTTGCATTAGCAGCTTGTGCTTCATAGATCCAATAACTTACCATAGTCAATCCAGAAAGAAATCATGATGCCGAATGTGATGGCAAGTTGTTGAAGAGCGACGAGACTTCCTCGTACCTCGGGGGGAGCAATCTCGGCATTGTAGAGCGGGACAACCATACTGAGTGAACCAACGCCCAAACCCGTGACAAATCGACCTGAAAATCAGGTCAACAATATGGGGACATCGAAGCTCAATTATTCACCTCCGTAGATAGACGGTGGTCCCTTAGCAGAGGTCTGAACAATGACTCCAATGCAAAACACGCAGACGGCTGAATATCAGTATGTTATTGGGCACCCATCTCAAGGACATCGGAGAGGGACGAATGACTCACCTAGAACAATGGTGTATTTTCGTGACAACTTGTCGGCAAAATAGGCTTGAGGCGGTCAACTATCAATCGAAGACAAGTAATTAAAAGCTCACCAGTTACAAGGACACCAAACCATGCTCCAAGTTCAAGAATCGATACTAACCAGCCTTGCTTTCCAGGGTCATTGACAGCTGATGCCATGCGGTCCTTGAAGGAGTGCATGCTAATGAAGCATTGAGCACATTAACTACCAGGTCAACGATTGGCTTACACTAGTACACTGGAGAAAACACCCTGAGCCACGTTAGTCCACGAGATCCTGGAAAATGTTGATCAACCTGCTTGGTTATAGCCTGATGGTAGGCTTTAGAAGAGTGAAATTAATATGAAGATGAGAAAACCATACCATAAAGCCTAGGTAGACAGTGTCAGCGTGTGTTGTATCCAGTAGGGAAGTTAGAGAGCTTACAGTCCTCCCAATGACGCAAAAACGGCAATTGCAAAAATTCTGCGATTTTGAACAAGGCCAGCCTACAGAGCATTAGCTGAGGGCATCCAGTTGTATCTATCACAGCGTACCCAACCAGATGTTCCAGCGAGGGCTTTGCGCCGTGCAGTAGCGAGATTTGAGTCACCTCCGATAGCTCCTCCGGCCATTGCTTGTTTGAGGGATAAGTTTGAATTCCATTGTCCACCAGGTTCTTATACCGTGCCCTCGCGTGTCTTGTGCGGAGATATAGCAGTGTCATGTGGGGTTTGGCCAAGCCCCTGAATTCAGCGGTCCGAGGTGGTGCCGGGTAAGTATGTCATCATTGCTACTACCCATATTTGAAATTTCGACGTGACTCAGTGGATGAGACAGTACTCTTCAAAATTTAGTAGGTGAATTGGGCATTATCATATTAGTATGAAAGGAAAAAAGGAAAATTGTTTAAGCAGCGAAATACAATAGTTTATTCGATGCTCCCCCCTTATTTTGCCTTTCCTCAATCCACTTACCTCTTGTACTTTTCCGATTATACTCACTAAACTACTCCAGATCTCACCCGTATTTAGAATTCATGTCCGGCGTCTCAGCACAGATCATTCCGGAGAAACCGGGTGGCCTGATAGCGGGGCTGACACCGGAAGCTCGGCGGCTATCTACATTTGCCCCTGAAATTGACATATGAGTTAACTGAGAATGGCTTGGATGTTTTCGTTTCCAGCAGAATTTTACTCGACCCAGCTGGAATTATAGTACGTACGGTTAGACAAGGAAATTCTGAGACTGAATGTGGCTGTGTTGATGCCTGATATCTAATATCAGTAGCCAGCTACGTACGTTTCCATTCCTCTTTCCTTCACAATGAGTGGGTTTTTCGGAAATAATCAAGGAAACTACAATCAGGAACAGGACCAGCATGGATATCGGCACACCGCGTGAGCCTGAAGATCGTATCAGAGTTGTCCTCACTCACCTCGTCATCCAGATTCCCTCAGCCCTCGGGAACGTATGGGTACATGAACTTCTCCGAAAATTTTTTGACAATAATTGACACACTACTTAGTGGCTACCCTCCGCCCTCTGGCCCCCCACCACAGAATCCTGGATATAATACTGGCTACCAACCATCTTATGCGCCTCCCTCTGGCGGGTAAGCCCTACCATTCAGATTTCGCGTTTTGATTTTTCAATCTCCATCGCGTATAGATACCCTTCTCCCTCTGGACCTCCTCCCACTCATCGAAAGTACGCTCCTTGTTCATTTTCTTTCTGAAATTTGTGCCCATAGGATGTCAATAGCTTCGAATTCCCATCACCTTCCCCAGGTTTGAACACTCGTGGATATGATCCTCCTCCTGGGCCTCCACATCATCAGTACGAGTGTCTTCTCTAATCCTCTAAATTGTTTGATGCTGACCCGCTCTATGATTCACCCGCCAGCTATCCTCATGTAGGCGCCAATTTCCCTGGACAACAGCACCAGCAACATAGCAGCTATCCTGGCCAACAGTATCATCAACAGTACAACTCACCCTCAAATCCTCCTCCAGGGTACCGTAGTTCTGGTGGTCAACACTATGATTCTCGTGCGTAACCACACACCCTCACAGTACGGTCAATGCGTTGACAGGTAACAGCTATGGGGCCACCTCCACGACCCCCTACTGGCAATCAGAATTATGGCCCTCAGTTTCAAGGCGCTAATCAACAAAATTCTCAGGCGTTCTTCCAGTATTCTCAATGTAACGGAAAGAAAAAGGCTCTTTGTATTGGTATCAACTACATCGGGCAGAAAAACGAGCTGAGC
>Ga0154005_100214_pt1 | contig 29966 bp, 45 predicted proteins | sample TSFL089MetaG_FD_104698 | JGI IMG/M metagenome (GOLD analysis project Ga0154005, IMG submission 104698) | Attine ant fungus gardens microbial communities from Florida, USA - TSFL089 MetaG | ecosystem: Host-associated > Fungi > Mycelium > Unclassified | place: USA: Florida, Lake Talquin State...
CATTCCCCCCAACTATCAGGGTATCTCATCAACAGTTGGCTTCTGTCAGGCGGTGATGGGCCCCGTGCCACGATCCCAAGAATTTCGGGAGAGTCTCAACCCCTATGTGAGTGCCTAGGATGTCCAGGGGTGCATATGGAAGCTGAGACCTCTAGGATATGACGGCGGGCCTCATAGTGGCGGCATCCGCGCAAGATGTGAATGATGTGAATGTATATCTACTGAGGCTCATCGCATGAGCAGAATGTGCTCTCAGCTAAACTAAACTGTGCATAGTCATACAGAAGTTCCCTGCATACTGTGACCTAGGTGGTATTGTATGAGGCTTTCACTCCTGACTCACTCTTGACGTGGTCACTTAGACGGGGGAAGCGGTCAGCCTATGAAGTTGTCCCTGCTGTAGGCGATTTTTTGTCCAGACCCCTGTAATATATTCTTGAGCACGGTATGCTATGCGCAACATTGTGGGGTCAGATGTTCCGATGTGCCTTCAGTAATAATCAACCGCCAGAGCATAATCTGATGTAATCAATAGTCTGGCAAAACCCAGGGAGTTCAGACCTCCAAGTGCCATAGTCAATCTCAAGAGAGTACATGTCAATGCGAAGATTCTGATGGAAGAAGCGAAGAAACAAGGGAAATTCAAGCCTATTGGATCCAAACCCATTGAAGGCTCTAGGGAAAGAGAAAAGAAGAAGAAAATCAAACCAGGGGATGGCGGAAAACGGTGAAAGAGAAAGGAAGAAACGCAAAGTTGAAGCCGATGCACAGGTAGAGGCCGAAAAACCTTCAGCAACAGAGATGCTGCCGCCAATCCCAACTACCTCTAAAGTAACCACTGAACCTGAGCCTCAATCCTTGGGAGAAGATTTTGATATATTCGCAGGTGCAGGAGAATATGAGGGCATCGACTTTGGGAACGATGATGGCAATGAGGAAGGTGAAGTGGAAATGGGACTACCTTCAGAGCGTGGAGATGCCTCACTGGGGTCTGTACCCACAGAAGACGACAAAATTGAAGCAACAGCTATCCCCTCAGGACCTACCATTCAACTCCCTCCATCTTAGGACTCCTACTCCCGCATCTCCCGGGCGCAGACCACAGGATGATCGAGATCATGGTCAAACTAGAGAGTTGACGAATGAAAGGGAACATCAGCCAATGCGACTGCAGCCCCTTTCAAGCTCTGCTCTCCCTTCTATACGCGACTTTCTGGCGATGGATGAGGCGGCAGAGGCAGTAGAAAAACGACGAAAAAGAAAAGAAAAGAAGAAGAGTGGAGGTGGAAGTGGTGCCGGCACTAAAAGTGCGGAAGACAAAGTTAACAGGGATTATCAGAGGATTATCAGAGGTTAGTATTATTCACTCCTGCGTCAAATAATCTCAACTTCTACAGATTACAATCTTACACTAGTAAGAGAGAAAACTTGAGGTTCCCGGAAGCATTTGTTACCTTTTGGGAGTGATATATCCATCCCCAAGACACTGAGTAAACTACAAATCAAAACTCAAACGTGCAGTGATTCACGACGATTGCAGAGGATGCCTCTCTAGAAGCTTACTAGCTGATACCCCAACACCACTTTTGGTGATGTTTATAAAAGCATCCAACTGAGATGACCATGAGTACAATTAGCGATTCACCTGTCGTCAGAGTTGGTCCCTTCTTCAAGTGGACGAGCAATTGAAGTATTTAGTCTTTTCCCTGAAGTAACCAGGCTCAAAAAAGTTATTCAATCGCTCCAGCCCAAGGACATGGAACATGGGATGGAAGTGGATCAAAGAGATATACATCGGATAGGTATAGTAATAATGTTACTGTCCACAATTCAAGCAATGATATAATCTGAACGAGAGGAGACGAATTGATGATCAGTCGCTAATGCATCTTGAACGCATGGAAACCAGTAGTAAACGAACCATAAACTCGAAAAAAGTCTATTGTACAATACAGTTCCCCTGATGACTAGAATTCTTGGATTCGCGCTTTCGCCGAAAGTGTAATAATGAGCCAGGAAAAATAGAAGAATTCGCTCTCAGTTCTGCAAAGTCATTATTTGTCTCATGATTAGGAGCAACCGCGCTCTTCGATTCAATGAGACCCTTGGCAGAAATCGATATCTGTTGTTTTGTCATCTGCGCTTTCGGAATGATAGGTCTATCACGTTCTTGAGAAGACGACGCCCTGGTGATACTAGCACTTGATGGTCCAGACAACCGATGCGCTTCCGTGGCACTATTATTGTGCAGGCTCTCGGTAGTTGTCGCAGCGCTACGAAGGCTGGCAAGTCCGGTGCTATTACTAGCATATGATAGTGGCCGTTCCTTCGATTGGTTTTGTAACAACCCTGTTGGACGCTTGCGCGGGACAGGAGTTCTTTCGTTGAAGTAGAGGTCACTGGGTCTATCAACACTGACGATATCCTTGAGATGATCAGGACTGGAGGTAGCATTGGAGACATTGGTCAGGCTTGACCAAGAGCGCTTGAAGACTGCTTTGAGTTTGAAGGCGGTAGAAGGTGAATTAGGCTGAGAAGGGGAAATTTGATGGCTGGACTGAGATGCAGGGATATCTATACTCGTGCGAGGGGTATGATGAGCAAGGTGAAACACGTCCGACATCGCAACAGAAGCACGAGCGACCTCCGAATGTTCCGAGGGTGGGTTTACACAAAGACCGCGAGGACTTCCTTGTTCTGCATAATGAGCATACAAGAGCAGCTGTGATCGAAGGTCGCAAGTCTGTGGCGCATTAGAGGCGCACTTCGAATGAGAAATCAAACTACATTTGGCGCAGAGAACAGCCGTCTTCTTCACATTCTCCAAGCAAACACGACAAACCACAGCTAGATTACGTATGTCAGAATCACCTTACTGCAGATTACCAATGGCGCAGGCCTACTCACGTTTACCAAATGTTGTCTTGACAAAGCTATGACCTCCAGAAGTATGTTCAGGGTCTATCAAAGCAGAGCCGAGGGAGGTATTCGATGTTCGTCTGCCAACAGGAGAAAGGGGTGGAAGGCTTCCAGTTATATCTCTCGAGAACAACGATTGAGTAGGTGAATCAAGAAGGTCCATTCTCGCGAGGTACTGTACCCTATCAAACTTCTCCATATCAATGCTGACTCGTCGGAGGAACGGAATACTATCTTGTAATCGAAGGTCCTGTAACCAAAACCGACGAGTTTAGCGCCCGCAACACTTTTCACGAATTAAACTGAATATACCTGCAAAGCGAACCAGTTATGCTTCAGCCATGGATGCTCACAAAGCATCTCCGCGCTTGGTCTCAGAGAAGGATCTTTTTGAAAACACTGCTCCAAAAAGTTTCGTAACATGTCGGAGCACCTCTCAGGAATGAATGGTCCATCGTCTTCTACAATGTGGAACATCACTAGTCACGCAGATATGTAATTAGTGAGTCTGAAGTCTGAGGATATGTAGTGAGAGGAATACCTACCCGCCATACTATTACTAATGTCTGCATACGGAGGTTTTCCGGTGAACAGTTCGATAATGGTACAACCCAATGACCATATATCAGACTTCGTGGAAGCACCCTTCAACTCGATAACTTCAGGTGCCATCCAATTTGGTGTCCCAGCAATATCATTTTTGGTTCGACGTTCCATGGCTCGAAGATTAAGGGATACTCCAAAATCGGAAAGCTTGACATTCCCATTTTTCGTCGTCAGAATATTGGCAGCTTTCAAGTCACAGTGCACGACGTCACTCTGATGCAGGTAGTGTAGCCCTCCTAGGATTTTGATAACATAACTGGCCACCAATTTCTCATTCAATTTTCCGAATGCTTTGAGTGTGTGAGCGAGGGACCCATTTTCGACATATCTGAAAGAAAGTGGTTAACCAAATCCGGACAGGATCCCAATAAATTGAACTCACTCAAGGACTATACTCAATATATCTTCACCACGCACCATGCCTTCATATTTGACGATCCCTGGATGCGACAAACTCTTGACAAGGTCCACCTCCCTCATCAACGTCGAGATCTCGTCTTCCTTCAAACCCTCCAGTCGTATCCTTTTAACAGCTACCATCTGACCTGTATTAAGATTAAGGGCCCGATACACACTCCCAAACTGGCCCTTCCCAATACAATTACCCAGTTGCTGTGATATCAGAACCGTGAAATAGCAATAGAAATGAATCAGCCACCATCACAGGTAAATACAAAGGTAAGCCGAAGACACGAGATCAAAGAAGTGTAGGAGAAGAGAGACAGTGAAGATAAAAGGGAGGACAGGAGAAAGCAGGAGAGAGTTAAGGGGGAAGACCAAGAGTGTGATTCAAAAATACCGAGAAGGTGAGACTTACAAAGTGAGTCGGGGGTTTCCCTTCCTCTTTAACGATTAGCGTCTCTCTAACCGCATTTCCAAACGAATGTCTTGCTATCAAATCACTTGCACTCGCCATTGCAGAATTCGCTCTCCCCAAATTCATCATACTTTCAAATCTCATCCTCGACGGTCTTGCACCAAGTTCATCGTATGATTTCGGTCTCGGTTTCGATCTGGCGGCACCTCCACTACCAAGTTCACTTTGGAATCTCCGTCTCGGCGGACAGAAATTTATATTGTTCGCACTGTTGTTCAGTACCTTCGTCGGTACTGCCGTATTCTCATTACAACTTCCAAGAGACAATGGGGTTTCAGAATGACCTCCAGATACAACTCGCGGGAAAGGCACAGGCACAGGTGTATCTCTCCATCCATGAGTGGTGGCATCACTCTCACTTGCGCCCCTCCCTTTCCGTTTTCTATCCTCTTTAGCAGAATTTCCACGGAGTCCGTCATTCAGGTCTCTAGTCGTCACTTCACATGCCATGCTTTCACTTCTACGATGATTACTTGTATATGAATCTGGATTTCCTGCTGCGCCCCAATTATTTCTCATACGGATCGACAAATTACTCTTCGTACGATAACTGGGTGAACCTGAAGCAGATAACGGATTCTTATTTGTACTCGTTCTCCGGATTACCGTTGCCTTGGTGGTGGTGTGATTTCCAGTGGGAGAAGACGACCCAAAAACTTGATCCGGATCAGCTTTAGGCAACAACCCCGATGTGGCATTAGAGGACATCGATAGCACACCAGGAGCGGCTGTAGTCGAAGGGTATGTATAGTCCAAATTATGATACCTGGACTGTGTCGGTCTTCGCGAAGCCAGAGGGTATGGCTCATTTCCTTTGCGCCCACTCACAATAACGGGCTTCCGGGGAGGAGATACGGAACGAGACATAGGGGATGAAACAGTGAGGTCATGGCTAGTACGGCTTAATGTTCGATTTGGGACTGACGAAGATGGGGGTGAAAATTCTTGTAGATCAAGAACCGAAGGAGTCGGTGAAGGATTGTGCGTATGGAAGGATTCCGAAGAGTCAACTGACCATCTTTCTTTATGATGGACGACTCTTTTCGCTGACGAGGCTTTGCCTTGGGCATTTCTGTCTTTTTCTTTCATCTTTGCTTCCTCTTCCTTCTCGCCTCGCCTCTGTGTCTCCTGATCCCTCCACTGTCCTTGAGCACCATCACCAGACGACGAACTCTCATCTGATTCCTCGGCAACCCTTGTTAAATCAATCGTATGTTGTGCATGAGTCACGCTCGGCCTCCTTTCCCTATCCTTCGTCAATGTTTTGGACAATGGAACAGGAGGCAATCGACTCATCACACTCCCATATCCAGTAAATATATTTTTCATCTCGTCATTTTCTACCACGGCTGAATTCATTTTTGGACTGCTCGTCATATCCATCGTCACAGCCCCCATTGCACCAAAAATTTCTCCCTTTCCCTCTGTCCTCTTGACACTATTCTGTTCACCAGAGGACGAACAACCAAATTGCATTTCATCCAACACCTGCATTGTCGCAGCCGTGTCCATAGCTACTGTGCTTGAAGATGCAGATTGTCTTTGATATTGGAGAGGATGATACTCATCTAGCGATGGGCTAATAACGGGTGGAAGTGATGATCTCAAAAACGGGGTATTGCCAATTGAAGTCCATGTTGACTCCGCTGCCATTGAGTTGACTCTTGAGAGCCCTGCACTAGTAAACCCGTGTTCTTGTCTATGCTGAAGCTGAGATTGCGGTGATATAGAGGAAGGAGAAGAAATCAGGGACAGAGCAACAGCAACAGAGTCGCCAGAGTTACTGGTAGAAGTGCGAGGAGGTGCGGTAGAAATCAAAGGATTACCTCTAGACGACGTTGTGGATGAAGGTGAAGCAGCACTCCGAACCCAGGCCGATAGCCCTCTGTCATTTATATTCTGCATCCTCGTTCGCTTAGGTGATTGTACTCGTAATGATTCGACCAGTGACTGTTTTTGTTTAAGTGTCTGCGGTGCAGATATAACGTCCTCTCCTCGAACTTCCGTCATGACTCCTCTTCGTCCTTTCTCTTCTTCCGTTGCCTCCTCTTCACCGTTATTTATGGTCACATCCTCAATAAACCCTCCACCAAGTCTTCTCGTTAATGGCATCTTTGAGGTCAATACAAAAGCAGTACTGTTTCCCTCGGGAGTAGTATCCGAGAATATGGTCGGATGACACCCTTTCTGCGTTGTCGGTGTCGTTGAGTCAGAACTTGAGTGGGGCGGTGATTTAGAAGATGCCGTGAATCCTTTCATATCTGGCAATGCTGTTACACTCTCAGATAGTGATAATGGCATTGAAGGAGTCATTGTTGCTGTCACTGCTGTTTTTCTCACTGGGGCTGGTGCGATTGTTGATCTGATTGACTTTGTTCGGTCATTGCCATTTATCTTTGATGACGCCATCGGTGATACGGCAGACGGAGATGCCACAGTAAATGATAAGGTGTCCGGGTGTATATATGCCGCTGGCTTGATACGCAAAGAGGTGGTCGTCCGGACCAACTGGATCAAAGTGATGATTGTATGCGTTACACGAGCAAGGGATTCACTGGTTGGATCAAGCAAATCGTCTGGCCAGAACAAATCTTGGCTTTGTAGTCACTGCCAAGTGCACGCTGCGAGGAAACGGGTAACGTTCTTATTGTCTTGCTCAAGAGGATCAGGACGAATGGCGTTCGGGCGAAGTTTGCTCATAAGTCTGTGGTGAGGCAGGAAAGAAGGAAAGAGATTACTAAATGGCATAGTTTCTGAAGAGGACAGTACCTACTGGCATAATACGAAGCCGTCTCGCAGAGCCTCATGGAATGTGCGCCTCTCCCCTTCCTCGCCCGACGCACTGGTTATAGTATTCCAAGGTGCCCCAACACTAGCGGAAGCCGAGTTGGCCAGATTTAGGTAACTCAGATAATTCACGGTATCGCTCATCCTCCAAATTTGTTCGAGCCTCACTAAGCTCTGCATCCGTCCCTCGACTTCTGCCCGCACCTCCGATCTAGTTCTGATGTGCAGCGGGGCGGGGGCGAGTCATCTCTCTACAGAGCATGGACGCTGCCTTCCGCGACAGTTCTCGGTTGTCAGGTCTGTCAGGTTTGTCAGGTGAAGGTAATATAGAGGATATAGAAGAGTTGCTTTCATGGGATGACCTCTGAGGAGGCAGTAGACTGTCTGTATCATGACCAGTACCACGAGTATGCTCAGAGTGTATCTGGAAATTAGCTCGGTGACTCCCTGTATCCAGACGGCCAATGATGCGACCGACGCTCCCCACAGCGAGCCCTTGGTCAGTGACTCCCTGCAGTGACAGGTGACCTGGCTAAGCCTGTCAGCCTCAGGAGGGCAAGATGAAATAATGTTATTGCAACTGTGAGAGCGCAACATGAGTAGGTGACATATGATTCTGTTTTGTGTAATGCATACTGTAGTCGTGAATTGTACAAATACATAGCCTCTTCCTCGTTGCCCAGCTCTTCCTGAATACTTCTCCTCGGGCAGGTATCTCCAACCTACATCACCAACAGAGGACCAAGCTACTTCACCACCAACATTGACACCCAACTCGGAACAACTCCAGACGACCTCCCTGAAGCTCGGGTATGGTCAGTAGTGTGCCGCTATGTATCTCACTCATCGCGTCTTAGCATTTGCTAGCTTGTTGCGGCATACAAATACAGAATTCTCTCTTGGGCAGGCCGAAAAAATACCATACCCACCTGTTGTACCCACTGCTGCGGACCGCAGTGAGAGCCCTTTGGGGTGCTTACCAATGTTATAACACCTGGACTGGGGCTGATACCTCAGTACTGGTGGCCTGGGCTAGGAGTTGTGGGAGGATTCGTCATTGGGATTGGGATGGCAGGACCCGGCTTCGGGGTGCTGGCCTTGGAAAGCTTTCGTTACTTCTGGGTAAAAGGTTACAACTGCCCGTTATATTTCTACTACTGTCGCCATGCTCATGCTCCCACTGCCGACCATCACTTCTACCTTCACCTCCACCTTTATACATCCACACACCCTCTCAGATCCATATTTTGTAGACACTTCTTGTAGCACGAGCTTAGCTCACCGCGTCTTAGCACCTGTTTGCTTGTTGCGGTATATAAATGCAGATCTCTCTCTCGGGCAGGTTGCGCGTAATCTACACGTGATGGGAAATCTTAGTCAGCGGGCAATCGTGTGATTTTCTTTTCTCAGCCAAGATAACGACTTGCCTTTTTCCCTCAACCTGCGCCAGATGAGTACCCGTGCACGCACAAGAGCCGCCATGGCTGCGGCTGCAGCCACTGCCTCACCTATTGCCCCATCCACCACTCCTTCCTATGCAGCATCATCCAAACCAACCTCAAAGCCTTCTTCGGTCAAGGGTAAACAAGACTCTACTGCAACGATTTCTCCCATTAAGCAACAGCAAATTGTTGTTGCTGAACCATACACAGCAAAAGAAAATTTAAAAATGGCCCACAATACGACAACAACCAGGTCGACCACCACTAAGAAACAATCGAGCGCGAAATCGAAAACTATCCTAAAAGCGAACATTGCATATTGTACATGCCATCGAGGGGACGACGGTTCGCCCATGATTCGATGTGCCGAATGCAAACTATGGTGCGTAATTCGTGTCGCGTGGTCCTTGGTTCAACCCCAACCCTGTATTTTGACTCAACCCTTATAATTTAGGTACCACTTCATTTGTGTTGATTTGAGCGAACGTGAGGCAGAGGAAATAAGTGAGTCATGTCTTTCTTGTGGTCGTCAATCACCAACTTAACCGAATAGATGTATATATATGTTCTCTCTGTTCCCAATCCACCGGCCGCAGAACAGCTAGTGAGTACACCAAAGCCTCTGACACACTCCCCTTGTGGTATTCCGTATGTCCAGTACGCCAGAAAGAAAAAGCAATTTCGTCAAAAAATCAGAAAAATTTTGGGTTTCTCGTGACCTGAGTAACTTTGGCCGTTTGGATCACCTCTTTTTCTTCGTCTGTTCCCACATACACATATGATATTTTGGGTATCCTGTCAGTGTTGTCGATGGGAGCTGGCATCTTGGATGGGACACATAATCCCTCCCCTCATTTGTCTTGCATCCGCATCGTCAATCTGAGCTATGTGAAGCATGTGGTTCTTTGAAACCCTCAATAGTGTATTGTGGGCCTACAAGCGTTGATACGTGTCTAGCGGGCTGATGAATCCACATTCATTTTCTCGCGTTACTTGCTCTCGGTTGTGTCTGCCACCTTGAGTATTGAAGTGATCCTCGTTTATTTTGAGTGGTTTATCTAACGCGCATCGGCCAAGCGTGCTATACTAGCACACCTCGATAACGAAAAGAATTTTTGTCGTACTCATACCCATACGTCGCCGCTTTTTTCTTATTCAAATGTGGAGAAGAAGTGACTAACAAAATTCTTTTGTTATAGTGGTTTGGGAGGGTATAGATGCCTTGGAGGACTGTGGGTCTGAAGAAGAGAATACAGCTGTCTCAAAAACTACCAGTGTCACTCATACTGCGAAACAAAGGCCGAAGAAACTTAGCGTGATTGTGTCTCTCCCGCCTCAGTCACGTCGACCAACGCCTTCAGATGATTCGGATGACGCAGACAGCGCAGACGATTATATCGCTGAGGATGAGGAGACAAAAAACTCCTCCAAAACGAAAGGAAAGGTATCAGACTTAGTTGCTTCAATATTACTTCTTGTTCTGACTGTTACCTAACTAGCGTCGTCTCCGCCGCATCTCCTCATTGGGCTCCAGCTCCAGCTCCGAAGAAACAACACAGACATCAAGACGAGTTCGACTACCCGACAAACTTCATAAATTCTCATCGCCACGATCACAAACACCCATGTCTCCAGCCTTAGCTGGTGCTACTACACCAGTGACTTCAACCTCCAGCAAAATATTATCAAGGTTGAAAAGGAAAGCTAGTATAGTTGAGAAAGAGACTTTAGCCCCCCCTCCAAAACGTAAAAGGTCAGACACTGGCGGAGGTGGAGTGACAATCGATCCTGTGAGGAAGTATTGTCTAGGCAAGTTCGAAGATGTGTTCAAGGAAGTATTTTTGAGATATCCGTATACACGGTCTGTTGCTGGTCAAAGTGGTGAAACCAGAGACGTGAAATTCGAAGATCAAGCTCAATTTCCGAGTTCGGAGATCGTGATGAAGAAGTTGGAAGAGTTGACCGAAGAGGAGAAGGAGAGTCTGATTGAAGATAGTAAAAATTTTGCTGCAGAATTGGAGCGGTGTGTGTTCGATAATTATTCAGAAGGCGATATCGCTGGTGCCAAGTATAAGTACGTCATTTCTTTCTTTCTTTATCTATTTCTTCAACTTCTATCAAACAGGGATCGGTTTCGAACGCTTCAATTCAACCTGAGCAAAACCGATAGAATTGCCATTCATCAGCGGATCGTCATGTGCACAATCACCCCGCAGGAAATCTCTCGCATGTCCTCTACTGATCTAGCGGATGAAGAAACAAAACAAAACATCAAAATTGCAGAGAAAGAATCGCTCGAACAAACCATCCTACAAAAACCTATTGTTCCCAGAGCGAAAATTACTCATAAAGGTTTACAAGACATCGAGGACGTTAACGGCGATCTCGCGAGGGCAAGAGAGACTGAGGGGCAGAGAGAGAGAGAACAAGAAGAAGAAGAGAGGAGAGAAAGAGAACGTAAGGAGAGGTTGAGAGCTGTTGAGAAGCAGCAACAAAAACAACGTACTCTTAGTGCACCACCTGAATCACCCATGGTATCAAGTCATAGTCCCATCACGGTTGATCAACAAACTTGGGGGGCACCACCCCCTGTGCCTGCGCACGTACTACAGCAACACGACATTGTAGGTCCAACTGATGATATACTCGGCTCGTCTATCCGACCGCTTTTTGCGCACACGATGTCAGACGTAGTTATGGCTACTGTTCCGGAACCCGAGTTGAATCTCGCGGATTTGATCAACATAGACGAGGACAGCATGGACGTTAGTAATGTTTCTACGATTAGTAATGTCGCAGGTATTGGAGATGCTAGCACCCTAGAATCTTCTGGCGATGTCAACGCGACAACTACGGCGACAGATAATACGTCCTCTGGTATCGTTCTTCCTCCTTTGGAACAACCTATCGAACCCAATGGGAGTATTTTTGATAAACCTCCTGGGGTACATCATGCCATGTCCGGATCGGCACACTTGACTACAATACCAATGAGTTCTAGGCCTTCTGCTGTATCACCGTTCTCGAACCCCCGACCTCGTGGATTGTCATTTGATCTGAATTCACTTTGGCAGAGTGTACCCAAGGATGAGAATGATATCTCGCAGGCACCGAAGTCACCGCCTGTTTCGCACCAACAACGAGGACCTTCGACGTTGCTTGATCCTGACAAAGGAATCACTGCGCGCGCTGGAGGTAAAGAAGGAGAAAGTGGTGTCAGTGATTTCTCATCAGGTACCAAGAGATCTATCTTGCAGGGAACCGGCAGAGAGGAACCTGAACCAATGGAAGTGGCAAATGATGACGATTTTGACATGTTTTTGGCAGAAGAGAAAGATGTGGTCGGCCGTTCTGGACCTCACGAGACAGCAGCTGGCAATGGGGGCACCATGGCAAATTCAGCTGTATCGGATAAGATTACGTCTGAAGCAGAATCCCATATATTCCAAGATCTCGAAACCTCATTCGAATCAATCCAACGGTGCTGGACGGGGAAAGTACGTTTCACACTCTTATGGTCCATTTTTATATCAATTGATTTTTGTGATAACATGCAGATTCTCATGCCACTCGATACGGCTGCGCCCCAAACCACAATAGTGTCCGCTAAACAGGTTGGCGGACGATCTTTGGAATCTCAATCGCTTTGGTGGCAGACATTGTTTCCTTCGGACGAATTGAGGATTGATGGGCGTGTGAATACGAAAAGCTCTGAAGACTTTTTGACGCAGACTAGGTTGAATCAACATAAAGAGTTGGTTGCAGTGGCGTTCTTGCCTGTGTCAGAGGAGATGAAGGGCGATTTCATTGCGTTAATCGAGTATTTGAAAGATAGGGAGTGAGCCTCGTCATTTCGACTCTATTTCTGTGTGATATTAACCTCTTTTTACTATTCGTTTAGCCGCCACGGGTTGATCTTTCCCTGGGGCCATCGCCCCAAAGATACGTGCCCTGGGCGTGAAATGTATCTTGTTCCTTTGCGGGCAAAGGAGCCATTACCGGAGTATATTGAACTTTTGGATGAGCTCAAGATTCCAGGGACACGTAAAATGGATCTTTTGATTGGGATATGGATTTTGCACAGAGGGAGGCTTAACCATCCTCCTCCTGAACCACTCTCTGCCCCGACTAGCACACCCACAAGTGCTGCACCTCCCACAATATTGACACCGGCAACACCCACAATTCCAGTTCCACTTATGCCTAATATTCCTCCTCTACCACCACATCTTGCATCCGCCAAATCTCAACCTCCATCTGTTCCTATGCCTTCACAAAATCTTCCTCCATCTATTCACTCCAGTGCGCCGTCTCAACCTGGTCTTTTGGCTCAATTTGCTCCGACGATGGCACCGGAAGTAGCGCCGCTTACACATGATCAAGTACAAAATTTGCTTCGTTCGCTCTCTACCAACCTTTCTTTTCCTATCAATTTGCCTATTCCGGGTAACAACGGACCTTCTGCTGCTGCTCCGCCTCCTCCAATGCTAGGCCAACCTCATCGACCGCCTTCACTTCCTTCTCACCCTTGGCCTGGTTTTCCGGTACCAACTGGTCCTCCATCCTCTCAGCCTTCGGGTAGTTATCCTCCTCCAGGTACAATATATGGACAACCATCCCACTCTCATTCATTTTCACCACCCCCACCCCTACCTCCACCTCCACCTCCTCATCACAGTGCATCTAACAATGATCGTAGGGATTCATATGGTCCGTCACCTAATTTCCATGGTGGCGGAAGAAGTGGTGATCGTGAAAGAGGAGAGCGTAGTGGTTGGCGTGGTGGTAGGGATCGGCATCAACGAGGACGTGGGAAACATCGTGGAGGTGGCGGAGCGAACGCTACCCCACGTCCTGTTGACTCTGGGTGGCCCAGACGACCAAGGCATGATGATGGGAATAACAGCCCCAGCCGTCGCTGGGGTTGAGTTGTGGGATTATCCCTCGAATTTATTCTGATGATGATGTTGCAGTCATTATTGTTATTCTCTTCCCCTGGAAGACATTTCCGGCCACGATTTTTGATTCGTGAATGTGCCTTGTTTTTCTTTGTATGATCTTTTTACTAAGACGAAGAAGGATTTTCAGAATATGTACTGTAATAATAATCATACATATGCATATGCGGATCCTTGTTTTCTTATTATGGTAGCACAAGTTTATTGCAGATTTTATGACACTCAAGTTTAAGTATGTTAAAAATGGAGCGTCTTCCAGTTTCTTTTTAATCTTGAATCTGAACTTTGACTGCACCTTGAGTTGGATCAGCAGCCACTTGGAAGGCATCGACAGCGTCTTCCAACTTGAAGCGATGAGTGACAAGAGGTTTGACATTGATGAGCCCACTTGAAACAAGACGGATAGCTTTCGGATACTGGTTAGCATAACGATATTGGAACTTGACGTCGATTTCGTTGGCGCTGAAATGCATGAATGGGAACTGGAGAGAAAAAGAAATATCGTGAGATTGAAGTAGATCTTTTTCGTCTTGGTGACATACCACTTGTTCGTTCTTCCCAACACCAATGATAAATACCTGCCCACCAAATTGTGTTGCCTAATTCAAGAAGTACGTCATCAATGAGGGATGGCGAAAGATGATATACGTACGTTGGCAGCTGTGTGGACACTGCTCTCCACACCTGTACATTCCAATGTCACTTTGACTGGACCATTTGCAGCCTGTTTAATCTCTTCTGCCGACTCCTTTGGTGTTATACCTCTCTTAATCAGCACTGTGCGTACGCCTGGTACTAGCTTTTTGGCAAAGTCAAGACGAGATTGGAAGAGATCAGTGATGACGATGGGTTCAGCGCCTGCTGCGCGGGCTGATAGAAGAGAGACTAAACCAATGGGTCCAGCACCACTTCAAGGATACCAATGGGCGTGAATAATACATTTTACGGAATGAAGATGGTGGATATACCAGATGAGAACAGAATCACCAAGGCGGAGGCCAGAGCGCTCGATACCCGCCAGAGCAACTGCCAAAGGCTCACAAAGGGAGCCTTCTTCGAAGGAGACATTATCGGGAAGACGATGAAGCCATTGTGCGGGGTGCAAATGCCACCTTGTCAAAGTACCTAAAAATCACGAATCCTCGTCAATCAACGGATTTTTTAATTTCGTGGAATAGAAACAATGAACCATGGAAGGGTGGGGTGGAAAAGAAGACAACATCGGGACAGCCATTATATCTCCCTGTCCTACAACCATCACAGGAGGGTTGAGAACATGGAACTCCAGCCTCAATAGCCACTCGGTCCCCTGCCGAAGATCTGAGTCCGTAGAATGAAGAGTTAGGTATGACCAGCGTACCCTTCTTCCACTGAGTAACGCCTTCGCCAACTTCAACCACCTCACCCGCACTTTCATGTCCAGAACCACACTGTCAAGCAAGCTCCCATCAGCCGCAATTACCTTGAAAACCATCACTCGCCTCATCAGAAACAACCATAGAGTCGCCAATACGTCCATGTTTCCAGAAATGTACGTCACTCCTTTGAATTCATCGACACAGTTATTGTCGTTAATCATGAAGAAGACGCACCCGCAAATTCCTGTAGCACGCACATGCAACAGAACTTGTCCAGGTCCAGGCTTGGGCCTGGGCTTTTCCACAAGGTGAATCTCATGTTGAGGGTTGTAGAAAGCCGCAATATTGGCTTCGGGCCTGGGTTTCTCTCCTTGCTGCAAAATCCTGAAATCAGGGTGTTCAAGAGTCTTGCGAGGGTTATAGATCTGAGCATTGCCCACTTCGACAGCAACTGCGGCCATTTCGAGATATTCGTTCCCAAATACGAAGAATTAAAACGTCAGCAAGAACCTAGAGAGTCTGCGATAGTTGTCAGGAAGTGGGACGTAGAGTGCATGATTGCCGCTTTTATCTTCCGTTATCAGGAGGATGTTTTGTCCGCCCAGCCGAAAACATGATCACACGGCCTTTTGCCTCTTGCTTTCCTCCGGTCCGCCGCAGTCCGGATACTCTCCGTTTTACGGTAAAATATTGGTTTCCGAATTCAAAATTTATAATTAGTGCGATAGCTGTAAGAGTACAGGAATGGGGATCCGTAAAAAAAATTCAGATATCCTCGAGTAGCTCCAGAGATAGAATTATGAAAATTATGATCACCCTTTATGCTGGGCGCAAGGGACAAGCACTCAGCCGGAAGGATGAACACCTCCAGTAAAACGCTTGAAAGTAAAGCTGGAAGAGAGGGCGCTATAAATAAATGAATCTCGGTGACTTGGACAATGAACATACCCCAAAAATGCCAAGTCTTTTTCAGCACCAATACCTTCCACCTTCTCAAGATGGTCAGGCATGTTGCCGAGATCATCCGTTGGGAAATATGAAGTGTCCGTGATAGACTGAAGCCGAGGAATGAATGGAGGTTCAATCTGGCGAAGAGTAGTCCAGTCGGCACCATAGAAGAAAGGATGAGCCTTGATTTGATTGACGTTTAGACGAGACTCGGCCCAAGTCATCATACTGATATGGGATGCGGGTCAATTCAAGTCCAGAGGGGTAGTAAAGGCGCACCTTCGAATCAGTTCTTCGCCTTCCCTCGAGATGTATACCTCTTCGGGAAAGTAAAGGTAGGTGGGCCAGTCGATGATCTTCTTATACGTGTCCCCTGGGTTATCAGAGCAGAAGGGCGCATACCCAACTAGACACTCGAAAAAGATTGCGCCTAACGACCACCAATCGCACTCTTTACCATACCCCTTCATCATGAAGACTTCGGGTGCGATCTGATAGAAATAGCAAATGCCTTAGCAACGACCAGTCTCATGGCAAAGGGGCTCGTACATAATCAGGGGTTCCAACAGTCGAGTAAGCCTGAAACCGGGTGTCAGTGATTCTTCGGAGCCATAACGGAGACTGACAAGTTTTCTTCGGTTAGCTTTCCAAGTTGCGATCTGTTCTCGACTCATTGTAAGGTTGATTGGATTAACTTGTACACTGTTGCGCTGCGCATCCCTCCCTTTTTCTTGTTCGATATATCGTTTGTAGTACTCTGGATCAGATGCCTTGTGTAGGCCTGTCGACAGGCCGAAGTCGGAAAGCTTTAGATGACCGTTTCTATCAATGAGAACGTTGTCCGGCTTGATGTCACTATGAAAATGAATGAGAAGTGAAAATAACAAGCCGAAAGCTCGATTCACCGATGGATATAACCAAGGTTATGTACAGCCTCAATGGCAAGGATACATTCAGCCATATAAAACCTTGTAACGTCTTCCGAGAATACATCATACTTCATCAACATTGTCATCAGATCGCCGCCGGGCAGGAACTCCATGATCAGGTAAAGGTATAGAGGGTCCTGAAATGAATAGAAGAGCTGAACCACCCAGGGAGAAGTAGACTCTGCAAGAACATCCCGTTCAGCGCGAACATGCGCAAGCTGAAACGAGGGGTGAGAGGGTTCCTAGAAGGAGGACCATCACCCACCTGATCTCGTTTCAACATTTCCGCCTTCTGCAAGCTCTTCATGGCATATACTTTTCCCGTGTCAACCTTTTGCACCAAACGAACCTGTGATACATGTATATCAATATTCCCCTGCACAAATATTTAATTCAGATTTTCTGACCTCCCCAAAGGCACCCTTGCCAATGACCTTGACTGTACGGAAATCGGACAGTTTGATTTTTGTTCTTCTGAGACGTAGTTGCTGTGACTCAGACTTTGTATATTTACGGATTTCACGGTCTTTGGCTTCCGGGGTATGAAGCTGCACAAGCTTCGTCTCTAGTTCTATCCGCCTGCAGTCGACCATAAGTCCGCGCACCAACGATACACATACTAACGCAACACACCGTGCATTCCTCTCGATCGCCGAATCCACAGCGACCTTGTAGAAAGATTCCAGCTTCAGCTTGGCAGCCGTTGAGCGGGCCACAGCATCATTGCTGAGTTGGTGCGTTGACCGGTTAAAGTAGACATCTAGGGAATGACATTAGAACGGCGCGACAACTCATTCTCAAACGTACAATCATCGGCTCGGTAATTGGCGGGCTGTTCCATGGCCTGCGTCTTTTTGCTGCTGAGGTTGTGTGACAAGTTCAGATGGTTATTATATACATGTTGCATGGTTGTTGATGCAGGGACGAAAATGCGGCATGTGTAATCTCGTGACCTTACTTCTCTATTTTCGAACCTTGCTATACAAAACCCCAATGCCTGAACTCACCCTTGACACGCTTATGGACGATGGTGACTATCTAGGTTCCGAGCGTGCCCGGCTTGAGAACAAAGTCATTCTCGATGAGCTCGAACGAAAAAAGAAAGCCCGTGCTTTGGCTGTTCCGACGGACGACAATCGCGTCAGAGCACGGTTGAGAGAAATTGGAGAACCCATAACCCTCTTCGGCGAGCGTGTTCGTCCCAATCTCGTTGCCTCTTATGTCTTCTCAACATAATTCAAGGCTGCTGATCGTCGAGACCGTCTCAGATATGTTCTATCTCAAATCAACGCAGCGCGCGGGGAAGATGCCATCCCAGTCGAATCAGAGTCTTCTGAAGCAAGCGATAATGTTGGCTCCCCGTTTATCTCGATACATTACTTCCAATCATGGTCACTTTAGGAAGAGGAATTTTATACACCAGGATCTCTTGAATTGCTGGAAACCCGTCGGCGGATAGCAGAGTTTTCGCTGCCCAGGTTGGATTCATCAGGTCTTAGACAGAAAAGGTGCTTACAATTGTATCTTGTTTGTTTTCCTTGACAGAGCTCAGAAACGTGTCGCTCAGCAGCGTCTCGACAGCAGAATGGACTTGGGCAGGATTGTCGACATCCGGAAAAAGGTGTTCAACGAGGTCAAGGTGGGTGGCCACTAGTATCAACCCAGACTTCGTTTATAATGTAGTCTTGTAGAAATTTTCCAATCTAGGCTCGCAGATTGGCGATGAACGGCCCATTGCACAAGTACGGTTCGCTCCAAATAATGAAATCCTTGCCACAGGAAGTTGGTCGGGAACCGTGAAATTATGGAACGTACCGGCGTGCACGGAAATTCGTGTTCTGAGAGGTAAGATAATCCCTTCAGGAAATCCATATGATCGTAAGTATGTTGTCAGGTCATAGCGAAAAAGTCAGTGGTGTAGCGTGGCACCCTCAGGCTACCCTTACCCAAAGCCCCGATACTGTTAACCTTGCAAGTGGTGCTGTCGAAGGGAATGTAAATTTGTGGTCCATGAACAGGCAAGTTGAGGTGTCCCAAGAAGTGATTTGTCGATTCATGGCTTCCTCAGCGACCAGCCTCTTTCGGTCCTCAAAGGTCACAAAGATCGTATTGGCCGTGTTGCCTTTCACCCATCTGGTAACTATGCTGCCAGTGCTAGTTTCGACACTACTTGGCGTCTGTGGGATATAAATTCTTCGAAAGAACTGTTGCTGCAGGAAGGACACTCAAAGGAGGTTTTCACCATAGAATTTCAGCATGATGGTGCTCTGATTGTGTCCGGGTACGGAGTGCTTATTTGACAGTCCTATAGTAAATTGACTTCTTTCAAGTGGTCTGGATGCTATTGGCCGTGTATGGGATTTGCGGACAGGAAGAACGGCCATGGTACTTGATGGTCATGTTCAAGGAATTTATTCAATTGCATTCTCACCAAACGGGTTAGTACAATTTAACACTACGTCGTGCCAGTTCAATCATTCCACAAATTAGATATCAAGTTGCTACGGGCTCTGGTGATGATACAATCCGACTCTGGGACATACGATCTCTGAAAGCACTCTACACCATACCCGCCCATCTCTCAAATGTCTCCGATATCCGATTCTTCCATGCCAATGACCTCTTCTATAAACCCCTTACTTCAGCCACAACTGACGAAGACACCGAGATGAACGGTGTTGAGGAAGAACTGGGACCCCGCGATACACTTAATTCCGAAGAGCCTAAAGATCAAGATTCAGACTCAACAAAGGGGTACACAGAAGAAGAATGGCGGTATCGCTCTGGATTATTCTTCACCAGTGCAGGTTATGATGGACTTGTCAAGATTTGGAGTGCGGATGATTGGCAGTTGTTACGCACACTTACAACTGACGCGGGTAAAGTCATGTCGGTTGATATCTCAAGCGATGGTGCCATGATTGCTTCTGGAACTTACAATCGGAATTTCCAGCTGTATACTCCCGAGGGCTTTTAATGCCTACTAAATTATACCGTTTGAACAAAAATCTACTAACTAAACCATACTACGGCAGAAATGGGAACAGAACCAGTACATACCACTTCGAGAATTTTACTCCTGAGAGCCTGGTCGTCAATATCACGGGAGTCCATGGTCTTCTGAAGGCCCATGATAGGAAGCTTGGATCCATTGATTGAGAATGGTAGTGTGGTGGATTGGATCTCCGAAGGTATGGATGGTGTGGTGAGCTATGACCAATTCGAGGCAAAGTTTAAGCCATACTTGGGAATCTCTCTGACCTCCATCTCCAACGTATTTGAGAATGCGCTCGGAAAACCTTATAAGGCATCTACCAAGAGGCGCCAATGGCTATCTCTCCGTCGGTCTAAAGCGGAAAAATAATATTGGGTTTCCGGATCTCCTAGAGCCATTGCGAAGCATCAATTCGACGTCGCTTGGTTCTTCTGTCTTCGATCAACAACTGTTCATGATACAAAGAGACTGTACAGTCATTCTCCATATTATCTTCTCCCGATTCCGGATGACTGTAGATAATCCAAAACAATTCTGCTGCTGTGTACCTAATAAGTTCAATCTGAAGTAGCGGGAAGGAGAGTCAAAATCTGCTTGTACCACTACACAATAGGTAACAGTATTTTTATACTCTCCCTAATAAGAATGTTTAATAATCAGTCGACTCACCTAGATTCGTGTTATCATCCTGAGATATATATGCGAAAGAGATCGAATTCTTGACAAGTCCTGTAAAAATTCGGTAGAGGAAAAATTTTGCGCATATTATCTATACACCAGGTATTTGAATTAGAAATGGGACCGTTACGACTAAAGCACTAATAAAAAAGCAAGAACAGATAAACCGCTATTTCACTATATTAAAACAACTCCGGAGTTGCCCGCCTTTTTCCTTTGTGGAGGGTAGCCCAAGAGTTCGATGGGACTTGCGTACTAGATGTCGCCTCCACCGTCCCCGTATTAATTTCGTCCGCAATCCAACCAGAGATCTTTGTGTCTTGGAGAAAGCCCACAAAAGAGTGAAATGAAAACACTCTTCATCTGTTCCAGGAAAAGATACATTGATACCAGAGTGTAAAGCACGACCCGACGTAAAGTCACCCATGTTTAGCTCATAACGATGTGTGTTATGCAAGTAGAATGAGGTTTGGAAAGGATTAAATACGTACACAACAAGACTTGAACAGTTGAACAAGGTATATCATGAACCTCTAAAGCCACCACGACCACGATTCCCACTACCACGGAATCCACCTCCACCTCCTCTGTTACCTCCAAATCCTCCTCGCGCTCCTCTCCCTGGAGGACCTCCCCGTCCTCTACCTCTGCCTCCGCCTCGCTGAAACCCACCTCGCCCGCCTCTGCCACCGCCCCGCTGAAACCCACCTGCTGGGCCTCCCCGTCCACGACCACGTTCTATAGAAACAGAAATTAAGCAAGAACCATATAATAAAGATTTCAAACCGCATACTTGTAACACCTTAGACAGAAAAAGAGCGAGGTCAATATCAAGAAACGATTGAAAAAAAATAACAACATACCACCTTCGACTTTGGGTTTGGGTAAAAACCGTTCGATCGGCAAGAGTTTATCACCACCGACATACACTTTGTCTCCCTTTTTGAAACTGGTAGCGACCATTCCTTCCCCCATCTTGACCGAGAAATACACTTCATTGATAGGTCCCAGAATCTCGTCTACTTTACCGATGACGGATTTATTTTGTAGGTAGATTGGGGCGTTGAAGTAGGGGACTTTATTAGCCATGGTTGATGTGCAGAACATTTCGTCTTCTACTGCATGGACGAATGTTCCTAGTTCTAGAATAATGATAATCCACAAAGGGGTTTAAATTTGACTTGAGAGAGAGAGACGTACCTAAGACTGTATCTGGAGGGCCAACATCACGTTGTTGAAAACCTCTGCCTTTTTAGTATTAAGTAAACAAAAAGTTATTTGGAATGACAACGAAGACACACCTCCACGAAAATGCCCACCCCCTCGACTCATAGCTGATGGATGAGGAGGCGGGATAAATTTTGTTGATCGTGGGTATTTTTTGATCTGAGTTCCTGATTAGGCAATCAGGGTTTGTTCATTTCTCACCCTGGAGATCTCTATTGACATAAACTCAATTGAATCTGAACAGCTATCATACACTTGATATTGACTTCCGATTGCATCGCGATCGGTAAACCTTGCTACAGCTACTAACAAGAATGCTGTCAGTCCGAACACTTCTTTAGAGGTATTCCAACCTAGGTTTAATTGCCAGTCAAGGACCATCCACCTACTGAGATATAATAATAACACAATTACATACATCGAAAGTGACTATGCAAAATATTACAAACATGGTTCAAATAGTGCCATCCCGCACTTTTTGCATGAATCCCGATACCCGCCCAATATCCACAATTTGGGATTCACTTTCAACTGCAACCACAAGATTTTCCAACATCTACACCCATGTCAGTAGGTTCGAAAAGGCTAAAATACAAGTAATCGCTCACATCCTCGACTTTATCAATCGGTATCCCAGTACAAAGCGCCACAATCTTCTTACACTGATACTCCTTCTCTGCGTTTATAGTTTGCAAATTCGAAAGTCTGTCGTTCAATGACTGCTCTATTCTCTGATGCCAAATTTTCATCCTCCTCAACTTCACTAGGGTTGTAATTGTATCACTTCCCGAGGGAGGCATAGGTGGATCCAAGTCCACATTTACCGATATATCTACAGCACCACCAATTCCAATTATCGTAGATCCGATACCTCGATATGAGAATGCTGGACCAGCAGATTCTCGTGCATCTTTGCCAGAAAGGCCAGTACGCCCTGTCCAGTCGAATTTGTCTTCGTCGGACAAGGCCTTTTCGACATTTTGGACACGTTGATTTACTTTATCAAGTTCGGCGCAGTGTACTTGCCAAACTTGGATTTGTTTGCGCTTGTCTGAGAGCTCACGAGTCGCGGCACGCAGATGTGCTTGTGTTACGTCAAGAGAATCTTGTTTTGCTTTGAGCTCGGCTTGGAATTCCGTGCTCAGTGATTGGATCATGGAAGTCAAGTCTGGAAGCAACAGGAAATATGTGGGCTATCTTTGGCAGGGGTGAGGGAGACGGACCTGAAATGACATTCTCACTCTTTTGTATAGGTGCCGGAGGACCAGTTCGTAACGATGCCAGAATATCCTCAGCCTTTGAACTACCCGCAAGTTCCTAAAATACGCATTAGCCAACCCATGAAATAATGTCACATCCGATTTCACCTCCGTCTCAACACCAAAGTCACCGGGTCGCAGTCCAAGTTTGTTGGATAATGTTCGATTTGCATTGACATCCAACAACGTCCTTACTAAACTCCTGTTGCCAACTCTCGCAGCAATATTCAACGCCGTGTCCCCGTGTTCATCTTGTAAATCTACTAACGAACGAAAGTCCCCGCCCTGATGTTGCGCTATCCAATACAGGATCTGATCAAGGTAATATCGCGCAGGTACGGCTCGGCCTTTAACACCAGATAGAGCTGTAACATGATGTAAAACAGATTTTTTGGCAGTATCAAGGGTGCGTATGGATTGGTTGAGGGAGGCGACGAGGGTGTTGAAACATTGTTGGTCTGCATTGTGAGTTGCTAAACAAGCGCGAATAAGAGGGGTTTCGCCAAGGTAATTGCCACGGTGGATATCTGCGCCGTTAGCTATGAGAGCGGTGACTGTTCGCTGTCGTGCCAAACTAGCTGCTAGATGTAGCCCAGTATGGCCTTGATGGTCAAGAGTGATGTCAACGTCAAGAATACCCGGGTTCGCATTATTCGAAGGGTCAGAAGCAATTTCTCGTAAAAGGTCCAGGACTGGGCCAGGTTCATCACGTTGACAGATAGCAGCCATTACTGCTGCTCGTCTGCCATCTTTTAAAGGGGCTGATGGATCCAATCCACGTGCAACAGAGGGTTTCGACGCGAAGCGCGTCACATAGGTGATGGTTTCTGCGCGGACATCGGCAGTCCCGATGGATTGTGTGCTTGTTGGTCTTGAGATGCCGTTGAAGGTCTGCTGTGTGGAAGGCAACGAGGTTATATGAGTCTGGGACGATGTTGACCAGGGTTCTGTCTGTGAAGTAGCTAATTGAGAAGGAGATTCGTCGCGGCGTCGTCGTTTTGCAGGTGAAGATTTATCTTGGCCATGTACATGGAGAATATTTGACGATGGTGGGTGGGTGTCTAGAGAATATCAACACGCGTGATGAGTTAGGGGAAGAAATGGGCTGACCGTGTACAGGAGATATGATGGTGTCGGCATCGGCTTCGGACCGATTCCTCTTTAAGGAAGAAAGGGGCGGTGTTTGAGTAAAGGGTGATCGAGAGAATCCCGGGCCATGATAGGGCGAAGATGAACCGAAGTTGTGTACCTTCGCTGTGGACTCTGAGGTCGAAGGGGTGAATAGACCCTGAGCACGGCCTTGGTTCAAGAGACGGAGGGCGGAGCCAGGCATGATTGGTGGTGGAGCTAGAGTGGAGGGGATTGATGGAACGTAGTTGGCTGAGTTCCCCAGATTCGAGTAGGAGGAGGAGGCGGAGAGCGGACGTGGGGAGGCTTGTCCAGTGGGAGCAACAGCAGGGAGAGCTCCAAGGGAATTTGTGGATGGCTGGAAATCAAAGAGGGGAGATAGTAGAGAGGCTACGCCATACTGGAAAGCAATATCGCGACCTCGTTCCAACGGGATCCTTTGTAGGTACTGGCATGAGTCAGACTGCCAGATACACGACACAGAAACACAGACCAAGTGCCCTGGTACTTTCCATAGCCACCTTGGACGATCTCATGCTTTCCGGGTAGAATGTCCTTCTCCAGGATTTTTGTGCGCCGGCCCTTGTCGATGCCCGCGACTTTGAGGATCTGGGTCACGTTGACGAAGGAGTCGTTGCGTCTGCGCATGACGGCGATGCCACGGACCATGCACTCATATACCTGGAGGACAGGGGAGTGAGAACGAGAGAAATGAAAAATAAAAAGACAGGGCAACCTGGACAGAGGAGTAGACAGCATTGTAAATCTTGACGGTAGGATTTGTGTTCTGAGGCAGCTTGGATCCTGGCTGCATGGTGGACGAGGGAAGGCGTGATGCAGGTCAGGTGCTTTATGCCAGACGCGACAACGCGTGACTTTGATATGTTGTCTCCGTATGTCAGAACATCACCCTTTCCTCGTCGATGTCGTCCCCGTCTTCCCCCTCATCCACGCCGTCCGCTTGGTATGTCAGAGCACCTTTTGCAACGGCCCGCTCACCCTCCTTCTAGGACATCATGGTATGTTCACCTGCTCAGCACAGCCTGACCCCACTCATGGCCCTAGCACTGCATCGGTCCGTCTTCAATCTGCCGCACAAGACTCGCCAACTGACCACTCCACACAGATACTCCATTGTCCTTTGAAGCCGTGCGTGTTTCTTTCATCTTCCAGTTGTTCGTCATTGACCCCTACCAGCTCACTGCACCCGAGCTCACTTACTCAGTTGTCCATCCTCTCGTCAACAAATACACCTCCATCCAGGAGGGGAATCTCTCCGTTGTTTTCTGCTTGCTTCTCAATCGTGTACACTTTTTACGCGATGAGAATGTGACTACGGCCCCCATCTCACGGTCAAGAGCTGAACTCTGTGAGATTTTGGCTACCCGCATTCTGAGACAGCTCGGCGATGATATGTATCGTCTTGCTGTTGCAGCAGCTACTGAGTGGCCTGTGTACAATGGCGCTGACCCAGCATCAATTGCTCAGGTCAAGCAGGAGCGGGACGACGACCCAGAGAGCCATGTAGGCAACGCCATCGAGCTGGCTATTCTCGGCAAGGCCAGAAAGTTTATCAAGAGCTCCGCATGCCAAAAGCTCATCAGTGCTATCTGGAGGTGAGTTAGAGTTCTCATCAAAATGGACATCGAAGAGTTAAATTTTCCCAGTGGTAAATGCGTTTATCAAGCACGGAGCAGTCATTCAATCCTCTCAGACGTGAGTCGAGTCGAGTCGATACGATCACATTTCTCATGACACGCAGACATACAAACGAAACCCTATCCACTTTTATGACCCCCACAAGGCGCCTTTGCTTGACCACTACCGGTAAGCTCCAAGTCTTGAGTTTCTCAGACCTCACTTTATCTTTCTTCTTACAGACTCAAAGTTCCCGCTATTCGCTCTGTCCTTGACTACACCAAGTAAGATCGTTCTCTCAGCGTTATGGATCGTGACTGAACCACTTATCCTAAGCTTTCTAATCCTCTTCATCCTATTCACCATCAATATCGAATTCAACAGAACTGAGAGTATTAATATAGCTGAAATCTTGTTCATGATATTTGGCCTCGGGTTCTCCCTAGAGAAGATAGCTGCAATGCAAGAACATAGTATCGGAGGTTTGCCTTTTTTTCCTGCTTGATTGATTGGTTTTGAATCATACTAGTCTTCTTTAAGGGTACCTGGGTATGTATCTCATTGTTCAATCAACATCAATCGTTTAGCTTAATCCTTTTGGTTAGAATGTCTTTGACGTGGCATTTGGTGCGCTACTCCATATATCTTTTCAACGAGAAGGTGCCCATAAACGTATTAGTAGCCTTATACACTCCATATGCAGTTCTCAGGCTATACGGTGTCTATCATCACAGTAAGGATGTCATGGTGAGTAGGAGACTCATGCTTATTGATGGTCGTTGTAGAGCAATGGGCACGAAAACTCGGAGAACATTTTCTCGCGGTCACTGCCAGTTTCATGTTTCCTAGACTGGCATTTGTCACTTTCAAGGATAATCTAATGGTTCTTTCGCTTCGAGCTATGTTGATGCAATTCATGATCTTGATGCTCATCGCGGCCTTCTGTTTCTGTGGATTTTTGTATGCGCTGTGGACGTGCGTTGGCCATTCCTTCCCTCTTGATATGATCAGGGGTTTATCATTGCTTGTTTTCTGTAGGTTGGGTCGAGATCACGTATCGTATGTCATTCTCTGACTCTGCGTTTTCTTATACTGATTTTTTATGGTTATAGTATAGGGTAGGTACAATCATCTGACTGTACAAGGGCAAACACATCTTGATTGTAGTGAAATTGCTTGGTGGATGCTTGACCTCTACTTTGGACTCGATGCCAGCGGATTTGATCATGCCAGTAAGGTTAATACTTCTCGCAGCTATCGCTATCTTTTCAATATAATAGCCGATTTCCATTCTGTGTTTGGCCCTATGCTCATGGTCACCTATGCATGCCTAAGTAATACACTTTTATTGACTGGTAAGTTGGCTGTTTTATTTCTCTCTTGAAATAAGGACTGAAATGATTTTAGTGCTTGTTTCGGTACGCGCCATTCTCTTTTTCGGAAAAAGCTGTGAGCTCAGAGAAATCAAGATCCTGTCGAACACATTTTCCCGTATCAATGAGGACGCTGCCGCAGAGGTAAGCTACGTGTTTGATTCTTTTATTTGCCTCAAACGCTGTGCAGTCGATGTTCAGGAAGGCTGTCCGGACCATTGAGGGGTAGGCTGACCTCTTGTGATGTGGTGTATATATGTTGATTAGTCTTTAGTGTCAAAGCAGACTCCTTGTTCTCTTATCAGCCACCTGTCAATGTTCTCGCGCTCTGCATCATGTTGCCTGCTAGCTATGTTCTGTCGCCCCGTTGGTTCCACAAAGTTAATGTGCTCATGATAAGAATTACCAACTTGCCAATCCTTCTAATGATATCTTGGTACGAACGGTATGCAAAGAAGGTGGGAACTGGGAGCTTCTACGACACAATTGCCCATGCGGCTGAAAAACTGTTCGATTCCCTACCTCGGCCACTAAAACTGAAGCGAGTGTGTAAGTGGATACCATGTCTCTCCTTCCAGAAGTTTGATAGATTGGCTTCTAGCTATTTTCGAAGGGTTGGCGGGACCAGGTGCTGATATCGATGTTGTTCGTGTCCATTCTCTCTCACAAAAGCTTCACCTTATTCGCATGTGATAATTTTAGATTTTTGAAGTCAACGATGTGCCTGAAAGTGCTCTTGACATGACTGACTCCAATGAACCTATTCATGTTCAACGACAAGTGACTTCACCACGCCGCCGTTCGTTGGATTCCATGTCCCCATTTAGACGACTCACAAGATTGGGGACGTATCCTTCTGGATCTCCGGTGTCACCTCACCTCCCATCTCGGGTCCACTTAGACACCCAGATTTCGGGCAGACCGATGCAAAGTGTGTCAAGTCCTCTCGCACAGATGTATCCCCCCATTGTAGATCTCATTCCAGAAGAGCGGATGGACTTGAATCATGATTTTTTTCTCGCAAATGAAAGTGCAAGAACATCGAGAGGTGTCTTGAGGCGACGAGTGCTAACGACACAGTATCCGTCTATTGCCTCGGTTCAGCACCATACTGGGTTCATCGATGTACCTACCGGTGGACATTCGATGCCGGAGCCGGCTCCTGTCACTCAATTACACCAGAATCTAAGGTCGATGTTGCGAGCAAGGATGAGCCCGGAGGAGGATGTCGACACTGATGAGTCGCCAGAAATTTCTGCTGCTGCTGTTACTGAGGATGAATTATTGGAGAGTCCTGGATCTGTGGTTGTTTTGAACAGGTTAGGTGATTTGGAGAAGCGTCAGGCGAGGATGGAGGCGTTACTTGAACAGATTGTCTCCAAGCTGTGACATATGCCGTATTTTTATTGTCATTGAAATAGAAGATCAATATACTTTAATTGAATCACAGGCTGTATTATGATTCAGTTTCATCACCCTCTGAAGAATTAATGCATACGTCAAGTGTATTTCATACTCAAGTCAAATACAAACAACTAGGGTATCCAAAAAACTCATGTAGAGTAGATATTTTTAGGGGACTACATGCTTTGGCCTCCTCTTCAAGCATCGAATTGGACAGTAAGGGAGCTAGGCCACGGCGAGATGAGATATCTGCTATCAAGATAGGCATGGCGATATTGCGCATTCGTGCCCTCGGTGAATCTCTTTAATTTGCCGGATATGCCAGGAGCACGCCTGATATTATTGTACGCATAGACAGCACGAAGAACTTCAGAGACGACTCTGACAGTCAAGGGTTGACCGAGATACTTGATAGCACCATCACCATCGATGGCTGATGAAAACGAACGACTATGGTCAAATGTTGCAGCTTTGGCAAAGACCTTTTCGGTTTGATTGGCAGTACCCATATCAACAAAGATGCGATCGCCCTTCTTGAGAGTATGACTACCAATTTTTTGGTCCTTGGTAGAAACACGGTAAAAACCTAAGAATGGACCATCAAGACCTTTGAAATCGTCAGACAGGTATCAAATCAGAGTGAGTAAATGCTCACGAAGGCTTTCCATTACATATCCGCTAAATGCAGAGCTGTCACTGCTCTTGGCAAGATTCTTAAGACTCGCATCAAGGTCGGTACCGAGTAAGAGATCGAACGTGTTGGCCATGATCAGAGAGAGATTGACAGAGATGACCATGACGGCCAAGACACTGTTTGCAAGTTCATCTGTGGAGTGACTAATCTCGTGCAGCCTCGTAACGATTTCGTGATGCTCCGTGTCGCGTTTGTTTTTGTTGAATATTCCTTTGAAAGTACCAATAATACCTGGGGCTGTGAGCTTAAGGGATACTTAGATGAAGGTGTAACGAGGTAAAAGGGGTAATACATACTCGATTACCGACACCAAGGTGGGTCTTGATGTGATACAATAGATCCTGGATGGCTTTCTCAACCCTATATTGAGTCTCACGAATCATGGATGTCTCAATATCCAGGAAGATAAAACTGTCGTCAAATGTCTTAAATAATAGATACAGCAGAACATTGAGATTTGACTTACGAGTAGATATCGGTCAGAATCTCGTAGAGTTCGTCAGGGGTGTAAGTGCCTCGAGGGTTGTGCGTCGTCTTGAGATGAATACCAGCCTCAAATAACGCATCGTCAGTATGCATACACAAGGCATTGGTTCATAATCCACTTACAAGGTCAGAGGCTACCCAATAGACAGGGACAAGACGAATGACATATTTGATAAGGTCAACGCCGAAACTCGAGCCTCCCACTAGGGTGAACGAGTTCTCGGCAATCAACTTTTGTGTAGTATCATGGAAATAGCGAC
>Ga0154005_100218_pt1 | contig 29603 bp, 28 predicted proteins | sample TSFL089MetaG_FD_104698 | JGI IMG/M metagenome (GOLD analysis project Ga0154005, IMG submission 104698) | Attine ant fungus gardens microbial communities from Florida, USA - TSFL089 MetaG | ecosystem: Host-associated > Fungi > Mycelium > Unclassified | place: USA: Florida, Lake Talquin State...
CTTGAATTGAGTGAGGAAACTTAGAGTAGTGCCCAGCCGCAAAGCTACGCTCAAAAGTGAGTTTGTTAGTATGTCATGCAGAAATATCGTGCACCTTTGACCAACCACAACTTGGGAGGATTAAGATGAGACGTATAAAATGTCTAAACATATAGTAAACATACCCCACGTCATGCCTGCAGAAGTGATGATAAGGATAATGTCATTTGTTCCGAGATCATACCACCTACCTGAATGAGCCAAGGCAAACCCGATCTAATGGAGCTAGGTCAAAGGTGCCTCTGAAAAAAAGAGACAATTTACGATTATAATAGGGACAAATTTCTTCCGTCCACTGACTAGGCATAACGTCAGTACATGGAAGCCAGATGGTCAAGCCAAAGCAACTCACACAAATACACCCGCCATGCAAAGAATGAGTGAACGATGAAGATAAGAATTCCCTGAGCCATAAACATTCAACCATGACTTTGATGATACAAGCGCTTACTGTGATAGCCAAGGTCATCTGCCAGGAACGTCATTAATGTGCAGCATTAAGAGCCTGTTGTTCACTTACGGTAGCACTCCTGTCAAAGAGGCAGCATATAACTTATGAGCAAGGTGGACGTGATCATCAGCTCGTACCATGCGGTGATATCCAATCCAGGTATATTATTGAAGTTTTGAACCAGATAGAAGTAAATTGCATGACACTCGAAGATCGCATGCAATACCTCGAAAATCCTAGAAGAAGATGTCTATGAAGGCTCTGAGGACATGCAACAAACATACCAGACACCCGCAACCTAAAAGACATGAGACGTGGAGAATATCACAAATCACAAATACACGTACTAGTATCTTAAGAAATGCGTTGTCTTTTGGGTAGTGTTGATAGTAGTACCAAGTTTGTAGAGTGTTCGCCCCAAAGAGACTATCCCGCAAAAGCTAGTGAGAATAGGCGACCTTGAGAGAGAGCAAATGGACGATCACCAGACAGAGAACAAAACACCTATGAGCAAGGCACCGACAGTAGGGCCAACGATAGATTGAATATTTGGTACTTCTGCTTGGGACATGGGGTGTTTGCAATAACCGTTGCCATCGAAGCGAACCAATGTTTTAAACAAAACACGGAACTACTACGGAACTACATTCCATGTCACAGTTTCCTAATTTGGCTGTGTCGTCCGATTATCAATAAGCTTCCGTAAGAGACTTAACTCAAAATACCATCCTCTTTTTAATTTTTAAATTAGATAGATCAGAGTGAGATATCATCTCCATTACAGATCAAAATTGCACACTATATACTGCCATTTGCTGCTGTAGCCATTTCCCAGCACGACTCTCTGCTCACAAAAAGTGTTTGGAGATATGACTGTAGATATGCTTACAGTGCGGAAAAATCTGCGAGAGGTACTGGCTGAGACTCCTGAAAGAGATAGGTAGCACGGCCGAGGGCTGAACGGAGCTTGTCAGCGAATGACATCACATGGTCCTCCCCAATCATGGTATAGTGTTCCCCATCAACGTCCACAAGTTCAAACGTTGATTGAGTATAAGATTCCCATTTGGCAAGACGTTGGTATTTATACTCCTCGGGGGTACCAAGCGAAGGGAGAGGGATTGCGCAAAAAACTGTAGTCAGTGCGGATGTAATAGAACCCAGAGTGACATAGGTACGTCCAGTCAAGGTCACCCGGTATGCCACATGTACCCACCGCCTGAAGTCATTCATGTCCAACTGAAGCTCGGACAGCCGTTTTTGATCGGACAGAGAGAAGAGATGATGGGTGATATTGCGAGACAATTTCTCCGGTGGCTCAGTATCTGCGCCACGCAGTTCAGGAAATTTTCTGATGACATTTTCTTTGACTTCATCAAAATCAGGAATCCGAATGAGCCCAAGAAACATGAGAAGGTTGATGAGAACTTCGATCCAAACAAGTTCCTCCATTCGGAATCGAATTTCAGGGGGTAGATTGAAAATACCTGTCCAGGCAACGCATCTTCTACGAGCCTCCAGCTTCTTGGTGATCTCATAGGCCACAGCACCTCCAAAACTATAGCCTCCAATAAAGTAAGGCCCGCTGGGGTACGCGTTGAGGATGTGAAAAGTATAGCAGTCAACCATCTCCTCAAATGACTCAAACGGGTGGTTCTCATCGTCAAATCCACGGGCGCGCAAGGCATAGACAGGCCGATCGTCCTCCAGGACCTGAGCCAGCTTCATGAAAATAAGGATCTCACCAACACCTGGATGAACCAAGAAAAGTGGTGGTTTAGACCCACGAGAGTTCAAGAGGACGAGCGGGTCATAAGCGGCGTCGTCACGCTCATCATTGACGATGATCGTATCAATGAAAGATGCAAGCTGATTGATTTCGGGCCGGCGCAACATTTCGATGGTGGGTAAATCGGAAATGTCCAAGCGATCCTGAAGGGTTTGCCTAAGTTGTATCAGATGCATGGATGATGCGCCTAGATCAAAAAGGCTTGTGTCGCGCTTGAATTTTGAAGGTGTCATGTCGAAGAGTTGGGAGATGACTTCAATGATGACCTCTTCGGTGTGGCTCAGCTGCTCTGTAGGGTTGAGAGTTTCGTCTTCTTTCAGCTTCTTTTCGATGTCTTGATAAGTACCCTTCATATATGCCGCCACAAGGAAGGAGCGTGATACCTTCCCGAGAGCTGTCTTCCTAAAAGCAGATCTGGGCAAAGGGAGCACGATATGGGGAGACTTAGAGCAGAACAGAACACTTGAGCGCTTTATGGCACGGTTGGTATTTAGAATCCTCTGGAGTTCACGATCGGCAAGTTCATCCTCAATTGCAAGCGTGTGTTGATAAAAAATAGCGTATGATTCCGTATCAGCGTTCGCTAGGCGGATTGGACAAACGTAAATGTAGGACTTTGTAATGCCGTCTATCTGCAAGTTTTCGATGAAGTGTTCGACGTCGACTGTAGGATATTTAACACCATTGATGTTGATACAATCTTTGTCGCGCCCCATGAGGTATAAATTCCCATCCTTGTCGATCATACCAGTGTCACCAGTGATGAACCACCCTTCGCAGAAGGACTCTGCCGTTGCTTTCGGATCATTATGATACTCATGAAACACGGTTGGGCCAGTGATCTGCAGCTGACCCTCTGTCAGCAAAGGACTTGGCAAGCCAGTGACATGGTCTATCACTCGGACAGCGACACCATCGCAACAAGTTCCAAGCGAAAGGTATTTGAAAGAATACTGAACAGGATCAGTTAATATATCGCGCGTGTCGTAGATGCAACCAGCCTAGTCACGTGTAAATGTTAACTTCGTTCGAAAATCTCTTACTTACGCAGGTTTCTGTCATCCCAAAGCCCGCACGTAAAACATCTCTTGGGGCTCCAAATCGCGCGAGTATGTTGGTGAATTCTACGGCAGTTTTCACAGGTACAGCTTCACCTCCGGAGATGAAAACTCTGATGGAAGATAAGTCAAGTGGACTGGTGAGCAGAGATGCAAAATCGCGAATGATTTGGGAAATCAAGAAGTTGGGACTAAAGGTGTAGGTGATGCTATATTTGCTTATCCATTTTAGGAGATTGATGGGTGTTTTAATGATTGCCATTGGAGCGACGTGATATTGCCTGTCTCATGTCAGCCACAAAAATCACGCAAGGGTGAAATGTTTACCATGCATCAGCCATGAGAGCTTGCAAATGTACTTCAGACACACAAGCGACATGGTCAAAGGCAATCCAATTCAGGAAGCGAGTGGAATGAATCGACGCGTGATGCTTAATTTTGCCTTGGACAGCAGATAAGAAATTCGAGTGTCGTAATCCGACGGCTTTGGAATTTCCTGTCGATCCTGAGGTCAGCATGAAGCAAATAATGTCGTTGCACTGGGGTCGGAATTTGGGGTATATGAATTGTTGTGTAGTGCTTTGAATCAGTGCAAGGGATTTCAGGCTCGTCCAAGACCTAGTCTTGAAAGAAGGAGCAAGATTTTGAATAGTTGCTATGGCATCGTCTTTTCCAACAAAAATAGGCTTGCCGAAGAGGGCTAGGAGATGGCCAAGGAACAGCTTCCGTTGACTTTCCTCGGGGTGAAGAGATGGAATTGGACAAACTGGAATCCCAGCTGGACGAATAGTTATGATAAGTCTGTGCTTTTCCTATCCAAGAATGTCCTTACCAAATATACAGGCCCAGAAGAGAAGTATGTGATCGTAATGATAGTCAAAGCTAGCGATGACAACATTTATCCCGTTAGGTTTAATTCCTGAAAGCAAGAGGCTTCTGGCATAGTCTTGAGCATCCCGATAGAGGGAAGTGTATGTAGTGGTGAGGGCAACGAATCCATCATTATCAAGGAAAGACATGCCGGCGGTGGAGGAGAGGCTACGCTCCAGTAATAGGTCGGGTAAAGTACACGGTTGTGAGGAATCTTTCATCCTATACGAGGGGAGTTCTTACTTGCAGCCAGAGCCGCGCAAAAGTACTCCATATTTAAAAGGGACACAAATTAAGAAGGAATGTCTCCATTCGGAGAGGCATTATTACTGCAACTCTCGCATCACACTCGGGCTGCTGCGGCTCTGTGATTTGCATGAAGGGTTGTTCTGCTCTCTTCCCGAATGAGCCGAACTGATGGGCCTGGTGGATTGCCAGGTCATACAAAGACAGTTTCCACCAGCCAAACGTGAGCTGGTGAGAAAAACCTGATTCTTTCGCATCCATTCGGGTAGTTTGATTGCCACCTGTACCCGTACCTGCAGTTATGTCTACTGTCCATCAAAACATGGGTCACCCTGATGTGAAAGGAAGGGCAAGCAACACAGGTATACTGTACACATGATACTCTCTGCCAATTGACTCTACTCCCATCAATGATTACCCTCGGCTCGACCTCTCAAAAAACTCATTCTGTCATCACCCAGCCCAACTTCATCCTCTCCGAACTTTTTTGGCTCCCTCAAGTATGATTATGGATGATATCACGTATTTCACCACTTATTTCATCCTCACAACGATAAACATCGTGTCAAGAACCAGATCTAATCTTTACTCTTGCCTGATATTACTTCTCAGAAAAATGTCCAGTTTATCGTTGATTACGACCTGACCCCTAGAAATTGAATCATCTTTTCTATCCCATGTTCAGAAGCAGGAACAATCTGTCATAGAGTGACAAGAGATCAAAAAAATCATGTTACATCATTCTTGGTCGATATAAAACGACGTCGGCCATCTTTCTGACATCATTTGTTACGAAAAAATGTCCCAGTCGGCCACTGTGGTTCAACACAGGTACACTTAGTTGTCCAGTATTTATTTTCATAATCCATTCTGATCTTCTCTTTTAACCGTAGATCATTTAACGGCTCAGACCCCAATAATGTCCTCGACTAGCAATGCAGCTCCTTTATCCAATGTTGCCCAGATCCCTTTACCTCCTGGTATGGATCTGGCTGAATTTCAAGACTTTCAAGCTCATATGAGTGAGCATTCATTTGCTTAGTCTATCAGTAGGTTACAGTACTTCCAGTCGGAATCGCCATCACTACCTCGGTTGCATTTGGTATTGTTGTATGGGACTAGTGAGTAGCCTAAACTATATCCATGGACTAGACCGACCATCCTCATTTACAGTTTTATCCAGTTGCCAGATGAGTTCTCCCTGTATCAATCCAAAGACAGAAACATCTGGAAATCTCCCCCAACTTGGTGGTTGGTACCCTTCTCGGTGATGCAAAGCCAAGACTCAATTATCAAAAAGGTTCATCATATGCGGTATTCCGGCATCGTCGCAACGTTACCCTCGTTATTCTTTACAGTCGTCCAGACAGAATTTTGTCAAGTGGCTATATCGATCAGCACAGCTGGTGCCGTGTTGACAACTGCGTCTTCCGGCGCTATCTTCGGGTACCGAGTACGAGCACTCTGGAATGGTTCCATCCTCGTCAGTGCAGTCATCGGGCTGTTTTACGCGATCATGATTGCATGTTGGGTAAGTGGTGATCAAAAGCAGCTATCTGAGTGGAGTCTATATCTGATGAATATCCCCCAGATAACTGTATCAACGCAGTTTCGTGGGGATACAGGTCCACATACATCGATCCTATCAAATTGTCAGCTCCATTCAGAGGCCCCGTGGTCGCCGATGAGCTATGCTTCATCCGTTGCGTTTGATACTTGCGTCTTTATCTTCACAGTGGCCAAATTCTGGGGCAACTTTGATGCATTCAAGTCGAAAGTCAGTCGCCAAGTCTACAATGATGGTCTTCTCTATTTTTCCCTCCAAACTGCCACGAATATTGTAGTACTTGCCATCCAAACGCAACAACACTCCAGCTTCAACCTCATCAAACCTGCTACAGTCCCTTTCTCCACCTTGATGACTGTCACAATGGGAACACGTGTATTCCTTAACCTCAGATTATTCGACAGACGTCGAGAACAGCTCAATATTGCTTCGCTTCCAGTGCAGACTCAGTATTCAAATAACCTAACGTCCGGGCGCCCATAGTTCCCGAGACAAAAATATAATCAGTGATTTCATTGTATAGTACTCTGTCTCTAACCTTCAAATATCTGCTGTAAATTTTTTTATACCCATATGGCTCATCTATATGTATATTATAGATTTTGTGGATAGAATAGTGATTGGTCTCATAGTCAGAGGCCCCTTACAGACTTCATAGAGACCGAGTCTTAGACTTCCAGCCAGCACGAATCACAATAACCGACAAGCTCCCTTACAATACCTATCAACACATACAAGTACATCCAACTCTACTTCAATCTACGAAAATACATCTACTCTACCACCTGATTTGGAGCAACTATTCTGTCTATACTACTTCATGTTAAATATTTATTTATTTTGTATCATATAAGTATAAGCAGCTGAGCTTTCAACGAAATCATACATGGCCAAAAGATCAGGAAGGGTTCCCAAGTCCAAGTTTGATAAGTTCGCGGAGTACAAGCTTGCTAGGGAGGGTGGAACGCGTGTTTTCGAGGCAAGTAGTACGTCAAGGCGTGTTTATCAGTAGTTGAGAATCATTCCAGGAAGAAGACACCAAAATCTACGACGAGGTCACTGAGGATCAATATCAGAGTATTGTCAGAGGGAGATTACAGAAAGATGATTTCGTGGTTGACGATGGAGTTGAGGGTTATGTGGACAACGGCATGGATGATTGGATGGCTAGTGACGAAGAAGCATCGGAAGAGGAAATTCGGACTAACAAAAAGTGTACGTATTTCTGTGGTTGCTAGACCTGTTTGCTAACAAGGATCAGCGAAAAGAAAAGTACTTAAGGCGTCTGCAGGAGCCAAGGCACGTCCGAAACCGCCTCCAGCCCTTCCAAGTATCAATGCATACCGACCTGTAGTGTCCGCAGAACAAGAGAATGACTTCATGTCATCTCTTCTGGGCGAACTAGATGGAGCGCCAATTCAACGTGATGTTCTCAAGTCGAGGAAGCGGAAATCTGTGCCTGATCATCTCTCCGACTCCTCCTCTTCTACAACTTCAAGGGTTCAAACTTACAGGAAGAGTTCTTACATAGACCCCTCTTCTGGTGGTTTAGCCGAGGATGGTCTTGTGCCAAGCAGTGACGGAATTAACTCAAAGAAAAGGATGAAAGTGGATGATGGCAGTGTTACACCGACTACAGAACAATTGGCTCATCTGGATGTCCATAGTAGCTCTGACATCGACTCCTCGTTTTATGATGACATGGAATTGAACGAACCGATGGATGTTGACGGTTTGAACATTGAACCTATTGTCAAAAAAGAGCTCCAACCTGTGTCTCTAAGGCCTACGACTCCAAATGACAAGTCGTCTTTCGCAAAGCCGATCAAGACGGAGGACGTCAAGCCTGCGTGGCTTTCAGTCTACGACACTCTCAAAGTTGAGTCGAAAGAAATTCCTGGGACCACCACTTCCTTAACTTTATCCAATCCACCGGATGTCTCTGCTCTAGAAGAGGATGGCTCCTACAGATTCTTCTGGTTAGACTATCTGGAGCTTGAAGGGAAGATATATTTTATTGGCAAGTTCAAAGACAAGAAAAGTGACACGTGGTCGTCCTGCTGTGTCACCGTTGAGGGCGTGCAACGCAACCTCTTTTGCCTACCGCGAGAGAAGCGAGTTGAACAAGACGAAGACGGTGACTTCTATGATACAGATATCATTCCGAGTCTGCAAGATGTTTATGCAGATTTCGAGCTGATCCGGAAACAGATGGGTATTAAATCATGGAGGGCAAAGTTCGTGAAACGAAAGTATGCATTTGGAGAGAAAGATGTACCACGTGCGGAGACTCAGTGGTTGAAAGTCGTGTATGGTTTTAATGGTTACGAATTCCCTTTCTCAGTCTGCCTGGATGCTCATAACAATCCTAGAGCCACAAATTCCGGACAAGGCAGAGAGTCCCAATATTGCTCGAATTTTCGGGACTGGAACCAGTGCCTTTGAACTCCTGGTACTGAAACGAAAGATCATGGGTCCTTGTTGGTTGGAGATCAAGAACCCAGTTGTTGATAATAAAGGGGTAAGTCAATAACTTCAGGCCGGCTGATTCCATCTCGATTTCACGTCAACCCAGGTTTCTTGGTGCAAACTCGAAGTGACTGCTCTGGACCCCAAAAGTATCAACCCAATCTCAGAGTCTGACCCTAACCTACCGAAGGATGTGCCGCCATTGACTGTAATGAGTTTGAGTGTTCGTTCGATCGTCAATCATCACGACAATAAACAAGAGATTGTCTGTACAACAAGTCGGACATGGCAAAATCGTGGGTCTGGTATAATATCTATCCTTTGTTGATATTCATTTACCTTAACTCAGTGCAAATTGACGATCCAACCCCACCTGACAAGCTCCCTTGTCGTGTTCAGACGTTTGTCAGACCATTGAATAGATTTCCTCCAAACTTTGAGGCTCGCGCGAGAGCCAATGGTAATGGTGTCATATCTGCTGTTGCAAACGAGACGATGGTTCTCAATGAACTCATACGTGAGTAGACATCTCTGATCTCCACAAGATTAAATACCATTTTTGTAGGCGAGATATACAAAATGGACCCCGATGTAATCATTGGGCATGAATTTCTTGGCGTCTCCTTGGACATCTTGCTTCATCGGATGAAATGTCTTAAAGTCAACCACTGGTCGCGGCTCGGCCGCTTCCGGAGATCGAAATGGCCGAATATCGGTCGACAAGGCAGCAATCTACGGTTCCTCAATGGCCGCATGCTGTGTGATCTGGCTAGCGACGGTGCAAAGGTTAATTAATTGTATCTGTCATTATTCATGAACATATTTTGAGTGACGCCCAATCCATAGAGTATGATCATATCTACGACGTGGTCACTCACCGAGATGTGCCGGACTCATCTCAACTCCGAGCGATTGGACATAGATCCCGACGATACTGCCAGCTATCTTGATGGTAGTCTTAGTACTCCGAACAGGATGCTGGAATTTGTGCAGCATTGCGAGCTCGATGCACATTACCAGATGGCTATTGCTGTCAAAGTACAGATTTTACCACTGACGAAACAGTTGACGAACTTGGCCGGAAATGCGTGGTATGTTCCTTCGTTTCCATTGACTGATGTGTGCTCATGACAGACTCAGGAGTAAGACCCTAAATGGAGGTCGCGCCGAGCGAAACGAATACATCCTACTACATGAATTTCACCGTCTCAAATATATCGTCCCAGATAAGCAATACGGCAAGAAAGCGCCATCTGTAAGCAAACAGGAGGATGGAGACCCTGACGCACCGAAGAAAGGAAAGAGGGATAGGTATAAAGGTGGTCTCGTCTTCGAACCGAAACGTGGATTGTGGGATAAGTTCATCCTTGTCATGGATTTCAATTCGCTATACCCCAGCATCATCCAAGAATATAACATCGATTTCACCACGGTCGGGCAGTTGGAGGTTGAAGAGGTTTGTGAACTCGAAACAACTGCTTCGTTATATCTTCGACTCAATTTCCTCAGGATGGAGAAGAACCTATACCGGATCCACCCCCATCAGAGACGCCTCAAGGCGTTCTTCCTCGACTTATTGCTACTCTCGTCCAACGACGTCGTCAAGTAAAGTCTCTGATGAAGGACAAGACTGTGTCGCATGGCAGGCTACTTCAATACGACATCAAACAGCAAGCGTTAAAACTGACTGCTAACAGTATGTATGGTTGTCTCGGCTTCGAATATTCAAGATTCTACGCACGGCCATTGGCTGCTCTGACGACCTACAAGGGCCGTGAGATTCTGACGCACACAAGGGAGCTGGCAGAGAGCTTGAATCTGGATGTAAGCGTCTACCCCTCAGTAGAACAAACGAATGAACGGGTACCGACTGTAGGTTGTCTACGGTGATACCGACTCCGTCTTCGTTAACTCGGGTGTGACCGAGCTCTCAGAAGCTCTCAAGATATCAGCCATACTCAAGAAGGCTGTCAATGATCGCTATAAGCTTCTTGAAATTGACCTTGATGGCATTTTCCAGAGATTACTGCTGTTGCAAAAGAAAAAGTATGCCGCACTGGTTGTAGAAGATGGCGGGCGGACGAAGACTGAGGTGAAAGGCCTGGATATGAAACGTCGAGAATACTGTGCTCTGTCAAAAAATGTCTCTCAGTAAGTTGCTTGTTACAAGAAGAGCAGACAGGTTTGACGTCCAAGCAGATATGTTCTTGAACGGATTCTCTCCGGTGAACCAACAGAGGTCGTTGTAGAGAACATCCATGAGTATCTGAGAGTCATCGGGGAGAATGTACGGAATGGATCGACAAAGCTCGACGAGTTTATCATCTTCAAGGTTGGAGTAGTTTTAGTTTCCAACTCATCTTGAGTAACACGTTCACACAGCGATTGGGAAAAAACCCTGAAGACTATCCCGACGCAAAGAGTCAGCCACATGTGCAAGTCGCACTTCGTATGAAGACCAAGGGTGCGAGTGCACGTGCTGGAGACGTTATTCCATATGTTTTCTGTCTCAAGGATGGGGAGGATAGTTCTAAGACTGCTCAAGCTGATCGAGCTAAGCATCCTGATGAGGTCAGGAGAACTGCGGATGAGGTGAAAATAGGTGAAGCCACATTAATGATAGTCAAGTTGTTGCAAGGCTGAAAATTGGTTCAGATCATGACTTTTATCTGTCGCAGCAAGTTTTACCGCCTATTGAGCGTCTTTGCGAACCTATTGAAGGTACTGACCGAGCTCGACTGGCAGAATGTCTTGGCAAGTTGGCCTCGTCAAACTTGACGTTACTCTGTTGATCCGTCATGCTCAGGGCTCGACCCGATGCGATTCAGAAATACTACAAGTGGCCCTGACCAGAGAGTGTTTACACCTTTGGATACTCAGCTCTCTGATCAAGAACGCTTCAAAGATGCAACTCCGCTCTTACTTCGTTGCCGCAGCTGTAAGGGCCAGCTTATTTTCTCGCCCCTTCATGACCGTGAAGTATGTACTTTGCTCAGTCCTTGTCGAATGTCGGTACTAAGGTTCTTGGTGTCAGCACTCCATCGTCCAGCCTACAGGATTCATCTGTCCTGGTTGCGAAGTCCCCTTCTCGTTACCCAGCATTGAAATCCAGCTTGAGACTCAAATTAGAGAGGTCATCGGGCGTTATTATGAAAGCTGGACTGTCTGTGATGATCCTCTGTGTCGAAATAGGACACGGATGATGAGCGTCTATGGACGACGATGTCTCAAGCCAGGCTGCAGAGGTGCTGTCGCAGCTGAAGTGAGTGTTGTGTACTTGGTGAACGAGCCACCTAACCTCTATCTTGATGAAGTATACAGACAAACAAATCTATAATCAGCTCCGCTACTATTCCTACTTGTTTGATGGTGAAAAGGCTAAGAAAGCTGCAGTAGGATCCGCGACATCGGGTAGGCCTTATCTGCCAACATCTTTGACATGCTAAAACTGATACTTTCCCTAGATGCTGTCTTTGCGGTCGTAGGCAAATATTCAAATGAGCTACAGAGGCTTTCGAGTTGTGTTGACAAACATCTCAACATGTGCGGTTATCGTTGGGTTGATTTAAAGAGCTTATTCTCTCTCGTGAGGCTATGAGTAATCTGTTGTCCAATTATGTTATACCGTTGTCTTGGTGCATTTTTTCAAAATTCGAATGTGAATGTGATCCATCGACCCTCAACCAAAGCCTTTCATATGCCACTTCCAACGCCAACATAAATCAAGGCCCTTGGCTAGCATACTAGATAGAATTGAAATCCAGGTTGTAGAGATGAAAGGCCAATGGCTCGATTTGAACATAAAGGGCACGTTAGTTTTGGTATGAGGGCTAAAGCAAGCTGGCATGGGCAAGCGTGAATAGTTAGGTTGCTACAATTAGAGGCCCTCTTTACCATTTGGTGCATCGTCCACTTGAACAGCTGAGTCGTTCAAGCTCATGATGGGATCAGCTACACCCATGACAGTTGTATTACATATAGTTCATCACATTGATAAATGAGTACCGGAAGTAAATCATTACCTGGAGCAGATTCTAAGGAACCATAAAAATCGACGTTCAGGATGTCGAAATGGTCAGGGCAGGCACTAGATTTTACGACCAGTCTTCCCCGTCATGCACGACAGTCTGTTTACCTATGATCATACAGAATGGTTCAAATGGCGTAGGCGGGGCGATGTTATTACCAGTTGAAATGCCACTCCTGTTCGAAATCGCTTCCCGCTGGCCTTGCAGAACCTCAAACCACGCTGGCACATTCGGAACATTCAATTGGTTAATTCGATCATGGACCACTGTTCCAATTTGATACATAGGTCTTTTTCGCTTTCTTCTCCGAATTTCTCGGATCCGCCATGCTCCTGCTCGGTATCTTGCTATGACGGACTAGAAAAACATAGTGCCAGCTTGGTTTACACTGTCTTGACCCTTTTGCATCAGCATTAGAATGGGTTAGAGACTGGTTTTCATTGCTTGCTCTAATGTCGTTCGTGAATCGGAACCTACGCTAGGGAAAAGATTACACACTCAACACTGCTCGTAACTTAGATCAAAGAGTCCTTACTGCAATGGTTGGTTAATGATCAGTTGTGGCAGCCAGGCCCTCTACCTCATTGCTCTCATGTTTACACAGTCATTATTGGTTGTGGTATCCGACCATTGCTGAATGCTGGGAACGCAGGTCGCAACGCAGGTTTACGAAGATTTCCTTGACGGTGACATCTATAACACATACGTGTCATTCTTGTCAACTATCTGAGTGCGATAATTTTCAAGGGATGGGTTTAGACCTGGTCGATCGTAAATCTAGCTTACCCGCTATCGATGGCGGTTTGAGTGCCAACGATGGTTAAGCCTGGTTCTGATAATATGAAAAAGACTTGTAGATTCTCCCACGGTGAACTTGGCTCGTCTCATTCATGTACCAGCAGCTCCTAATCTCGAGTGACTGACAGACAGACGTTTTGGGAGGCCTATAGCTGACTTGCGATATAGCAGAACTTTACCTAGCGTAATTCCATGAATCAAGGACTTTCAGATTCCAGCATGAGATACAACCATTTCCTCCATCGATTTAATGGTCAAGACCAATTCATACCACCCATGTCCTAGGTTCCCTCAGCACCTGAACTAACTTTGCTTCTTCTGTACCTTCTTCTGTTCCCATCTCGCTCATGTACTCCCATCTTGCAGTTTCTGGAAGGCTCATTAGAATACTCTCAATCCGAGCACCAGGTGTCATCAAGCCAAACTTGGTACCCCTATCATGAACAAGGTTGAATTCAACGTATCGTCCGCGGCGGATCAATTGCCAACGTCGTTGATGAGGCGTATATGGAATTGAACGGCGAAGGGAAAGGATAGGCAGATAAGAAGGTATGAATGCATTTCCTAGTTCTTGAATGAAGAAGAAGATTTCATCCTGCGTTACTGGTCGCTTGGATTCAAAAGCTGGCCTAAGACGTTGATGTGCTCCCTCATTGAGGTCGTCGAAGAATAGACCACCTATTCCACGGGATTCCTGACGATGTGTGATGAAGAAATACTCATCACACCATTTCTTGAAAGTAGGGTAGAGTTGTGGACCATGAATGTCGCATGCTTTCTTTATCGTAGAATGGAAATGCACTGCGTCTTCTTCATAAAGATATGATGGCGTCAAATCTGAACCTCCACCAAACCACCATGCAAGTACTTCAGGGGATGTCGAATCATCATCTATATCGAATTTGGGCTCTGTGATCTCGAAGTAACGATAGTTGGCGTGAACAGTCGGAGCATGTGGATTTCGAGGGTGGATGACAAGGCTTATACCTGCCGCAAAGAACGGTAGGCCTTCTGGATGTTCTGGAAGAGGCATAGAGGTGTGGTCCGCACGCATTTGGCGAACTGCAGCTGGTGGAAGTATACCATGTACTACTGAAATATTGACACCGGCCTTTTCGAGAGTGGGTTGGTGCGAATTTAAAGACAAAGCTTTATCGTCTGGAGAAATAGCAAAGACGCATGAGCAGCCCATGCCGCCTTGTTCACGAGTCCAAGAGTCTCGCTTGAAAGGAGGTGAATTTGGGTCCAACTCCTCGAACGCAGTGACAATTTGATTTTGCAACCCTTTGATATACTCCTCCACACGCTGCCGCACGGGCCTTGTGGACATTATACTTGGAAGGGAGAGTGTAAGAAAAACAGCTTCAAACGCTTATATCATACATGGTTTTGTAGTGTTTTGATAAATCAGGAATTGATTTCCAACGGGATTGGTATCAAGGTGATGACGTCAGCGCCAGGGGTACACGTGAATGATCTCCGGATTTGGTAAATTTTCAGCTTCCGGTATATTTTCATCAGTCCCGCGAGGGTCGTATTGAAAATCATTACGTGCCTGTGACCTGTCAATGGATGGATTAGCCTACATTGATTTCCGTATGGTGTCCTGGAGGCAGTGAGAAAAGGTACTCCGATTGTTGGTCGAAGTTGGCGAGGGTTCGTGGTCGTAGCCACAAATAAGCGAGAACGTTCTTGTCGTCAAAAATTAGGTGTTTCATTGAAGTGGGCGAACAGACATTTGTAGGATATAGGCGTTGATTTGAAGCAGATTTTTCTGCCAATGTGAACCGGCAGTTTAACTTTAACACCCTCGGTCAGATTTGGCCGGATATCACATGGCAAGGAAATGATCGGACTCATCAACGTTCTCACCGGTGTGCTGGTCAGAAATTTTCCGCCAACGAGGACAGACCCTTTGGGAAATTGATAATTTTGGGAAGGAAATGCGGTGCATCAGACAACCCTTATGTAAATCACCTCTCAGGTTCAAATAGGGTGCTTCTTTCCCTGATAGTGTCTCCTAGTACAATTCTCTCGCTAGTGCCGAATATCAGAGGTATGCTGAAAGACACAAGTTGAACGTTGGTGCTGATCCTATTTTCAGCGATGACAACTACCGAAACCTTGCCTGCAATCATGTCAGGCGAAAGCAGGAAAGACATGGTCAGCCAATGTGAAGGTCGTAGTCTGACACCCAGTTCGTTGACCACCCGAGATATACCTTCACGGCCACCAATCAATTACAGCTCCTTCGGAGCATTCTGGAAGAGTGTTGGGAAACGATGGAAAAGTATCTGGACGAAACATTTCATCCTAGCACTACTGGCTGGTCAACTCTTATCACTGTGTATTACCTGCACAAATGTGACAACGACGGAACTGGTTAGTCGTGGATGGACATTGTCGACCACGCAAGGTTTTTTCTTGTGAGTTTTGACTATCTCAAATTTGATCCAGGCGGAGAACCCACCATCTTTCAGGTACTTCACTCTCTTCCTTATATATACTCCCTATACAATATATCAATGTAAGCTCTTTTTATGTGATGTTCCAGCCATTGATATACTTTCTCCACTAGATGGATTTAGAGGATGGGGAAAGGTCATTCTCTATGATGGATGGAGATGTACGTCGGTCTAGCCAAAACTACTGACAATGATGTAACGGAACTTCAGATATCATCTTGGGTGCTTGTGATGTGGAAGGTAATTTTCTCGTGGTTAAAGTGCATGGCTTCGTTGGGAATTGATAAATCACTGATGAACCAACGGAACTCCAGGCATACCAATACACGGATCTATTATCATGCATGCTTCTCGATGCGTGCGTCTTCCTATATTGTCTTTATCTCCAGGTACTGAGGCCTAGGAAAGCTGGGCTATACCCATATGCATGCTGGTTTCATGGATTTACTTGAGGCCAAAATATCATTGGACACAAATTCTCGTGCGTATTGTTATGATGTTTTTGATTGTGTATGATTAACGATCTGTCAGGGGGTTTTGATCTGCATTGGTGGTCTTGGGTTACTTGTAGTTTCTGATTTTGTGACTGACAAAAACTATCCTGCATTGGATAGAGCAAAGGGAGATGGATTTATGATTGCTGGTGCGACACTTTATGGCTTCAGTACGTTTGATCCGATTTTCAATGTTCCGAATCCCTTGATGGACATAATCTCAGCCAACGCAACGGAGGAATTCTTCGTTAGGAAGAGACCCCTCTACGAAGTGGTTGGGCAACTAGGGATGTGGGGATTTATCATCAACGGCATCCAGGCTTCTGGGATGGAGTGGCGGGATATGAAGCAAGTACCCTGGAACGGAGGAATAAGTGAGCCATCTATGAGATTGTTTTCTTGGATTTCATCGAACGCCGATATCATAACATAGTTGGCCTGTTGATGGCTTACACTGCCGCAATGGTTATCCTTTACACGATTGCCCCCATGCTTTACCGTCTTGCCTCTGCTGCATTCTTCAACCTTAGCTTACTTTCGAGTGACTTCTTTGGCTTACTTTTTGGTGGGTTGATTAAATTGCCCGAAATATGATTAATTGACTTTTTCCCTCAAGGTTTATTCCTCTACGTAGGTGACATAGACTTTCAGGAGAGAAAAGCCTAACATTACCGGTCCAAGCATTATCACCCGTACTGGTTGTATTTCATCTCTTTTGTCATCATCATCGTAGGCCTCATCACGTACTTTTGGTATTCAACACGTAAGTCTCGCTTCTGTGAACTAGAAATTTGAACCTCAGGTTTTTCCTGCAGCCGAAGAACAGGGAGGTCGTGTTCTTGGTCCTGAGTTGCCCTCCTACATTGTCAAGCGCGAGCAGTCGCGTAGCCCTGACGAGGAACAACCAATCGAGACAATACCAAGATCTGCCAACTTGAAATGATTACTTATCGATGGTTATTGTCTCGTATGGTTTATCACTTGTAATTGACAGAGGGAATTTGAATATATAGTCAGAGAATGAGAGAATTTAAACGGAGTGGGAAAAATCTCAAGGATTGTTTCAGTTGCTTCTCTGAGAAAGACAGATCAGACTCCTTTGTCAGATTCTTTTGAAATAGAAAAAAACTCGCAAACTCCTTCGTCTGTTTCTGTAACTAGACTACATAATCTTCTTTCGACTTCTCTATCCTCTGCTTCTGAATTTGATCTCAAACTGCAGGAAAGATGGTGACCTTTCAATATCCTTCAAGGAGAGTGGCTTTCCAGGTGTGTTTGGGGATCTATTGGATAACAAAAACTTATCTGAAGGAGAGTTCTTCATATGGGCATGACAATAATGACCCCCCAAGTCCATCCATTACTATGTATCTCATACTGCTTCTACTGCTTGGTCAATTTCCCTGCTGTAGTACCGCTGATGACCTAGAATAGACGGGCGGGTCCGTGTCCATAATAGTAAGGGTAATGGGGGTACATGTTGGATTAAGTTTGTCACTTTCACGAAAACAATGGTGGTCATATTTTGGATGCGTATGCAAGCCCGCATGGCGAACAATTAAAAAGCAGCATATATTGAACGATAGCACATGCGCCACATCTTTCTTCACGGCTCTGTTTTCGAGATCATGTCTCACTAGGAGTATTCCAAGGCAAGGTAGTGTTCTCAGAACCTTCACTTCGTGCTCTTCAGGATTGATTCAACAGTCAATTGATCAAGTTCCTGTCCAGGATCCTCAAACCCGGCTCAAATGAAGTGATTCTTCGGAAAACAGTCGATCAGCACCGTTAGCACTGATCAAATGATAGTGGTCATTGAATATAATTTTCATTTTGGCGTCTTTTTGATAGTGCTCCCACATAACAGGGCCCATTGGTTTCTGGGAGATGAGGGATCCGCACGAGCAGGATGTGAATTGGCTCAGGGTCCTAGCAGAAGTCGGCATAACAGGCATTTGCGAGTCTCGCACAAAGCAATCCGTAGCTCCAAGTCGATCAAAGTGTATGACAGATATGCGAAAGACCTTGGCCAGATTATTTGGTCATCACACTCGGAGAGATTTGGCTGCCGACTGTCAACGTCTCTTTCAGAACGTGGACGCACCCTGAGACAATGATGAGCAGAACACATGGGGTCAGATACAGGAAGCACACGAGGAAGAGGTGCATATCTGGATGGGCATGGAAACCGTTTGATTAGACAGAAGGAGAATATAGACAATATTTCCTAGACAAGAGCTGGGAGAAGTGCTGGAAAGCGGATCAGAACAGGTCGAACATCGAGTGATGGTCAATTGCATTGTAATCCACTGACACCCGCTAGTAACACTTTGGGCAAAAAAGGTAGATGGCAATCAGATATATCTGAACTATCAGTAAACAGGACAACCTCATTCTGAGGCTTCACAAGAAGAATGTCCGGCGTGTTGTCTCTAGCTCAGGCTAAGGCAAAGCGACATCAATATAAAAGTAAACTGGATTGGGAACTCGGATACACACTTTCCATTGCCACAGATATTCATCATGCTTAGGAGGGACAACTTTGGGAGGTTCCTTGGAGGAAGGGATTTTGAGTTCACCCGGTTTCGATTCATTGTATTGTTCTTGATCATCGATCATCAAGTCATGGGTCTGCTCCTCAGGGTATCCATCGTCTGTGTCGAAGGTGAGGGTTTTCGCGTCATCTCCAAAATTTTGCACCGCTGGAATGTTTTTTTTAAGCCACCGCAGCTTAAGCGTAAAGCGAGGTCCAATTTCTTGCAAAGCAACTTTTTCTGTAGATCGGAACGCATATCTGAGGCATCAAAGATTAGAAAAATATGATATATTCAAGCTGTAACCCACCTGTGTCTCCGGAAGAACAAAAAATCTCGTTGATTGTGTATGGTGACAACCTGGCGGCCTTGAAACTCAGGAAGTGGTGGAAAAGTTGTTTGAAACATTCGTCCGATGGTATGACCCAAGCGAGTAGCAAAACCATTCAGAATAAGTTCAGGGTTATGCGCCGTTGCTCTCCCATGGCCCTAGGGAAGATTCAGTGCCAATTTGGTGCGGACATGTATATTGTGGAACCTACGTAGATTTGCTTCGTAAGTTCTACAGATGTCAGCTTAAAATAAGCTGTTGGTCCGCTAGGGAGGTATACTAAAGTAATCGCATCTATAACGAGTCTTAAACTAAGGAAGATTGAGATGCAGTTTAGAGCGACTTACTGGGCTTTTTATGGTCTTCGTTAACCACACAAAGATGCTTGTATCCCCTACCGGAAGCCCAGGCTGCTATCCAACCCATCTCGAAGCCCTTCCCTTTCTTTCTCTGGATGAATTCAGCCCCGGGAAATACCCCCACTAGCTCGTCACAGAAGTCATAGGTCGCTTTTGAAACTTTTGGTGACGTTGTAATTAGTATTTTGGGAGGGCAATCGGGATCTTCTGTTGTAAAATATGACGCGAAAGGATCCGAAGCGATATCTGCTGCAACCTCTTCTGGCGCAATATGAGATGATCCAGTGTTTTGGCCGTTAGTTAGAATGGATGGGTCAAGTTCTCGAGTATTATCAAGAGTTTTTGGAACATTATCTGCTAAACGTTTCTAAGACTAGGAATGAGCCTTTGAGACTTGTAAAATAATATCGAACCAATACGAACCTTTTTAGCTGCAGGATCACTGGCTTCAAGTTTTGCCAGAGCCACTCGCTTCTGGAGTTTGGCTTGCGTCTTTGCCTTTTTTTTCCGTCGAACAACCTCTTCTCTCTTAATTTTGTTTTTTATTGTCGAGGGTTCAAAACGACTGGTCGGCATTGCAGAACACACAAGTGCAGAGTGTACATCCAATGATGGCCTGGGAACAATAATTACATCATCGGGTAAATGAAATGCCGGACTAATCACTACTCTTTATATTTTGACATGCGTGCTACCCTTGCGATAGGGCTGGCTTTTGCATTACTTGCTGCCGCCCACGAACATCATGATCAACTCTCAGAAGAACAAGCAAATGCACCAGTAGATGCTATTCTGTGGATACACATGACCCTGCAAGCCGGCGTTTGGGGGATCCTCTTTCCAGTCGGGATGATACTTGGCTTGTCAAGAAGTCGGTGGCATGTCCCGCTACAGGTCTTTTCTTTATCTCTTAAGCCTGGTAAGTGTTCACGAAGAGCTAGTCCATAGGCTTTGCGGTCACGATTGGAGGCTACTTCCTTGGACATGCACACAAAGGTCGTCAGTTTTTGCCTTCAGTGCATGGTGCTTTCGGATCCCTCCTGTTCATCCCTATAATTGCTCAATTATCAATCGGTATCTATCTCAAGTTACATATCCACGAACGCTCCATCCGCCCCTATTTTGTAACCGCTCATGGTATACTGGGAAAACTATATCCTGTCCTCGGATGGACACAAATGCTTTTTGGCGCCATAACATTCCGCGGCTACTGTAGAGGCGGACATCTTGGTATAGTTGCAAAGCTGACTGCAAAATGTTAGTTTAAGCTGTTTCATAGGCCAATGTTTGGCCCATTACATCATGGGAAGCGGCTTCATCGCTTATGCCATCATCATGGCAATTATGATGCTCGTCGGTGAAGCATGGATACGTCGATCTGGAAAGAGTCCAGAGTTTTGGGATTCTTTGTGAGTTCTCCCACATTTTGTCTTCTGATTTCGAGATTGACTTTGCCTAGGATCATAATCCTTTGGGTAAGCGGAATGGCCCCTTATTGCATAGCACGTTACCCAATCGCTTCATATATTAGGGAATAGGTATGGTTGAGGTTGAATTATCTGTGATGTTGAGGCTAATTCCAATTCATTCACTTTAGTCAATACATTTACCGAACATCATGGTGGCGGATGGTCTGTCAAGGACATGCAGCATACGTTAGTACTTCATAAGATCTTCTGCTTTTTCTGCATCTGAATTTCACCTCAATACAGCATCCTCGGTATTTTATGTATGGCCTTTTAGCTGCTCGATAACACATAGCTCATGTAATCAATAGGGTGGTGTGGTGGTAGCCTTGGACTTTGGCTGGCACGGAGCAATCAAGTGAGTTTCATTGGCAATTGAGAATACCTCATGCTCTGAAAATAACATCCTCAGCGAAACGTTATTCCTTCTGTAGTGTGAGTTATGGTTTAATCGGATTCTGACATTGATTGAGTTTTTATAGCATCATCTTGACTGGTTGGGCTATGTCGGAGCATGCTCAAACGCTTGAAATTTCGACAAAAGTCTGTTAAGCTTATATATACATGCTATGGTCATTAATCGGCCCCTCTATACTGAAGGTTCATGCAACGTTTGGCCGCACACTCATGCTCGCAGGTGTCACTCGTATCATTGAGATCTGCGTTTTTGCACCCAAATTGTCTGGCGATGTGGACGACGATAGCAAAAGTGATCACACTCTAAATGCCACAATAGAGAGCGGAAGCTACCACTCCACTTATCGTGCGTTCCGTCATCTACCACCTTTCGTAAGTACACACCAATTTTTTCCTAATTTATCTAATCCACTAAGAATTATACATGCATTTAGTTGTTGGTTTCTTCAGGGTAAATGGGTCTCGCATGATACCAATACCTCTGGGGCATCTTACAAATTATTGGCTAGATTACTCTTCATGTCTGCTACCGACGAAGAGTTGGAATTCGCCCACGACAATGGGATGGACCATGTTACTTACATTTTGATCATGTTCAGGTAGAAATGCTGTTTTCTGCGACGTAGTCGTCTTGGCTGATCATCTCCATAGCATGGCTTTCCTGATTTATATGTTCATCGTCTACCTTATTCATCTCTACATCACCTCAGGGCGCAACGGTGCCAATAGAAAATCGGAAAATATCGAGATGTCCAGATCTGCATGGTATTCTCGGGTAGGTAATGCTGAAGTCGAGACGCTCGACTCACCCGTACCATTTCATGTCATCGGCGATGATGACGACAACGATAATACCCGTATCACCCTATCTACTTCCAGGTAATACTGAATAGTACTTTTCAAAATACCTGTTGCTTGTGATGAAAGGATACCGGTTTTGTCATCCAATGGTTGGATTGTCTCAGGACAAACTGCACAAAATCGGTAGGTGAAAACAGCCGTTTCAAAGTTGAGACTTGCTGGACATCGTGCTTGTTTATCTATTGCTTCAATTCCTCAGGTCTCATGGTCAGGATGAAAACAGTGGGAGTTCGCCCCGGCTGAGGGATAGGCCTCTAAAAAAATCAGATTGTTTTTCTGTGTATTCCCTTCTGAGAGATTTTTCTATCTATCTTGCGCCAACACTATCTATTGACATGCAATAATTCCTGCTCCACAAAGGCCACTTGATGTAGTGGCTTTCCCTGAGATACAAAAGCATGGGTCGTCCCAGCGTTCACTGAGGTCATGCCACATAGAGGGTCAAAGACACAAACCAGCACGTTTCAACAGACGGATTACTCGGTGCTGCTTCCATGACTGGGGAAGCTGATATTCCAATCATGTAGAATTGGGCCAGTATGAAGTGTTCTGTGCCAGCAACATCCACGTAGTAGCAAGAAAATAAAATAATCAAAAATATACGAAATACGAATAACGCGTTGAGTATGCCAAGTATACAACAGATGTTCAACATGTCCAAGGGTATTGAGGTGTTATAATCCCATGATACAGATATACGAAGTGCTTATTTAGTTGTTGTGGTAGAGAGGGCATGGAGGGAGGACAGCGAATGTAACATTACTAAAGTCCAGTACAGTCTGGCAAGCTTAGCACAATCAATTAATCACGATCAATCAGTTGAACTATGGGCAGCTACTGATTTACTGGTCGACGAAAAAAGAGGAAAAGGGTGCGAGTATCGTCTGGTCAGAGCCCTTAGTTTCTCGTATGGCGTGGGTTTAGTGTAGGTGGTGCCATGCCTCCTGAGTGATTCCACTCGTTCAGCAGGCGTCCTAGGGATGTCGATATTTCTCCAAATCGAGGGAGCGATAGATGTCGGTGAAGCTCCGATTCCACCTAAGAACCAAAAAAAAGTCAGATAAAGTCCTTTTATTGAACAGATAAAGCATACTTCGACGCTGCTCCGAGCCACGACGTGAAAATATTATATCATCAAAAGACATGTTTTTGCGGTAAGGTGAACGGGGAACCTCAACTCCATTGACATCATTCAAGCTGATGTCATCTAGATGAACTGGAACACGGCGGGAAGATGAGAAGTCATCCCCTGCGCTGGTGATGGGCACTGCTGATGATGAACTCTGACCATCCCAATGAAGTAATGTCGAAGATGCATTTGCAGCTGGAGAAGAAAGAACAGAAGTAAATTCCAGAGGAATATCAGGAACTGGGGGCTGCTCGTCGATAGATGCCTTGGATTTGGAGGTACTCTGAGTGCTTTGTTTCCGTGAATGGCTAGTCGGTATCCCAGGGACCGGTGGGCATTCCTCTATAGGCATCTTGAGTCCAGGTCCACCTTGTTTACGGAAAAAACCAAGCGGAAGGCGGAGACTATTCCGAGATACTCGATAACTTCGTTTCCTAGCTGCAGATATGTGCTGGCTGCGAGTGATCTCGCCAAGGTGACTACGGGTACTCTTGGTACTCTTGACACTACGAACGCTCTTGGCACTTTTTGCACTTTTGCCACTACGAATGCTCAAATTGTCCTGGTTATCCTCTTGTCCGTTAACATCGGCAGGTATATCCGCCATTGGTTCCGCATGACGAGGTGAAATTGGTGTCCGAGGCGTATGAGTTCCGACTGTCATGAGTGTTGGTGGAACTCTGATGTTTCGTGGTTTTGAGGTATTAGGTGGAATGGGTACTGAAACAACTTCAGCAGTTTCAACGATGGCAATGCTCTCCTGGTCAGAAACGAGGTCTGCTTCCATATCGTCTATCTCCCGAGCTAGCTTTTCCGCTTCTTTCCATGCGTCTTCTAAACCTGCTTCCAGTTGAATGATCCGTTCTCTTGCTTCTCGGAGCTCAGTTGTTCTGCGACCATAACTATTGTTAAGCTATGGTCATTGTAAGTGGCATGGAAACGTCTAATGTCCTCGACTACTGACCTTCCGCAGTGCAATTGCCAGCGCACTCGCCCAATGAACATCCAACATCCTGTTGATCTGCGAGCTCCGGTCTGATATTGACGTTAATTCCTCCAGCAGTCTATCACAGTCCGTCGTTGTTTCCGACAATTGCAGTGCAAGCTTGGTGACACTGGCCATAGTATCTTCCTTGTCTTGATTCTTCATTGAGGGTATTCGGATGCTTGTGATCAAAGCTTGCAAAAGCATTGTCCGCCGGTGGACTAGGAACCGATACCTAGTCTGCGCAGAGGCTCTGCATTTTTCCAGGCGCTCCAGTTCAGCAGGCAAAATCTTATCCAGATTTTCGATAGTGAGGAGTCTAATGAAGGACTCGCCCGCAGACGATCGGATGGCTCGCGACACGATCTGCTGAAGCTCTGTGGAGCTGAAAGTCCCTATCAAAACATCAGCGACACCTGTCAAAGTTGTGATTGAGTAATAGGACACCAACATAGAGCAGCCTCCAGCGAAAGTGGCTTCCATTCAATAGGCTGGGATTCGAATCTCATGGCAGGTGCCGGGGGTATTCGCGGAGGAGATGGAGATCGCGGCAGCTCTTCCACTTGGGTCTCAGGCAGAGTACTGTAGGCAGGTGGCAGTATTTCTGCGTCTGCCGGTGATTGGAGTCCTGCGGGAATCTCTGGAATACCTGGAAGCGTCCGGGGAGAATATGGAGGGGATGTGTTGATTAAGTATTCTTGAGAAAAGTTCCCGGGGCCAGAGGATGTGGAGGGAAGGAGATCGAAGGCAGCCCTTGAAGGAGTTCGTGGACCGAGAGGCGTTAAACTTGGCCGGGGCCGAGAGGTGCCGCTCCGTGAGACATTGTCCGTTGGATCCATGTCAGATATCCTACTGTATGGGTGATAGCCGAGTTCTGCTAATTTCTGCAGAAGGGGAGGAGACGTATTCAGAGGACGTGAAGGAAAATTGCTGCGGATGTGAAAATTCCATGTTGGATGATGTGCTATACCTAATTTGCATGGAATCAAGGTCACCTGCACACATAGAATTGGTTAGAGCAGATTTATATCGATAATCTATCTACCTTAAACCGCTGTCACCTATACGTCTCCAGCTCACCTATTACGCACTCCTGGTGCTTGGCCATCAGTTGCTGGTTTTCGATGTACTGCTCTCCTGTGCTTTCATGAAATTTTGTGTTTTTTGCCAGTTCACATTCTGATGATCTTGATGCAATTTCTGATTCCAACATAGGCTAATAGACAAGTTGAACCGCAAGATATGAGATGCTACCGCACATCTAGATGAACAATCATCTGACGGAATGCTGTCCCAAACCTCTCGGATCCATTGCCCGGACAGAGTGCATGATTTTTGGTGCCTTCAGTATTCATGATGAATGGAAGCCCCTAACTGTTGGTCACAATTTCGAGTTCATGCTCTTTCCAACTCATTTACAGCATTTTCAAGTGTACGAGATAGTACTAAATGGCTCCTACCGTTTGGTTCGAGACTATTTTAATGAGAGCTTGGTTTTACAAATCACTGATTCTCCACCTCTTCAGAATGGTCAGTCGACAGTCGACATTTTGATGGCGCCATGGCTATTTTCCTATCATGTTTGCCTACATATAGGGAGGGAGACCAAGCAAATTATCGAAACTACTGGGATCATGAGCCACCTACTCTTAGAGGCAGATACCGCTCAGAATAAGCTTCTGTTTGAGATTTGTCAATCATACAAAGAAGGGCTTCCTTTGTCAACACTGTTCCAGTGATTTACATTCGAAAAAGGGTCTGAGAGAGCAACTCAGTCAATGATCTGAGTCTCTGTCATATCAAACATTCAGCCGCAACATTCAAGGCCAGATGTCGAAATTCACAAGTTTCGAGGATCCCATTGCAGGTGCTTGGGCAGGCATTGTACTGACAGGTACTGCGTTCATACTGCTTACAGATATCTATAATTCACTCCTCCTATACAGGACAAGGATTGGGCATTGACAGGAGAGTACCTGCCTCTCCTCAGAACATGGGTCTAGTGCCGTCTGTGCCGGCTTCAGAAATCAGACATGGGGAGGATCCATGGTTTATCACATCCTCTGAGATCGCATGATGAAGTGAGAGAGAACGAAATGGAGTCTCGAATCAGGGGTGTTCTAATTTTGAGGTCATTTCCAGTGCTTGCCCCTGCTGGTCGTGGAGTTTTTCTTTCAAGGTACAGGTTATCTAAGACCATGGGCCGATCAAGATTCAAGTCTGAAAGAGATATCATCTCAGGAGTCACCGATGATGGTTGACGGAGGGAATGCTAATTTACGAGCGGCCGGGCAACCGGTTGTCAATGAAAATACTAAAGCGTCATTTTACATATCAAGTGGAATGGACACAGCGGAAAGCTCCACTGTGATCCGATGATACGAGTGCGGGAGTCAAATTCAATGTTAACCGAGCACTTACATCCTTCACACAGCGTGATTAATGCCATTCATGCCATACGTTGAGACCGACTTGGGAAATGACTCGCGTGGGCTATAGGCCAGCTGGCATGTACCCTTAGAATTTTGGAACGCTCCATCATTAGGACAAAGAATCACAAAGATCAAAGCGTACTTCGAGAAGCATGACTATCTTTTTAAGACGGCAAGGAATTTCGCTGAAAAAGTGCTCACATTCGGACATGTGCATAGACAATGGTCTACGACCAGACGTCATTATCGGAAGATGTCAGATTGACTACTAGAGGACCAGTTCCGAGGGCTTGCAATTTTCCAAGTGTTGCGGTATATTGAACTGTTCCATGGGTATTGACTTCCAGGGGAGCTGCTGCCCTATCCTACAATGCCAGGCTTGAGTTTTGTTGGATAAACAGAGGCATCACTACTCGGAAGTACCACTCATATTATACCATACCATTCACATGTGCATGCTTTGACTTGAAGTGATTCCTAAGCAGTAGTGTTTCTGTCAATCTAGTCTAACCCAAGCTAATACCAGCTCCTCCTGAAGCTTAAAGCCTTCTTGTTGGCCGTGCCTTGAGAGAGTCCCTCTTTCCAAAACCCGGAGGGAATTGTCCTTCCTTGCCACCACCAGGCCAATAGCACATTTCGATGGTGTGGCCTCAATTATTACAACTTGGGTTGATGCAGAGTAATTGATTTTGATCCTTTCTAGGAGGTTTGGCAACCTGTAGTGCTGAGACAGATTTTTTGGAGCAAAGTGAAGTGGCCAGATCTCAAGGAGGGATATTGCTTCATAGGAGGTGCTGTCTTTAATACTATTATTGGGATGTTAACAGGATCATTTTGAAGGCCTCATCATCAATAGTTATCAATAATTGATCATTTGCCTTGGCCCATTTACTCCTTAAGATGGAGACATGTGTAGAAAAGTCTTGGTATTTGGAGTAGGTGGTATTTTTCAGACCTTGCTAAGCAGCTAATCTTAACAGCGAAGATGTGCAGGTAAGTCCTCAGATGCTAAGGAGAGAGAGATGAAACCTAAGGTCTAGATAGAAATGACTGTTTTAATTGTTTTACATATGAGTTCTTTAAGTACTGTATTTACTGAGTAATAAAGACGAACTCGGGGTAGTGAGATACTTTGCTAAGTAACAGTAACAGATAATGCAAATGAGAAAATGAGCAACAAGTGAGCATGTAAGTCAGAAAAAAATAAGCGGAACAGAGAGCATTAGAGGAATGATGACGAAATGAAAAAAAGATCTTCAGAACATTCTTTGTCAAATCTAGCTATTTTAGTGGATACCTCGTATCTCTTCACATAGGATGCCCAGGCTTCTACGGCACTTCTTCTGGCCTTGATTCCCAAGCCAACAGGATTCTTTGTGTTATATAACAGTGGAGCCTTTACCCAGTTGTCTTGTGAGTCCCACTCTTCTTCTGATGGGGTGAGAGACTGCCATCTTGTTTCAGTAGGGGCTGATGTGACTGATGCAGGGCAGGTGGTATGATTTCTTTTCGGTCGATGTAATGGCTGGCTTAGTGATTATAGTGGGAGTTGTGACAGTAAGGTTTCTTGATAGTACCAGTTAAGTAGCCATATGCTCCTCTCATACGAGCAGCAATGAGAATGTTTCTACTCCAAGTTATCCAGTTGGTCCCATCAAACTTCTCGTCGACCAGGAATATGGGTGGTGCTCCTCCAGTTGAAGACATAGTTTCGAGTCTATTGCAATGTACTGATGCAATAGATATGTCCGATCCACTGACACCATTCTTCCATTGTCTCCACTCTGCCGACACCATCATCCTAACCAACTTGTCATCGATATGATGCAACTGTCACCCGGGGCCACAAGTTAACACCGAGGATTGTAGAGCATACTTATATAGGGACCAGTTTCACTATCCTCCCTCAGCCATCTACTCGATCCCGAGATGACTGAGATACTAATAAAAGAGTCAATGTGTTGTGTAGGTGTTTATATTGATGTATGATTTCAAAGCGCTAGGCCCATAATCTAATAGAATATGAGCTCAGACATTACGGTGTCTCGTAGACGACTTAGATATATTTACCTAATAGAATATAAGCTGTATACATTGGTAAGCTACAGCTATGTTATAGATAGTACTCAGACATTACAGTGTCTCATAGACGACTGAGGGAGGAATAAGAACAGTATTGTCCTCAAGTAAAGTGTCTGAATAATGAAGGGTACCCTATCAGTGGGGGAATGGTAGTCTGACTCTGAGTACCACACTGGTCTTGCCATGATGTCACAGCAGATGTGGCTGTCCCCTCTAATAGTTGCGTCCTTGTAATTTGATGAATAGAAATGCTGGAGTACCACATCACATCAGTTGCCAGAGAGGGTGGCTGTCCACTCCAACGAAGTCTGATCATTGTATCACCCTCTATGGACTTTAGCTTACCTATTGAGTGTTTGGGTCACTGTAGGATATTTTTATTTGGAAAGCTCTACTCTATGATTTTGGGAGAGGAGTATAAAACTCAATGTAGCCTTATACAAGAACAAGAATGATCAGACTGACCATATATTGGAATATCAAGCATGACACTGAAATTAGTTTGTGTTGATGTTCATTGTATTTCACTTTCTTGTCTTTAGATAGATACAATTGAGATGCGACTCATTGCGTGTTTGCCACGAATTTTTGCCCTCTTTCCTTTCTTCATATCTGAACTCGACAATACAACAGAGTTATCCTTACCTCCCTTACACTCACCCTCAATCATCTCTGCAGTACAGAAATATGGTCTAGTTTTTCCCACGGTTTTGTGGGGAGGAAGGGAGAGTAC
>Ga0154005_100222_pt1 | contig 29138 bp, 38 predicted proteins | sample TSFL089MetaG_FD_104698 | JGI IMG/M metagenome (GOLD analysis project Ga0154005, IMG submission 104698) | Attine ant fungus gardens microbial communities from Florida, USA - TSFL089 MetaG | ecosystem: Host-associated > Fungi > Mycelium > Unclassified | place: USA: Florida, Lake Talquin State...
AGGAGACTCAATAAGCAGACGGTTAAGAACAACTATCCTCTGCCATTAATTACAGATCTAGTAGATTCTATGGGAAACAAAAGAGTATTTACTAAGATGGATCTCCGGTGGGGCTATAACAATGTGAGGATTAAGGAAGGAGATGAGTGGAAAGCGGCCTTCACTACTCATGTGGGGTTGTATGAGCCAGTGGTAATGTTTTTCGGAATGACAAATTTACCTACCACGTTCCAAGGCATGATGAATGAAATTTTGAGAGACATGATCAATGAAGGGAAGGTAGTGGCATTTGTGGATGATGTGTTGATAGGAATGGAGATGGAGGAAGGGCATGATGAACTAGTGGAAGAAGTGCTGAAGAGATTAGAAGAGAATGATCTGTATATAAAACCAGAGAAATGCGCTTGGAAGGTGCAGAAAGTAAATTTCCTGGGAGTAGTAATGGGTGAAGGAAAGATTGAGATGGAGGAAGACAAAGTGGCGGGAGTGTTAAACTGGTCTATACCTAAGACGGTCAGAGATGTTAGGAAATTCCTGGGTCTAGCCAATTATTACAGACGCTTCATGAAGGACTTTGCCAAGCTAGTCTGACCATTGAATAATCTAGCAAGAAAAGAAGAAAAATGGAGGTGGGGAGATGAGCAACAAAAGGCTTTCAAGCAGTTGAAAATAGTTTTCACGAGCCGACCTCTATTAGTGGTACCCGACCTAGATAAGGAGTTTAGAGTGGAAGCTGATGCTTCTAACTTTGCCACAGGAGGAGTGTTATCTATTAAATGCGAAGATAACAAGTGGAGACCAGTCGCTTACATTTCTAAGTCATTAAATGAAACCGAACGAAACTACGAAATACATGACAAGGAAATATTGGCAATAATACGTTGTTTAGAGGCATGGAGACACTTCCTGGAAGGAACAAGAAATAAATTCAAAGTATGGACAGATCACAAGAATCTGGAGTATTTTATGAGCAACCAAAATTTAAATTGGCGACAAGCACGATGGGCTCTATACTTGTCCAGATTCGACTTCATATTGAAGCACATTTTGGGAAACAAGATGGGAAAAACAGACGGATTGAGCAGGAGGCCAGATTGGGAAGTCAGGGTGGAAAAGGATAACAAGGAGCAGATGTTGGTAAAGAAGGAGTGGTTAGAAATGAAAAGAATTAGAATAACAGAAGTAGTTATAGAAGGGGTGGATTTGCTGGATAAAGTGAGAAAATGTGAGGCGAAAGACGATGAGGTGGTGAAAGCAGTGGAAGAAATGAAGCAAGCGGGGGTAAAGATGTTAAGAGATGAAGAGTAGCGTAAAAAAGACGGGTTGATGTTAAAAGAAGAGAAAGTGTATGTTCCCAAAGACAAGAAGTTAAGAGCAGAAGTGATTAGGCTACACCATGATATGCCTGTAGGAGGACATGGAGGACAGTGGAAGATGGCAGAATTGGTGACGAGGAATTTCTGGTGGCCAGGGATCACTAGAGAAGTGAAGCAGTATGTGGAGGGATGCGATGCCTGTCAGCGAAATAAAAATCGAACACAACCACCGGCAGGGAAGCTAATGCCAAATTCGATTCCAGAGAAAGCATGGTCGCACATTAGTGCAGACTTCATCACGAAGTTACCTTTAGCGCAGGGATATGATGCCATTTTAGTTGTAGTAGATAGATTCACAAAAATGGAACATTTTATACCTACTACAAAAAGAACTAGCGCAGAAGGGTTGGCACGACTATTCAGAGATAATGTTTGGAAACTACATGGACTACCAGATAGCATAATCTCAGATAGAGGACCATAGTTCGCAGCGGGAGTTATGAAGGAGCTGAATCGCATGTTGGGGATCGAGACAAAACTGTCAACGGCGTTCCATCCACAAACAGATGGTCAAATAGAGAGGATGAACCAGGAGTTGGAACAATATCTCCGAATGTTCATAGACCATCAACAAGAGCAATGGCCAGAGTGGCTAGGGACAGCGGAATTTGCCTATAATAACAAAGTACATGCAGAAACCAAGGTTTCACCCTTTAAGGCAAATAGTGGACAGGATCCTAGGATGGGATTCGAGATGAGGAAGAAGGGAAAACATGAAGGAGCAGAAAAGTTTGTGGAAAGAATGAAGAACGTGCAAGAAGAGGCAAAAGCAGTACTACAGAAAGCACAGGAAGAGATGAAGCGGTATGCTGATAGAGAAAGAGAAGAGGTGGAGGAGTATAGAGTGGGCGACTTGGTGCTGCTCAGCACTAAGGATCTAAAGTACCAAATGGTCGGAAGACGCACGGATAAATTCACAGAACGCTTTGTAGGACCTTACAAAGTAAAGGCAATTATTTCCAGTAATGCAATAGGATTAGAACTGCCTACTACAATTAGAATACATTCAGTAGTTAACGTCAGTCGAGTACGATGGTACAAGTCACAAGTAGAGGGTCAGAAGAGAGAAGTGCCACAACCAGTGGTGATCAAGGAAGAAGAAGAATGGGAAGTGGAGAAAATTATGAACAAAAGAAAGGTGCGGGGAAGGGATAAATACTTAGTACGCTAGAAGGGATATACAGCGGAAGAGGACACATGGGAAAGTAAAGAGAATCTGAGGAACGCAATGGAATTAGTAGAAGAATTTGAAAGGGAATATTGCAGAGAAGAAGAAGAATAAATGAGACGGCAAGAAGCAGATGAAGAAAAAGGGATGTTCAGCAGGGAATTACCAGGAAGATACACGGCGAAATTGCTCTATGGATGGGGCAACAAGAAGTACGACAGGGAATACTGGAAATGAATGGAGGAAAATTGGAGACGGTGGAAGAAAAATCCATTTTCTAGGTATAGTAGGAATCCATTCTTAAAAAGGATGGAAGAAAGGGAAGAATATAAGGGAGGGAAGATAGAGGAATGGGACAAAGAAGTGGATGAGGAAGATCGACAGAGGCTTGAAGAAGATAGAAAATATTTAGAGAAGCTGGGAGATGAAAATCAGGATATGGGAGACCTAAGGGACCCATACAACAAACTATGAAGAAGTCCTCGGGATGAGGACCCTTGAGAGGGAGATGGTGTCATGAATTGCCTTCTGTCTCTAAGACAAAATTTATTTTCTTTTTCTTTTTCTTTTCTTTTAATTATGTAATATAGTCAGATCAGTAAACAAGGACAAATAATCGGACATGTATAAGTAGTGTACACAATCTAGCGAGGACTCTAACGAGTTCTCTTTGTCAAACTCTGACTTAGAGTGCAAGTGAGGTTAGGGTTACTCAACCAAAGCTTCAGTCATTACATGCTGAACGCAGACATTTGCTTCCACATGCACATGGAAGCTCTCTTCAATATGCTTCTGACAACTATGAATAGACCTTAGGGTGATAAAATCCTGTGGAGATACAAGGACCTCAAAGTTTGGCATGACACTGATCTATTATTCATAGATGCACATCAATCCTTGAACACAAACAAGGACAGCCCCTTTTATGGTTAAGTTATTGCTATTTTAGACACAAAAGGACTGCCATATGTAGAACAATAGGCAGTAAAACATATGATGCTCTGTCCAGATGCACAGACCATCTATTTATGTATAGAAGGCTTCATAGTCTGAGGATTAGATCTCAGACTTAACAACATTCTACCTTGCTTTGAGAAACAAGAACTCTTCAATCACAAACTCAGTAAGTGACCATTTGTGATAGAGAAGTAGAAAAGATTATGTATAAGAGGAAGATAAGAGGATGGGATAAATACCTGGTATGATGGAAGAGGTGTACAGCAGAAGAACACACATGGGAAAGCAAAGAGAACCTGAAAAATGCCATGGAGTTGGTGGAAGAATTTGAGAAAGAGTATAGCAGAGAAGAAGAAAATGAAGTGAGATGGCAAGAAGCAGAAGAAGATGGGAAGACATTTAGTAGAGAAATGCCATAAAGGTATACAGCAAAGTTGCTCTATGGATAGGGCAACAAAAAATATGACTGAGAGTACTGGAAGAAAATGGAGGAAAATTGGAGACAATAGAAAAGAAATACATTCTCTAGATATAGCAGGAACCCTTTCCTGAAAAGAATAGAGGAGGAACAAAAGGAGTACAAGGGAGGAATGGTAGAAGAGTAGAACAAAAAAGAAAAAGAAAAAGATTGATGGAGAGTTAAAGAAGATAGAAAATATTTGGAAGAATTAGAGGACAAAGAGGATAATATGGGTGATTTGAGGGACCCATATGACAAGCTGTGAAAAAGTCCTCAGGACAAGGACCCTTGAGAGAGGGGTGGTGTTATAAATCATTCATTCCCTCTAAGTCAATATTTATTTTCTTTTTCTTTTTCTTTTCTTTTATTGGACATATGGGAACTTATTACCAACTTGGGAACAGTGACTCAATAGGGAAATGCAAGAAAAACCTAATGTGGACAAATAGATAAATTGTATAAGTAGTGTAGTGCAATTAGCAGAAACTCTAATGAGTTCTCTTTGTCAAACTCTGACTTAGAGTGTGAGTGAGGTTAAGGTTACTCAACCAAGACTTCAATCGTTACAAGAACTTGTTTTCACTTTTAGAACACCAATCACCTCAATTCTTGTCCAACTTAACTCTCATTGTTCTCTTAGTGTGCAGTCAGCTCAGATCAATCCCACATTTCTAATAGCTGGACCATAGGCTTAAGTGGACTGACCAGAAAGTTTAGACCTTGGAGATGGACAGTTAGGACCAAGCTTGGGTACTAGCCTAAACCAGACCTTATAATTAAGTAGTACTCAACTGTATACTTGTACTGCCTTTTTTGTCAAAACACTTTGTGTTACTAGTCTATTATGATTAGTCTATGCAGAGAAGTATCCTTAAGAAGATAGTTAGTATAGAGATCCTTTTCATAAGGTGATAGTCAAAGTAATATTGGAACAGTAGTTAGTAAGGCTTTAGATACCTATTTGGAAGAAAAGTATGTGCCTCAACAAATATAGTGTAAGCCTGTTGAAAAAGACAATAGCTTTGTATTACAATATATATCTTTTTTTTACAATCTTTTTCTTTTTCTTTTTAGAGACATAACACTATGCCTTTGGAATAATATAACAATCTCATGAGTAACATGCTTAACCAAAGATATGCTCTTGCTAAATTAAGGACAGAGTTAGAAAGGAGAAAGGGGAGAATTTGTAGATGATATAGGAGATTTGGACACCTCACTTGAAGATGCAGGAGTAAAAAGAAAGTAAAGGGGAAGCCAGTTCTCCAGAATAAATTTGAAGTATTGAAGAGCAGAGTAATACAGTATAGAGTAAAGAAAGTAAGAAGACAGAAAGTGGAAGAAAAAGAACTGCATTATTTTAGATATTGTGGAGATGGACATAAAAAGTAAAAGTATTCAAATATTGAGGTAGAAAGAGAGAAAAAAATAAAGGAAAGAAAAGAAGAGGAAGTACAGCCACTAGAAGTATGGAAAAAAGTATGGGAATATTATAGAAAGAAAGGACTACCTCCAAGGGGAGCAGCCATAAAAATAAAGGGGTAGATGATGCAGCAGAAGGTGGTGATGTTTGTGGAATACAGAGGATACAAGTATAAGGGGATAAAGACTTAAGAGAACCAAGGACAATGTTATGAACCACTCAAATCCTTTAAGTCATTATTTAATTTTTCTTTTCATTTTCATTTCTATTTCTATTTAATTATGTAATAACATCAAATCAGTAAACATGGACAAATAGTTAAACATGTATAAGTAGTGTATAAAAACTAGCAAGGACTCTAATGAGTTCTCTTTGTCAACTCTGACTTAGAGTATAAGTGAGGTTAAGGTTACCCAACTAAGACTTCAATCGTTACACAAGAACTCATTTCCATACTCTAATATCAATCACCTCAATCCTTGTCAACACTTAATTCTCATCGTCCTCAGTACATTGATCATTGTGATCAACAACCACTATGACATAGCTGGGCTCTAAGCTTAAGGAGACTTGTTAGTCAGTTAGAGACTAACAGTGGCAGCACAGTACCAAGCTCAGGTATTGTGTCTAAGACCTGACCTCACACTTGAGCAGTGTTTAGTAGTCTACTTGTACATTTCTTTATTTTATATACTTCATGCTACTAGTCTATTGTTATCAGTCTATGCAGAGGAATATTGTCACATCCTTAAGAAGGCAATTAGTATAGGGATCTCCTCCTTGGAGTGATAGCCAAAGTATTATTAGAGCAGTAGTTAGTAAGGCAGTAGGCATCTGGCTGGGAGAAGACTTGTGTGCCCCAGCAGATGTACTGTGAGTCCTAAGAAGAAGACGACGCACCCTCAAGAAATACAAATTCCTTTTCTTTACAAACCATCTATCCAGAACGTAATTTGAACATAACACAAGGTCTCTGGAACAATACAACACTCTCATGAGCGATATGCTCAACCAAAGGCAAGCCCTTGCCAAACTAAGGGTAGAATTAGAAGGGAGAGAAGGAAGGCTATGTAGGAGATGTGGGGGGTTTGGGCATCTCACCCGGAGGTATAGGAGTGGAGAGGAGTAGAAGAAAAAGATGGTGGCAGCCAACAGATTTGAAGCATTGGGGAGCTGTGTGATGCATTTTGGAGTGAAGAAGCTGAGGAAGCAGGTAGTTGTAGAGGAGAAGCCATGATGCTTTAGGTATGGAAAGGAAGGGCACAAGAAATGGGAATGCCCAAAGAAGAGAAAAGAAGAGGAGACGGTACCACCAAAAGGAGTATGGGAGAAGGTAAAGGAACACAGTGGAGCAAGGGGAACAGCAATGTGTATGGAGGGGTAGACAACATTCAAAGAAGTGGTAACCTTTGTAGAGTACAGGGGATGCAATTACAAGAGAACAAAAACTCAGGAGAATAGGGGGCAGGGTTTCCTGGAGAAGGTACAGTTATGCAATATGTGGTGTGAGAGCTGCAAAGAAGCATGGAATTGGAGAGATAGAGAGATGGGAAGTGGAAGAGCAGAGAGAGTAAAGTGCAGTGCATGTGGAGGAAAGGACACAGTTATTTGAAAGATGAAGAGGAATAAGAAAGGAGAAATTTTCTATCCACCCTATAGGACAGGAAAGAAAACACTGTGGTGGAATTGGGAGGAAGAGTTGAAATGATCAGTGTCTAGGGCCTAGAAGGAGAGGGCTGGAATCACTGATCTGGAGAAAGTGGCAGAAACTGTCAATCAGAAGGTAGTGCCGGGAAAGCAAAGGGAAGTCAGAAGAACATTGAAAGGTTTACAAGAAGTGTGAATGCAGATTGGAGTAGAAAGAGTTGATACTTATGAGGGAATATCTGTGAAGGCATTATTGGATAGTAGAGCAACTGGGCTCTTTATGAGTAAGAAATGAATACAAAGAGAAGGATTCTAGTTAATCAAATTGGAGAAGCCAATACTAGTAAGGAATGTGGATAGTACCAGAAATAGTGGAGGTGCAATTTTATATGAGGTAGAAGTGAATCTATACTTCAAGGGACATATGGAAAGAGTGAGAATGAATGTATGCGATTTAGGAAAAACTGAAGTAATATTAGGTATGCCATGGCTACAAGCACACAACCCAGAAATAGACTGTGAAAGAGGGAAAGTGAAGATGACAAGGTGCCCACCCATATGCAGACAATACATGGGCAAAAGGGAAATGGGCCCAGAAATAAGGAGAAGAAGACAAGGGAAGAAAGAAACATAGGGAGATGAGACGAAAAGAATCAGATAGGTGGCAGACGAGAAGGAAGACTGGGGAAGAGAGGAAGAAATGGAGTTGGATCACAAAAAGGTGGAAGCAATGGTTCCTTAGAAATTCCATTGGTGGTTGAAGGTGTTTGGAAAGGTGGAATCAGAAAGAATGCTGACAAGGAAGGTTTGGGATCATGCCATAGAAGACTTCAAGGCTAGTAAAGCCAGAGTATACCTGTTGTCTAGAAATGAACGAGAAGAAGTTCAACAGTTTATAGATAATCATTTAAGAAAAGGATACATCTGGCCATCAAAGTCACCATAAACCTCTCCAGTATTCTTTGTAGGGAAGAAGGATAGTGGAAAACACATGGTAATGGACTACAGAAGACTAAACAAGCAGATGGTTAAAAACAACTACCCTCTGCTGTTAATTACAGATCTAGTAGATAGCATGGGTAACAAGAAACTATTTACAAAGATGGATCTCCAGTGGGGTTACAACAATGTGTGGATAAAAGAGGGAGATAAGTGGAAAGTGGCCTTCACTACACATGTAGGGTCGTTTGAACTGGTGGTAATATTCTTTGGAATGACGAACTCATCAGTAACGTTTCAAGGAATGATGAATGAGATCATGAGGGATCTCATAAATGAAGGGAAGGTGGCAGTATTTGTGGATGACGTTGTAAGGGGGCAAAAGAGGATGGAGATTTTGCTGCATCAAGAATAAGAGAAATATGAGGCAGCCCTCAATCATGTGCTAAAGAGTTGGTGGGGGAGAGAAAGGAAGAAGAGTATTAAAAGAATGATTAAATGAAGATAGCTTAGCTGTAATTCTAAAATTGGTATAAAGATTGTAAGATCAATCTAGATCCACCTAGTAGCCAATTCCTCTAAGGTGTCCACCTTTGCACACTGTAATGAGCTCCCTAGCAGATATAGTCAGTAAATCACTCCTGGGCCTTACCACACTCAATCCATCCCTCATCTATACCCCCCATACCAAACCTTATGGGTGTGATATAGTCTGAGTGAAGGACTAGCCAGGCTTTCCAAGCCTGCTACCCTACCAAAGGTCATCCAAGTTATCTTCACCATTGGGTCCTAGAATAAGTAGAATATAGAATACAAGTGTCCTAACTAGTCTCTCACCAAGATCAACTCTTATACTCATAGAACATTGCATACAATGACCTCTAGAGCTTCTGAGATGAAGGCAAGAGCTAAAAAGGCTCTCTCTTTTCCTATCATCCTCCACCCTGAGTAATATATTAACTCTATAAATGGAGGAGACTCGATTAGACTAAAAGAAGAAAAAAGTGATCTCCCCTAGTGTAATGAACTCAAGTTAGGGTTAACTTAAGCACACACTCTTTATCAGAGTTGACAAAGAGAACTTGTTAGAGTCCTCACTAATTGATCTAGCTACTTATACGCAAATTGGTATTTACTAGTATTTGTCTACTCAAATTATTCCACAGACTCCTTTTGAGTCATAGTGTCCCACACACTTCAAACTATTACATAATAAAAGGAAATAAAAAAGAAATAAAATAATCTGCCACCATAGATGCTCCAGCTTACTTGTTGTTTCATTACACCTAGCCTCCCTCACTGCTCTCCTCTGAAGTATTTCCATATAGGCACTGACAGTACCACTGCCCAACTATGTATCACTCTCCTAAATCTATCCATGTGGTACTGCTCCACTACTACCTGACTTCATGGTCTGCCTATTCCATCTCTATCAGTTGGCTTCTCCCAGCTCCGAACACGATCTAAAAATAACTCTAGTATCATGTAACTATATCCTTGTCTTGGATCCATGTGTAGCATCTGCTTCTAAATATTAGGCTATATGTGATAAACTCACATACCCATAATAGACTTCTGATCCGTCACACCTGTTCTAAGTTTATCTAAGTCCATTCTAGATCAAGGTTAGCTAGCATTCCAGAGAAGAGTCTAAAGTCTTGGTGTCCAAAAGCCCAGTAAGATGTTCTAACTCCAAAGACCCTGCTGCTAGCTTATCTATCTTGTCTCTTGAGGTAATAGGCTATTTCAGCCTATGACAGCTTGGAAGCCATTTAGTAAGAGTACCCTGTTGGAAATCTAGGGTATGTTTGGGGCTTGTAAGAGAGTTCTAAGAGCACATCCTAGTTAGAAAATGGGATTATAAGTCTTATCCCATGTCACAGTTCTATGGCAAATTTGCTGGTGGTGTAACAACGTGTTAGTGGGAACAGAAGATGAGGAAGGTCATGATGAGATTGTAGAGGAGGTATTGAAGAGGTTGGAAGAAAATGACTTATACATAAAACCAGAAAAGTGCACATGGAAAACAAACAAAGTGAACTTTTTGGGAGTAATAATGGGTCAAAAAAAAATCAAGATGGAGGAAGAAAAAGTGGAAGGAGTATTGAACTGGCCAGTGCCAAAGACGGTCAGAGATGTCAGAAAGTTCTTAGGACTCGCCAATTATTACAGGCAATTGGTGAAGAATTTTGCAACAATCGCAAAACCTTTGAACATGTTGATACAGAAGGAAGAGAAGTGGAAGTGGAAGGAGCCTCAACAAAGGGCATTTGAACAGATGAAGGAAATATTCACCACATGACCTTTACTAGTAACACCCGACTTAGATAAGGAGTTCAGAGTGAAAGCAGATGCTTCTAACTTCACTACAGGAGGAGTACTCTCTATCAAATGTGCAGATGGCAAATGACAACCAGTCACTTACATTTCAAAGTCACTAAATGAAATGGAACGTAACTATGAGATATACGACAAAGAAATGTTAGCAGTAATAAGATGTTTGAAAGCCTAGAGGCATTTCCTGGAAGGCGCAAAGGGAAAGTTTGAGATTTGGTTGGATCACAAAAATCTAGAATATTTTATGAGTAACCAAAAGTTAAATAGGCGACAAGCAAGATGGGCACTCTATCTATCTAGATTCGACTTTGTCCTGAAATGTGTGCCAGGAGGAAAGATAGGAAAAGCAGATGGTTTGAGTAGAAGACTGGACTGGGAAATTGGGATAGATAAAGATAATGAGAAATGGATGCTGGTAAAGAGAGAGTGGCTAGAAGTAAAAAGAATAAAAGTAGCAGAAGTGATCATAGAAATGAAGTGAGCAGGGGTGAAAATGTTGAGAGATGAAGAATGGCATTAAGAAGATGGCCTAATGCTGAAGGAGGGAAAAGTGTATGTTCCTAGAGATGAAAAGTTGAGAGCAGAGGTAATCAGACTACACTATGATACGCCTGTAGGAGGACATGAAGGATAGTGGAAGATGGTAGAATTAGTAACAAGGAATTTCTGGTGGCCCGAAGTCACTAGAGAAGTAAAGCGGTATGTGGAGGGATGTGATGTGTGCTAGAGAAATAAGAATTATATGCAAGCACCTGCTGGCAAGTTAATGCCAAATTCAATACCAGAAAAACTGTGGAGCCATATATCTGCCAATTTCATTACAAAATTACTATTGGCACAAGAATACAACTTGATTCTGGTAGTAGTAGATAGGTTGACAAAAATGGCTCATTTTATACCTACTATGGAGAAAACAACAGTAGAGGGACTAGCTAGATTATTTAAAGATAATGTCTGGAAGTTACACAGCCTGCTAGAAAGTATTATCTCCAATAGAGGGCTGCAATTTGCAGTGGGAGTAATGAGAGAGTTGAATGCAATACTAGGGATCGAAAGTAAACTATCAACGGTATTCCACCCACAAACAGATGGACAAACTAAAAGAATAAACCAAGAACTAGAACAGTATTTAAGAATGTTCATAGATCATTGTCAGGAACAGTGGTCAGAATAGTTGGGAACAGCCAAATTTGCTTATAATAATAAGATATAGACGAGTACAAAAGTGTCACCCTTTAAAGCAAATAGTGGACGAGATCCCCACATGGAATTCAAACTCAGGAGGAAAGGGAAGTTTGAGAAGGTAAACAAGTTTGCAGAAAGAATGCAGGCAATACAGAAAGAAGCTAAGGCAGCATTAGAGAAGGCACAAGGAGATATAAAGAGACAAGCAGATAGGTACAGAGGGAAGGCAGAAGAATATTGAGTGGGAGACTTGGTACTACTCAGTACTAAGGACCTCAAGTACCAGATGGTGGGGAGAAGAACTGAAAAACTTATGGAGAGATTTGTCGGACCTTATAGAGTCAAGTCAGTAGTCTCGACAAATGCAGTAGAATGAGAACTACATAGCACAGTAAAAATACACCCAGTAGTTAACATAAGTAGAGTAAGAAGGTATATGGGACAAGTAGAAGGACAGAAGAAGGAAATGCCACAACTGGTGGTAATTGAAGGAGAAGAAGAGTGGGAGGTGGAGAAGATTATGAACAAGAGAAAAGTATGAGGAAGGTACAAGTACCTGGTATGATGGAAGGGATGTATGGTAGAAGAAGACACTTGGGAGAGTAGAGAAAACCTGAAAAACATGATGGAGCTAGTCAAGAAATTTGAGAAGGAATATTGTAGGGAAGAGGAAGAGAAAGTAAGATGACAGGAAGAAAGAGAAGATGAGAAGATGTTTAGTAGAGAACTACCAGGGAGATACATGGTTAAGTTGCTCTATGGATGGGGCAATAAAAAGTATGAGTGGGAGTACTGGAAGTGAATGGAAGAAAATTGGAGACAATGGAAGAAATTTCCATTCTCTAGATATAATAGGAATCCATTCTTGAAGAAAATGGAAGACAAAAAGGAGGAGCACAAGAAAGCAAAGATTAAAGAGTAAAATAAAGAAGAGGACAAGGAAGACTGACAAAGAATAGAAAAAGATAGGAAATATCTGGAGGAGCTGGAGGATGAAAATCAAGATATGGGTGATCTAAAGGACCTATACAATGAATTATAAAGAAGTTCTCGGGACAAGGACTCTTGAGAGGGGGGTGGTGTTATAAACCGCTCAAATTCTCTAAGTCATTATTTAATTTTTCTTTTCATTTTCATTTCTATTTCTATTTAATTATATAATAACATCAAATCAGTAAACATGGACAAATAGTTAAACATGTATAAGTAGTGTACAAAAACTAGCAAGGACTCTAACAAGTTCTCTTTGTCAACTCTGACTTAGAGTGCGAGTGAGATTAAGGTTGCCCAACTGAGACTTCAATCATTACAGACAGGGTTTCTTAAGTAAAGAGCAGTTATGCAACATGTGGTGTGAAAGTTGTAAGAAGGTATAGAACTAAAGAGAAATGGAGGCAGAAACAAAAAAGGTAAAGAGAGAGTAAAGTGTAAGAACTTAAGTCTCAGTTAAGTAACCTTAAGCTTAGTTCTACTCTTTATTGGAGTTTGACAAAGAGAACTTGTTAGAGTCCTCGTTAGATTATGTATACTACTTATACATGTCTGATTGTTTGTCTGTGTTTACTGATCTGACTATATTACATAATTAAATGAAAAGGAAAGAAAGAGAAAATAAATATTGACTTAGAGGGAATTGGGCGGTTCATGACATAAAGTATAGTATGGAAAAAAGAATGCAGTAGTAGAAGAAGTAGAAAGAAAGAATAAAAAGAGAGAGATTTTCTATCCACCATATAGAACAGAAAAAAAGACACCTTAGTAGAACTAGAGAAGAAAGTTGGAAAGGTTGGTGTCTAAGACCCAAAAGAAAAGTGCTAGAATCACCAATCTAGAAAAGAGAGTAAAAGTAAAACAGGTAATAGAAACTATTAATCAAAAGATAGAGCAGAAAAGTCAGGAGAATATTGAAGCTGTTAAGAGAAGTATAGATAAATATAGGAATAAAGAAGATGAATATGCATGAGAAGAGGATAGTAAAAGCATTGCTCAATAGTGGGCAATGAAAGTATTCATGAGCAAAAGTTTGGCTCAAAAAAAAGGATATAGGTTGATAAAGTTAGATTGACCTTTATTAGTAAAGAATGTCAATGGTACTGGTAATAGTAGAGGTACAATTACATATAAAATGAAAGTGAGCATATTCTTTAAAGAACATATAAAGAGAGTCCAAATAGATTTTTGTGGATTAGGGAAGACAGATATTATCTTGGGTATACCATAGTTAACTGCCTACAACTTAGAGATAGATTAGGAGAAGGAAGAAGTCAGAATAATAAGGTATCCACTTGTAATGACAAGCTAGTTGTGACGACCATTTTATCACACTCAATGTTAGAGAGAAACAAAGAGAACTCAATGGAGTCTCTCTGTGAATTGCTCTACCTACTTATACACAATTTCTATTTGTCTATGTGTATGCTTAAGTAACTTCCCATGATCCTTCCAGAACATTCTATTATATGACCTATCATATGACCAGGTTATATGATCTCATCTTATCTCATCTTATCTCTCATTCTATTTTTAGCATGCCTCATCTAATCCATCAGAGAATAAGTCCCATTCTTCCCACCCCTCTAGTTGTACAATTTTAGGTTCGGGTGGGTTTATAACATTATCCCCTCTTTTAAGGTTCTTTCTCCAGAAGAACTTTGCTCCTTTCCATTTTCTCCAGTTCCTTTCCAACTTCTTTAAATACTCCCGATCAAACTTTCCATCATCCTATCCACATAGTAGTTTTGCCATGAATCTTCCCAGCTTTTTCTTCCATTTTTCTTCTCTCTCTTCCATATTCCTTTTTGTATTCTTCTACCACTTCTTTTGCATTCTTCAGGTTTGCTTCCCTTTCCCACAAATCTTCCTCAGCTGTATATTCCTTTCATCTCACCAGATATTCCCATTTCCCATATCTTTTCCTCTTGTTTATTATTTTTTCTACTTTGTACTCTTCTTCTCCCTCTATTATAACCAGAGGGGCTGGTTTCTTCTTCTGCCCTGGAATTTGTTCTTTATATCTCCTGATCCTGCTCACATTTACCACCGGGTGGATTCTGACTGTTCCTGGTAAATCTAGTTCCACTGTGTTTGCCAATATAACCTTTTTTACCCTATATGGCCCCATAAATCTTTCTGCCAGTTCCTCCCCTTCATTTGCCACTTGAGATCCTTTATGCTCAGTAGTACGAGATCTCCTTCCCTATATTCTTTTGCCTCCCCTTTTCTCCTGTCCACTTGTTTCTTCATTTCTTCCTGTGCTCTTTTTAATATCGCTTATGCCTCTTCTTGCATCTTTTTCATCCTTTCTGCAAATTCTTTTGCTCCTTCTGACTTTCCTTTCCTTCTTATTTTGAAGCCCATCCTTGGATCTCTACCGCTGTTTTCTCTGAAGCGGTACTTTTGTTGAGGTGTTCACCTTGTTGTTATAGGTAAACTCTGCCGTTCCCAGCCATTCTGACCACTGTTCTTGTTAATAATCAGTGAACATTCTCAGGTACTGTTCCAGTTCCTGGTTAACTCTTTTGGTTTGTCCATCCATTTGCAGGTAGAAGGCTGTTGATAGCTTCATTTCTATTCTCAACATCTGATTTAACTCCTTCATTAGATTCATTGCAAACTGCACTCCTCTGTCTGAAATGATGCTTTTAGGCAATCCATGTAATTTCCATACATGATCCCTGAACAGCCTTGCGAGACCTTCTGCCAATGTCTTTTCCATTGTTGGTATGAAGTGTGCTATCTTTGTCAGTCAATCGCATACCACCAGTATTGTGTTATATCCTTGGGCCAGTGGCAACTTGGTAATGAAGTCTGCTATTATGTGCATCCAAGGCTTTTCAGGGGCTTTGTTTGGCACCAGTGTTCTGTTCTTGTTGTCCTTCTCTGTTCCCTTCCTCCAATCTGGTCTTCTACTAAATCTATCCACCTTTCCCATTTTGCTTTCTAGGATGTGTTTTAGTATAAAGTTGAATCTCAATAGGAATAGTGCCCATCTCGCTTGTCATCTATTCAACTTTTGATTTATCATGAAGTATTCTAAGTTTTTGTGATCTGTCCAAACTTCGAACTTGGTTCTTGCCCCTTCCAGGAAGTGTCTCTACACTTCTAAACATCTAATTACTGCTAACATTTCCTTATCGTGAATTTTGTAGTTCCTTTCTGTATTGTTCAATGATTTGGAAATGAAGACCACCAGTCTTTACCTTCTATCTTCCCCTTTTACTGATAATACTCCCCCTATAGCATAGTCCAATGTGTCTGCCTTAACTCTCATTTCCTTATCCAGATCTGGTGCTGCCAGTACTGGTTCTGTTGTGAAAATCTCTTTTAGCTTGGCGAACGCTTCCTCCTACTCCTTTTCCCACTTCTATTTCTTATTCTTCTATCACAAACTTCATTCAGCCATAACTCCACGGATACTTGCACGCTTCCCACGGTCTAAGATGCTTCTGAAAGCCCTTAAGAAGACCTTTCAAACAATGCCCAAAACATGCCAAAGCAATCCATACTCTTTGAAATATCAGTTAATCAGTGCTGGACACTGATTGGCAGATATCTCAGGAACTGCTGAGCGCAGACATTTGCTTCCACATGTACATGGAAGCTCTCTTTAATACGCTTCCAATGACCATAAATAGATCTTAGGCCAATAAGATTCTGTGGAGATACAAGGACCTCAAGGTTTGGCATAACACTAATCTATTATCCATAGATGCACATCAATTCTTGAACACAAACAAGGACAGCCCCTTTTATGGTTAAGTTATTGCTATTCTGGATACAAAAGAACTGCCATATGTAAAACAATAGGCAGTAGAACATATGATGCTCTGTCCAGGTGCACAAACTATCTATTCATGTATATAAGGCTTCCTAGTCTGAGAATTAGACCTTAGACTTAACAACATCTTTTGTTGCTTAAACTACCTTGCTTGAGAATCATCAAATCATCAATTACAAATCTAGTAAGTAACTATTTGTGATAAGTTCCTGTTATTTTGTGTATGCTACTTATACAAGTCCAATTATTTGTCCTTGTTTACTGATCCGATGATATTACATAATTAAATGAAAAATAAATATTGACTTAGAGAGAAAAGATGATTCATAATATATATCAAACATTGAGGTCTTTGTATCTCTACAGGATCTTATTGCCTCAAGGTCTATTTATAGCTGTAAAAAACATATTGAAGAGAGCTTCCATGTGCACATAGAAGCAAATATCCACATTTGGCAGTTTCTGAGATATTGGTAGATTAGTATCCAGCACTGATGACCTAATATCTCAGTTAGTACTGATTACTGTCATGAATTGTGACATGAGAACTTTTCTTTTCTCTTTCTTTTCTATTTTTACTTTTCTATTTTTAGAATGGACTTACATAATCAGGGAAGTCACATGAGAGGTCCCATGATCAGTCACATGACATGTCACAGGATAACCATGGGAAAGTAGTGCACAGACCAAGTAGAATAGATATAAGTAGTGTACTCAAATCCAGTGGGAACTCTAACGAGTTCTCTTTGTCTACTCTGACTTAGAGTTGGGATCTGCCTACCTGAGTTACTTGGGTGACCGTTCCTTACAATTACTTTGGCATGTTTTGTATATCATATGAGAGGTCTTCTTAAGGGCTTTCCAATGCATCTAAGACCATCAAAATTGTGCAAGTATTTGTGGAGTTATGGCCAAATGAAGTTTGTGACAGTAGTGACATCTGAGAACATTACTTTGTTATAATACTTGTATATAAGTAGGTAGTTGAATCTAGCAAAGAACTTTATCAAGTTCTCTTCATTCTTTTATAATGTTGAGTGTGATAAGTTCATTGTCACAACTAAGCTTGTCATTATAATAAATTATACTTTTAGAATAATACTTCAAGTTTATTAAAGGTGAAGTCTACAAAGTAGAGTATAACCATAGAGGTATTAGCAAGAATAAGAGTAGTTGCCAACATAACCTAAGGCTACTCTAGTTATGAGACCATCTTATGCCCTATGATTATAATATACCAATACTAAAATTGTGACTGTAGCTAACCACATGGGATAACTTGTGTATTTGTACTCAAATTTAATCACTATTACTTCTGCTACTATACAACATAGATATTCAGTGCCACCAAGTCATCATGGAAATGATAGTTGCAATAATGATCAAAGAGTAGAAATGAATCTGGACAAGATTCTGTGTTACTATCATGTCATTATTGCTATTGCTTTTCAGAGCCAGTAGGATTAATTAGGAAGAAACTAGGGATATTGCACTGTTATTGAATCATGCTTCACTCCACTCCGAAGTTGACACATTCTCATCCTCATTCCCGCTCACATCTCCCTCTGTATCTGCCTTCATTTCACCCTCTGTATATTCACTACTCTTCTCACCCTCCACAGCGCTCACCTTGGCAACTATCTGCTCAAGTCCCTCTTCCTCTTCTTTCCTCCTCTCTTCCTCTTTCTCTTTCAACTGCCGCCTCATCTTTTCCAATTCCTCATCTTTCTCTTTCTCTGCGAGTCTTTGTTTGATCTTTTCGAACTCTGCTTCTTTCTTTTTTAGTTCCTGCTCTTCACGGTCTCTTTCTGCATTGGCTTTCCGACGGCGCTCGCGCTGCAAAACAAAACAGATAAATGAGCGGGAAAAGATGAACAGTAGAGATAACGCACCGCGGCCTTCTCTCTTTTCTCCTTCGCCTCCTTTTCTCTTTTAAGCCTCTCCCTCATCTCTCGCTCGCTTTCAATCCACTCGACAACACCGCGCGCAGCCTGCTCAGGCTGTGTTTTGTTTTTCAACAGATCTATGCGTATTCATGAGTCCACACTTCCTCACAGGTAACAAGCATGACAAGTATGACTCACACCCTTGCAAGGCGGCAACTGAAAACTCATCTTCAGGGATCCCATCCGCAAACATCTTGGCAAATTCGTTAAGCATCTTCTTATCCAGAGGAGCCACAGATTGTCGACTGTTCGCTGCGTTTTCCGCAATTGGAGGCAAGTGATGGGCAATGTTCGACGCACTAAACTGCTCTTCTCCCTGTAACCCAGCCGTCGTCGCATCATTTTGTACTTGACCATTACTGAGCCCAGGGGAGGAAGGAGAAACTGTTGAATTAGTACCTGAGTCACAACCGCCGTTCTCAGAATTGGAAGAGAAAGGAGAGAGTGAAGATGCAAATGACCACAGAGAGGATACACTCAATGAAGATGGAGTACGAGTATAAGAGGAGTTTATTGTAGGTGTAGGAGGAGAGGCTATGAACGATCTCGGTGACGCTGAGGAAGAACTGGGTTTCTCGTTAACTTCGACCTTCATTTCCATGTCTTCTAATTCCGACATATCCGATGGCACTTGGTCCTCGACACAAGGGAAAAAATTCCGGAACAAAGCCTCTGCCTGCCACTTGCTAGCATTCCTGAACTCTATCCACACGTCCATTCGTCCAGGTCTCGAAAGGGCAGGGTCGAGCTTCTCAAGGTGATTCGTAGTCGCGAATAGAAGCCTGCCTTCCGCTGCAGCAACACCATCCAGAGCATTAAGGAGACCACTCAAGGAGAGCGTATTAATATCGCTAAACTGGTCACGCCGTTTGCGGGTCGTTGAAAATCCAGTAGCGGCCTTATCACCCTCCTCCCCGTCTTTCTTTTCCTTGTCTTTATCATCATCTTGTGCTGAGGCATCCCTGCTAGTGCTACGAGTAAATGCCGCATCGAGATCTTCAAGAAGTACGACGCAACGTGCAGGCACACGGCCCATAAGCGTAGTAAGTGTTGAGTCCGATATCCATGAAGCTGACAGGGAGACAACATAGACGTCAAGTTGAAGAGCACCGGCAAGAGCGTGAATCAGAGATGATTTTCCTGAACCAGGAACACCATGGAGGAGGTAACCACGGCGGAAGGGAATCCCACGGTCAGCGTACCACTGGAAACTGGTTCATCAGAAATTCGCTTGATATATGATGGCATCATTCATGATGTGGGAAAGATGTACACACCTTTTCTGACCGCAGAAAGTCTTTGGTGTCTTCGAGGAGCATCTCCTTGACGCCAGGATTCAGGACAATACTACTCATGGGACGCTTGTGCCTCGAGTCAGTCCAGCGCCACGACCCATGAGAGTCGGCGAAGTAAATTTGAATACGGTGGACAGCCTCTGCCTCATACTCGCGTTTAGCCTGGAGGACGAGCTGCTTGAGGATAATGTTAGAGCGAGCGACAACACTGTAGTTGGTGTCGTATGATTAATTCCTTTGATTTCATATAAATAGTGTATTCATCACCTGATAGACAACTGTTCACACCCGTCTGGTTTGCGGGCGCGCCTAACTCGCAGCCAGTGACCACGGTAGAAAATGGTGTGCGAGGTGTCTAGAGTAGGTTGGAATATGACCCGGGTCTTCGGACGTCCCTCAGAATCAAATTCACTTTCGCCGTGCTGTTCACTCTCGTCTTCCCATCCATCAACACCGCTGCAGCCACCTGGCCCTGACGTCCGCGTTGTCGTCTCAAACTCTCTCGACTGTTGCCACTCTGGCCTGCGAGATAGCCATAGCATTAGCCAGTCAAATGGGTAATCCTCTTCACTGAAGTGCGCTGTCAGGAAAAAAGCTATGAGAGGGAATGAGGAGTTAGAGCGTCAGTTCCCTTGTGTAGCTGTGCAGCTCACAATTTACAAAATGAGACCTAAGTATGCAGGTCAGAAGGGGATGTTATGAAGAAGACTCAACACAGACCATGCTGAGCTGGAAACTCTACGTGCTGTTTCGACTGTGCCACCAAGCACAACGAGCTTCATGCCGTCAACGACCGACGAGCCACCGCCGCCGCCGCCGCCGACGATGGGTTGGATGAGGGATTTGAAAACATCCATAATTTGGGGAGAAGAAGAAAGTCAGCTTTGGTATTGAGCTGGCTGTACAAGTCAGTGCACAAAATCTGGGAGCCAACGTGAAACGAGTCAGGAACGAGTAATTAGAATAGCAAGAATGTATTGGCGGTCCCGAGTGACAGGATCAAGTCAGGCGACCAATAAGGTCAAGGAAAGTTCCCCGTCCGCCAGTATTCTTCTTTTGCTATCTGATATTCAATCCTTTCACTCATTTGAAACTCGATATAGTTCCTGAAGTGTCTTCTACTATCCTCATTTTGTGAATGAGAGCTAACTGCCTGCCAAGTTGTTCATTCTTGAGATTGCTCCTTATAATGTCTGTTGGGGAAAAAGTCAAGATATTTAGAGCAGCATAGTGGCAGTTAACTGAGTAACTTGCTACACAGCCATGAAAGGTGATATGCTATATAGTTGTCTTAATGATAAGGCAAACAATAGAGGTAAGCAAGTTTGTATGGATAACTATTTTTTATGAATTATTACTTGGTGCTTTAGCATGGTTCATGATAGAGTAACAAGTTACACTGCTTAAATATAAAGGAAGGTATAATGCTTAGTTGAGAAGACTTAACTCACACACTCTAAGTCAGAGATTGACAAAGAAATCTTACTCAATTATCCTATACTACTTATACATGTATTGCATGGCTATGTTTGCTACTTTACCACTATTTCCTTTCTAGCACTTTGTTATGAATTGCCATCTAAAGGACATTTAATTCTACTTTTAGAATATATTACATAAGGGATGAGATCATAGTTATATGACAACCATGAGAAAATAGTATATAGATATCATGGATGGTGTTTGGAATGGTAGTGTTAGAGCAGAATAAAAGGAAAACTATGATTTATAAGTAAAGTAAATTACTTTGAGGTTTGAAATGAATAGTCTGGAGCTTGTCTATTAAAAGAGAGAAAGGAATAACCACCAGTCTAGAATGATAACCTGTGAGTCCAGAGCAATAGTTGTTATGACCTTAAGAAGTAACTCAGGTTGCAATACTCAAGTAAAGGCTTAAGGATGAGTTTAGAGTAGGGAATAATACAATTGGTAAAGCATAGGAAATACAAATGAGTATCTATTACTGTATATACCTATGTACCATGAGATGTGGATAAGGGAGGAGTATGGCAGGCATGAGGCCTGCTAAGTAAAGAATATGCTCCTATAATGAGGTGCTAACTAAGCTACTATACAATTAGAAAAGTGTCAATGGATAGAAGCAGTCCATGTGTTAGAGTCATAGAAAATGTTTAGAAGCAATAAGGCTAATCATAACATCTGAGTACAAAACAACTTCAAAACAAATGAGGGAATCTCTAAAATTGTGGGCATAACAATAATGCTAGTTCTCAAGTACCATTTATGGGGGGAAATTATATCAGAAGATAATAGAAAGGGGGGTGAAAATACAATTTAAAAGTATACTTGTAAGAGATAAAAGTTGTCTTGAGAGAAGAGAAAATATGAGATTAATAAGAAACAGTCTTGATAGAAATAAAAGATAAAGAAGTAGAGTTGTTTTTATGTTTTATTATAGAGTATGCTAGTTTCAAGTTGAGATTATTTTTCTAAAGTACACATTTCTTTTATACTGTAATAGTCTTTACTAATTCCTAGTCTAGTTGTACTGGTTTTCTATTGATCCAATAGTATAGTCTCAGATCTGGCTGTGGTTTACAAGGTACTTTACTATAGTTAACTATATGACTAATAAGTCTTACCCCAAAACATACTGAAAGATCTAATTTTTAAGATACAATGTAATAATAAGCTTAGTCTAGATAACAGACTTATTATACTCAACATTATAAGAGAACAAAGAGAACTCAATAAAGTTCTTCTATAAATTACTCTACCTACTTATACATAAATGCTATTTGTCTATATATACACTTAATTTTCCACAATCCTTCTAGAACTTTCTATTATATAACCAGATCATGTGACCCTTATCTTATCTAATCTTATCTCCTATTATATTTTTAGCATACTTTATCCAAACTATTAAAGAAGAGTTCCTACTCTTTTTATCTCTTTAGTCATACAATTTTAGAATTAGGCTAGTTCATGGCATATAAGGCTATTCAAGTCTCTCAAGTGGTTCTAGTCACACTTACTATCATACTGGACAATCAATTTTGGTATATAAGTGATATTTCAAACATAATAATCATAATATACTTTAAAGATAATCAGCTCTCCAAACATAACTACTAGAAGTTTAGTTGTGTACTTGTCAATACTACTCAAGTAGTGGAGTAGTGGCCACAATCACTACTATCAATACCTCATAATACTTTCTAGATGGTTTTGAACTTCTCTTTAGAAGTGCTCTTAAAAGTAAACTAGATCTTAGAAGAATTTTCTCTGATAATAATATTATCTAATAACTATCTCTTTATTTATAATAGGAACACTATCAAATGCCATGCATTAGTCCTGATTAGTATTCCAAGTATAAACAAATAAAACAAGAATACCAAGAGCTATCAGGAAAGTATAGTATTATAAATCACTACTTTCTCTAAGTTATTATTTATTTTTCTTTTTATTTTCATTTGATTTAATTTCAGGCTTGTAAACAAGTACAACTAAACAAATGTATATAAATAGTTTATGACACCACCCCCCTCTCAAGGATTCTTGTTCTAAGGATTTTCTTTTATAGTTCATTGTATGGATCCCTTAGATCACCCATTTCTTAATTTTCATCCTTCAATTTCTCCAAATATTTCCTATCTTTCTCTATTCTTTGTTGGTCTTCCTTGTCCTTTTCTTCATTTCACTTTTCTACTATTTCTCCCTTGTATCCATGTATCATAAACTTTATTTGGCCAATAACTCCACGAATACTTGCACTATTCCCACGGTCTAAGATACATCTGAAAGCCCTCATAAAGACCTTTTGAACAATGCCCAAAACATATCAAAGTGATTGGTACTCACTGAGATATCAGTCAATCAGTGCTGAACACTGATCAGCAGATATCTTGGGAACCGCCAAACATGGACATTTGCTTCCATGTGCACATGGAAGCTCTCTTCAATACTCTTCTGACAACCATAGATAGACCTTAGGGTAATAAGATCCTGTGGAGATACAAGGACCTCAAGGTTTGGCATGACACTGATCTATTACCCATAGATGCACATCAATTCTTGAACACAAACAAGGACAGCCCCTTATATGGTTAAGTTATCACTATTCTGGACACAAAAGTACTGCCATATGTAGAACAATAGGCAGTAGAACATGTGATGCTCTGTCTAGGTGCACAGACCATCATTTCCTATATATAAGGCTTTATAGTCTAAGGATTAGACCTCAGACTTAACAACATCTTTTGTTGCTTATCTACTTCACATTTTTGAGCCTTTTAAAGAACACCTTCAACAATCACAAATTAGTAAGTGACCATTTGTGATACCATGTTTCTCTTTTTCCATCCTTTTTAAGAACAGATTCCTGTTATATCTAAAGAACAGATTCTTCTTCCACCATCTCCAATTTTCCTCCATCCACTTCTAATACTCCTGATCATACTTTCCATTCTCCCATCCATATAACAACTTTGCCATATATCTTTCTAGCAATTCTCTACTAAATGTTTTTTTGTCTTCTTCTACCTCCTGTCATCTTACTTCTTCTTCTTCCTCTCTGCAATACTTCTTTTCAAAGTCTTCTACTAATTCTATCATATTTGTCAAGTTATTCTTACTCTCCCAAGTGTCTTCTTTTGCTGTATATTCCTTCCATTGTACTAAGTATTTGTCCCTTCCTTGTATCTTTCTCTTGTTCATGATCTTCTCGACCTCCCATTCTTCTTCCCCTTCAATTACCACTGGTTGTGGCATTTCCTTCCTTTCCCCCTCTACTTACAACTTATACCTTTGTACTCAACTGACATTAACTACCAGATATATCTAGGCAATTCTAACTCTATTGCGTTACTAGAAATAATCACCTTTACTTTGTAAGATCCTACAAAGCATTCCATGAACTTCTCCATATGTCTTCTGGCCATTTGGTACTCTAAGTCTTTCATACTGAGCAGCACTAAGTCACCTACTTCTACTTCTTCTTTTTCTCTATTTGCATACTGCTTCATATCTTCTTGTACCTTCTGCAATACTGCTTTAGTTTCTTCCTGCACATTTCTCATTCTTTCCGCAAACCTTTCCACCCCTTCATACTTTCCTTTCTTCCTCAACTCAAACCCCATCCTAGGATTGTGTCCTTGGTTCGCTTGAAAAGATGATACCTTGGTTCCTATATATACCTTGTTATTGTATGCAAACTCTGCTGTTCCTAACCACTTGGACCACTTTTCTTGTCGATGATCAATGAACATGCAGAGATACTGTTCCAATTCCTGATTCATCCTTTCTGTTTGGCCATCCATCTGTGGATGAAATACCATAGACAACTTTGTCTCAATCCCTAACATACAGTTCAACTCCCTCATGATTCCTGCCATGAACTGTGGTCCCCTCTCAGAGATAATGCTATCTGGTAATCCATACAGTTTCCAAATATTATTCCTAAATAGTTGTGCTAGACCTTCTGTACTAGTTCTTTCTATAGTAGATATAAAGTGTGCTATCTTTGTAAATCTATCGACTACTACTAAAATTGAGTCATATCCTTGTGCTAAAGGTAACTTTATGATAAAGTCTACACTAATGTGAGTCCATGCCTTTTTTGGAATTGAATTCAGCATAAGCTTTCCTGCTGGTGGTTGTGTTTGATTCTTGTTGCATTGGCAAGCATTGCATTCTTCCACATACTACTTTACTTCCCTAGTAACTCCAGACCACCAAAAGTTCCTTGTCACCAACTCTACTGTCTTCCACTGTCCCCCATGTCCTTCTATAGGTGTGTCATGATGTAGTCTGATTACTTCTGCCCTCAACTTCTCATCTTTAGGAATGTACACCTTCCTTTTTTTCAACATTAGGCTGTCCTCTTGTTGCCACTCTTCATCTCTTAGCATCTTCACTCCTGTTCACTTCATTATCATTCTCTATACCAACTGTCATAAACCGTCCAACTCCTCTAAGTCATTATTTATTTTTCTTTTAATTTAATTATGTAATAACGTCGGATTAGTAAACATGTACAAATAGTTGGACTTGTATAAGTAGCGCACATAATCTAGCAAGGACTCTAATGAGTTCTCTTTATCAAACTCTAACTTAGAGTGCAAGTGAGGTTAGGGTTACTTAACCAGATCCTCAATCATTACACTAGAACTCGTTTATCACTACTAGCTCCTGACCTCCTCAGCCCCAAGCACTCTAACTCTCATAACCTCTCTCAGTGTGCAGTCATCTCAGACTAATCCCAACCTCCTCATAGCCAGGCCACAGGCTTAAGCGAACTGACCAGAAAGTTTAGACCCTGGAGGTAGACTGATGCAATGTGGAGTGAGGGAAGTGAGGAGGTAAGAAATAATAAGGGAAGAAGCAAGCTGTTTTGGATGCAGGAAGAAGGGGCACAAGAAGTGGGAGTGTCCACAGAAGAAAAAAAGAAGAAGGGAGAAAGCAGCACCACCGCAAGAAGTATGGGGAAAGATAAAGGAGCATTGTGGGGCAAAAGGACTGCCGCCTAGAGGAGCAGTCATGAGCATGGAGGGGTGGAGGATGAGGTGGGAGGTGGTGACACTTGTAGAATGTAGGGGATGTGACTACAAGGGGATGAAGACCCAGGAAAACCAAGGGCAAGGGTTTTTGGGTAAGGAGCAGATGTGTAACATGTGGTATGAAAGGTGCAAGGAAGCATGGAATTGGAGAGACAGAGAGGCAGAATGCAGAAGAGCAGAAAGAGTAAAGTGTGGCACCTGTAGAGGTAAAGATGCAGTGATAGGAGGAAAAGTAGAAAAGAACAAGAAGGGAAAAGTGTTCTATCCACTCTGTAGGACAGAAAAGAAAGTGCCATAGTGGAACTAGGAAAGGAAGGTAGAACAGTCAGTGTCTAGGACTCAGAAGGAGAGGGCTGGAATCACTGATCCAGAGAAGAGGTAGAGAGAAGTTAGAAGAACCTTGAGGGGCCTGCGAGAAGTGTGAATGCAAATAGGAGTAGAGAAAATTGATATTCATGAAGAAGTATCAGTGAAAGCATTATTAGATAGTGGAGCCACAGAACTCTTCATGAGTAAGAAATGTGCAGAAAATGGAGGCTTCAAATTGATAAAGCTTGAGAAGCCGATATTGGTGAGAAATGTGGACAGTACAGGAAATAGTGGAAGTGTGATTCTGCATGAAGTAAAAGTGAATGTGTATTTCAAGGGGCATGTAGAGAGAGTGAGGATGGATGTATGTGACCTGAGAAAAACAGAAGTGATACTAGAGATGCCTTGGCTACAGGCACATAACCCAGAGATAGATTGGGAAAAGGAGGAAGTAAAAATGATGAGATGTCCACCCATATGTGGACAATATATGGGCAAAAGACAGATGGGCCCAGAAATTAAGAAAAGAAGGAAAGGAAAGAAAGAGATACAAGAGGACAAGATTGAAAGAATTAGGTGGGCAGCAGATGAGAAAGAGGATTGGAGAAAAGAGGAGGAAATAGAACTGGATCATAGAAAAGTAGAAGCGATGGTACCCCAAAAGTTCCATAAGTGGCTGAAGGTGTTTGGAAAAGTGGAGTCAGAGAGAATGCCGACAAGGAAGATATAGAATCATGCCATAGATTTCAAGGAGGAGTTTAAAGCCAGTAAAGCACGGGTGTATCCACTCTCTAGAAATGAAAGAGAAGAGGTTCAACAGTTCATCCAGGACCACTTGAGAAAAGGATACATAAGGCCTTCGAAGTTGTCATAGACTTCTCTAGTTTTCTTTATGGGAAAGAAGGATGGTAGAAAGTGTATGGTCATGGACTATCATAGACTTAATAAGCAGACAGTGAAAAACAACTATCCATTGCCATTGATTACCAACTTAGTAGACTTAATGGAAAACAAGAAATTGTTCACTAAGATGGATTTATGATGGGGCTACAACAATGTACACATTAAGGAGGGTGATGAGTGTACACATATGGGGTCATTTGAACCAGTGGTGATGTTCTTTGGGATGACAAACTTGCTGGCAACGTTTCAAGAGATGATAAATGAGATCATGAGAGATCTTATTAATGAAGGAAAAGTGGCAGTCTTTGTGGATAATGTGCTGGTAGGCACAGATGGTGAAAAAGGGCATAACGAAATTGTGGTGGAAGTACTGAAAAGGTTAGAAGAGAATAACTTGTATGTGAAACCAGAAAAGTATTCATGGAAGACAAACAAAGTAAACTTTCTGGGAGTAGTGATGGGTCAAGGGAAAATTGAGATGGAGGAGGATAAAGTGGCAAGAGTGTTGAACTGGCTAACACCAAGAACAGTCAGGAATGTTAGCAAATTCTTGGGACTCGCCAATTATTATAGGTGGTTTATTAAAAACTTTGTAGTACTCTTGAATATGTTGACAAGGAAGGATGAGAAATAGAGATGGAAGGAATCCCAGCAGAAGGCATTCAAGCAATTAAAAGGGATTTTCACAACTAGACCATTGTTAGTAGCACCAGACTTAGACAAGGAATTTAGAGTTGAGGCAGATGTTTCTAATTTTGCAACAAGAGGTGTATTGTCTATTAAATGCAAAGACAACAAGTGAAGACCAGTGGCCTACATCTCAAAATCACTAAATGAAACTAAACAAAATTATGAGATTCACGATAAAGAGATGTTGGCAGTGATTTGATGTCTAGAAGCCTGGAGGCACTTTTTAGAAGGTGCAAAGGGGAAATTCAAAATTTGGTCGGACCATAAAAATCTAGAGTACTTTATGAGTAATCAAAAGTTAAATAGACAACAAGCTAGATAGGTGTAATGAAACGGCAGGCGAGCTGGGGTATTCACAGTAATGGATTTTTTTATTTCTTTTTCATTTTCTTTTATTATGTAATAGTATGAAGTACACAGGACACTATGACTCAAAAGAAGTCTGTGGGATAATTCGAATAGACCTAGTAAATACCAATTCGCATATAAGTAGCTAGGCCAATTAACGAGGACTCTAATAAGTTCTCTTTATCAACTCTGACTTAGAGTGTGATCTGAGGTTATCTCAAACTAAGGATTACTATAATGGGCACTCTATTTATCTAGATTTGATTTTGTTTTAAAGTATGTACCTGGAAGTAGAATGGAAAAAGTGGACAGATTGAGTAAGAGATCAGATTAGAAAGTAGGAGTGGAAAAGGATAATGAAGAGCAGACATTGGTAAGGAAGGAATAGTTAAAGCCAGAGCAGCAGAAGTATCGGAAGTAATGATAGATGGAGTAGATATTCTGGACAAAATCAGAAGGAGTAAAACAAAAGACAACAAGGTCGTCAAAGTAGTAGAGGAAATGAAGAGAGCAGGGGTTAAAGTCCTAAGAGATGAAGAGTGGCAAGAACATGAGGGGTTAATGCTAAAGGAAAGAAAGGTATATGTACCTAAAGATGAGAAATTAAGAGCAGAAGTAATCAGACTGCACCATAATATGCCTGTAGGAGGACATGGAGGACAGTAGAAGATAACAGAGTTGGTAACGAGAAACTTTTGGTGGCCAGGAGTAAGCAGGGAGGTAAAGTGGTATGTGTAAGGAACGGTCACCCAAGCAAGTCAGGTAGGCAGATCCCAACTCTAAGTCAGAGTAGACAAAGAGAACTCGTTAGAGTCCCCGCTGGATTTGAGTACACTACTTATACCTATTCTACT
>Ga0154005_100230_pt1 | contig 28239 bp, 24 predicted proteins | sample TSFL089MetaG_FD_104698 | JGI IMG/M metagenome (GOLD analysis project Ga0154005, IMG submission 104698) | Attine ant fungus gardens microbial communities from Florida, USA - TSFL089 MetaG | ecosystem: Host-associated > Fungi > Mycelium > Unclassified | place: USA: Florida, Lake Talquin State...
AGATGTTGTTAAGTCTGAGGTCTAATCCTCAGACTATGAAGCCTTATATACATGAATAGATGGTCTGTGCACCTGGACAGAGCATCACATGTTCTACTGCCTATTGTTCTACATATGGCAGTCATTTTGTGTCTAAAATAGCGATAACTTAACCATATAAGGGGCTGTCCTTGTTGTGTTCAAGGATTGATGTGCATCTATGGGTAATAGATCAGTATCATGTCAAACCTTGAGGTCCTTGTATCTCCACAGGATCTTATTGCCCTAAGGTCTATTTATGATCTTCAGAAGTGTATTGAAGAGAGCTTCCATGTGCACATGGAAGCAAATGTCTGCGTTCGGCGGTTCCTGAGATATCTGCCGATCAGTGCCCAGCACTGATTAACTGATATCTCAATGAGTACTGATTGCTTTGACACATTTTGGGCATTGTTTGAAAGGTCTTCTTAAGGGCTTTCCGACGCATGTTAGACCGTGGGAATAGTGCAAGTATTCGTGGAGTTATGGCCAAATGAAGTTTGTGACAAGCTACTTATATGCAAATCAGTATCTACTAGTATTTGTCTACTTGAATTATCCCACAGACTCCTTTTGAGTCATGATGTCCTGCACACTTCAAACTATTACATAATAAAAGAAAATGATAAAGAAATAAAATATTCCGCCACTGCAGATGTCCTAGCTCGCCTGCCATTTTATTACAAATGTAAGATCTAGATAGGACTGCTGTATCAACAGCAAGCCAGCCTACTAGACTAGTACCTTGGATGGTAGTGCTATGGTATGAGAGGAACGCACACCTTTGAGATCTGACCAGTGAGAGTGCTCTTGAGCAGAAACTAAAAATATTTCTTTTATTCTAGTGTCTGATAACAAGCTTTTACTATCTCATGAGCTCCTCCCTTTTATATTTGATTACCTCCCCAATGCCTACTTGATTGCACACAATTGTGGAATGACTTGGAGATTTTGATTCTCTAACTTGGTAGTACCCACTTTTGTAAGGACAGTAAAGCACATTTATATTTCTATCTGAAATCCTATTCCCCCCTACAAATCAAATCTACACATACATACCAAATTCCCTTTACCTATCCCCATCAACAGGACAATCCTGGATCCCCCTCAGAGAGTATGTAGTTAAGACAAGGAGAACTTGATAGAGTTCCCTCTATGAATTGCCTAGCTATTTATATAATTACAAGTGGCTATGCTAAGGCTATTCTAAGAGAGAACAAGGTATCTATGGACTACTATCTATCAAGTCCTAAGTATCTTCCCACGTCAGATGGCTTCTGCCCATATGTTTTCCCACACATGGTGGCTGCCTAATAGGCATGTGATTGACACATGCCTTTTTCCTGCTTGTCCTTTTATTAGATCCTGACATTCCTGCATCATGTTCATAAGTTGTGTTATCATTAATTAATTATATTTAATAAAGAAAAAGATAAGTGTCAGAGCAGATCATAACAGATAGCAAATACAAACTAAGTACACTACTTATATACTCACTTAGAACAATAGAAATATAATAGAAATGAGAGAATCACATACATCACACAGGCTCACATTGAGATCTAGATTCCAATATTTTACTCCTCCTTTTTGCTTTATCTTAACACACTGATCAGGCCTTCTACCCATAATAATGGAATAGAATATAAAGGAAGACAATCTAGTATCAGCGTTTAGTAGAATATACAGAGCCATGGGAGAAAAGAATGAACCAGCTGGATAGTGGTAATAAGAGGAAAAGAAGTGCAAATGATTTATCTACTCATCCAAAAGCTGATATTTCAATAGTGGATCCTTGTAGCCCACTACTAAAATACTACAAATATTAATATAACAACAAAGCTTGGCAAAATGACACTAGAATACAATTACAAAATATATTCAGCATCATGGATTGAAGAATGCTAGAAATTTCCTGGTTGAGTGTAGGCTGATGGAGGGACAGCCGGCGGCTGTAGTAAGATATTTTAGTTCAAAAGAACGACATCTTTGTCATGTACACTCACATAGTGGCTGGGTTGATTTGGATATGGACTCTCGACATAGGGGTAGGAATGGGGATTTATGGGGTATTTGGGACCTTCTGGTCCAGACCATCCATACGCATCGTGATGGGTTGATGCATATCGAGGTGGTGGTGGGAATGTTTGATGTCCTTGATAGGGGACACTGGACCACCCTATTGAATAGGGTCGAGGCTGTCCAGAAAATTCGGTCGTAGCACGGGCGCGCCTGCGGCGTACAAGTAGGCAAAAACCAACCAATAATGATATAAGTGCAAGGCCACCTAGGAATTACATAGATAATTCGTTGGGTGGGTAGAGATAGGAAAGCATACCTATGAGGCAGCCTGCGATAATCCGGCCAAGGCGATGGCGCTGTAAAGGGTTAAATCTTTGAGCATACCCCGAAGAGATAGATGCAAAGACAATCAGTATAGTCAGACTAGATCGGAACATGGTCGTCAGGGACAGAGCCCTGGGAAGCAATATCGCGAGTCAGTCAGCTTGCTGACGTCATTTCATTACACAGATATAGACTTAAGAAGCATAGAAATATACTTCTGGTCGGTACTTTTCACTACGCTAGCTGAATTATGCGAATTGTATCCTACTAGAAGAAGTACAGCCTGTTCAATGCATACGGAGACCAAGGTCATGTTGCCCTGCCCAAATCACAGCTGATTCATCCGCAGCTACGGATTTTTTTAGCCGGAATTAGACACCGATAATCAGATGTCACGGAGCCGTTATTCTGGTTTTCCAGCCAATGTCCGAAGCAGGGGTGGCACCGGAGAAAGTACCGGGGGCTATCTACGTTGATCATCGTTTGAAGTCAACGCACTATGAATGCTCCAAGTACTGATTTATTACCCTCGGTTGAAGCGTTTTGTGTAACATAATTGATATCTCATTTCGGCAAGAAAGACAGATGCCATGTAGATAGAAAAGTGATTGCTGATATCAACAGCAATCAATATGTCAGTCAATGTTCACAGGAAAGCAAACCGCTGATGTATTTGGTGCCATAATCATTTGAGACGTCTAATATTTACGTTTGTCGATATGATTGTATTTACTCTTCCGGAAGGCTATTCCAATTAGACCATATTCATAATCCTTAACTTGCTTCAACTTGAGTCCGACTATCCCCAGTGCCGGGGAAATGTATCAACGACGAGGGCGGGACAGGATGTATGAGAACTGCCAACCTGTCATGATGGAAGTCCAAGTGAAGCTTTGAAATGATTGCGTTGGTGAGGCGCAAGTTTTCATTTCTATTTTGATATCCCATTTCTTTTTTCGGGCACGGCCCACAAAAGCATGATCGCATTGCATTTTCTGGATTTCCATGCCGTGTCAGTCTTTCACGCTATCTTTGTGGGACTGAGGTGAGTTTGTAGCTTAGTAAATTACCTTCGTAAATTACTGACTACTTGGTCTAGTCTGTACTTACAATAACGCAATCTTTCACACTATCAGACCCTGTACTTACAATAGATTGGTCGACCAGTGAGGTGCCTGATGTCTAATTTCTAGCTTTTAACTGGTGAACAAATATTGACAATGTTATGAGAAAGTTGCAGAGCTATTAAAAATTTCCAAGAACTCCATAAAAAGGCTGTAATCTCTTCTATCGTTTAGTGTTTTCTGAAAGCTTGTTGTGTCTATACTGGACATAATGAATGAGATCAATACACTAATCGACCCTGTATGTGATGCCAGACATGGACACCCAGCTACAGAGGAGACACTCTGATCTACTCAAGAAAAAGGTCGATTGGTCTCAAAGGTTCTCTCTGCAAAGTATCCACAGTCTACAGGAAAAAAACGTTTTGACTTGTCTCTTGGAGTGAAGGGAATTGTGTGATTTAGGCGGTGGTTTTTTCCCACTCCCCGCGGTGCATGCAGAAAAAGTAGTATCAGCAGTAACAAAGTGCTCTAAGTCAAAAGGGCCTGTATGGTATCTGAATGAAGGAATTTGAGGGGTGATGAACCAGCTAGTAGGACTTTGAGCCTACTCAATATTAACCTACCTGTGCCTCTGCCTATTTTTACTTCCTGGCTTGGGACAGTATGCGCGAAGTTGGGCTACGTTTGGATGGAGTGATACATTGTGTATGTGAATAAAATTAAGAGATGGCAAGGGAGGGGTGACAAATGAGACTTCGCACATAGCCGTGTGCCACTGCGCCCATGACCAAAACCCTTTTGATTAACTCATATATTCCGCGGTACTCCACGGCTCATGGGAACCGGTTGATGATGAAGTAGATTTCTCTATAATATATCTCGAACAGCTTTAAGCCTGCCTTGACTCCTTTTTTGTTGTTTTCGTTCATGTTGGAAACCTGAAGCTTAAGAAATTGGCTTCATTTGTGGAATTAACAAAGAAAAGCTTGTGACTAATTGCTTCACCATTACTTCTATGTCATATGAAAAGCATTTGCTAGCTGCTAGCAATAAGACGTTCACAATGTATGTGCTGTGTGCCATTGCATCATGGAGCAGTCCACTGATGCAGTTCATTGATAAATGAACTATAGCATTATTTGACCTCACATCAGGTTGATCATTCTGGCCGCTGACAATGCTATCTAGTGCACAATCAATTAGAAACGAAAAAGACCGACTCGGTTAATTCTTCTCGAGATGACTACTGGAAGATGGATGTTATTGGGCACCGCCGGAAACTATAAGTTTTGAGTTTGAAAGAGGAGGATTAAAATCTTTGTTTGTACAAGCTTACTGGATTGATAATGAAGAATGGCTAAGTCATTGTGGTCCAGTAGTACCCCCACCTTCCTGTCACCTGCATCAGAGATCGGCACAGGACCCAGCAAGTGGAATTGGCTTTCATTAGTCAGCCGTGATCGCACACTAGAAGACCAGAAGACTTCAAGACCTGAAAACATCTAGTGAGAAACCATCACAAGACAGACGGCACCAGATGCACCACTTGTTCGCCTGAACTACAGGCTCTATTGTAGACGCCTAAATTGACGCCGGAAGATCATGTGCATGTATGCCCATTCAAGAAGGAAGAATCATCTGAAAAACGATGCTTCTCAACAAATAGACTGTTTGTCATTGGACATCAGTTCGCTGAACAATACACACATCAAAGAAGCTCGCTGACTCAGCTGTCAACGGACTAAATGACCAACCAAGCACCGCCAGCAAACAAGTCCAGGGTGAGAGGAAAGTTTGGCAGTGTGTAGAGTACTCAATGTAAACTGTATGAATCAGTGATGGTGAGTAGAGCCAACCCCAATTCACATGAATCGGTCATCCACGAAGATCTCTTGAATCAAAATTCGGGATGCCGATCGATTGTATGGCCGAGGGCAATTCCGTCAATATGGCGTTGGTCATTCAGGTGGACCGAGAATGATCACAAATTGTACTCGTCTCAGATCTTGGCGTTTTGAAGATGAGTTGAATTTTAGAGAGAACATCGGGGATTATGGGGTGAGAAGTATGGCCATCTTAACAGAATCGTGATATAGATCACCAAGACTTAGTTGAGTTGTTTTTGAGGAACAGTATGATGATTTAATCCAAGAATGTAATGCAGGCGGTGGGTGTCGACAATGACGATATTGATTAGTGCTCGGAGGAATGGCCTTGGGATGGTTTGAGATACCCGTCACGTTCTAGCTCGAGCGCTCATGGTAGATTCGTAATGCGATTTCAATGGGTCACGTTGACTCTTACCGGCGGGAGAGACCGCGAATCAACTGAAGTAAAAACACACTTTGTCCGAGTACAAAGGTGGACGACAAAAACTCCAGTAAAGAAAGGGAAAACAGCGGGCATTATTAAGGGTAACCCCACGGATGATGGCAAGACGAGACTCGAGATCGGAGAATACAACAAGGAGGGGTGTGACGCTGTTGCTACTGGTCCTTTTTAACGAAAATATACAACGAACTAGAACAGAAAAACACCGATTTACCGGGTCATTTTTTGGGAAACTCAGAGTACAGGTAAGTAGATGATCTGATAGATCTTTTGACGTGCGAGGAGATGGTCAATGCTGTGGGAGGAAACAATATGTTTTTGGAAGGACCGGGGCTGGAGTGGGTGGCTCACTGCGCAAGATGCCATGGAAATGAACCGGGCGAACTGATGATGGGTGCGGGCGGAGTCTGAAAGGGGACATTTTCGGCATGAGATGCCGAGCAAAACAAACGGATTTCAGTCAGCTCGCCTTGCCTCCCCCATCCATCTCCCCACCCATGGGCCGCCGCAAGATCGAAATTCAACCAATTACTGTAAGTTGCTGTTGCTTCTCCTCGCCGCAGTCATGCTCACTCTGCCCATAGCATGAGCGTAACCGCGCAGTCACCTTTTTAAAGGTACGTCTTCCTATTTATTCGCTATTTTTGCGCACCGGGTGTTTATTCTTGGCTGTACCTCAGCGCAAGAATGGCCTGTTCAAAAAGGCATATGAGCTCGGTGTCCTGTGCTCTGTCGACGTCGCCGTCATTATATTTGGTACGCCTGCTTGCTCGTCTTGCCCTGCTCATCTGGGTTCTATTTTTATCATCAAGAGGAACGCCCTGGTCACCATGTCAAGCTCTACCAGTACTGTTCAGCCGACATACACGACATCGTCGACCGCCACGTTCGTGTACGTGCACTTTTTCTGTTATGAGGCTCCCATTCTCACTCCGCAGTAGCACGATGGCGAAAAAGATACGCGTGGGCCCCAGGACTTTGCTGGGAACACGAACACGAAAACAGATGACGTCGTCGATGGAGATGATGATGACCAGGACGACGATGACGACGCTCCGAACAAGCGCCGCGGTGGTGAGACCAAACTGAAGCGTGGTGGCTCTGACCTTGCCATGTCTGCCGATGTACGTTTCTCGTCCTTTCCCTTGCACCCGTAGTCTGATAAACACAGGTCGATTTCATGCACAACCGCGGTTTGTCGATCCCACAACCGCCTCTCTCCATGCACGGCATAGGCTCCGGCTCTGCTCTTCCTATCTCTAGCGACCGTCATCTCCCCCGTGCTCATCCGCATCACAAGCGCCCACGCACAGACCATCCTTCCCTGCATAATCGTTCTCCATCCGATGATCATTTGCCCTCTGGTTCAGCGGCATATCATTATCCACCTGGTTCAGGTGCCTCTTTTCACAGGGGTGCAAGTCAATATCAGCAGCATCATTCCGGAAATACACAGTACACGCCCCTCTACCCGGTCTCCAATCACACTACTCCTCCACCTGTTTTCATCCCACTTCAGCCGGAGTTCACCTCTTCCTCTTCCCGTGCTCCTGCTCCACGCTCTGGTGGTCCTGGCCCTCCGTCTGCCTTTTCCACCGCTCGTTCCAACAGTGCTAATTCTTCCTACGATTCTAACATGTACCCAAGCATGATGCGTCCGCCTCCATCTAGCTCCCGTCATCCAGGCGGTGGTGGAGGCGGTGGTGGAGGCGGTGGTGGAGATCTCTTCACTGCCTTTCTAGATGCCGACGAACACAGCCGTCAGTCACAAAATCAAGGTTTTCCCCTTGATTGGCCTGTCCACAGTTCGACTGCAGGCTCCGGGGCTCCCTCTTCTAACTCGGCCCCTCCCCCTGGTGAGTCGACAAGCTTGTGAACCCCATCTCATTCGGTCTTGATAAAGATCCCTCCAGTCTCTAATTCTTCGGCGAATTCATCTTCAGGTCCGAATGAAGGTGGATCGAATTGGTTAGATTTCTTATCTGGAAACAACAATCCATCTTCAGGCAGGGATCCCTCAATGTCATGGGAAAGAAGCGGCGGTGATAATCGTGCAGGTATCAACGATATGTTTAATTCTGGTGGAGGGTCAGGAGGGGGAGGTAGCCAGGCTACCTCCCCTTTGAGTGTCGCAATGGGTGAAATTCCCGGAAGTAAGCGACGTGTCGATTCAGAAGATGCCACACTTGCTACCAGTCCTGGCTCCCTTAGCAGTATGGAGAAAAAAGAAATGAAACCTGAAGGAGGTGGGTGACTACAACTTCAGAAAAGTACGATCGGATAGAATGCGCGTATCCTCGCCGAGCCTATGTACCATAGAAAAAGGACTCTGTGACTACCGTCTCTAGCGCGTGCCCATCTATCTATCCTCTTCTCTTTCATCTTTCCATCTCCTTCTTTACCACTCGTATTTTCCATGTACTGCTTACAGCCCTTTAAGTATGTGATCCTGTTTTTTTATAAACCTCCTTGATGACGTACCTCGATACTCTTGGAGAACCCAGATCTCAAAATAAACAACCTCTCCTGCCACCTTTGGTCAATATTCAATTTAATTTCGGAAGTATATTTATATCTAAGCTTTAAACGTCTCAAGAATTCAATGAGGTGTAATGACATGGTCGCCACAATAACAAGTCATGAAAAGATGGGTAAGTGAGGAGTGTTGATGTTTGAGACTAGTGTCTTCGAGATAGCTCAGCTAGCTAATGAGTGCCGTGGTCAAACAGTCCATTGTCCAGGTAGAATATAAACAAACCCTGGTCAGCTGGTGGCATGTATATAAATAAATCATTTTTCAGATGACGACACGAAGGTGCCTTCTTGCTTTCAATAGATCCATGAAAGTAAAATGACCAGAGCAAGACTGGGAGGGGAACAGTCCAATGTCAGAGATCAGATTACTCGTCGAATGTCGATGTTCAGATACAGAAGCACCAGGAAATTAGGTTTCTAGTTATCGGAGACACATACGGCAGTGGGTTCGCCGAGAGAAGTGAGTCCGGTTTTAAGTTTTCTTGAAATTTATGTTGCCTCTACGATGTAAACATCTGTTATTTATTATCTAACAAGGAATAAAAAGTGCTATTCGATCACATCATCTTTGTTGAATACTTTCACCCTCTTTTAGTCCGGTAATAAATTGAACGCATGATTTGAACTTGAGCGCATGGGCCTTTATGATTTCAGAAAACATGAGGTCTTATTGATCCACATCAAGGTAATTATTAGGTCAGCTAGCTTGGTGCTAGGAACGAAAATTTTGGGGTGTCAGCCTGGTGCCATCGTGCAGCTCAGCTCAACTCAACCCTGAGTTCGGTTCTGAAGAGAGGGGAATTATGGAATTGTCCAGCACTTTTTGGGACTGCCTAGAATTGATGCATGTCGCGTAGGATTTGAGACATAGAGTAGTCTATTTTGTCCACGGTTCTCATTTGTTTTTTTACTTCAATAGTCAGCTAGTTGAAATAATCTAAATATGGTTTAGGGGGAAAATACGATGATGAGGAACAATGAAAGAGATAGAGTCCTACTGATATTTCACCTGAATGGGCCTGGGTGGTTACTTCAACTTCAGGAGGTTGGGTTCCATTAACCCCTAAACAGCCGTCTATGAACTTTTTTTCTTTTCCCAGAATAAAAATATCGGCTCTAGATTTTTTTCACAAATAGATGTCTTCATCATACCTTTGGAAGCTCCTCATATTGTCAATACAACTGGATAGCGAAGAAGAAATGTTGGGATCCCAAACCAGGATAGTCTCCACGTTGTGTAATAAGTTTGTTGTATCAAAAAATTATTATCCCCAACATCACCGTTCCAGAGAAAGCCACGAGCGAGCAAGAAATGAAACTATAACCAAAACAGGCAAGGTATTTTGGTGGCTGGTGCCAAGCAATATTATCCCCAAGGGGTACTTTCTCGGCAGCCGCCCGGTGATGGCACTACATTCAGGCCCTCCGTGATGCTACTCTTATGTGTAAGGTGCAGATTATGAAAGCGGTGATAGAAGTGACTGTTCTGAAAAAAAGAAGACTCAGTTCCTGAAAACACAAAACTGAGGTCTATAGCCTAAATTCAAAGGCAAAAATTGTTTAGTGACTATATGATTTCCTCTCATATTCTTATCATTGATTATTGCTGATCAGGCATTCCTCTTATTTATTTTTTGCCTCAGAGGGTTAGAAATAGTTTAGCTTTATATTTTTAAGGAGGGCTGATAAAACTATTTCTTCATTCATGTTAGACTTTAAAGGATAGTCAAGATCTCAGGCATCACTGTAGTATAAACAACTATATATTTACCTAAAGGACAGATCCAGGTACATGAGTGAACAGTGAAATATACTGGCACTGTACTCACCTCAGGCATCACCATAATGTGAACAACTAAGGTGTACCTGTTAAGACTCTAGACCACACAGTGGATATGTGTTTTAGCCTTGAGCCTATATTAATATTTGATATCTCCTTGTCTCTCTACAAAGGGTCCAGTTAAGGTTTTCAAAGGAGTTATATCAAAATTAAAGGATACAAGACTTATTTCATACTCTTCAGAGATGTCCAAAGATGTTTGAAAGAGATACAGAGTATAATCTCATATCTAGAAAAGAGACTATTCTCTCACTATATTTATATCTATTTAGATAGTTACAGTGACTACCCTAATTGTAAGAGTTTAGTCTTTGGTGAGTGACATTAGACTTAACTCTACTCTAAGTCAGTGTTATGACACTTTGATCTCTGCCTAAGCCCAGGAGTTTAAAGATTAGTTGCAATCTTGTATTCTTTTCTAACCACATAGTCAGTAGCTCTGGTTAGGGATTTCAAGAAGGTTATACAAAAGAAAGATAATGTAATGACAAGTTAGTCAGGATGACCTTCTTATCACACTCAACATTATGAGAGAGCTTGATGGAGTTTCTCTGTGGATTGCTCTACCTACTTATACACAATTTCTATTTGTCTATGTGTATGCTTAAGTAACTTCCTGTGATCCTTCCAGAATGTTTCATCATGTGACCTATCATGTGATCACTATATTATCTTATCTTATCTCTCATTCTATTTTTAGTATTCTTTATCTAAACCATCCAAGAATAGTTCTCGTTCTTTCCATCCCTCTAGTTATACTATTTTTGATTGAGTGGATTTATAACAGATAAATGTGTTATAGTTCTATTGCACCTATCATCCTAGAGAACCAATGGTTATAATAGTCAGTTTAAGCCTTAGTCAATAAATAACTTTGTTTGTCTACTAAAAGATCTTATGTCATGAATCACCCAATTCTCTCTAAGTCAATATTTATTTTCTTTTTCTTTTTCTTTAATTATGTAATATAGTCAAATCAGTAAACAAGGACAAATAATTGGACATGTATAAGTAGTGTACGCAATCCAGTGAGAACTCTAACGAGTTCTCTTTGTCAAACTCTGATAAAGAGTGGGTTAAGAGTTAGGGTTACTCAACCACAATCTAAAGCCTTACATCTTAGACTCTTAAAAAGATATAGAGGAAAAACTAGAAGAAAGGAGAACTTATCATTCCCCTCTATTAATATAGACTAATGCAACCATTTGTTCTTATAGCTCCATTCTATCCACTACTATCACTATCATCATTTTAGACACTTCAAAATGCCTAAACAATTACCCAAAGCATAGAGAGAATGTCTATGTATATATTGTAATTGTATCTCCATCATACCTCAGTTGTTTATACTTTACTGTGATATCTGAGATATAACCTTCTTAATATTGTCCTTAGTAGTTAATTCATATTATACTCTAGTAATCTGTCACAAGCTTCATTTGGCTATATCTCCACAAATACTTGCATAATTCCCACAGTCTAAGTTGTGTCTGAAAGCCCTTAAGGAGACCTTTTAAATGATGCCCAGAACGTGTCAAAGTGATCAGTATGCATCGAGATATCAGTTAATCAGTGCTGGATACTAATTGGCAGATATCTTGGGAACTGCCAAACATAGACATTTGCTTCCATGTGCACATGGAAGCTCTTTTTGAAATGCTTCTGACAACCATAAATAGACCTTAGAGCAATAAGATCCTGTAGGGATACAAGGACCTTAAGGTTTGGCATGATACTAATCTATTACCTATAGATACACATCAATCCTTGAACACAAACAAGAACTGCTCCTTTTATGGTTAAGTTATTGCTATTTCAGACACAAAAGGACTGCCATATGTAGAACAATAGGCAGTAGAACATGTGATACTCTGTCCAGGTGTACAGACCATCCTTTCATATATATAAGGCTTCCTAGTCTGAGGATTAGACCTCAGACTTAACAATATCTTTTGTTGCTTAAACTACCCTGCTTTGTGTCAGAACCTGTAGGACAATCCTGGATCCCCCTCAGAGGGTATGAGGTTAAAGACGAGGAGAACTTGACAGAGTTCCCTCTATGAATTGACTAGCTATTTATACTTATACATGTGGCTGTAACTAGTCTATTCTAAGAGAGATCATGGTATCTATTAACTACTATCTGTCAAGTCCTGAGTAATTTCCCATGTTAGACAGCTTCTGCCCACATGTTTTCTTATACATGGCGGCTGCCTGATAGGCATGTGATCTATTCCAGATCTTTCCTTGATCTTCCCATGCTTGTCCCTTTTTATAGATCATGACATTCCCACATCGTATTTGTTAAGTCATACTGTTGTTAATTAATTAATTATAAAGAAAAAGATAAGTGCCAGAGTGAATCATAACACTTTGAAAATCATCAACTCATCAATCACAAATCTAGTAAGTGACCATTTGTAATACTAATGAGTTCTCTTTGTCAATTCTGACTTAGAGTAGAGTTAAGTCTGAGGTCGCTCAACCAAAGTCCAAACTCTTATTGTCAGGACCTGTGGGACAATCCCGGATCCCCCTCAGAGGGTATAAGGTTAAAGACGAGGAGAACTCGACAGAGTTCCCTCTATGAATTGCCTAGCTATTTATATAATTACAAGTGGCTATGCTAAGGCTATTCTAAGAGAGATCACAGTATCTATTAGCTACTATCCGTCAAGTCCTAAGTAATTCCCTACGTCAGATAGCTTCTGCCCACATGTTCTCCCACACATGGTGGCTGTCTGATAGGCATGTGATTAAGCTCAGATCATCACTCAATCTTCCCATGCTTGTCCCTTTTATTAGATTCTGACGTTCCCACATCATAGTCGTTATGTTTGTGTCATCGTATAGTCGTTAATTAATTTATTTAATAAAGAAAAAGATAAGTGTCAGAGCGAATCATAATACTTATAGGTATAGATGAGGGCTTGGTTGAGATTGGTAAGGTCCATAAGTGGTTTACTGACTACTCTTGATAAGGAGCTTGTTATGGTGTGTAAAGGTTGATATCTTAGGGGTATTATGTAAGGTGGCTCTAAATTGATCTTACAATTTTTTTGAACATTTTATATTACAATCTTACACTAAATTTCTATTATGTTCTTTTTAATACCTCCACTTCTGGATTTCTCCCCTTTTAATTCTTTAGCATGCAATTGGGACCTGGAACTGCAATTTTAGCTTGTTCCAGAATAACAGTCTCTTTTGCTCCTTCACTATATTCATTTTTTCTTCTAGAGCTCTTATACTCTCTTTCAGTACATTCAATAAATTTTTCACAATTCTTTATTATAGGATATTTCCTTCCTAGTGAGGTATGGTATGACTCTGAATGTGGCAACTTTGTTCTGCCAGACAGATCTGTCTAATTCTATTGGTATGAAGGCACCTTCTACAAGATCACTTGCATTTTTAAGGTTTTCCCTACTTTCCCAAGTGTCTTCCTCTGCTGTACACCCCTTCCATCGTACTAGGTACTTATCTCTCCCTCGTACCTGTCTCTTATTCATTATCTTTTCTACCTCCCACTCCTCTTCACCTTTGATTACTATGGGTTGTGGCATTTCCTTCTTTTGTCTCTCTACCTGTTCCATGTACCTTTGTACTCTACTTACATTAACTACCAGGTGTATCTTTACTGTGCTAGGTAGTTCTAATTCTATTGCATTTGTTGAGATTATTGCTTTGACCTTGTAAGGTCCGACAAACTTCTCTGTAAGCTTTTCCATTCTTCTTCCTACCATCTGGTATTTGAGGTCCTTGGTGCTGAGTAGCACCAAGTCTCCCACTTGATACTCTTCTATCTCTCCCCTATGCCTATCTGCATACTTCTTCATATCCTCCTGTGTCTTTCTTAATGCTGCCTTTGCTTCTTCCTGTATTTCCTGCATCCTTTCTACAAACTTACTCACTTCTTCAAACTTCCCCTTCTTTCTGAGTTCAAATCCCATCCGAGGATCTCTTCCACTGTTTGCCCTGAAGGGTGACACTTTTGTACTTGTCTGCACCTTAGATAAACTCTAGTGACATGTGAGATGACTCCACACTGTCAGGTGACTTGAAATCAGAATATCCTTCTGTTGATGAAGATTTTCTTAGCAGACTACAATTTCAAACGAGAAGTACTGCCTTCCGTATCGTAGATCGGCGAGCCGAGGATGCCGCAGCACTACATTCAACTCAAATCTTATCCCAAGAAATAAAGGCGTTTTTAGATTTGTAACCGTCTTTACTTTGGACCCCTTCATCTCATCCAAGCGCCATTCTTGTATCAGCCGTCGCTCTTCTGCGTGAAGCACACAAAGGTACAATAAAGAGCTTCTTACTAACCGCTAATGAATTTTGACACCTAGAAAGTATGAAAACAGGACTGTTCATGTCAGTTGTACTTGCAAATTTATCTTGCATCAGATCGTCTAGCACTACAACCAAACATTATTCAGAACGAGGAATACGTGAGATACGGGAGATCATTGATGAAAATGGTTTATCCGATTCGTACGACTACGTAGTTGCGGGAGGAGGTCTTGCGGGTCTTGTGCTGGCATCGCGGCTATCGGACAGCAACACGGTGCTAGTATTGGAGGCTGGGTTGTCAGGCGATGATATTGCTGATAGAATCAGTAAGCTGTGCAATCTGTCGGATAAATTCTGTTTTAAATATGACTGCTAGATACACCATCGGGGGCATATTATGCTTCTATCTTGGGGACGGAATATGACTGGGCGCATGTTACTGTCCCTCAAACGAACTTGAGCAACCGCTTCATCGCCTGGCCCAAAGGCAAAGTGAGTCCGACTAGCTAAAATCACTCAGTGTATTCATCCTCTTGAGATCCTTGGTGGCTCAACAGCTATGAACGCTATGTATCTAGTTCGTCCTAGCCAAGTGGAGATGAATGCTTGGCAACAACTCATAGCCTCTGGTGACAGTGATGCAGCAACACGGTGGGGATGGGCTGAAATGTATGACGCGATGAAGAAGTCGGAGAATTTCACACCACCGATAAACAGTGTGGGTCGAGTTGGGAACATTCGTTGGAATGCATCAACTCACGGTAGTGGTGGTCCTATGGCCGTTTCGTACCCTGGCATGTGCATATCTCCCATTTTTTTGTCTCCTACTCGTGTAGAAGCTCATGAATCTGTTTAGTATGATGTCTCAAGTTGGAAATTGGACCTCTTCGTTAAACACGATTGGCATTCCTACTCTTCTAAATCCAAATGGTGGTAGCACTTTAGGCGGTTTTGTGGCACCATCTTCTATCAATCCAACTAACTGGACGAGATCTTATGCACGTCCTGCATACATTGATTCGCTTCCAACACGATCTAATTTGCATATCCTTCCAGAAGCTACGGTTACTCGCGTCCGTTTCCTTCCGGAGCGCACAGTAGATGGGTGGATAGCTAATCAAGTTGATTTTGGGAAAGACTCCAATTCGCGGGGAAAGTCAGTTGGTGTGAGGAGGGAGGTAATTCTAACTGCGGGATCTGTTGGAAGTCCGGCAATCCTGATGCATAGCGGATTTGGTCCGAGAGAGGTGTTGCAAGAAGTAGGAGTAGATGTGATAGAAAACTTACCCGGCGTCGGGCAGCATTTGCAAGACCATCTGGTTCGTGTCTTGTACCTCAATTCTTCTGTTTGAAGGGACCTGATTGTGCTCTCAGACTGCTGGTGTGGTATGGCAATCACAGACAGAAACTGCTGGAGACATCCACAGATCAGATTCAAATTTCGCTGTTCGTCTTTGTCTTTCCCTTGCAGTCTCCCTCTGCTTATCTATCACAATGTCAGCAATCTCCTGAATTCCTTTCATATATCAACGACGCTGTCGCCTATGTGAACATATCCACTCTCTTTGGCCCAAATGCTTCATATTTTAAGCAGCAAATTCAAGAAGCAGCCGATTCCTCCGCCTTCATTATTCCCTCATCAGATCCATCCGTAGTGGAAGGATACACTGTTATCTATAACTTACTTATAAACGAGCTTTACGATAACGAAGCTCAGCTGGAACTCTTGATGACACTGACATCGCCCGGGACAGTGGCAGTCCAAGCTGCAATTCAACATCCATTTAGTCGGGGAAGGTTGTATATCAATTCCTCGGATCCGTTTCAACCTGTTGTCATTGATCCGCAATATTACTCACATTTTGCTGGCAGGTTTTCCTTTCAGTTCAAATTTACGTTGCTAATAAGTCTCTTTGTATAGACATCACCATCATGCGACAAGGCATCAAACTCGTTCGTCAATTAGGAGCTGCACTGGGTTCCGCTCTTGGACTTGAAGTCGTTCCCGGAAGTAGTGTGCAGACGGATGAAGAAATCGAAAGTTGGCTGAAAGACAGTGCTGCAAATTCGCAGTATCATCCTGCCTGCAGCTGCGGGATGTTGCCAAGGGCGCAGGGAGGTTGCGTTGATTCTAAGCTGAGGGTGTACAATGCTGGTACGTCTGTGAAATGCCGCTTGTAATCTTCATCCACTAAGCCATTCTACCTTCCTCTTGTCAATCTTTTGAAACTAATATACCTATCTATGCACTCTATAGCCAATGTCCGCGTGGTAGATACGTCTGTATTTCCCTATATATTTGCAGCTCACGTACGTCCTTTGTCTCGCCGCACCTTCCAATCATGACTGAGCCTCTGACACAGCTTGCCTCGGCGACTTATGGCTTAGCAGAACAAGCAGCCATGATCATTCAACGGGAGTCATTTACGGTCCCACAGAGCAATGGAAGCAAGGGGATGGGCCAATCCCTCAACACAATCCCAGCGTTTCTCCTGCTATGTGCTTCAATCTTCTGGATAATACACGAAAAGTAGTCAGATGCCGGTATCATTATCAGTTGTCAACATATTCTGTTTTGTGCTTTCGTACATCCACTTTATATGTCGAAGACACATTGATCCTTTGCGCCTACTGTTGCTCCTTCAGTCATGATAAGAAATTGAAAGAGTTAAGGAGTGATGGTTGCGAGATTAACACTGTTACAATTACTCATCCCACCTCAACTTAATAGTGTCACAAACCTTCAGGGTGCATCGTTTTTGCCATGATCTTGAGACCCTGTGTTAGGAATATTGAATATAGTATCAACCAGGTCGAAGCTAAGAGACCGAGGCTAACAGTTGCAGTATACATGGCAAAGGCACGTGTTGATTATACAAGGTTAGGGAATTGTCACAGTTTGACCACTGCACTTCACCAGAAATCACCATCACCGATGGCACAATTCCGTTTCCATTTGGCTCAGGCCATGTCTTAGACAGCTTATATAAAACTCACAGGACGTGGATGACAATTGTGATATCAAGATTCACACGTGCACTACATCTCCTACTGGTAGGCATCCACTGAGCGAATGCGGCACAATAGTTGGGGAATTTACTCAGCTCCTAATCAGCTCTGAATTTCACAGGTAACATCAAACCCCGCATCGTAGCATATACTTCATGCGCCAGTTCCTGAGCCATCTTGGACACCACAGCAAAAGCTCTCGACCACATACCGATCCACTCAACAGCCTCCCCGAGTCTTTCTATCGGGAGCAAGAGATATTTCGGTTTAGAAAACAACGTGGTGTGAACTTAGGTTAGCTTTCCGAATCCATCTTATTATCTGTTCAATTCCTCACTAACAATTTAACAGGCTCTTGGTTCATCCTGGAACGCTGGATCGCAGACGGGCCATTTCGATCAGCTGTTCAACCTGCGCAGAGTGATTTGGACGTCGCCCTTGGAAAGGACGCGAAATATATTCTAGAAGACCACTGGAATAATTGGATCACAGAAACAGACTGGGAGTGGATCAAAGAACGTGGCTTCAATGCTGTCAGAATTCCAGTAAGCCACACGCTGAGTCTGACAAGAAGTGACAACTTACTCTATCAGATTGGATTTTACCACTTGGCAGGGCTCGATCCCTCACTTCTAGAGGGAACAGATTTCCGTGACTGCGGAGATGTGTTCGTCAATGCTTGGGCAAAAATTCAAGAAGCATTTGAACGTGCATACAAATATGGTATCGGTGTCCTAATTGGTAAGATTCTCATACAGAGATTTTCACTGTTGCCTATACTATTCTAGATCTCCATGCTGCACCAGGTAAACAGAATGCGGACTCCCACTCTGGGACTTCCAAGCATCCCACCTTCTTCTCTTCCAAGCACAACATGCAACATACAACACACATCCTTGCAACTTTGCTATCATATCTGAACCATTTCCTTCACTCCCACAGTCCACCCTTACCGAATCTTATTGGCATCGAATTAATCAACGAGCCAGTCCCACCGTCCGACACATCTCTTCAATCATGGTACGCTACCTCGATACACAAGCTTCGTTCTATCGATTCTACAATCCCAATTTATATCGGCGAATGTTGGCGCTTGGATGGTTATTCAGACTGGCTTGTTCAGAGCCATGCTGGTGGTGACACACTCATGGTACTTGATCACCACCTATATCGTTGTTTCACCTCGTCCGATATCAACACTCCAGCAGCGGATCATATCCAGGCGCTTGATCCAGAAACGAAGGGACACACGGCCGATCACTTCACCTCACTTTCTGGGAAGCTTGGTCTCGTACCTGGAGGCTCAGGCATAGTCGTCGGAGAATGGTCGGGTGCTTTGAACCCCGGGTCCCTTCGTACAAGTTCTTCAGGCGGTTGGGAAGAGACCAAGCAGTTTATTGATGCACAAATTCGATTATATGATAAAACTTGTGCTGGATTCTTCTTCTGGACTTTTAAGAAACAGCATCCGGGAGATTTTGGCTGGAGTTTGCGTGATGCAGTCGGTGCCGGGGCGTTCCCCAATCGTATTGGTCTTCGATCGACGATACCAGGTAAATTAATCAAACCAGACGACATTGCTAGGGCCAAATCAGCCATAATGAATGTAGCCTGCGGTAAGATCCAAGACATCTGTTCTTTTACGTTAATGAGACATTGACGTTGCGGACGCTGTGCAGAAAATCATCGAAAGTGGTGGTCACAATTCCCTGGCAATTACGAACACTGGAAATTCGACGATGGTTTCAGCAAAGGATGGGATGAGGCCTTACGGTTCCTGATATTTGATCGTAGTGGGAACAATTCGCTTACAGAATTAGGATTTCCCCGTGCCCGAGCTCGGAGCCAAACAGAGGACCACGGAAGTAATTATTGGGAGTATGAACATGGTTTCCTACAAGCCGTGGACGAGGCACGTAATTTTTTTCGAAATCATCTTGGCTACGCTTGATCTATCGGATTGAGCAAATTGTGCGGAAAGTCAGATGTATGGCTTGCTGTAGCGTGTTTCATTTCATTTGTATTATTACCGCCTGTACTAGCAGTATTTATTTGAACGGAAATTGAGCTTTGTATGAATGAAACTTCTGAAAGTGTTTGTGGACCTACTCCAAAACGTCATGGATATAGAACTGGTATTAGCATCGTTTCAAAAAACTGTGGCCCATTCTCAAAGACATTCAAAATTATGTAGAATCCCCAAGGCACCAGAGAGACGAGATAACTAGTTCAGATGAAATGCCTATTGGTCAGCAACATGACCTCACTGTGGGGCTTCCAATGTTGTCATGGTTCTCCTATGAATAAAATCTAGGGGACCGGTCAGCCTTTCACAATTTCCTTGGACATGGAAGCAGGTTTTGTCGGTGATAAGCGAGTTGATCCTCATAAACTTCCTGAATCCAGTACTCGAAAGATTTCTGATGAAGAACTCGATAGAAAGGAGGCAAGACGACTGAAGACGGGCGCCAAGGATCCAGGAACAAACAAATTAGCAGGAGCAGCGAGCAGAGATCCCAAAGGTAGATGATGTGCTGTAATCTTTTGGGTGCTTCCATTCACCTATCCCCAGATCATGATACGTCTGGGAGAGGCGGTCAGGGCAATGCTCAACCACAAAATTGTATGTCGCTTCCTCGCTTCTGTATCTTCTGCCGATTCATCTTCCTCAAAGACCCTATTCTTTAATTGGTATAATACTATTTGATGCACAATGTTTGTTAAGCCAGTGCAGATCATCCGCATGACTATCTTCATAAACTCCCGAGTATGGGTAAAGTCACCAGACAATGACTTCTGATAAACTTCCGTATGTTTCACTGAGCTTCAGAAGCACGGAAGATTACAAGGGAAAATTACAAATGAAGAAATATCATTATCTTCTCTCCAATGTGGTCATTGCTCGTATGACAGATTTTAAAGCACAGGTATGTCTTCGAAACTAAGACCAGATAGAAACGACTGGATGAATTGAATGTTCGGGAGGAAATACAGAAGGTACACGCACCTAAGACCAGATAGAAACGACTGGTCTTAGGGCTTACACGATGATCGCTTTATGTACAATACAGGTGTACTATTATTTACCTAAGAATAGACATGTTTAAGACATTTCTGTATTTCTCTCAATCTGAAACATAATGAGACAGAGGAGGAATGACGAAAGGTAGATGGATTTTCTAGAACATACTTTGTCATCGTACCTGAATATGCACAATGATTTATAAGTCGATCCAGAATAAGAAGTCAGGGATTAATAAGTTTCTTGCGGGGTTCATCACAGGAAGTTAGCTTCATTGTTAGCTTCATTGTTCTCGGCGCACCGTTTGTGGAGCTCTTCAATCGATCAATGGAGTGCTATCGGTATCCTTGTATAGGCCAGAAGAACCTTGCCAGTCTAAAGGCAGTTAGTAAGCATGGATACCACCGTGATGTTATGAACGGAATGAGAGACCTGAGAAGGAGTCAAAGGAGAATGGTCAAACTCAAACTCATACATATGTGACAGAGGGCGGCCATTAGATTACTATCAATATTACTCTTGCCTCCGAAGTAAATGTATCTCCGTAATAACTACTCCCGCTCATACCGCCTGTCACAGTCCCACCGTCGATCAACCAGAAACAATGTCAGCCACCTGCCACCGGATATATAAGTCGAACAGGATCTGAAGGTATCCGCCGCCTTGGTTCCCAACCTCTTCAGGTATGTCTATCAGTTTCTACTTTTTTCTCTCATTATACTCATGACAGCCAAACATTCCCTCACATTAGAAAAAAATACTTCATGAAGTTCATTATATATCCCGTTATTGCAACAGCTCTATTCTTCGCCTCAGCTGCAACTGCTTCTCCTGTACCTGGGGGGGAAATCGGTGCCACTACCGTGGAGGGACGCTCTCCAGATCCCATAGAGCTCGGCCATTGGCATGGAGTAACTGAGGCAAATGTTCCGGCTTCAAGGGAAGGTTGAGCACTATGGACCGTGAGTTTCCTCTCTTCCAGTGGTTTCGACTATATTAATGTATGACGTTCAGTAACCAATGTAGTACACCTTTTTTTAGTTCATCTTCAACATTAAATTGAGACATGTTCCGGTTGAGCGGTCAAAAAAGACGTCAATTCGTAGAAAGTGACCTCTGTCTTGCCGAAGTCAAAATATAAAATGATTGTTATTTTCCTCAGTCAGCATAAGTGGGGTAGAACACATTGAAAACGTGTCAGATTTGTGGCTTGGCGCAATCGAAGTTTCGAAACGAACGGAAGCTTTCAAAAAAAAATCCGGTAGTAATCAACGACTTGGAAGGAGATTGCATGCGGCTCTAGCCGACATGAGGGAAACTAAACGTTTCGGAGGAAGATAGTCTCTTGACCTGGGTGTCATATATAGGGTTCTGTAGATTTATTATCTGAGGAGCAGCTGGATAGGCTGTAGCCTTTCACAAAAGACCGAGTGTCCCTTCCATCTCTATGCGTAGGTGACTTCATCAAATTCCTCATTTCGAACCCATCTGCTTTTGCCTTCCCAACACCCAGGGAACCTCCGTGAACCCACGACGACCACCCACGTGTCCCCTGAGACGCCATCCTAACTCAGACCTAACTCAGAATGAGCCAGTCAAGTCCTCCTGAGTGAAATAGATGTCTTCACAGGCCCCCTGCTTCCCTTCTTCCCACTCCGTGTCTCTCTTCTCGCAGTACAGAGCCTGGCCCAATTGTAGTTTTAGTATTAGTTAAGGCCCTGTGCCTTAGTAGTCAGTAGACTACCGCGGACTGTGTTCGTACGTTGCGTGATAAATTGTTGAGTTAAAAAAAGTGATAGGCTATGGCTTCCATCCTATCTGTTCCTGGAGTTTTATCGAAACACAGCGGTCAATTATGGCGTGGGCGCCTTTCTCGTTGGTCAAAAAGCTGCTCGATACCATCGGGTGGGAAAATCGGATGTCATCTACTTAGCGCTCCGCACAGACTAGACTTCTTCGTACATCCTTATCCATATTTTCATAATCGTAATTTGTTTAGTAATTGTCCACTTTTGCTATATGCTTGCCCATATGGTAAAATCAAGGTTGTGTTAAAGTAACCCGGGTATTATTAGGACACACTTTTTACAGTATAGGTTGGACTTCAAAGTCTTTGAAATACAAGCTAAACCACTAACCACTTTATTCTATCCCACTGAGAGGATAGGAAAAATATTTAAATTTAATCACTGTATTCAAGAAGGGTCAAGTTAGTATCCATATATGAATGATTAAATATTAAGAATGCAGTGGTATTCTAATGGAGCCCTTGCTACAAACCGAAACGGACAGAACGACTCCGTTTCCCATCGGATTCAATCTGGTCATCCACACATTTGACCTTGTGTGATATTATACTATGGGTCCAAATCCAGCATGTTCCAAATTGCTCTGGACACAATGTCAACGCCATCGGTCTTCAACCACCTTCGACCGGTTCCTTCTTTATTTTGAGGTTCCTCATCATCATGGCCGCCCTTGTGACCCCAGTAGTTCATGACAGTTGGAAGCCCCATAATACCAAGCCTCTGACGAACGATATTCGTGATTATGGCTTCGGAGAACTCAGGATGACCCTGAAGCGTTAAAACATGAATATCTCGAGGCGTCCTTATGACACCCTGTGAGACAGGATATAATTTGACGAATCCTTCGTTGTCAGTGTTACCACCTGAGCCTATGAGTTCTAGTTCCCCTGACGCAAACTGTCTGGAAAGTGTTTCGGCTGGTACATAGTCACGGTGCATTTGTTGGAGCATCTATACAGAGAAAAAGCGTCAAGTTGTTGACTAGGCTATGTTTTAGAAAGCCTACCAGTCGATCAGCGCCGAAAATCCATTTCCCCGTCTCCGTAAGATTGACTCGAGTAGGGCCAATTTCCCGCTGTCCACTAGCGACGCATTCGCCGCCAAATACACGACCGAGGATTTGATGTCCAAAGCATATACCTGATGTGCAGCTCAATTATCATATTTGCAAACACTTTGATAAGCTTACCACATATCTTTACGTTTATGTGGTTCTCAATGATGTCCTTCAGGAACATTCGGAGTTTCTTGATCCATGGGATAGCATCTTCGTAAGCTGAGTCTGCTGAAGATCGAGAGTTGACTACTTCCATTCCCTAGAAGTGGATAGGGAGGATTATACCTGAACCAGTAATCACAAGAATATCATAGTCATCAAGTCGTCTCTCATCTGGAAACTCCATATTTCTAATTTTGAAGCTTTCAATGTCGATCTTGGCAACATTGTTATGGGGTGTGGTACTCCTGAAATAGTCGGTGTAGATTTCTTGATAATTCCCGTGTGCATCCGCGACTGATCCAGTCATATTTCCACAAATCAGGAGGCCAATTCGGATAGTATGAGGGGTAGCCATGGAGCAGTCATGAAGTACGATTCCAATCGAAACCATCCTTCACTTCATTTGCACGTGATACTGATTTTTTTGGATTCAGACACAACAAGTCCTTGTCTGCGAGGAGAGGGGATATCATAAGGTGTATAACTGAAAGAGCGAAGTGTAGGGTGGCGGTGTGTCCAAAGTGATACATGTGTGGAGGCAGTTGTCAGGATCCACTAGGGCTGCAGGTCCATGTTAATTGTGTCATTCTGTCCATTCTCTTGCATCCTTGGAGCCATTATAATGTAAGTGAGCAGGTACCTGCTGTGTGGAATGGACTCCATGGAGGTGTCCACTCTGTGAGGTTATTCTGGATGTGTCAGTCCATTTTGACACTCCCCCTGGACTGTTGCATCACATAAAATGGGAGATTGTTCACATTTTATGTGAGAAAGGGGGAAAACTTATATAAGTATCAATATACAAAATGGTCTGCCTAGGAAGTATAGGTCCATGTCTGTTGATCATCTTTAGCTTACAACACTCCCACTTGGGCATGGACCAAGTCCCAGTATTTTTACAAAGCTTCAATGCTTTGACCCCAGAAAGTCCTTCTGTTAATCCATCAACTACCATTTCTAAGGTGGGGACATATTCTAGGAGAATAGCATCATTTGAAACAGCAAAGAAAATAAAGTAATAGCCAAGTCCAATATGCTTTGTCTGTGGGTGATTGCTAGGATTTTTTGCTAGAGCAATTGCACCTTGGTTATCCCCTAAAATAGTAGTAGGGCCAGTTTATTTTAAACCTAAATCTTCAAGTAACTGATGTATCCAGATAGTTTCTTGTACTGCATGGGTCATGGCCATATACTCTGTTTCCACAGAGAAAAGAACAGGGGAAGTTTGAAGCTTGCTGTTCCAACTAACTGCAGCTCCATACATATAAAGAGCAAGCTGGTTATGATGACTAACTTAGATCCCACTCAATGTTATGAGAGAATGAAGAGAACTCAATAGAGTTTCTTTGTAGATTGTTCTATTTACTTATACATAAAAGTTATTTGTCTATATGTATGCTTAAGTAACTATTCCACAATCCTTTTAGAACTTTCCATTATATGACCCTTATCTTATCTGATCCTATCTCTTGTTCTGTTTTTAGAATGCTTTATCTAATCCATCAGAGAAAAGTTCATGCTCTTTCCATTTTTCTAGCTATATAATCTTTGGACTAGGCTGATTCATAATAACACATAAGAAAAACATAACTATTACAAACTTCATTCGGCCATAACTCCATAAATACTTGCACAATTCCCATGGTCTAAAATGCATCTGAAAACCCTTATGAAGACCTTTCAAACGATGCCCAAAATGTGTCAAAGCAATCAGTACTCACTGAGATATCAGTTAATCAGTGCTGGACACTGATCAGTAGATATCTCAGGAACTGCCAAATGCAGATGATCACTTCCATGTGCACATGGAAGCTCTCTTTAATATGCTTCTGATGATCATGAGTAGACCTTAGGAAAATAAGATCCTGTGGAGATATAAGGACCTCAAGGTTTGGCATAACACTGATCTATTACCCATAGATGCACATCAATTCTTGAACACAAACAAGAACTGCTCCTTTTATGGTTAAGTTATCACTGTTTCAGACACAAAAGGACTGCCATATGTAGAACAATAGACAGTAGAACATGTGATACTCTGTCCAGGTGTACAGACCATCCTTTTATGTATATAAGGCTTTATAGTCTGAGGATTAGACCTCAGACTTAACAACATCTGTTGTTGCTTACTCTAAATTGCTTGAGAATCATCAAATCATCAATCACAAATCTAGTAAGTGACCATTTGTGATATTAACTACCAGTAGAATGAGTGTTTATATCACCTGCTCAATCAGCATTTGTGTATCCCAAGACAAAGAAGTATTAGATTATCATTTCAATTATCTTATTGCTTACTCAGACACTCTCTATACTCTTATTCCATACTCCATTGCTTGAATCATCTTTATCATTCTGTACTCTCTCTAGTATATAAAGGTTTCATCTCTTACAATATAATGATCACTCTTTTGCCTCATAATATCTCAAGTTATCTCTGTTATCTATTAGGTAAGTAGTATTATAATGTACACTACTGTACTATGGTCACAGACATCTTTATAAAACAGGTTATAGGCCCCATAGGGAAAAGTACTATGCAAACAATTGCTGCCATAGGTGCAATCAACTACTAGTACAAGTACTTAGTACTCTATACTTGCCTTTAGATCAAAAACTCCCTTACTGACACTGTGTTCTTCACTATCTATTAGATTATGACCTCTTAAACTCTTAGTCTTCTCTGCACTTTTGATGGTTGTGACTTCACAGAGTGGAAAACCACTGTTTGACATATAATCAATGTTGTTGGTTGCCAAATGGTGCTGAGTGTTAAACCATCTCCAGTCTACATTAACAATATTGAGATGGATGAATTGAGTAGGGCTTGAGAGAACTAGGACAACTAGAACTTTCAGACATATAGTAACCTCATGTTTTGTATTTCTACTAATATCAGGAACCTTGCTACAAAAGCTAGAAAAGATACCACAAAAGACTTGTTAGACTGGCTGAAAATGTAGTATGGCATAATTAGCATTTCTGCAGCCTACTCAGATGTCATTGTCATTAACAAGCTTAAAATCCCTGGGGATTGTGACCTAACTTCTACTTTAGATAAGTTATTATCTCTTTTTACGTGCTTTAAGAATAACAAACTCATTTATATGGAAGTGATCCATGCAATAACTCTCCTGGCAAAGTTATGGCTACAAATAGAAGAAATTGCACAAAGCTATAATCAAAAGTCTTTTAATGCTCTCTCACTCTCTTTTACAGCCATTTGCAATGATGTCATACTTAACTGGCAACAACATTCATCTAAGGGAAAACAGAGGACTCTATAGCAAAGCTTCAAGATGAAAAAACTAACAAACATCCAGTGTAAAGGCAAGGACCCACAGTTTTAGCAGCAGTAGCATGTATAGCAGAACCAGGGATCCAAAAGGCCACAAGAAAAATAAGGTAACCAGCATAGGAATAAACAAAAGCAACACAGGCAACAGTACCCTCATGCATTTTCTGTGCAAACTACTACCTCTATTATACCTGCTCAATTCATGTAGCCAGATATCAATGCCAAATATGCTTGGGGTACTTCTAACATTTCAGTACCTTCATCAATGCTGTAAACCTATAGAGTCCTAACTCTAATGTTAATCTTCAGCCAAATACCTTTGATTTCTCCCAGATGAATTTTGATATTATCACAAATAGTTACTTACTTGGTTTGTGATTGAAGAGTAATTTATTCTCAAAGCTTGGAAGCAGGGTAGAATAAGCAACAAAAGATGTTGTTAAGTCTAAGGTCTAATCCTTGGACTGGAGAGCCTTATATACATGAATTGGATGGTCTATATACTGTAAGGAACAGTCACCCAAGTAATTCAGGTAGGCGGATCCCAACTCTAAGTCAGAGTAGACAAAGAGAACTCGTTAGAGTTTCCGCTGGATTTGAGTACACTACTTATATCTATTCTACTTGGTCTGTGCACTACTTTCCCACAGTAGTCATGTGACGTGTCCATGTGACTTCTCATGTGACTTCCCTAATTATGTAAGTCCATTTCTAAAAATAGAAAAGTAAAAATAGAAATGAAAGAGAAAAGAAAACAAAAGTTCTCGTGTCACGATTCATGACACCACTCCCCTCTCAAGCTTCCTTGTCCTCGAGGATTTCACAATTTGCTGTCCCAATCCCCAATATTTCCCATCTCATCATCTTCCTTTTGTTTTATCCGTAAAAAAGGGTTATGGCTTACTTTAGCAAATGGATTCCTTTTCCATCACTGCCAATTTTCTTCTAACTTCTTTCAATACTCCTGCTCGTATTTCTTCTCCCCTCATCTATACAATAATTTTGCCGTGTACTTCCCTGGCAATCCCCTGTTGTACATATTCTTTTCTTCCTCTCTCTCCTGCCGCCGTGTTTCTTCTTCTTCTTCTCTCCCATATTCTTTCTCAAACTCTTCTACTAATTCACTTGCATTCTTGAGATTTTCCCTACTCTCCCAAGTATCTTCCTCTGCCGTACATCCTTTCCATCATACCAGGTATTTATCTCTACCTCGTACCTGTCTTTTATTCATTATCTTTTCCACCTCCCACTCTTTCTTTCCTTCGATTACCACGGGTTGTGGCATTTCTTTTTTTTGTCCCTCCACCTGACTGGTGTATTTTCATACTCTACTTACATTAACTACCGGATGAATTTTTACTGTACTAGGTAGTTCTAATTCTATGGCATTCGTTGAAACTATCGATTTGACTTTGTAAGGTCCAACGAATCTTTCTGTAAGTTTTTC
>Ga0154005_100233_pt1 | contig 28002 bp, 27 predicted proteins | sample TSFL089MetaG_FD_104698 | JGI IMG/M metagenome (GOLD analysis project Ga0154005, IMG submission 104698) | Attine ant fungus gardens microbial communities from Florida, USA - TSFL089 MetaG | ecosystem: Host-associated > Fungi > Mycelium > Unclassified | place: USA: Florida, Lake Talquin State...
ACCTGACTAGTCACGTGATTTTCTCTGGGATCATGCTCCTCTACATTCCGATACATGTACTGATCAAACTGCTTTTCCTGACATGACAATATCATGCTGCGTTACACTTCCCTGACGGTGAACAAGATCATTGGACGACAATGCAATATTCGACACATGGAAACAGAGAATCATTGTCGACAACAAACAAGATATTGATACCAGGGCTACGAACTCATCATTGAAGGCATATAAGCCAACATTCTAGCACCTTGTCGGATAAAACATTGCGTCAAACGGGTGGGTGCTTCAGCCACAGTCGTGACAGCAGAAGCCGAAGCACACAAGGAGGAAAAAATCAATCGTCATAAAAGCATTTAAATACGAAAATTAACATACGAACGGCTGTATACTGGCTCAAAGCCAAGACATCGAAGGATCTCGTTCTTGCTTCGGCCAACACAGTGGCTTGCTCTGCTAACCGTATTTCTCCGAAAGAATCACTCCTAAGGTCGACATGAATGGTATTGTATATGAAAAAAGAGTCCAGGGCATCACCCTGACCTTCACTCACCCCGACAATCTTGCAAGTGTAACCCCAAGCCGATACCGTCCCCTCCACCGAATACTGACATCAGGAAATAAGAAGAACAGTCCCGAATTTCCTTGAAGATCTTCGAGTTGATCTATCGTGGAGACGAGATTACCATACAAAATCCGCGATGCCATTTCATATCCAACATTTGACCCCATATCCAATGGCGACCCATCCTCCGAGAACAATGACAAATGAGCAATCAAGAATGGCAATTCCGCCTCCCTACAGATGCAGGATACAAAAAAAAATAGAAGCCGATCGTAAACAGAAATTTATATCAATAACATGACAGGGTACAACCAACGACGTACGGCACGAAAGGGTCGCCACGGGGATCTCTCACAGTCAGTCGCGCAATAACTGGCGGGGTTATAGGCAGTCGAGAAAGACTCGAATGTCCAAATTCTGCTGTTCTTTGTGGATGCTGGACAATCTCAAGGTGGTATGACCTAGACAATATCTTGTCATTCAATCTTCACTTATTCTACCCCATATAATACGCGCCTCGTCTGAGGATCTACGAGGAGCGATGCAACCTGAATTTTGGGTCTAGGTCTGGAGAGCGTGGAGAGTTTTGGGAAGTATTCAGGAACCGAGTTTCGACTCGAAGGAGGGCTGAGACTTTCACAGGATGAGGGTTTGTATGAGACGGAAGAGGGATACGACCGCGGAGAAGAATAATTGCTGCTGCCTACATACTGCTGAACAAAACAGCGGTTTGGGGTTAATCCAAATACATATGAGAATGTTCTTCTGGCCCAACACCGAATGAAATTAAGTAGTTGAGTTGTGGATGACACATGACAACCGTTCTTCATGAACCTAATTGTTGTTGGAAAGGAGCGATGTGACTAGTAAACGGAGAGTTGGTCAGTCATATGTCTGGTAAGATGACAGAACTGATAGTGATCAACCTTGAATACGAGATCAAAGTCTCGATGTCGTGATGTCCTCCTAATGTTGAGCTTGAAGGACACCAGTCCGTCATGACTGTGATTGTATATGTCGCCACGACTGAGGGTCATGGAAGTCTGATGTAGCACCTCCTGTTCTGCTATTTGAGACTGAAAGATGGCCACCAGGATGAATGGGAGGACATATTAATATATGAATTCTTAAAAGGGGTAGGAGTATTCATGGGACATCGACAACACATCTAAGGTTCTGAAAATGTCAGATCGGTGAGCTATATCAGGGGCCAATCTGGCAATCCAGATACGTGAAATCCAAGCGCCCTCTAACAAATGTGATGGGAATCTCTTTGCAGATCTGCCTTTGAAATCACTCACAAGTGCCAGTTAAAAAGCGAAGAGAGACTTTAGATTATAAATTACATTAGTGAGGTCAGACATTCTTTTTTACAGTACTCCAGGTGCCTGCTGCTGCAGAAACGATAGCCGCAGCGACAATCATCGGTTTGACTCCAGCTGACAAAAGCAATTAGGGATGAGATTTTTAGAAGATAATTTAAGATGAAAATTCCTTGCCTGTAGACTTGTAAAGTGCACCCGTCAGGGCCCCGGCAGACATGCTTCCAAGAGTATCGTGTTTTCCGCGCATTGAATCGATAGAGGAGTTGATAGCATTATATACAAGGGCTTTAAAAGGGAACAGGCGAATCAGAAAGGGAGGTCGTCGAGAAAAAGTACACGTACCCATAACGCCAGCTGAATTACCAATAAAAGTACCTCTTCGCGTGACAGAATTGAGAATGCTGTTGATCCGTAACCTAGAGTTTGAGACAGCGAGCGGCCGTCGAGCACCCTCCCTTAGCCCCCACACAGCACCAGAGGCAAGACCTGCATGAACATGTGACAGACAAAAACAATAAGCAAGCTAAGAATGGGACAGGCAGGATGGCGAGAGGATGGCTCAGGAAGTAGGCAAAGTCCGAAACGAGAAGATGCGATTGCAAATTGAGTAGTTTGAAAGAGATCTGACGACGCACCACTCAGATACATCGTACCTGTCCCATAACAAAGATCATCACTCCACCCCCTTGAAGGAATCGCCGTATCAGCGCCAGGAAGCTGGTTTGTTTTGTCATCATCGAGAAGTAGGTAGTCTAGTTTGTCTCCTAAACCAGCCAAGGGGTGCAGCTTTGCCGGGTCATACGCAGCCATGAGGAGGTCGTTTGCTGTTGGAGCCTGGCCTGATGACGAAGCTGCTGGTCTGGTCCTGGAAATCTCTGCAGCACGAGAGACATCAGAGTCCGCATGGATAGACTGGGCGGACATTTTAATGACAGTAGAGCAGACGACGAAGTGTAGAATAAAGACGCGCTCTCAAATGCTGTCAAATTTCGAGACGCATGTCCACGTGACTTATACTGCCGAACCACAGACGTATGAGAGGAAAAGAATTTATGTTGTCCCGCGAACTCATCCGTTGTCTCTCTCGGACACTTGCTACACCTGGGCATCATTTGACCTTTGGTCGCCTGACTGAGCCCGGTTTCAGGAATCACCCATTGATATCTTCCAGAAGTAGGCACATGCCCTCATCAAATCTTCATAATAACCCTGGAAACAGGATGGGCCACTTCTGTAACCCCACATTCAACTATTTCTGACCCAGCAGAAGCGGAAGCTATTCGTTGTCTGGAGAAAGGGACCGCTAAACTTGAGGAAGGTGACATACAAGCTGCGAAAGAACTCTATAAGCGCAGTTCGGAAATCAAGAAAAATGCTAGTTCGCTCTTCAATCTTGGCGTGACTCACTATCATCTCAGTCAGTTTTTCTGCTTCTTTTGAGTGCTACCTATATATTATGAGAGATAACAGAGGAATATGACGATGCGATATCCGCATGGAAAGAGTCAATTGCATTCCAGCCATCCAGTCCAGATGCACATACGAGTATACCGAGCGTTTTCTTCATTTTTTACACACACTGATTCCAAATAGACCTTGCAAGTGCTTACATCGTATCACCTGGTATGTCGATGTCAGATATTGTCTTTAGCACCTAATAATCATCTTAGTTCCTCGACCGGACCTTGCTTTACACCATCTCCAGTAGGTTGACCCACATTCTATCTCGCCACTGTGATTTGACAACACCCATCAGAATAGCTTCTTCTCTTTCTCCAGAAGATCCTGAAATAGCCTTCAACTATGCCGCTGTTTTGGAAGCCAGTCAGTTCTCTTTCTTTGTTTCCCCTGTATTCAAACAGTACTTTGTCTAATATCGGTATATCCTCGCCTTCATCGTGTGTGGGTTTCCCTTTTCCATTCCAGCCGGTCGACTGGAGGAGGCGCTTGAAAAGTACAAGATCAGCAAAGAATTTGGAATTGAGCGAGCCGCCATGCACATCCGAAATGTAAGTTGCATTCCATCTACTCAGCCACCGTACAATATCCGTCCATTGACTTTTTACATAGGTGAGCGCCAAGATTCTTGGGAAGAAGATTAGGCAGGAGGAAAATGCCGACATCTCCTCAACAGGGTCCAACGATAACACCACTTGAGTCCATGGGGCTGAGTCTCAGACACCTGTTATGTTTTGAAGCACCACATGATTCTGGGCACTAATAATTTGTTCCGTCCCGGATTTACAACATCTCGATATACCCATTGCTCCTGTCAAGAAATTCTATCGTCATTAATTTATTTTTCTCCTCCCGGCCAAGTAACCCCAACACTCGACCTTAAGGAGATGTTTTGCCTGCATCACGACTAATTCAATTCCAGCCAGCCGATCGGGAACACAGGAACAACACTCAGGATGATGATTTGCGCTCCGTCTGTGCCTACTGGATAAGAACTGCTCTCTTATTTCGTGGATTTCATGAAGGGGCAGCCTGAGCCTAGACTATCAAGGACACATCTTTGGTATCTTCCTGTTAGTGCTAAGATTTCAGGAGGGTCTTTGCCGCAGGGCTCCGAGTCATACAAATAATATAACTATTTGAAGATCTCAAGAGACTTTCTACTTTTTTGGTTCAAGTTTGTGGGAAGGACTAAGAACATAGAATATTCTCTTAACAAAGTAGTCTGAGTCTGGTCTCGGGGCATATCAACTGTTTACAGCCTTTTTGTGGATTGATTATCTGGTGTATGACGATTGTTGAGTAGAATTGCGGTTCCATTGCCTAAAATTCTGATAGCAGCTCATCGCCTTGGGTTGTACAGTGCGCTGACAATACATAATAATCACAGCGGCAGTAAACCCTGAAGATCGTGGACCTGTTAAAATTATTTTCAGTCAACTACAAGGCCCGTGTGTTGAAAAATGTTAGGTACGGTTAAAAATGTCAATAACACCAATACATGAAATGGAAAACTCGACGAGTTAGCGGTGATAATTTTGATTCTTCCGTGAAAGAAGAAAGGGGACTAGTCTCCTGGTCATATATACTGCTCCTTGCTGAGAGTGATACTAGCAACTGTATGCTCTCTGCCAAATCAGGCCATGAAAGAAAGGAGCTTTGCTGGTGGACGCTCAAGACCCTGACATGTAATCCAGGCGTTTGACCTGCCCAAAGGAACTCAAGCTTCGGACTGTATGTAAGTTCATCCTCGTTGGATCCTCAGATGTCGGCCATGGTTCTGATGCTCATAAGTAATAGGGGCAGCTCAAACTGTCCGAGGCTATCATGCAGTTGGAAATGCACATCCCTAACTCCACGTGAGTAAAGGAGCGAAATTGAGTGACAGTTCAATTGTTCAATTGACAGCTTCGGGGGATACTAGTTGCGTTACATAATTCATTTCGCAGGGCGCTTAGAGCGATCCGATAGCATTTCTTTCTTTCTTGATTACAGGTTACAACGAGGCAAGTCACGAGGGTAATTCGAACGTTGCCAAGAATACCAGACAAGTATAAGGCCCTCACAGAAGTTCTTATATATGTCGCGGTGATCGGGTGGTATGTTGGAACACTGACGCCAGATTTCAGTACTCCAGGCTACCGAGGACATCCTGACGCGGAACGAGGTCAGATTCAAATTGTGCGCCGGAAATCGCAGCTTTGCAGCTAGTCAAGTCATTTCAGGACTCTCCTGAAATGGTTTGCTGAAACGAATTGCGGTGATATTATTTGTCCTTCTCCCGATGAATGAATTCTCATAAAAATATCGACAGAGTTGGCACGCTGATTTCCTATTTATCGAGTATTGAGTGCGCTTGAAAATAAAGTGATCCACGTATGTATCTACTATTGTGCAGGATATGACAGGAGAACCTGGAACTTGTTGCGGGATACAAGATATTTTCAACTAGGTATCTTGATATTTACATTCCATACTCTCAAGTGTTCGGATCAAGGCTTGGAATACCATTTGGACTAGCTAGATTAGACGAAGCAGACGACTGAAGATACAGATACAATCAGATCCTTTGTGAGGTAAATTTTGACGGTCCAATAAGATGTTCCTATTTGTGCAGAATGCAGAAATTTAAGGAGGAACAACGTAAATAAAAAATATAGACGAGTGCCCCAATGGTTTCAAAGACAAAAAGAAATGAAGGAGAGTTCCCAAGAAAGGAAGAAATGCAGCAAGAAATACCTTCTCATTTCTCGGATGCCTTTGACCACTGATCTATTTTGAATAACAAAAGACGATGATCAACTTCATTTGTGGCAGCCAGCCCAGCACGACCTTTTCTAAGTTGTGTAGCCGTCTACCCACGTATACCATCTTCTCATCAAGCTAGAAGCTGCTGAATAGAATCGAGATTCCAGCAACAATAGGAGCGGAACAAGAGCCAGACTAACCTCAAATAGAGTACCCGAGACAATAACCCAAACCCTGATCCAATTAAATACTGTCGGTATGAAGCTATTCTGTCAATGATGCGGTGTCATTCATGACAGCATGGCAAATACGCAACACATGGTGCACCTTTTCCACAACAAGCTAGATGCAGTGTCAAGATGTGGAGAATTTTCACTGGGAAATCTGAAGTCAGTGGAGTGTTCATGAAAAAGAGCTTAAGAGTGTGTAACTTGCTGATGAAAGGAAATTGAATCAACAGATTGCCAATTCCAATGTCTCTTTTTTAAAAAAAAATCAACAATTTATTACACAGTGCTCAGCAGTCCATGGCAGCACTATATGTTGAAGTGGACCATTGCAGTCATACCACCCCAGTCATGACTGATGCTGCTCTGATATTAGTACTCTAGCAGTCATTAGCCATATCCCTAGCTTATTCCTTTGACCAAGCCATAAGGCAATTGATCTAAATTTACAAGTAAAATCTTTCTATCTCTTGGAAAACATTAAGGGGTTATAGTTTATAAAAATTCCTAGTGAGTCTTTTAAACCTTACCTGTGTCATGGAATAAGTAGTGGAGTGATGTTTAATAAAGAAAAGAAAAAGAATTAATAATATAATTACTCTGAGGTCTGAATAATATTTGGAACTTGATTACAAGTATGCTACTAAAGAAATAAAAGTATCACAAAAGGCCACTTACTGATTTGTGATTGGATTTGAGCTTAGAAGTTCTCAAGAGTGTTTGAAAGCAATTTAGAGTAAGCAACAAAAGATGTTGTTGAGTCTGAGGTCTAATCCTCAGACTAGGAAGCCTTATATACATGAATAGATGGTCTGTGTACCTGGACAGAGCATCACATGTTCTACTGCCTATTGTTCTACATATGGCAGTCCTTTTGTGTCCAGAATAGCAATAACTTAACCATAAAAGTGGCAGTCCTTATTTGTGTTCAAGGATTGATATACATCTATAGGTAATAGATCAATGTCATGCCAAACCTTGAGGTCCTTGTATCTCCACAGGATCTTATTGCCCTAGGGTCTATTCATAGTTGTCAGAAGCATTGATGGGGATAAGTAAAGGGGGATTTGTGTAGTGTGTGTGAAGATAGAAATATAAGTGTGCTTTACTGTCCTTACAAAAGTAGGTGCTACTGAGTCAGAGAATCAAAATCTCCAAGTTGTCCCACAATTGTGTGTAATCAAGTAGGCACTGGGGAGGTAATCAAATATAAAAGGGAGGGGCTCACAAGATAATAAAAGCTTGTTAATTAGACACTAGAATAAAGGAAATGTTTTTAGTTTCTGTTCGAGAGCACTCTCACCAGTCGGATCTCAAAGGTATGCATTTCTCTCACACCATAGCACTACCATCCAAGGTACTAGTCTAGTAGGCTAGCTCGCCGTTGATACAGCAGTCCTACCTAGATCTCACATTGCCCTCATGCAAGCTTGCTCTCAACTGACTGTACAGTTGGCAACTTACTCTGAAAATACGTAGTGAGCGGTTCAGCTACTAGTCCAAGCAAATGCCCAAGTTCTCCTTTAGAGTGGGTATCCCTTGAGGGAAGTTTTATAGAGTTTTATAAAAGAGAAAAACAGAAAAAGAGCTCTTAATCACTCAAGTTGAGTTTCAGCTCTAGAACAATGAAGGACAAAGATGGGGGTTCTTCTTTTTGCGCCTTTCTGTGCTACCAGAGTATTATATTAGTATTACAAAGCCCAGAATACAACAAACAAGATAAGAAAGAAATCCTCCAGATTACTCAAAAAGGCAGGTAGAATGAGTCGAGTCTATATCCAATCATGCAATAGCCACTTGTTATAAAATGGCAGGCAAGCTAGACGATCCGCGGCAGTAGATTATTTTATTTCTTTTTCTTTTCTAATAATTATGTAATATTAAATGCGTGTGGGATATCATGACTCAAAAGAGATGCATGGGATAAAATAGTTAGGCAAATATTTGTAAACACATATTCATGTATAAGTAACTGAGCCAATTAGTGGGAACTCTAACGAGTTCTCTTTGTTAACTCTGACTTAGAGTGTGATCTGAGGTTATCTCAACTAAGGATTACTACACTAGAACTCGTTTACATATCCAGACACCAATCGCCTCGATCCTTGTCTAAACTCACTCTTATCACTCTCTCAGTGTGTGATTGACTTAGATCACTCCCAACTTCCTCATAGCCAGGCCACAGACTTAAGTGGACTGACTGGGAAGTTTAGACCCCAGAGGTGGAAGGCTAGGACCAAGCTCAGGTACTAGTTAAGACCAGACCTTACAACTGAGCGGTGCTCTTTAGTTTACTTGTAACTTCTTCATATTATATACTTCGTGCTACTGGTCCATTGTGATCAGTCTACACAGAAGAATATCGCTGCATCCTTAAGAAGGCAATTAGTGTAGGGATCTCCTCCGTGGAGTGATAACCAAAGTACTATTAGGACAGTAGTCAGTAAGACAGTAGGCACCTGGCTGGGAGAAGATCTGTGCGCCCCAGCAGACGTACTGTGAGCCCTCTGAAGAAGATAACGAGTCACCCTCAAGAAATACAAATCCTTTTTTTTAATAAACCATTTCACCCGTCCAGAACATAACACAATGTCTCTGGACCAATACAACAAACTCATAAGCAATATGCTCAATGAAAGGCGTGCCCTCGCCAAATTAAGGGCAGAGTTGGAAGAGAGAGAGGGGAAACTGTGTAGGCGATGTGGGAGATTTGGGCACCTGGTCCGGAACTGTAGAAGTGGGAAGGAACAGAGAAAAGAGAAGGTAGTAGAAAACAAATTTGAAGTATTGAGAAGTCGGGTGATGCAGTGCAGAGTAAGGGAAGTGAGGAGGCAAGAAATAGTGAGGGATGTAGTAAAGTGCTTTGGATGTGGGAAAAAGGGACACAAGAAGTGGGAGTGTCCTAGAAAGAAAGAAAGCAGAAAGAAAGAAGTGGCACCACCAAGAGAAGTATGGGAGAAGGTGAAAGAGCATAGTAAAGTGAAGGGACTGCCCCCAAGGGAAGCAGCAATGAGCATGGAGGGATGGATAACAAAGAGAGAAGTGGTAACCTTTGTGGAGTGTCACAGATGTGACTACAAGTGTACTAAAACTCAGAAGAACTAGGGACAAGGGTTCCTGAGTAAAAAGTAACTATCACACATGTGGTGTGAAGGTTGCAGGGAAGCAAAGGAGTGGAGAGAGAGAGAAGCGCAAAGTGGGAGAGCAGAAAGAGTGGTGTGTAGTGCATGTGATGTAAGAGATGCAGTGAAAGAAGGAGTGAAGAGAAACGAGAAAGGGGAAATTTTCTGTCCACCATGTAGAACAGGAAAGAAAACACCATGGTGGAATTGGGGAGGAGAGGTAGAATGGACAGTGCCTAGGGCCCAGAAGGGGAGGGCTGGAATCACTGATCTGAGGGGAGTGGCAGGAACTGTCAATCAGAAGGCAGTGCAAAAGGTGGAAGCGAGAGAAGTGAGGTGAACATTTAAGCCTCTAAGAGAAGTGTAGATGAATGTGGGGATTGAAAAGGTAGACACCCATGAAGGAAGAACAGTGAAAGTGTTGCTTGATAGTGGAGCAACAGGGTTGTTCATGAGCAAAGGTTTGGCACAGAAAGAAGGATATAGGTTGATCAAGCTAAATCAACCTTTACAAGTAAGGAATATAGATGGCACCAGTAACAGTGGAGGTGCAATTACACACGAAGTAGAAGTGAACATGTTCTATAAGGAACATGTAGTCAGAGTTAGGATGGACATTTGTGAATTAGGGAAAACAGACGTGATTTTGGGCATACCATGATTGGCGGCCCATAACCCAGAGATTGACTGGGAGAAAAGAGAAGTTAGAATGACAAGATGTCCACCACTATGTGGAAAAGTAGTGAGAATAAAAGGGAAGAAAGAGATCAGAGAGGACGAGAAGAAAATTGTACGATGGACTGTGGATGAGAAAGAAGACTGGGGAAGAGAGGAGAAGATAGAGGCAGATCATAGGAAGGTGGAGGAAATGGTACCTAAAAGGTTCCATAAGTGGTTAAAGGTGTTTGGGAAGGTGGAGTCTGAAAGAATGCCAGTTAGAAAAGTATGGGATCATGCAATAGATCTTAATGACGACTTCAAGACAAGCAAAGCAAGAGTGTATTCTCTCTCCAGAAACAAGAAGGAAGAGGTACAGAAATTTGTCGACAAGCATTTAAAGAAGGAATACATCAGACCTTCTAAATTGCCCCAAACATCACCGGTGTTCTTTGTGGGCAAGAAAGATGGAGGAAAGCACATGGTTATGGATTATAGGAGGCTCAATAAGCAGACGATCAAGAATAACTACCCTCTGCTATTGATTACGGACCTAGTAGACTTTATGGACAACAAAAGAGTATTTACTAAAATGGACCTTCAATAGGGCTATAACAATGTAAGGATAAAGGAGGGAGATGAGTGGAAGGTGGCCTTCACTACTCATATGGGGTCATATGAACCAGTGGTTATGTTTTTTGAGATGACAAATTCACCTGCCACGTTCTAAGGCATGATAAATGAAATTCTGAGAGATATGATTAATGAGAGAAAGGTAGCAGCATTTGTGGATGATGTGTTGATAGGAACAGAGACAGAGGAAGGTCATGATGAGATTGTAGAAGAGGTGTTAAGAAGATTAGAAGAGAATGACTTATATGTGAAACTAGAAAAATGTGCTTGGAAGGTACAGAAGGTGAACTTTCTAGGAGTAGTAATGGGTCAGGGGAAAATTGAAATGGAGGAAGATAAGGTGGCAGGAGTATTGAATTGGCCAGTGCCTAAGACAGTCAGAGACGTTAGAAAGTTCTTGGGACTTGCAAACTACTATAGACAATTTGTGAAAGATTTTGCAAAGTTGGCCAGACCCTTAAACAATTTAACAAGGAAAGATGAAAGGTGGAAATGGGAGGAGCAGCAGCAGAAAGCATTTGAGCAGTTGAAGATGGTCTTCACAAGTCAACCTCTATTAGTTGCACCTGATCTAGATAAGGAGTTTAGAGTTGAGGCAGACGCCTCCAACTTTGCAACAGGAGGAGTGCTATCAATTAAATGTGAAGATAGTAAATGAAGACCGGTAGCATACATCTCTAAGTCGCTAAATGAGACCGAAAGAAATTATGAAATACACGACAAAGAGATGCTAGCTGTAATACAATGCTTGGAGGTGTGGAGGCACTTTCTGGAAGGAACTAGGAGTAAATTCGAAGTCTGGACGGACCATAAAAATCTGGAATATTTTATGAGCAATCAAAAACTAAATTGTCGACAAGCACGATGGACTCTATATCTGTCTAGATTTGACTTTGTGTTGAAACATATCTTGGGAAGCAAAATGGGCAAGGCAGATGGACTGAGTAGGAGGCCAGATTGGGAAGTAGGAGTAGAAAAGGATAATGAGGAGTAGACGCTGGTCAAGAAAGAGTGGCTAGAAGAGAAGAGGGTCAGAGTGGCAGAAGTAATCATAGAAGGAGTAGACCTGTTAGACAAAGTGAAGAAGTGTGAAACGAAAGACGATGAGGTAGTAAAAGCTGTAGAAGAAATGAAACAAGCAGGAGTAAAGATGCTGAGGGATGAAAAGTGGCGTCAGAAAGATGGGTTGATATTGAAAGAAGGAAAAGTGTATGTTCCCAAAGATGAGAAGTTAAGAGCAGAGGTGATCAGGCTACACCATGATATGCCTGTAGGAGGACATGGAGGACAGTGGAAAACAGCAGAGTTGGTGACAAGGAATTTCTGGTGGCCAGGGGTCACTAGGGAAGTGAAGAGATATGTGGAGGGGTACGATGTCTGTCAGCGCAATAAGAATCGAACACAACCACCAGCAGGGAAATTGATGCCAAACTCGATTCCAGAGAAAATGTGGACCCATATCAGTGCAGACTTTATTACGAAGTTGCCTTTGGCTCAAGGATACGATGCAATCTTAGTAGTAGTGGACAGATTTACAAAAATGGCATACTTTGTACCTACTACAGAGAGAACGAGTGCAGAAGGACTAACATGACTATTCAGAGATAATATTTGGAAGTTACACGGACTACCAGATAGCATTATTTCAGATAGAGGGCCACAGTTTGCAGCAGGTATTATGAAGGAGTTGAATCGCATGTTAGGGATCAAGACAAAATTGTCTACAGCATTTCACCTACAAACAGATGGCCAAATGGAGAGAATGAACCAGGAGTTAGAACAATATCTCTGAATGTTTATAGATCACTGACAAGAACAATGGCCAGAATAGTTGGGTATGGCTGAATTTGCCTACAATAACAAGGTACACACTGGAACCAAAGTGTTACCCTTTAAGGCAAATAGTAGACAAGATCCTAGGATGGGATTCAAAATGAGGAAGAAGGGGAAATATGAAGGAGCAGAGAAGTTTGTGGAAAGGTTGAAGAATGTACAGGAGGAAGTAAAAGCAATGCTACAGAAAGCACAAGAAGATATAAAGCAGTATGCAGATAGGGAGAGAGGAGAGGTAGAGGAATATTGAGTCGGCGACTTAGTGTTACTCAGCACTAAAGACCTGAAGTACCAAATGGTCGGAAGACAAATGGAGAAGCTCACTGAATGCTTTGTGGGACCTTACAAAGTGAAAGCAATCATTTCTAGTAATGCAATTGAATTTGATCTGCCTAGTACAGTTAGAATATATCCAGTAGTTAATGTCAGCCAAGTACGATGGTACAAATTGCAAGTAGAGGGACAGAGAAAAGAAACACCACAACCAGTGGTAATTGAAAGAGAAGAAGAGTGGGAAGTGGAGAAAATTATGAACAAGAGAAAGGTGCAGAGAAAGGATAAATACTTGGTATGATGGAAGGGATGCACAGCAGAAGAGGACATATGGGAGAGTAGAGAGAATCTAAGGAATGCGATGGAATTAGTAGAAGAATTTGAAAGGAAATATTGCAGAGAAGAAAAAGAAGAAATGAGGTGACAAGAAGCAGAAGAAAATAAGAAAGTGTTTAGCAGAGAATTACCGGGAAAGTACACGGCTAAGCTACTCTACAGATGGGATAACAAGAAGTATGACAGAGAGTATTGGAAGTGTATAGAGGAAAATTGGAGGCAGTGGAAGAAAAATCTGTTCTTCAGATATAGTAGAAATCTGTTCTTGAAAAGAATGGAAGAGAAGGAACATGAGTACAAGGGAGGAATGATAAAAGAGTGGAACGAAGAGGAAGATGAGGAAGATCAATGAAGAATAGAGGAAGACAGGAAATATTTGAAGGGATTAGAAGACAAAAACCAAGACATGGGCGACCTAAGGGACCCATACAATAAGCTATGAAGAAGTCCTCAGGACGAGGACCCTTGAGAGGGGGGTAGTATTATAAAACGGCAGGCGAGCTAGACAATCTACGGCAGCAGATTATTTTATTTCTTTTTCTTTTCTAATAATTATGTAATATTAAATGCATGCAGGATATCATGACTCAAAAGAGATGCATGGGATAAAATAGTTAGGCAAATACTTGTAAACACATATTCGTGTATAAGTAGCTAAGCCAATTAGCGGGAACTCTAACGAGTTCTCTTTGTCAACTTTGACTTAGAGTGTGATCTGAGGTTATCTCAACTAAGGATTACTATACCACTCTCCGTACTCCCTGTCCATTTTCTATCAACTTTCTTTATCTCATCAGCCGACCTTGAGCCTGTTCTAAAGGTTCTAGGGTACTCAAGAGACTCTTCGGACATTGGTCCGACTGCTCTTGAACATGTCTTCATCGTCAATATCACTCCTTTTTGCTTCCAACTCTCCTGATTCCTTTTCTAAACCTTTCTCTACTCTCTCTTCTATTTCCTGTTCACATCTCTTAGGTCCTTCTTCTTTCTATCCCTTCCCAATAACGTTTGGCTTATCTTTGTCTTGTTCTTCTATATTTGGACTGCTGATCAGGACTGATGCATGGCCTCTGATGGTGTTCCTATTATAAACCAGGGTCAGTTAATGGGTGATATCATTATCAAGAGAAATGCTTCTAAGGTTGAGTTTGCTCTTGAAAGCACTTCTAGGGGGGAGTCCGTCTTATAGATACAATATGAGACCATCTGAAAAGCATTATGAGGTACTGATAGTGGTAATCACAGCCACTACTCTGCTACTCGGATAGTGTTCTTGAGTACATGACTGGATTTCTAGTAGTTATGTCTGAGGAGCCAATTTTCTCTTAAGAGCCATTTATTATGATTATTAGGTTCCAAATGTCACTTATATTGCCAAAATTAATTGTCTGGCATGACAGCATATTGAAGAGAGCTTCCATATGCACATGGAAGCAAATGTCTGTGTTCAGTGGTTCCTGAAATATCTGCTAATCAGTGTCTGGCACTGATTAACTGATATCTCAATGAGTACTGATCACTTTGACAAGTTTTGGGCATTGTTTGAAAGGTCTTCTTAAGGGCTTTCAGATACATTTTAGACCGTGGGAATTGTGCAAATATTTGTGGAGTTATGGCTGAATGAAGTTTGTGCCAAAAAGAAAATGTAAAATCTGGAGTATTGCCAAGTAATGTCCAGAGATTATATTCAATAACAATGGAGAGAATGACCTTAACTTTAACTTATGTGTTGCACCCCAATCTTCTATCGCTGTATTGGTTACTAACTTCAGAGTAATATAGTTATTAGAATATGAGTTGGAAAAAAGATATATCAGAAAAGAATAGATATAAGGAATAGTCACCCAAATAACTCAGATAGGTGGCTCCCAACTCTAAGTCAGAGTAGACAAAGAGAACTCATTAGAGTTCCTGCTGAATTTGAGTACACTACTTATATCTATTCTACCTGGTCTGTGCACCACTTTCCCACAGTGGTCATATGACATCAATGTGGCTTCTTTGATTATGTAAGTCTGTTCTAAAAAGAGAAAGAAAAAAAAAAGAGAAAAAGAGTCCTTATGTTATGATTCATGACAATAGATATAAGTAATGTTAATTTACAAACTAGAGAACTACACTATAACTATGTGGTATATATACAAAATCCAAGAAAGAAGATGTACATGGAGCATGGACTACAATGTAATTACAGGAGATGTAATGGACTAGGAGATCCATTATGAAAAAGAGAATAATAATGATAATTAATTAAATAAAATAAAAGAAAAAGAAAAAGAAAAGAAATAACTACAAAATTTCCAGAATATGACAACCTGCATATTGAGCTCCTCTAATTACAGGATTGAAATATATCATGTTAGAAAAATGAGTTATTTGAACCCCAAATATCATAAATCACCATTTTTCCCTAAGTTATTATTTATTTTCTTTTTCTTTTACTTTTTAGATGTATAGGAAACAATTACCCACCCTTTTTTGTTCTTTAACTACCACTATCTCTCTTTGGGAGGTTCATATTCTACTATCACAAACTTCATTCAGCCATAACTCCATGAATATTTACATGATTTTAACAGTCTTAAATGTGTCTGTATCACAAATAGTCACTTACTTAATTTGTGATTGAAAAGTGGTGATTCTCAAGAGTTTGAATACAAGGTAGAATAATGTCATAGAGTAGTGTTAGAGATAGTAGATTGGTTAACTAATAAAGAAAAAAATAAATGAAATAATTACTCTGAAGTCCAAATGATATCTGGAACTTGCTTATAAGTACATTATCAAAGAAAGGAAAGAGAATATAAGCTCCAAAGTATTATCAAGTAATGTCCAGAGATTGTATTTGATAACAACAAAAAAAACGACCTTGGCTTCAACTAATATATTGTACCCCAATCTTCTGTCACTATGTTGGTCACTAACTTCAGAGTGATGAAGTTGTTGGAGTATGTATTGGAAAGGAGGTATATAGAAAAAGGAGAGTAAACATAAGTAACATTAATTTAAAAACTAGAGAACTACAATGTAATTATGTAGTATATATACCAAATCTGAAAAAGGAGATATACATGGAGCCTAGACTATAATATAATTATAGGAGATTTAATGAACTAGGAGATCTATTATGAAAAGGAGAATAATAATAATTAATAAAATAAAAAGAAAGAAAAGAAAATCACTACAAAATTCCAGTATCCGCTATTTATCTCACTCCTATCATAAAAACATTCAAAAAAAGAATAAAAAATCTAAAAGAAAAAATTCACATAGATATTTTATCTTATGTTGACGATGGCCTTTTAATTTCTCAGGAGAAGAGTTATGACCTGTCTTCCGCGTTTCTCCTCAGTAGTTACAACATGATTTTGAAAATCCTCACAGACGCAGGCCTCGTTATAGAACACAATAAATCTGAAGTATTTCACTTCACTCGAGCCCGAAACCCCCCTAATCCCTCCATTGACCTCACGTCAATTAGGGGCCCCATACTCCATCCCAAACCCATATGGAGATATCTAGGATTCTTTTTTGACCAAAAACTCAACTTTCATCACCATGTACATCACTATGCGACCAAATGCCTCTCGACACTTAACACCATGAAAATGCTGGGCAACTTCTCAAGAGGACTCCTACCAACGCAAAAACATCTTTTGTACAGAACATGTATTGTACCGATAGCCCTTTATGGATTCCAACTGTGGTTCTTCAAAGGTGCACCTACAGTCAAAAACATTACAGAATTGAAGAAAATGCAGTGTAGAGCAGCCTTGTGGATCACTGGAGCGTTCCGTACATCTTCTACAGAAGGCGTCGAAGCAATTGCAGGACTTATGCCCATCAACCTCCATCTTAAAAAACTCAATGGCCACCACCATCTCAGATACGCAACTATTCCTCCATCTCATGCCATCAACTCTCTCCTCGACAATCATCAAAATAAAAACCAAATTCAACACAAATTCACACTAGCAAGTCTTACTGACAAACAAAAGTTAAAACTGAAAAGTCCTATCAAAGACGTCAGTGAAAGACTCAACGAAATCAAGGATGAATTCGATCCTTTTCACAACATTTTCCATCCGGGTTTGCGATTAGTAGATCATTTCTCTGATAGAATAATTTTTCATTCTCCTGATTTATTCAAAGACAAGAGTCTTTTCACCCATTTATCCGATCTCAATCTAGCATTTGAAGAAACACAAAAATCATCCAAAGGCGTCGCCGTCATCACTGACAGAAGCGTCAAAACATCAGGATCAGCCACAGCCATCACACATATATGGAGAGATAATAAAGTCACAAATCGACTCAAAGCACTTACAAGTAACGTTACTCCTTTGGAAGCTGAATTAATGGCCATATGAATTGGTGTCACATCTGCTCTCGAAAGCACAGAAATTCACAAAATCATAGTTATCACAGATGCACTTGAAGCCGGTAAAAAAATCACCTTATCAGGGGACCAATACCTCCAAAAGTCCATCATTCCCATTGCGGAAAAAATACATCGCTTCCTCAGCAAAGATGGTCACAATTCAATTCATTTCTGGCACTGCCCTAACAAACTAAAATGGCCTAGGCATACTTTAGTCGATGAAGAAGCCAAGTCCTCTCATGGTCTGCTTAGCCTCCCAGAAAAAAATTTGTTCTTATTCAGCAAAAAGAAAGAATGTAACCTCTTACTTGAGTCATGGCAGAAATTGTTCAAAGGTAGCCAAAAGAAAGGGCAACTATTCCTCGACTTCGAAGATGATAATGAAAGGGTCATCAAACCAACATATGCCAAGGGAGGTTTGTGGTTGCCACATATAGGAGTTTCAAACTCTGTATACACGAGATTCACTCGCATGATGATTGGACATGCACCCATAGGAGAATACTGGCAGAGATTCTTCCCTAATTCATCAATTCAATGTCCCTGCAGTGAAGCGGACGTCCAAACAAAGGAACACATTTTCATGCAATGCAGACTGTACGATATTTTGTTATGCCCAAGAGACATATGTATTTCAAGCTTCATTGAGTTTGTCATTGGCAACCCAACATCATTTTGTTTCAATAATAGCTAAAAGCTGGCTTTGATCCTCTTTCTTTTCATTTTACCCCTATTTCTTTTTCTCTTTCCTTTTCTGTCTCCTTCTTCTATCTCTTTCCTTTTGTTACTCAGTTTGTTGTTAGCTTATTTAAGTAGATGCTATGTGTCTGCCTCGGCCTGCCTATACGCTTCGAGTAATAAATTGATGATTTAAAAAAAAAAAAAAAAACTACAAAATTCCAGAATATGATGAATAAGCAATAAAAGATATTGTTAAGTCTGAGGTCTAATCCTCAGACTAGAGAGCCTTATATATAAATGAGATAGTCTGTATATCTAAACAGAATACTATATGTCTACTACCTATTATTTTATATATGGCAGTCCTTTTGTGATTGAAATAGAGATAACATAACCATAGAGAGACAGTCCTTTGTTCTATTTAAGGACTGATGAACATTTATGAGTAATAGATTAGTATTATATTAAATATTAAGAGCCTTATATCTTCATAGGATTTTATTATCTCAGGATCTATTCATAGTCTTCAGAAGCATATTAATAAGAGCTTTCATATGCATATAGAAGCAAACATCTGTGTTTGGCAGTTCTCAAAATATTAGTAGATTAGTGTCTAGTACTTGTTGATTTAATATCTCAATAAATATTAATTTCTTTGGAACATTTTACACATTTTTAAAAGGTCTTTTTAAGAGCTTCTAGGTGCATTTAGGATCATCAAAATTGTGCAAGTATTTATGGAGTTATAGCCAAATGAAATTTGTGACAAACTTTATCTATTATTTATAACAGTATATAAACAAGTTGGTCTGATATTTCTCCAAATGTCCAAGAAGTCTTTTCAATAATATTTGGTTAGTCTAGGGATTCCTATTAAAGTCCATTGCAAGTTGTTTTATGCTAATCAGAGATTTTTATGACTTGTTATAGCTTTATTAATCTCATTTTCTTTATTGATAGTGTTGAACAGAACTACAATATCTGGAGCACTAACTTCCAAGATAACATGCTATTATTCTAAGGTCTCAAATCAGTTTTGTTGGAATATTAAGTTAACACTATTGATTAAGTTGAAGGTTCAAGAATCTTTTAGAGTATTTTCTTTTCTTAGTTGATAGTTCATAGAATAAGAGTATTCCAAGTTAAACCATCCTGCAACTCTGTATTCTTCACAAATTCATCTGCTTATCTTTATTTTTATTATTTTCTTTTTCATTATAGTAATGCAGACTATTTTTCTTATATTAAGTTCAACTAATGTACTATTATCCCCTTAGTTGTTTACCTTGAAAAATAACTTCTAAAATGAGAACTATTCACATATTACCCTGCCATATCTTAACCATACCCTATAGATTTCTACTTTCATACATCAGTCATCTACTTTGAAAGGTGACTTCTGAGATTTCTACTTCTATAAGTAGTTGTTAACCACTTCTCTAATAACTGTTCACTATTATTCTAGGTTTTGTATTTGATGTAGTCTTATTTTATATTTATAACAGAATATATAAATAAGTTCTAGTATAACTACTTAGGCTTTAGGTATGAGATCTTAACCTTAGACATATTCTATAATAATAAGTAAGTTGAGATGACCATCTTATCACACTCAACGTTTATGAGAGAACAAAGAGAACTCAATGGAGTCTCTCTGTGGATTGCTCTACCTACTTATATACAATTTCTATTTGTCTATGTGTATGCTTAAGTGACTTTCTGTAATCCTTCCAGAAGGTTCCATCATATGATCTATTATGTAACCAGGCCATATGACTCTTATCTTATCTAATCTTATCCCATGCTATTTTTAGAATCCCTCATCTAATCCATCTAAGAATAGGTCTCATTCTTTCTATTCCTCTAATCATACAATTTTAGGTCTGAATGGGTTTATGACATATTCCTTATCACAGTTGATAAAGAGAACTCATTAAAGTTTCTGATTATTTGTTGTATACTACTTATACAAATGTTTTATTTATACTTGTGCATCTCTTTTGAGTTACTATTCCTGATTTGGTAATTATTTCCTATATGTCTAATAAATGAAAAGTAAATAAAAAGAAAATAAATATTGTCTTAGGAGAAATGTTGATTTATGACAGGACTACAATAAACTAGAAGATCTACTAGAAAGGAGAATAAATAATTAAAATTTAAAGAAAATAAAATAAAGAAATAAGACAAAAAATCATGATATATCGATCACATGACCCATAAACCAATCTCCAGGGAATTTATTCCAGTATAATATATATCAGTTTCAGAATTTTGGAATTCAAACCTTCACTGATGTAATTAGACTGAGTGTCTTGACAGTTCCATAAAACTAAGGTTACCAGACAATTACCAATATACAAAACAATGCACACAAACACATTGAGTGCCTTGGGACATGGGAAGGAGCAGTGTATAAGTTAGCAGTAAAATCAGGAGCGTAGGGGATAGATTGAATAACACTACCAAGATTGAGCCAAGCTTATTGTTCCCTTATAGAATTTATATAAGGCTATGTTGCTCCCTTTCTATGTGTCCTGTCTATGAAAGGGAAAAGATCCATCTGCAAGGTGGACATGTACAAACGATGTATTTTCCTGGTCACAAAAAAACCCAACAGACAAGTAATCCATTTACCACCCGGATCCCATCCATCAAACATACCCATGCTTCTAGAAAAGTCAAAATCAATCAAAGAGTGCTTCTGGTCTCCACTACCAAAGATGAAAGATATCTAGATTGACTAGGACAAATGGGAAAGACAGAATCTGCACAAGAGGCATGGAACACAAATTTGGCTAACGACCGTTGACGGTGGTTGTTGAGTCCCTGCGGTTTGTCCCTGAAGGACCAGCACTATGTGTCTTGTCTTGGGACCTTGTGTTGTTGCTCACCACAGGCTGGGAAGGTAATTTGTTCGGGTGATCTGGAATGGCATCAATATCCTTCTTTGCTTCCTCCCAAGCTTCCAAATTCTGTCAAATGAAACATCAATCGACCTGATTATGGGCATCTAGAGATAGCAGAACCAGCATACTTCCTTACACCATTCACGATGACTTCGGGCCATATTAATTGCCATTTCCCGAAGATTTGCGACCTTCTGCCGCTGAAATCTGTCGAGGTCCGCCTGGATTGTAGAACTCGAGTACTTCAAATCTTGAGTTGACAAGTGAAGAGCATCTTCCAGCTTGTGTGAGAAAGGTCAGACATTTCGCTCGAGCTAGGTGCAAGATGGACATTTTCACCTGAGAAATCGTTTCTCTTGTCTTCGTGATACTATTACGACGAGCAGTCTCGGGATCCACGTCCATCATTCCGTGAAAAGTATAACTCAGAGCATTCAGGAGCCCCATGCCAGGAGTCCTCATTTTTCGCCGAGCAGGATTTGGCCCAGGGTGAGCCGGCAATGCTGTTGGCCAAGAGTTTGCCTGATCATGCTCTGCAACTGGCTCGTTATCTGGTGTTTCCTCTCCCACAATCTCCTGACTCGATGAAATGGATAGATTTTGTTGTTGATTAGGCTGATTAGATGGAACTGATAATCTCCCTCGCGCCAAAGCCTCTCCCAGCCGCCTAGCCTCGTGTTCGCTCTTTTCTAGCTCCTCTAAATACTCACGTTTAGTTACAAGTGCGTCCTGAGTCATCTCATATTGCACATTCTTCTGATGTCGATAAGCCAACAATTTCTTGATGATCGAAGCGAACTGTGAATATTCATGCAATGGTTCTGCCCAATTCTGTTCTAAGTCCTGAAGCTACTCAAATGTACTCAACAACCCATCTTGCAGGAGTGTAAGGAGGACTTACCAGTTTGGTAGTAGACATATATGTGGCGTCAGCAGCTTGACCTGTCTTCTCAATCGCACTTGCAAGTGCCCCTGTTTCATTAAGGCTAAAGCTATTCAAAGCGGCACCTAAGTCAGCATGATCTTGTGCACAATCTATCATAAGCGATCAGCATGTTGAATTTAAAGCAATTAACCTTTTTCGTACCGACCCAACGCTTGATTACTCTTCGAGTAATCTTTTCCATTGGACCGCTTAGATGGTTGGCAAATTTATGGGTGAAGGCCTCGGAATCAAGGAATCTTTGATCGGGATTGCGGAGGGGATGAGCTGCGGAGGGGTTAGAAAGTACACTGTATGCTGGAGAAGCGGTCTGATCTGTTGGGTTATGTGAAGGGGCTTTCAGGATGTTCTTCGGCAACAGTGTGACAGGCGGTGATCTTAGGACATCCATCTGTATTCGTGAGTGAATGAAGAGGGGAAAAAACAGTCTCGAGCGCACCCATGATACTTCCCCTTCCAGAAATCGGTGGAACACATGTTCGTTAGACAATATAGGATGACGACCAACGCGGTTAAGGAATGTTTGTAGCATCCGTTTGCGTCGTGAGATCAAGGCTGCATCTTCTTTCGCCTTCGCCTGCTTGACTGCATAATCTCCAATCGTATTTTTCGACGGGATGGGAGGTATTATCAGCGTTGGATAAAGCTTGACCATACATTGCCGGAATGACTCAAATTCCGAGTAGCGGTGCTTAGCTTCTGCATTCTGGTTCTCAAAATCAGCGACGACACTTTTTTGCCTTACAAAAGAGGAACATACACCAGTTCTGATGATGTATATGATGTAGGGTGAGTTTGCATTGACCGACGTCTTCTGTGCATCTGTGATCTAAAGGACAGTCAGTCACTGAACTTTGAAGAAAGCTGAAACGACCTACCAAGATCTCTACATCATTTCCCGAATGCAAAGCTCGATCCGTGCTACAGCAGAACTCGGTCTTAGGATCGATTTGTCCCTTGCCAGTACCGGATGAGGGAAATGGGCGAGAGGAGGAGGAAGGTGACAGCTGGTTTGAGGCTTCAGACAGAGCGGTTTGGAAGGCTGATGGTGTCTCCAAAGGTAAGCGACTGGCATCCCCAAAAGGATTCTCGTCCTCATCCATCGTTGATTATTTCAGAAGCGTTAGGAACTGTCAGGGTGGTTGTAAGCGTCTGATGGCGAATGATCGCCTGGCGGCCGAACTTATGATTAGTATGTTGCTCAGAGATGTTTGTCGTCAAATGAGCCCCTGAATAACTTGAAGTGACTTCGAGTACATCATATTTGGTCGTGTTCCTCTACAGTGCCTGATCTCCACGTGAATAATTTGTGAATAATTTCTCCAACACATGTATCCTATATCTACCCAAAGATTCGAAAACCATCACTAATAGCTTCTGCTGTCTTCTCAGCTCTGAACGAATCGTCTACAATAGAATTCTCAAACCCTTTGCCTAACAGTGACGCGAAAAGCTCATCAATCTGCTCCTCGTGCCAAGCACCAATGACTGGAACGGGGACCATGAAGTTCTGAAGCTTTTCAAGGGTCTCGTAGCTAAGAAGGTGAGGAGGTAAGTACCGTTTTTGATATGCATTCGACGCAAGACATACCGTAATTTCCTCCCCTTACTTGCTTTTGTATCAACTTTCTTTTTAGCCTTCTTTTCATGCTGCAGCGCAATCCAATCATCCATACCACTAACTCCATCACCTCTGGATTCAATGACATCACGCAGCAACTGTTGATAAAAGTCTGCGTCATCAAATACTCCGATGTCTTCCTCTTTGTCATCATCACCTTCACTTTTCACCTTTCCCCAAGTTGTTCGGGTTTTACGCAGCAACCGAGGATAATCAGACAATGCCTCGTTGACCATGTCAACGGCCGACTTTATAATGTGAGGTTTTGTGGAGAAGGCATTACGGTTAGAAGGCAATAAGACGGATGGAGCCACAGCCTGAATCTTAGCAGACCACTTTCCGAGGGTCTGGACGAGCCATGGATGAATGCTGGGGTGAGTGAGACCTTCTGATTGTAGTTAAAATGTCCAAGCGACGCACACTTGTTCTAGGTTTGCTGTGCTAGTGGTCGCTTCAGTGAAGTAAGCTGCCTGGCTCGCTAAATCATCATCTTCCAAAATCCTACGCTTTTTGCGCGGTGGTAATGTTGTACCCTCGTTGATGTTAAGAAAATTCTGGAAAAATGAGGCAGAGTGGTAGATTTCACAACATAAAACAAACCTCTTCAAGCTCGAACAGCTCCTCGGCCAAAAGTATTGATTCCTCAAGATACTTGGTCAACTCTTCCTGACAACTGAGTGGATCCAACTAAAGACGACTCAAAAAGTGATAAGAAAACTCTCGAGAAAGTGGCCCACCGTTTCAAACCTGTTCACTGTTGTCGTCACCTTCTGTATGCGAATCCTTGCATCGAGCAGCGAATCCCATATGTTCTGGAATCACGTTAGTCGAGAATACGTCGTTAAATCTGTATCTATACTTGCCATTTGTCTCATTACTGCTTTGCCCTTCATTATATCTGCTTCCCTCGTCTTTTGAAGTGTATTTGTGAGATTATCAGGTGTTGGATTTCGCTCTGCAGGGAACGACAACGATTTGGATCTATTTTCAGATTCTATCTCGTTCTCACTCTCACTCGAGGGACCTTGTTCGCCTTTGCTCTCAGAGAGTGCTTGGAGACCAATCACGACATCGTCTAGGCCAGCTTCCTCATCTTTTCCCGCATCGTCCTCATCATTGCCTTCTTCGCCCTCAATTCCTTCATCATCATCATCCTCGTCTTCTTGATCTTCTGTTCCTTCATCCTCTTCAAACATTTCTAGGTCTTTTCTACTTGTTTTGGCTCCATTGTACTTGGGGTCTGTGACAATATCATGGACCTTCCGAAGAGAACTTGGGCTTCGATAAGATGAGCGGAGTCGATTCTTTAAATCATTCATAAAAACCGGCAGGTTGACGTACCCAACTTCATAATAGTGTTCACGAGCCGCTGAGGAAACGGTTTTTCCCTCACCGTCAGAGTCCCTTTCGTGTGGCACCAAGTCCTCAAAGTCGTCGTCAAAGTCTTGTAGTGATCAGCCGGAATTTGCGTATTTGAGTATCATAAACGCACCAACGGGTGCCGCTTGATCCAGTTGAGCAAGCTGCTCAGCCAAAGAAAGACCTGTTAAGCCAGAGTTGCGTCCAGATACAAAAATTACTTGCTTGCATACTCACGTTGGGTGGACATTGGAATAGAACAAGGATAATACTTTGGATTTAAATTTTGACTTGACGTCATGTGATAATTTTTCAAGTCATACAGTGCTCTTTTTTTTTGGATTCAGCATTTATATTCCGCAACAAGCAAACCAGTGCTAAGACGCGGAGGGCCTAAAATAGGATCCAATGCCCAAGATGTGTCTACAGGAGGCATGTAGCCAAAGGGGAAGGTGTGGAGTAAGAACGCACTCTCCCACGTTGAACACCCTATATTTGTGATTGTCTCTTTCATATGTATATTTATCGGAGGCAGTGAGTCTCCATGGTCAAGAGACTACCGCAGTCACAAATTATTAAGAACTAGTGGCAAAATAAGATAACATTGCACCGTCGGGTGCTTGTCATCTTACCCTAAGTGGCGACATTTTTTGTCTGCCATGTGCATCTACCCAGAATCGAACTGAGGCCTTCTGTGTACCCAGGAATTAACTCAGGTTTCACAGACGCGCTAACCACTGCGCCATCGATGCACGTTACATATTTGCATAATATTTAATATATATATCCACTCTTCCGTGTCTAAACCTAAGTTCCTCCAGCTTTAGTTAATTCGTTTCTTTCTCCTATACTGGATCTGTCACAGTGCTTTACTGACCTCCGTGCCTTTACATCTTCATGTCATAATCATGCCCTAGATTCTTGTCTGGTGTGAATAGCAAAGTCTCTGGTCGCTTGCCCTTACCTTAATACTGTCATTCATGACCAGTATCTCTCTTTACAAATTATTGACAATCGATATCACTTTACCGAGCTTCTTGTCCATCTACCATGTCTTCAACCCAGCGCTCCTCCCGAAACTCTCATCACTCACAATCGAGATCACCAACTCATGGTTCAAAACAAGTACGTCGAACTCGTAAAGTCCCACTCTACATAATCCGCCCATTGATTTGCACACTACAATTTCTCACACTTTCAAATTGATGGACTTGAATCTCTCTGAACTCTTTCAAACATTGAAGCAGCTTCTGAAGCTTTGTTCTTTAGAGCTACTGGCCAATGTTGGCTTTGGCACCCTTATATCTTTTCTCAAATACAACTGGTCATTCATCGTCCGATGGTGTTCATGGGATTCCAAGTTGACCTCCATTACCAATTTATCATATTACGGTCTATGGATGAACACTCAGTTGTTGCTGAGAGTGTGTAAGAGCTTGGGGATCTCTTTACTGATCTATGACGTTTTTCACACACTAGAAGAGGCAAGAATAGTTGAGGTCAGCCAATTGTGTTCAATATAAGGTTATTGGATCAAAGAGAGAGTCCTTCTCCGGCATGTTGTCTGAACTCAAGATTACAACTGTAGATGCCGGCCCCTTGAGGACTGTTGAGTTGTTTGAGCTGTAAGTTCTCAATTTAGACATGAAAAAGTGGATATATATATTATTTATTATATGAATGTGTAACGTGTGTTGATGGCGCAGTGGTTAGCGCGTCTGTGAAACCTGAGTTAATTCCTGGGTACACAGAAGGCCTCAGTTCGATTCTGGGTAGATGCACATGGCAGACAAAAAATGTCGCCACTTAGAGTAAGATGACAAGCACCCGACGGTGCAATGTTATCTTATTTTGCCACTAGTTCTTAATAATTTGTGACTGCGGTAGTCTCCTGACCATGGAGCCTCACTGCCTCTGATAAATATACAAATTGTGTCATACAATCACAGAATGAAAAAATATGGATCGAGCTCCACACGTCAGGGTTTGTGTTCAAGGTAGGAGAGTGCGTTCCCGGCGTCTTTGACTGGTTCGGGAGCTATGGGGGCTCTCCTGTGGGGTTAGATGTAATGGAGTCGCCTACAAAGAAAACAAAAAATAATAAGCCAGTCAGGGCAAAACGAAACAATGCTACAGTGGAAAAAGGTTGCCGTCAAATGTGCATGCAAATCTTGATGCTGCTATAGAGAAAAATAATCATGTTACCATCGTTGCATTCTTGCCTCAATGGAGCACCATAGTACATTCGCAAAGTTTGATACTCCGTTGTAATCCTTGTCCAGGCTGACACCGTCCATCTTTTGTTCCAGCACCCTGAGCTGCGTCCTGCAAAGCTTTTAGCTTCTTGCTCTTCAAGCATTTGCGCATATTCGTCGTCAGTCCCAGAAAACACCTCTCTCTCCTCATCCTCAACCTTCCCTTACAAATTTATATCATATCATTCATTCATCAATTCCATAATTGCCACGGGTAATCCTGCATACTGCTAAGAAAACATCTCGATTGAGTAACCATCCCAATGCAAAGTTGAAGCAAATACCCATGTTCGGGTGGTATAGAGGGGGAAGATGGAAAGGAGCAATGGAGAGACGTTTGGGTTTTGCTCGTTGGAATAGATCTCGATAATGATGACCACAACACTGGTCTTTGTCACTGCCTCAGTCATGTCTTCCTATCTTATGTATATTTCATCGAAATAAATCTCATTAAAAAAAAAAGAAAACAACTTGTCAAAAAAAACGACCATCAACGAGACCCACTTTCATCTCTCCCATTCACATGTCCAATAACATAACCATAACCACCCGCACCTCCACCACCACCTACCATCCCCGCAACAGTCTTCTGCATATCCGTCCACTCCGATTCTCTCGCAATAGCCATATCTCCAATATCATAAATGTACAATCGACCATCACTGCCACCAAGAGC
>Ga0154005_100236_pt1 | contig 27816 bp, 19 predicted proteins | sample TSFL089MetaG_FD_104698 | JGI IMG/M metagenome (GOLD analysis project Ga0154005, IMG submission 104698) | Attine ant fungus gardens microbial communities from Florida, USA - TSFL089 MetaG | ecosystem: Host-associated > Fungi > Mycelium > Unclassified | place: USA: Florida, Lake Talquin State...
CTCTCTCTCTCCACTCCTTTGCTTCTCTGCAACCTTCACACTACATGTGTAACAGTTGCCTTTTGCTCAGGAACCCTTGTCCATGGTTTTCCTGAGTTTTGGTGCCCTTATAGTCGCATCCTCGACATTCTACAAAGGTCACCACTTTTTTCTGCATCGTCCACCTCTCCATACTTATTCTGGCTCCCCTTGGGGGCAAACCTCTCACTCCATAGTGCTTCTTCACCTTCTTCCATATTTCTCTTGGTGGTGCCGCTTCTTCCTTTCTGCCTTCTTTCTTCCTAGGATACTCCCACTTCTTGTGTCCTTCCTTTCCACATCCAAAGCATTTCACTACGTTCTTCACTATTTCTTGCCTCCTCACTTCTCTTACTCCACACTGCATCACCCGACTCCTCAACACTTTGAATTTGTTTTCTACTACCCTCCCTTTCCTCTGTTTCTTCCTACTTCTACAATTCCAGGCCAGGTGCCCGAACTTCCCACATCATCTACACAGCTTTCTCTCTCTCTTTTCCAACTCTGCCCTTAATTTGGCGAGGGCATGCCTTTCGTTGAGCATGTCACTCATGAGTTTGTTGTATTGATCTAGAGACATTGTGTTATGTTCTGGATAGGTAGTTTGTTTGTAAAAAAAAAAGGTTTTATATTGTTTGAGGGTACGTTATCTTCTTCAAAGGGCTCACAGTACGTCTGCTGGGGCGCATAAATCTTCTCCCAGCCAGGTGCTTACTGCCTTACTGACTACTGCCCTAGTATTACTTTGGCTATCACTCCACGGAGGAGATCCCTACACTAATCGCCTTCTGAAGGATGCGGCAATATTCCTCTGCGTAGACTGATCACAATGGACCAGTAGCACGAAGTATATAATGAGAAGAGATTTACAAGTAACTAACAAGTACTGCTCAATTGTAAGGTCTGGTCTGAGCTAATACCTGAGCTTGGTCCTAGCCGCCCACCTCTGGGGTCTAAACTTCCCAGTCAGTCCACTTAAGCCTGTGGCCCGGCTATAAGGAAGTTGGGAGAAATCTAAGTCGATCTCACACCGAGAGAGATTATGAGAGTGAAGTTGAACAAGGATCAAGGTGATCGGTGTTCTAGAAGTGAAAACAAGTTCTAGTGTAGTAATCCTTAGTTGAGACAACCTCAGATTACCCTCTAAATCAGAGTTGACAAAGAGAACTCGTTAGAGTTCCTGCTAATTGGCTCAGCTACTTATACACGAATATGTGTTTACAAGTATTTGCCTGACTATTTTATCTCGCGCATCTCTTTTGAGTCATGGTGTCCTGCGTGCATTTAATATTACATAATTATTTAGAAAAGAAGAAGAAATAAAATAATCTACTACCGTAGATCGTCTAGCTCGCCTGCCGTTTTATAACAAGTTTATTGTATTGGTTCAGAGACATTGCACTATGTTCTGGACAGGATTTGTATGTATATAAAAAAGAATTTTATTTTTTTGTTAAGGGACTCATCATGTTCTTCTCCTGTCTCATTTGTATGTCTGCTGGAGTGCAAGATCTTCATCTAGTTAGGTGCCTACTGTTCTATTAATTACTGCCCTAATACTAGGGTAGACTATCACTTTACAGAGAAGATCTCTACTTTAAGTAGCCTCCTAAAGAGTGACTACTATTCCTCTGTGTAAACTAATTACAATAGACCAGTAGCACAAAGTAAATAAGACAAAAGTAGTACAAGTAACTACAAAGCCCACTTGATTGTAAGGTCTGGTCTGGGCTAATACCTGAGTTTGGTCCTAACCATTCACCTCTAGGGTCTAAACTTCCCAGTCAGTCTGCTTAAGTCTATAGTCTGTTATGAATCATGACAAGAGAACTTTTTCTTTTATCTTTTCTTTTCTATTTTTAGAATGAACTTACATAATCAGGGAGGTCACATGATCTGTCATATGGATGTCACATGATCACCATGGGAAGGTAGTACACAGACCAAGTAGAATAGATATAAGTAGTGTACTCAAATTTAGTGAGAACTCTAACAAGTTCTCTTTGTTTACTCTGACTTAGAGTTGGGATCTGCCTACCTGAGTTACTTGGGTGACCGTTCTTTACATAGCCTGGCTATGAGAAAGTTGGGATTGGTCTAAGATGACTGCACACTGAGAGAGCAATGAGAGTAAGATTAGATAGATCAAGGTGATCAGTGTCCTAGATGTGAAAATGAGTTCTAGTATAAGAGTTTTAGTCTTTAGTAAGTGACCTCAGGCTTAACTCCACTCTAAGTCAGAGTTAACAAAGAGAACTCTATCACAAATAGTTATTTACTGAGTTTGTGATTGAAGAGTTCTTGGTTCTTAAAGCAAGGTAGAATAAGTAACAAAAGATGTTATTAAGTCTGAGGTCTATTTCTCAGACTATGAAAGGATGGTCTGTGCACCTGGACAGAGTATCACATGTTCTACTACCTATTGTTCTACATATGGCAGTCCTTTTGTATTTGAAATAGCAATAACTTAACTATAAAAGGAGCAGTCCTTGTTTGTGTTCAAGGATTGATATGTATCTATGGGTAATAGATCAGTGTTATACCAAACCTTGAGGTCCTTGTATCTCCACAGGTTCTTATTGCCCTAAAGTCTATTTATAGTTATCAGAAGCATATTGAAGAGAGCTTCGATGTGCATATGAAAGCAAATGTTCATGTTTGGCAGTTCCTAAAATATCTGCTAATCAGTGTCTAGTACTGATTAACTGATGTCTCAATGAGTACTGATTGTTTTGACATGTTTTGGGCATATTTAGAAAGGTCTTCTTAAGAGCTTTCAGACACATTTCAGATTGTGGGAATCGTTGTTACACCAGACAATTAATTTTGGCAATATAAGTGACATTCAAAACCTAATAATTATAATAAATGGCTCTCGAGAGAGAACTAGCTCCCCAGACATAACCACTAGAAGTCCGAGTAGCAGAGTAGTGACTGTAATCACCACTATCGGTACCTCATAACGCTTTCCAGATAATCTCATATTATATCTATAAAACAGACTCCTCTCTAGAAGTGCTTTCGAGAGTGAACTTGACCTTAGAAGCATTTTCCTTGATAATGACATCACCCAATAGCTGACCCCTGGTTTATAATAGGAACACCATCAGAGGTCACACATTAGTCCTGATCAACAGTCCAAATATAGAAGAACAAGACGAAGATATGCTGAATGACATCGGAAAGGGATAGAAAGAAGAAGGACCTAAGGGATGTGAACAGGAAATAGTGGAGAGAGTAGAGGAAGGTTTAGGAGAGAAATTAGGAGAGTTGAAAGCAGAAAGGAGTGGTCTCAATAACGAAGATGCGCTCGAAAGCAGTTAGACCAATGTTCAAAGAACCTCTTGAGCACCCAAGAACCCTTAGAACAGGCTCAAGGTCGGCCAACAAGATAAAGAAAGTTGGTAGGAAATGGACAGGGAGTATAGAAAACAGCTGTTGCATGATCGGATGCAGATTCAACTCATTCTACCTGCCTTTTTGAGTAATCTAGAGGATTTCTTTCTTATCTTGTTTGTTGCATTCTGGGCTTTGTAATACTAATATAATACTCTAGTAGCACGGAGAGGTGAAAGAAGAAGAACCCCTATCTTTGCCCTTTGTTGTTCTAGAGCTAAAACTCGACTTGAGTGATTAAGAGCTCTTTTTCTCTCTTTCTTTTTATAAAAACTTTATAAAACTTCCCTTAAGGGATACCCACTCTAAAGGAGGAGTTGGGCATTTGCTTGGACTAGGAGCTAAACTGCTCACTATGTGTTTTTGGAGTAAGTTGCCAACTGTACAGTTAGTTAAGAGCGAATATCACAAACTTCATTCAGCCAATAACTCCACGGATACTTGCACGATTCCCACGGTCCAAAATACGTCAGAAAGCCCTTAAGAAGACCTTTTGAATTATGTCCAAAACATGTCAAAGCAATCAGTACTCACTAAGATATCAGTTAATCAGTGCCGGACACTGATTGGCAGATATTTCGGGAACTGCCAAATGCGGATGTTCACTTCCACATGCACTTGGAAGCTCTCTTCAATACACTTCTGACGACCATAAATAGACCTTAGGGCGATAAGATCCTGTAGAGATACAAGGACCTCAAGGTTTGGCATAACACTGATCTATTACCTATAGATGCACATCAATCCTTGAATACAAACAAGGACAGCCCCTTATATGGTTAAGTTATCGCTATTTTAGACACAAAAGGACTGCCATATATAGAACAATAGGTAATAGAACATATGATGCTCTGTCCAGGTGCATAGACTATCATTTCCCATATATAAGGCTTTATAGTCTGAGGATTAGACCTCAGACTTAACAACATCTTTTGTTGCTTATCTACTTTGCATTTTTGAGCCTTTTGAAGAACACCTTCAACAATCACAAATTAGTAAGTAACCATTTGTGATAGTAACAAACTTATTAGAGTTTCTGTTATTTCATATATACTATTTATACAAGTCCAATTATTTGTCCTTGTTTACTGATCCAACAATATTATATAATTCAAAGAAAAATAAATATTGACTTAGAGAGAAAAGGCGATTCATAACATATATTGTCAAAATTAATTGTTTAGCATGACAGCACTTTATAGGATCTTACAAAGTAAAAACAATCATTTCTAGTAATGCAATAGAATTAGAATTGCCAAGTATGGTCAGGATACATCTGGTAGTTAACATTAGTAAAGTATGGAGATACAAATCGCAAGTGGAGGGGCAAAGAAAAGAAAAGCCACAACTAGTGGTAATCAAAGGGGAAGAAGAATAGGAAGTGGATAAGATTATGAATAAAAGAAAGATATGAGGAAGGAACAAATATTTGGTACAATGGAAGGAATGTACAGTAGAAGAAGATATATAGAAGAGTAAGGAAAACCTAAAGAATGTAATGGAATTGGTAGAAGACTTTAAGAGTAAATATCACAGAGAAGAAGAAGAAGAAGAAAGATGACAAGAGGCAGAAGAAGACAGAGAAATGTTTAGTAGAGAACTACTGTCATGAATCACCTATTCCTCTAAGTCAATATTTATTTTCTTTTCCTTTTCTTTAATTATTGGATACATGAGAACTTATTACCAAATTGGGAATGGTGACTCAATAGGGAAACACAAGAGAAATATAATGTGTACAAATAAATAAATTGTATAAGTAGTGTAGAGCAATTAGTAAGAACTCTAACAAGTTCTCTTTGTCAATTCTGACTTAGAGTGTGATCTTAGGTTACCTCAACTAATGGTCACTACATTAGAGTGGGTACTAATCTAAGGTTAACTCAACCTAAGTTCAGCTCCTTACACTACACATAATAATATAAGTTAAAGCCAAGGTTATTTCACTCTATTGTTATCTAACTATTGCTCCAGACTTACAGGTTATTATTCCAGACTGGTGGTTATATTTCTCTTTCATTTGATAGTGTCCTCATAGATGAGCTCTAGACTACTAAATTCAGACCTTAGAGTAATTTCATTTACTTATAAATCATAGATTTTATTTATTTCTGCTTTAACACTATCATTTTGAATGCCACCTATGACAGACAATGACAAACTCTCAGATAATGTATACTGCATAATGTCCATTTTAAATGTTGTAATATACCTTTCTTGAGGTTTTTTAGATCTGAGATAATCTAAATTTAATGCTAATCTAGAACCAGCTATATCTAGACAAGCAAACTAGACATGGATTAAGAATGAGGATGATACCTTTAATATTCATTCATGAATCAGCCTCAAATGCCAAATGTGAAAGCAAGGTCATAGGATATGTGAAATACTGATCACACTATTGTCCTAGGTTAATCAACCAATCAGAAGCCACTCATAGATTAAGAAAACTGCTTTTGCTTAGATGCCCATCTCATTCCTCTTGTAACCCCTAATCTATTAGTTATCTCCTTACTTTGTGAACTTTCCCCTAAGGGAAAGACAACACTGGGAACAAAAGAAAAGACAAACCTAGCTCTAGCTTGTTCCAACAGACACCCAGGAAAACTTGAGCTAAAAAGGAATCATATCGACATAATCATAGTGTTGCATGGTACTGCTTTTGTAACGAAGATGTAAAAGAGACTACAATGGATCATAATAGTGAAAAAGTATACAGTGACATAACCCTTCCCGATCGACAAGGTCTTCATTTGAGAGGAATGCTGAAAAGAGAAGTTAACAGCGGCCTGTGTAAGAAAAGATGAACGAACGTACAATCGGGAGGCTGGATGGAACAAGATGAAGGTGATAATGAGGACCCAGGCCTTTACATACCAAGAGAAACTCACAGTGTGTAGCACCAATCTAGAACAAAGTATAGATCAGAAAAGTAAATAAATCAAATTCGGCTATAATGCTAAACTTACACCAGGTCGACCGTGCTTGACAGGCCTGTATGACAATGAGAACTCGCCGAGGTAGTGCCCAGTCATCTCGGGCTTGATTTCAACAGAGTTGAAGACCTAGAGTAACGTCACTGAGTCAGTTGGTCGATCATTTGGGGAATCAGGCACGGTAGAATGACAGTGCAAAGTCAGTGACGAAGTCAGATTGCAGACAAGGAATGTTGGAAGTGACTGGTTTTCCAATCGTACCATCAAACAATCTAAAACGTATTACTCTACTCGGTACACCGTCTCCCAGAAATGTACAAGTCCACAGGAAGCAGCTATGAACCCTCACCTTGCCATTGTAAATACCAATGATACTGCCGACCATTTCGGGAACGATGATCATGTCACGAAGATGAGTCTTTACCACGGCAGGCTTCTCATTGGGAGGTGCCTCTTTCTTAGCTTTGCGGAGTTTCTTGATGAGACCCATGGGACGACGCTTGAGGCCGCGTTGGAACCGGCGGCGAGCGCGGGCATGAACGAGCTAGATGCGAAAGAATTTCAATTAGATGCTGTCGAGTTGGTGTGTTGAGGACATACTTCAACAAACTGTGAATTACCATGAATCATACTTGTCGAGTAGAGAATATCATGATAAACCCACCTCCTCGTTGCTCATGTCCAGGAGCTTATCGAGCTCAACACCACGGTAGGAGAAGGTACGGAAGGTCCTCTTCTTCTTGAGATCAGCGGCGACTTGGGGGTCGGTAACTTCAGCCTATTGAGTAGGGTTAGAATTTCTCTTCGTCGTGAAGCATAGTCTATGTTTCCTGACCATGATTATAGATTTCTGGGACGGCAAAGACGGGGGGCGGTCGAGGTGGCTTGAGACTGTGAGATCAAATTATATAATACTGTATAGTTATGTCAACCCTATGAACGATAATATTATCGTCTCGATAAAAACTCGTTGACGACAGAATCCACAAGTCCTCTTCGGATTAAACGGTAAATCTAGCCAGTCCTGTGCCTCCAAGTAATACTGATAATTCTGGCAGTGATTTGTGGCTATCGATTTTCAACTCAAGACTAACTGATTAAAAAGTGAGTTCTACGGACTTATCATGCAAACGCAATATCTGAATGGTCTGAGTGTAGATGCGCAACATTGCTGCTGTCCTCCTTCTCAACATTGCGGGTGTTTCTGACCCTGACTCGGCAGCCGTTGTCAAGGTGCTTGAGGCTGCTGGCGTCCAGATTGATGAGGAACGAATCGATAATCTCCTCTCAGAGCTCAAGGGCAAGGACATCAATACAGTATGTGCAAGATGATAACTAGATGAGGCTATTAACAAATCATTTGGGTTTAATTAGCTGATTGCAGAGGGTAACGGCAAGCTCTCTTCCGTGAGTGTTTATCTGGCATCGAATGTATGGATTGGTTTTGACATTATTACCCTTAGGTGCCTTCCGGTGGTGCAGCAGCCGGTGGTAGTAGTGCTCCTGCCGCTGCATCAAGTGGTGCTGCGCCTGTGGAGGAGCCGAAAGAGGAGAAGGCAGAGGAGAAGGTGGGTTCCTTCGTGATGAATTCATATTGAAGAGCTAATATTTTGGATTCACAGGAGGAATCTGACGATGACATGGGCTTTGGTCTGTTTGACTGAGGTAGACTTTGTATCCGTAGAATCTAGCCAATGATGGCATCCCGAGAGTGTGATCCGCCGGGTTGTCCTGTGAGATATTTGTGTCGGATGTGACTGCTGTGACACCAGTCGTGTAATTTGGACTTCCGGGGCCGTTCTCTGGGACTTGGTTATTGATCCTATTTTCTTCCTTTCCATATCCTGTCCCAGCTCATTCCTCTATCTTGGAAGGTCCTCCCATATTACTCTATGAAAGGTCCCAAGCGAAAGCGCCTTGCAAAAGTGCTTCATCCCATTACTTCCCTCTGCCTTGTTCATCTCCATCTAGGCTTGTGATGCTTGTCATAAAAACAAACGCCGTTGTGATGGCACTGGCATGTGCTCCCTCATGTGCTTGATGTTTGTCTGCTTACTGGTTGCCTATCAGTTACGTGTAGCAACTGGTTTGTCTTCCCGCTTGATATTCAAGACCAAGTCCTGGTTTGAATAGCGAGTCATGTCCTAGTTATCATGCATTCAAGACATGCACTTATACAGACTCTGCTGGAAGACCTGTTCCTGCCCCTCATTCATTCAAACAGGAGCGACAGCCTCAAATACAAGCTGGCCCTTCCAATGTCGACTTCCGTTCTCCCTACGATGTTCAAGTGCCTTATCCATCTGATACCCCACACTATGCTCCAAAATGCCATACTTATCCCTTTACTCCAGCTTCAGCGACTACTTCAGCTCTCCCAGAACAATGTGATGACGATCGCAGAGCTCGCAAGCGCTTTCGCAACAGCCGAGGGAACACCATCCCATCCGAGGGTATCTTCCTCGATGGTCCTATCCTCGGAAGAATAACCCTTGATCGACCTACCCATGTTGAGCTAGATTGTTCTCTCACTCGAGAACTCATAAATCGTAAGCTTCTCTCGACGTTCAACATTTTCCCCGGACCTCATGGTTTTATCAGTCTTCTTCACCCACTGCCATCCTGTTCGCGCTATCATTCACAAGCCCTCGTTTTCGAATGCTCTGAGCCTGAGCCGTGTCCCTCAGCATCTCCTGTACGCTGTCTGTGCACTTGCTGCACCCTTGTCAAAGCAACCCCGCGTTCGCACGAACCCTTCTCGCTTTGCGGGGAAACTCTTTGCTCAGGAAGCACTATCGCTAATGTTTGACGGCGCTGGCCGGCTAGTCTGCGAACCTGACCTAGCAACCGCTCAGGCCCTCGCCCTTTTGCTCATGCATGATGTTCTTACAAAAGAAAAGAATACCATGTGGGACACGAGATACGCTGGTGCATATTCACTTGGATCTATGTATTCGCTAAGGTGTCCTCACACACGATCCAGATCTTGCTCTCCAGATTATTGAGAATTTGGATGTCCATGAACCAGACCATCCACTTTTAACGCCCATGCCGTCACCCGACTTTATCCATCAATCACTCGAACGTGAGGCAGTGAGAAGAATCTTTTGGCTAATCCACTTGCTCGATGTGATGGCGTCCATCTATTTCAAAAAACCGACAACATTCACACCCAGCGATCTACGTCTGCGGCTCCCGGTGGACGAAACGAGTTTTGAGATGGGGGTCTACTCAACTTTGCCTGGTGAGTGTCGCTTTCGCCGTGCTTTCTAGGAGCATCCGCGTTCCCCAGTCGAGTCTCACCTTCTTTTGGAGTTCCCCCGGTGTAACTTCTGATGGACCTTGACTGCCCGGCGGTATCATCGCTGATTCGTGATCGCCGCTTGGTGATCTACTACCCAAGGACTCGGCGGCTCCTTATGCCACACAGAATTCCTTCTCTTCGATCTCTATCCACACACGGCCCTCAATCGGGACGTGGTGGGGCTTTGGTAACATGCCGAGCTGAATTCTGGCCTGCAGTCCTCGTTTATTCTGGCTCCACTGTGATTTTGTTCTTCTCATATCTGGTGTTCTGATTTGATTTGATGTAGAATACCTGTATCTGAGTGCTGTCCGGACACAGTATGCGTCCGAATTTGGGCATCTCATCCGTGTGATTAGCATCTACGCGAGAGTGGAGTATGCGTTAGATGGATTAAATGGTATGAAAGCTCGTCAAATCATCGACACAGTCTAGTTATATTTACTCCTTGCAACCAGATCCAGAAACTAACATGACACCACAGGCTGCCATGATAGAAGCTGAACGTGATTTAGAAGTACGTACCAATGCTTCCCCGGTGGTGGAGAATTTCATTGACTGTGTTCCATAGTCCTGGGTTAACTCATTGCCTGAACATCTCTGTTTCTCCGAGCAAAGTCTCCAGGTTCAGCGATCAATGTTCGAAACCAGTTCCAATACAGGGGCGTGGTGCTGGTGTTGTATGCATATGTATCACGCCTCATGTGCATTGGCGCTTAATATGGTAAGTCACTGCTGGAGTGTTTTCTTCAATTCGCCCTGTGCAGTCAATTCTGTGATGCAGGGGCTTTCCCTCCTCTCCTTTCATAGCTTGATTACTGAGTTATGTCATAAAAATGCCAACTCGTGCATTGGTGACACCTTCATTGGTCGTTGCGTTGCTGTGCGACATTCCTTCTGCCTGCTTCCCCTTACGTTATTCCGTAAACTCATTCATTTAAATTAGGCCAGGCAACGTTTACAACGAGGAACAAGAACTGAACCTCAATGGGCAGCTGATATATTGGATTCGATACTCGAATTGCTCGGCGACAGAGCAAAGAATAGTGTATTATGTAAGCGTTTCTCCTGACGACAAATCTTATGTTAATACCTGTTACAGTGGGAGGTGCTCTTTGGGTACATATCATTCCGTGAGGTCGTGAGGCCCATCATTCAAAATTAATGTTTTTGCCCCTTTCCAGTCCTTGATCAAGTATCGCAAGCGAGATGATGCCCAGATCCGCGCTTGGTTGACCGAGTATGAAATGGCTTGGGGAGTGAAGGTGGCAGAACTTGCCCAAGAATACCGGCAAGCAACATATCAACACCAGTACTCGTCCAACTCGCATGAACCACCGTATTTGCCTCGACAGGAATCACATCATCAAAGCTCGCACCGCAGACCCTCAGATGTACGCCATCTTGATGTATCAAGCAATTCGCGACAACTCCATGCGCACAAAGAGACCGTGACTGGTAAATGTAGGTCTGTGAGCAACTCACCAATATCTCATCCTCTTGGAGGATTGCGTCTGCACCATTCCGCCAACCACTCGCTTCCTGATAGGGACGGTCGATTAGGTTCACATACCGGGTTGGCAGAAACTATGGGCTCGGCGACAGGATATGATGGGAATGACAAGTACTTGATGTACATCGAGTGGGACAAAGAGGTCAGGATAGGCTATTGCTTGAAGGCATGAGGGTTCTAATCTTTCTATGATATGACAGGGTAGTTCAGGGTGCTCAAGTGATATCAGTAACAGGAAATCAAATGCAAGCACCAATGATTTTTCAAACGGAGGACACAATGACATTCTATATCTGCCATCTCTGAAGGACAGTGGACTTTTGGACTCGTGGAATCCGGGCTCGAGAGATCTCAAGCCACGGTTTCTTGATGATGTTTGGCGGCAATCTCCCCAATTACAAGAGCAATCACTTCCCCCAATTGCCGGAGTTATTGCCTCCCATATACGTTCGTCTGCCTCGTTTGGAATGCCAATAGGTCTACCTTGGTTAGCTCACGACTCCCAATGACATTGATTTTTCAATTGCCCCTTGCAATCTTGTAGATACTTTGCATATAGTCTCGTTTGCATGTTATCTTGTGTTACACATCAACGAAAGCATAACTTCAGCAACGCGCTACTGCACGTGTCTTGTAGAACCAATTCCCTGCAGCTGGAGACGATCAACTTGCAGTTTCAATGGATGCCATTACCGTGCTAGATCACATCTGTTGCTAGTCGCCACAACTGCGAGGGTCTGATCCAGGAGCCGTTATGTATGTCATCGAGTACATGGAAGTATGTCTACACGGCTTTCTTAAAATTGCGATGGGCCTCTGGTTTTACGAGGACGACGCGGTCAAGCAACTTTTTGGTCACAACGTCCTTGTTCTTGTTGTAAGAATCAGAAATCTGTTGCAACTTGATGTCTGTCTCCCGGTCGACAGAGGCCTGAGCATCAGAGGTCGACCCAACATGCTGATGATTGAACATGGTAAAAGTCAGGTTCATCTGTTACCTAGATAGCACACTGACCGAAGCCTCGAAAGCCCTGAATTCAGCCTCTTTAGCCTTCTTATAATCTTCGATTTCCTTCGATGCTTCTGTGTGAGCTGCTTTCAGCTTCTGGATGCGATCTGCAGCGGTGTGTGTTTTAACGAGGACTGAAGCGGACAGCATCCGCTTAGCTTGGTAAACTAACATTGGCGAGCCTCTTGGACAATTTTGGCAGCCTCTTTCTCTGCTTCTAACAGGGTCTGAATAGACTGGGATTGTTGTGCTGCCTAGGAAAAATGGTAAGGACAGGTGAGCAGATGGTTTGTGCAGAAGCGACGGGGAAAGGTACCATTTGGATGAGAGTGGATGCCGGAAGGAAACGACAAATAAGGAAATTCTCATGACCTCGCCGCTGACTGACGACTGGCGCAATGCTAGACTAACCACCGAACAACTTCTCTGATGTAGATGAACAAAATTTGCCTCTGAGAGATGCTAGAGGTTGCTTCTTGACGTATTGAAGACATGATATTCTATTGTATTCAACTCGAGAAGAATCGACTTTTTTGCCTCGAAGGACTAGCTCTTGCATTTTGTAGACTTTGAGAGAGGTCTTGGGTGGACGACCTTGAGCGCAAGCAAGGACAATGGAACATTGACGCACGTTGACAAAGGGGTTAATTTGATGCTGAATGAACATCCTACGCATGACTTGGGTTGTCGTCAGCTATTTTTTCCTGTCGAACGACGGTCACGAAATTCTGTTTGAACCTTCCTGCGATTGTCATGAACTACTTTTCCCAATTCGCCAGTTGTAGAATGTAGAGTACTTATGATTGGCTCGCAAAGCTCTTTCGCACTCCCAGTTCAAAATACTTTTTGACAGTTAGCTTACCTTCCTGAGACTGAAATGGCCTATTAGGTTGGTTTAATTGTGAGGATCCTCCTGTTTCGTCGAAGTCTCACTGCATGCTAGAATGACAGGATGCTCGAGGCAAATGTCTCTCACAATCTTGATAAAATCATCTAAAAATCATCGTTTCACTTATTACTATATGTGGACAAGTCCTCCAATAACGTGCATCTTGTTGAGAGCTGCGACCACGCAATTTTCTTCTTCGTCTCTGTGAGATTGAGTCCAAAGAAACTTCCACGCGATCACAAGACTAGTTCTGGACTATATGCGTTATAGAAATCGTACCAGGACGTCCATCACCTCGTCATTCCTAAGAGGTTGTAGTCTTTTTGGAGAGATCACGCGGGTTCGATATTCAGCCTATTTCATGATAAAATCGAACCTAGGACTTCATGATAGGTACATTCTGATCATTTAAATCAGAGTATGATTCTCCTCACGGTAGCATTGAATCCCTGTCCGGGAGGCTTTAACCGGGATGCGATACGTAAATCGCGTCATCCGGAACTTTCAATAATCTGATAAGATTATCGTTCACGTTCAATTTAAGATTTGCGTTTCCGCACCTACAGTTTGCAGGAAGTTGGCGGTCCTGAAGTTGGTATTTAGTGGACCATTCACCCTGCTTTCCAATACCCAACATGGCGACTCAACATTTTAGCATTGACTCATACAGTCGTATGCCCATGTCTCTGAATATCTCACTAGAGACATTCAAGCACCTCATCCGATTCCTTCTGGTCATCGGAATTGCTAGCTCTGTATCTGCAATCTTTCCTGAGCATGAGTCTTCTCGAGGAAAAACAGTGCATATCAACCTCGTCTCTGATCCCCCCCAGACTACTTGCCCTCAAGCTGCTCCGTTATATCCTGATAGACACAGCGACCTTTGGACTAATCTTAGTACCATTATCAAGTCAGACGACTTCAAATCCCGAGCATTTAGTCGGCTCAGCAGAGCCATTCAATTCAAGTGAGTCCACTGAGTTATCTTCGTAAAGGCTGACATTTGAGGTTGCATTTAGAACGGTGTCTTGGGACGATATGGGTGACATTGGTGTTGATCCGAGGTGGGATGTACACAAAGATTTCCAAGAGTACCTTCAAGAAGTGTTTCCTCTCGTGTATGGCCCAGTCAACCCCATACACTGCTTAGGCTTTTCTGAACAAAGATTCAGGCATTCAACGCTCCACCTAACAAAAGTGAACACGTACGGCCTCGTCTATGAGTGGAAAGGATCCTCCCCCCTTATGAAACCCATTCTTCCCATTCTTCTCGCGGCTCACCAAGGTTCGTCAGATCGCGTCCAGAAATGGAAAACGGTCGTTTGTCTAACGCTTTTCTTGAAGATGTCGTACCTGTCGAAACGAGAACTATTGATGAATGGACGCATCCTCCCTTTTCTGGATATGTTGATGGTGACGTGCTGCGCTTAACCACAGGCACTTTCATATAAACACACTTATCCCTACTCATTCAGGAACAAAGCTATGGGGGAGGGGAAGCTCCGATGACAAGGCCTCACTTATCAGCATCTTGTGAATTTTACACCGGCTTATTCTCCTGATCATGATGTCTGATGATTCTTGAGGACTGCCATCGAGAATCTTATCTCTAACGAATTCCAGCCGACACATACTCTCGTACTCGCTTTTGGTTTTGACGAAGAAATTAGTGGCACAAAAGTAATCTTCCTGGTGGCCGCATAATCAAGTGCAGTTGATCAGTTCCTGACAGGGCGCTGCCTATATTGCCCCCGTACTTGAAAAACTCTATGGAAAGAATGGATTTGCTTTCATTATTGACGAAGGAGGTATTTTTGTCGATAAATTTTCCATGAAAACCAGTTGAAATTGGTTTAAGGTGTTTTCGGGACCCAATATGGCACTCCATTCGCAGTTCCCGCGCTGGGGGAGAAGGGGAGCATGAATACCCAGGTTGAAGTTATTGCACCAGGTGGGCATTCGAGTATACCACCTGAACATACGGTAAACTATTACTTGTTGACGCTCAAGATAATTACTGATTATGCTTTTAGTCGATCGGTATGCTCGCGGCTATGTTAGTTGCATATGAAGATAACCCTTTCAGCGTCAACCTGGTAAACTCTCTGCATCACGACACATTGATCAAGGTTACTGATGATATACCGACACAGCCGCCATCACCCAATGTTTGCTACTCTTCAGTGCTTGGCAGAATACTCTGTCGATATGCCTGGTACTTTTCGGGATCTGATCCTTCAGGCAGCGTCTTCCGATGCCGCCCTGGATGTGTTAAGCAAGGAACTGGCCAAAATTAGTCTGTTCAAGAGTCTGATTGGAACTACTCAAGGCATTGATGTTATTGAAGGAGGAATCAAGGTAAACGCACTCCCAGAACAAGCTTCTGCCATTGTCAACCACCGTATCGCTGTATTCAGGTTCGCTCTCTGACTGTGAGCTCGAGAACCCCTCGTGCTGAAACTCATTGTCCATACAGCTCCTTAAAAGAGACGATGACTCGGGACATGGAATTGCTGATCCCTCTTGCGCGAAAATTCAATCTCACTTACACAGCGTTTGGAGAGACCATCATCAAAGGGAATAGCCCATCTGCCGGTAATCTTACGCTACAAATGACTATCCATAGCGGTTTAGAGCCTTCTCCAATCACCCTTATCGGTAATCCCGCCTACGATATCCTCTCTGGAACCATTAAGGCTACATATAGTAGTCACCGTGGTTTTAAAGCCGCAGATACGATTATCGTTGCACCAGGAATAATGACAGGAAACACGGGTAGATCACACCTCACAATTGAAGAGAGTATAATCCCATATTGACATTTACAGATACTCGTCACTATTGGAACCTCTCTTCCTCTATATTTCGATACAATCATCTTAACTTCGGCGAAATAGCTGATGGAACCAATGGTATCCATACCATTAACGAGTGTCAGTCTTCTTTTTCATTCCCCCAGTTCTCTCATTCCATGACTTACAGTGATACCTCTTGACTCTTTCCTGGAGATGATCGAATTTTTCACAGTCCTGATTCTCAATTGTGATGAGTCAACTGAAATCTAGGGACTGTTACCCTGCTGAAAGCATATTTGTGATCGACCTGGTCTAATTCTTTACCATCGAAAATTCATGAGCCATGTTTCAGTGTCGAAGTTTTTTTCATGTACTCAATTTTAGCCATGAAGTGTAAACGACAAGCTGACCAACATTTTCACGTCTGAATGTGTACCCAATCGGAGATAGCCGTTCACTGTGTTTGGACTGACATGTGAAAGTAACAAGGTGTGGGAGTAGATAGGAGTAGATAGGATGGTACTCCAATATCACTTTTTACCTCGACGATGAAATCACAGTTGAAGTCGAGCTCAGACTATCTGCCTGTTTTTACCTCCTCTAACACCCAACTGCAGGGTTCGAAGTCAAAATTCAAGGTCCTTCTTCACTTTCTTCTGCTAGTGGGCATTGTAGGATCTACATGGAACCTTGTGTTTCCTGGTAAATACCACGATAAAGTTGCTCTAATGACAACCTTGGAAACGAAAAATAGAGGAAGTTGCATACAATCAGACATACTGTTTCCGCGAAAGCATAGTGAACTCTGGAACAATATCAGCGTAACAGTTCTATCAGATAACTTCAAGTCGAAGGCTGTTGACTGGTTGAGTCACGCTGTGCAGATCCCGTAAGCACACTGATGTACATCGTGTCCTAGTATGTTGATGTAATCCCAGAACTGAATCTTGGGATGGAATGGATCCTGTCGGCGTTGATCCGCGATGGGAGGTGTTGTTACCATTCCAGGAGTATCTTGCGAATGCTTTTCCACTTCTGTAAGCTCATTTACTCGTTTTAGTGCAAGTATGTAACATTGCTATAGGCATTCAGCCTTCAAGTTGACGAGAGTCAACACATATGGCCAGGTTTTTGAATGGAAAGGATCCTCTCCTGCTTTGAAACCGATCTTATTAGCTGCTCACGAAGGTGTGGGGCTATTTGACAAGTAACTGCCGATCTATTTATCCAATCTGTCAGATGTCGTGCCTGTTGAAACTCAAACTGTTGATGACTGGACCCATCCTCCGTTCTCTGGGTACTTTGATGGTGAAGTCTGCTGAAGCAGTTCCTACAGATTAATTAAAGCTAATGTCAGGCTCTAGGTGAGAGTGTCTGGGGTCGCGGAAGCTCTGATGACAAGAGCGGTCTTATTGGTATTCTGTTAGTCTTGTCTTCTATCACTCAATGGCCAAAACAAAGATGAAATCTTCCCAGTTCTGCGATTGAAACTCTGATTTCCAACGGTTTCCAACCGACCCGTACCATTGTACTTGCACTTGGCTTTGACGAGGAAGTTAGTGGAAAAGAGGTTGGGTACCCCCTTTCTTTTGATTATGACCAGATTCTAATCGTCGTTCAGGGTGCTGCCAAAATAGGTCATTTTCTCTTGGACCTCTACGGGAAAGATGGTTTTGCCTTCGTTATTGATGAAGGAGGTGATATAGGACCTGTGGTTGAAAAGTACAATTGACTGATGTCCTCTTAGCTGGTTTCGGACAGGAGTATGATACTGTTTTTGCAACGCCTGGGATTGCAGAGAAAGGATACATCAATGTTAATGTTGAAGTTGAAACAGTTGGTGGCCATTCAAGTATTCCTCCTGATCATACGGTACCTCTCCCTTCCATGACTTGGCCTATCTTCTAACTTCGTTGACTATAGTCGATTGGGATGCTCGCTGCGATGCTAGTAGAGTTTGAACAAAACCCTTTTCAGATTCAATTCGTGAGTTCTTTATCTAAAATAACCAGATGGTCATTGCTCAGGTGTCAGCCCTTCAGACCCGTGAAGAACCCATGTTCGAGTACCTTCAGTGTTTTGCGGAACATGCCAGTGGGTTGCCCGAAGAATTCCGGAACTTGATTCTCCGGTCACTGAGTTCTGACACTGCCCTGTACGAATTGACCGAGATACTCGCAAAGGATCGAGTTTTCAAGAGTCTACTTGGTACGACACAGGCCATTGATATCATCAACGGTGGAATCAAGTCGAATGCTCTTCCTGAGCAAGCGCACGCCATCGTCAATCATCGTGTTGCAGTATCCAGGTCAATCACGGATTAGGACTAGGTTCAGTCTCACTCACACTAAGTTATAGTTCATTGAAGGAGACACAATCCAGAGATATCAATCTCCTGAGATCTTTCGCCAAGAAGTACAACCTCACGTATACTGCTTTTGGTGAAAGCATTTCCGACGCCGGAGAGCCTTCTTCCGGCAGCCTTACCCTTTCGGATATTTTCAAAGATGCGCTTGAACCTGCACCCATCACCAGTACGAAAGCTGCCCCATATCAGCTTCTTTCTGGGACCATAAAAGCCACTTATAATATATACCGTGGACTGGAAGGCTCTAACAATGTTATAGTTGCACCAGGAATGATGACAGGAAATACAGGTATGTAGTAGAGCACATTTCCAACAGGAGGTCACCAAACGAGGTACCCATGAACTGATAGATACTCGATTCTATTGGGATCTCTCCTCCTCGATCTTCCGTTATAATCACCAAAATTTTGGAAATACAATTATAGGGTTAAAAGGAATCCACACAGTCAACGAGCGTAAGTACTATTTTCGACCCGATTTTCTTGGCTCATACGGTACCCAGATATGGAAATAAGTACATTTCTCGAAATGATTGAATTTTTTGTCACTTTGATCTTGAATTCCGACGAGTCTACTCAATTATGATTTTGTGCATTTAGTGTATATGTCATATCGCTCGTCTCTGATAAATGCCAAGGAGTCTCTTTGATCAATGCCAAGAAGTCTTTACCCGATGGGTGCGGAGCACTTTCCTAGGCTGAATTCTACATTGAATGCGGACTCCGAGCATGTTTCGCATAGTCTTATTGCCGTCCAGAGGAGACAAGTTGGGTCAACTTATGAAGCTCAGGTTCTCCATAACTTGTGATACCCTACATACTCGGAAAGTCAGGGGGTCCTGCTGTTTCAGTTCTTTCAGAAAGGGGTAAGGCGAGACTTAAAAACCCTTCAAGCATAATTGTATGTGCCAATGTCCGATTTCTCACCTCTTTCGACAAATCTCGTTCCTCGTCTTCCTCCAGAGCTTGTGGAAGAGGTCATGGTCAGAGCTTGGGAGCTTCCATGTACTGTGAGTGAACGCATCATACTCATGACATCTTTACCACTCGTCAATCGAGATGTCCTTGCTACATTCATACGGGTATCTTCGGTGGATGTCCATATACCTTGTCCATCTTTTGTCGACAGGTTTCTTCAAGCAATGCGTGAGGGTATGAGATCATTTCCCATCACACCAACGAGGGAAGTCTCGGAGCTTTGCCGTGCGATCACGCTCCAGATTTCGCAGCCTAGTTCACCAATCCGCGCTGTGCATTGGAGTGCAGAACCTCCAATGGGTGTTGCATTATCCGACTTACTATACCACATACGTGTTTTCGGAGGGTTACCGAATTTTCGAACGCTCACGGTGCGCTACATCGATGTAGATCTATACGATATCTTCGACTGGGCACGCTTCATCGATTTTCCAAGCACTGTCGAGTTCTTGAATCTGGAGTCTCTGTGGACAGAAACCGAAATCTCTCCCCCCAAAATAGTAATCACTCCACCGGGACGTCCTCCCAGTGTTACCCTCTGGACACTTCCTAATGTTCGTTGCTTGCGGGTATCCGGTGGAGATCAGGAGTTCATTTCGAGACTTATCATGTCGATGCCGAACCTGGAAATTTGTAAATGATACAAAAACTTTTATGATAGCGCTACCAATTTAGTACATTGACGTCATCTAGGGATATTCACTCTCATCTCCTTCGCCTTTTCACATGTTATTCCATCATGGCTCATAGACCCGCAGAACACACATAACAAAGCCCGACAAATTGAACAACGAATGATAGTCTTGGACTCCCCACGCCGATAAATCGTGTTACATTGCAATGAAGGGCAGAAAAAATATTCACCAGGGTTAGAATGGATGAAGGAAAGAAATGCGACTTTGAGGTAGTCCGGTTCTACAAGGAGAGGGAGAAGGTCCCGAGCTGTCGTGTAGGCAATCGGTTGACCGCAAATGCTACCCTTCTCAAGGCCATAAGCTGGAACTTGACTGATGCACTTTACAGGGGCTGAATGGTTCTGCGCGGCGAAAATTAAGGCATTCTTCAGGCACGCCCCACAATAGACATGTCCGCAAAGTAATTTGACCCTGGGATTCCGTTCGCTACCGCCTGATCTTAACTTGCAGATGGAGCAAAGTTGCTGCGAGCGCTTGAGACTCTTATTCGAGGGCAGAAAGTCCAAGACATGGTGAATCTTCTGCATCAACAATGAATCGTCTCCCTTGACAATCAAGACAGAGCGAATTACATCGAGTGAAAGCTTGTTTGCACCCACGGCAACTTGTATTTCAGTCAACCCACCGTCAATTAGCTGCCGTATGACGTTGCGGTGAATCGGATACTCTCGACACGATCCTCGCACTCTTTGTAGAAGTTTTTTGACCGCTGAAACTCCTTTATCCTGATCAATGCCACAACCAAATACGTGGATTTGACGGGTTGATAAATTTGGGAAGATGTAGAAACTGTTCTTGGAATTCAGGTTTTCGATGACTTTGATGCTACTCGTGGAGTATAAGTAGTCGTCCCATTCTGGTTGACTGTCCAGAGTTACGACAATCAAGCCATGGCAAATTCCTTGTAGAGAAAGATTTGCCTGGGCAAATATTTCAGTCTCTTCGTGATGCGTATGAAGGTAGATCATATGATGATTCCCGAAGTTGCACGATTCCACCTGAGCTCGTCCTTCGTATTGTATCTGAAGAGCTGTTATCTCTGTCGATACTGACTTGAATACATCAGAAGGTAAGCTATATTGAACGAACCAAACTCTCTCGACGGTGAGTTCTTGCTTGCCAATAAGCTTTAATTTTGTTCCATGCATCTGTAGTGTTTGGAGGATAGAGTCTTCAGAGCCCAGACAAGCAAATGCCGCCGCACTGAGCTTGGTGGGATCTTCCGGAACATTGACGAAAAACTTGACCCCTGCAGACTGCTGGAACACTTCTCGGGGCTTTGCAGTATACGTGAGTTCACTGATGGTGATAAGCCTAGAATTCTGGCTGATATCAACCAGATCTGCCCTTGTTGTGTCTGCAGGAAGTCGTTCAAGCTTAATTGCAAATAAGTCCTTTTGTCGCTTGTCCGGACGCAGGGAAGAAGCTGTTATCTTCCTCTCTCGAAAGAAGGAACCGTGAAGCTTTTCGGCCATCGTCTTTGCCTCAGCGATGTTTGAGTAGTAGATCCATGCAGCGCGCGTGACCTGAGGCCACTTGAATTTGACCCAAGTACTCTTCATGTTCGCTGGTTCAATAGGTATTGCATCAGCGAGAGTAGCACCATGATCCTTCAAGCTTCTGGCTGCCGCTGCGGCATCTTTCATATCTTTGAACTCAATACGGACAGCAGATTTTTGGGATCTGTTCTCCTCATCCTCTTCTTCATTGTTCTCGCTGCCTTCGACTGTCGCAGGCACATCTGGTGTGATGATGATGTCTTTAATCGGGCCAAATTTGTGGGCATAATCGTGAACACGAGCTTCTGAGATACCAGGAGGACCCTCAAGTGTTAAAGCATGGGAATCAGTCCCGGTCATGATTTCATCCGGTAGACAGCTTTGGCCGAAGGTGACAGCACAATTAAAGATGGACCTTTCAACGAGGGGGTGACCATAGTCACGCTATATCCATGTTAATGAAGGCTTTATGAAGCTCATGCAACATACTTCTTTTACTTCTGTCTGTGAATCAATATTCGATGCATGGCTCCGTGTATCGGGCTCCGAAATGACATCCTGTTCTTCATCCTCTCCATTCACAAGTCGCTGATTTTTTACACTCCTCTACCAAACTCATGAGCAATCCAAGGCCAGAAGTGAGTGATCTGGACACACCTCTGGACTTGGCTGCTCACATCCAACGTGAACAAAGAGATGGGACTCCCCTGTCTTACAGAAAATTTGCCCTCGAGGTACATTGATCTGGATCTCTTCTTCAGGCGCTCTCAAGAACACATCAGCCCGCTGGTCATCATGGCCCCTGTTACTGTTGACAATATGATTGAGTCCAGTATTAACATTTCCCGTTCTATTCTCGATTTTGTCGCTTAGGAGATCTTTGTGTGTCCCTCTCCTACTCTCCTTTCCTTTGCCCCAATGCCTGTTTTCATCACTAAGTACCTCCCGACCATTTGCAAGAGCGAGACATTCATTGTCGCTCATGTCTGAAGCGACTGCATTATGAAAAGAAGGGCAATTGTCACCAATTGTACATCGACCAGTAAGATAGAATTGGCAGGTATCATCGGCAGGAAGATGTTCTACTAACCGATGTATTTCATTGGCACGTCCACGAGAGCCGGGTCGAGAGCCGGTGCCCTTGTGTCTCTCCTTGGCTTGTGAATCACTTGCCTCGCTTGCTATTTCGCTTGCTGCGACTTCGCGTTTCCACTCATCGATGAAGCTCCGATCGTAATGACCCCTACCACCATACGTCGAGGGTGCACGAGGAACGGATACTGTTGGATCGGCTGTGGGAGCGTGGAGAGTCCTTTTCGATTGGCGTAGGTCACTTAATTCATGACCACTGCTCCTTCCTTGCTCTAAGTCATGACTGAAACGGCAATCCTGACCTCGCCAGCATCGGCCTGTTTGCCTAAAATTGTAGCATGTATTATCTCTCTTGCTCCCAGTATTGTGCCAGTCATCACAATTGTTGCGTTTGGAGCCATGGTGGGCATTGTCCCATCTAACACTGGACCTTTGTCTATCGTAATTGTTCCTTTGGCTCTCGAGACCGTTCTTATCATCGCTCTTGTTCTCCCAGCCACTGGCATCATTATCATGATTTCCCCAGCCGCTAGCATCAAATCCTTGGTTTTCCCAACCGCTAGCATCATTATTTTGATCCTCCCAGCCATAAGTATCGATATTCTGGTTCCCCAAACTATAGGTATTATTCTTCCGATTTTCAGAGCTGTGATCAATTTTCTGTTGGTCGTCTTGACTGATACTATCACCGATTTGCTTGTTCTGATCTTGAACTATATTGTTTTGATCGTCCCAGTCCGTGAAGTGGTTTTGATCATTGTGATCGTTCTCTTGCTCATGTTTCACATCCCCCCAATTTCCGGCGTTTCTGTTATCCTGACCGTTTGACTCGTTCGCTTCCCCCACAGACCTCTGAATATGTTTTACAGTATCGTCTAACGTCCCGCCAGAAGTAACTTCAACGCCTCCTGAGGTGGCAACAACTCCCGGGTCACCAATATGAGCAAATGGACATTTATCTTCGTTTTTGCACGTGCCTTTCGACCAGAAGATACATAATTTCTGACTGGCATGAGGGCGGACCTGGTCTATCGTTCCGAGAGTGCTTGAACAAAAAGAACAGTTTGCGTCGTCGCAGGAGCCAGTCGCATGGACATTAGGACATTCGTGCAAAAAAGAACAGTTAACGCCGTTTTTGCATCCTCCTTTCTTGAAGTATATACAAGGCTCCCTTCGTTGAGAGCTGAACCGTTGTTGAAGTATCATAGTAGAAGGATCTCGAGCCGCGCCGCCTACGGAAATCAAATTTGGCTGTGGGTCTTTGAATAAAAGGGTATACTCCTCCAGCGTGAGGCAATGCCTATATTTGCAGGAAATATCACGTAGACACGTATGTTCAGCATATAATTTACAAAATGCAACTTGGGAATCGCATGTAGGATCTGCAAAATGGCTCCAATGAAGAGTGAATGATGGTGATTGGATTAAAGTTGTATTTTTAGGAGAGTCATTGCGGATTAGACTTTTCGGAAGTGAGAACTGAAGTGGTTGAGGATCTTTGAAGAGAAGGGTGTATTCCTGCGGAGTAAGGCAGTGACGAAAGGTGCAGGTATCGGAGGTCGCATTGGAACATTTATTTTGAGCAAAAGCTTTACAGAATGCTACTGTTGGATCAGTCGTACCATCAGCGAAGCGGCACCAGTGGAGAGACATCATAGAGATTTGGCAAGCATCAGAAGTTTGAGTGAGGGCAGGCATAGAGGGGGGAACAGACACAGGTGTAAGGGCAGGTGGAGGAGGAGTGGATGTCAAAGTCGAAGATGTGGCAGCAGGAACAGATCTAGCAGGCGTATCAGGAAGGACAGCTCCATGAAATTGTATAGGCCCAGTGGATGGATGTGCTTGGACGGAAAGTCGAGAATGAGGTGCTAAAATTTGATGCTGGGCATCTATATCTCCGTTCATACCGACCGGAGTTGGTGCGTCTTCAGGCTCAGATACCAGATGTTGATCATCGTGAGGTCCGCTTGCTGACTCTTCCGCTGATTGAAGTGACAGAACCTGAGTAGCAGGAGGCTCGTCACCTGCATCAGGCTCTTCTGCAGATTCAAGTGCAGAGTGCTGCCAGTATACATCATGAGGTCGATCACCTGTATCCAATTCTGCCAATGGTTCATCGGTTAATTGCTCGAGGCCTTGCTGTTCCCTTGTTGTACTCAATTCTTCTGAAGCAAGAGCCTGTATGTTATAGTGGTCTCTGTCCAATTCCTGCTGGTCAAGGTCTTGGGTACCATGCACTTCATCAACAGCAGGATGGAGTTCCTCCTCTGACTCGTCTTGCCGACTATCGCAAACAAATTTATCATCGTTTGATCCTCCTTGCACGTTCTCCGCTTCATCACCCGGAACTTGACTCCAAGTGAGGTCAATCTTGCTCCTTTTCTCCGCCACCAAATTCTCTTTAGGCAACATATACACTGGCTCTTCGACCTCGATATCAACTTCGTCTCGTCTCGTCGCCCACCCATGAAGATCGTGGATAATCGGCTTTTCTCGAGGATCTTCGTTCCATCCCCATTTATCTTCATCAATATTATCTGTCCGACTAATTGGATTGTCCTTGGAAGCACCTAGATCATTGGAACCGGAATCCGAATTGTAATCACCGCCAGAATCAACACCATCTGGGCCATCAGCATAACCAGAGCTTGGGCCATCATAGAGGGAAATCTTGGAAGCACCATGGGCATTTAGGTTGTAATATGAGGATGGTACTTCTGGAGTGGAAGTACTTTGATATGAAGGGAGAGAAGCACGTTCAAAACGGGGTGATATGAGTTGACTGATGTTGTCTTCCATATGAAGCTGGTTGTCATTTTCATCATCCTCTAGGCCACCAAAAGAGCCTTCATTTTGAGCCACACTAACTTCGACTTGTTGCACGACTAGACTCGCAGATGTCGTACTATTTTCCAACGTTGGCTTTTTCGGAGATTTCGGAGACGGCGTAGTTGCAACACTATCACCACTGTGACCATATCTGCTTCTCCATGAAAGATTGGTTTTGGTTTCCGGCCTTTGGTGAGAATACTTGGGCCGATTACCTTGCTTGTAATGACCTTTCACGGGATATTTGCGGGATTGACTCGGTTCTCCTTGGGGCTGAAAGGTGATTTTCGCCGTTTTTCTTAGGTCTGTATGTCCTATGGCGTCAACTCTGTATTATTATCCATAAAAGTAGCTTGTGCCACGCATACTTACCACTTGACGGTGACGCGGGACGTGAAGCAATGGCCTTGCTGGAGTGCGAAAACTTGCAGTCAACGTTCTCGCACGTTTGAAAGTAAATATGAAAGATGCATGGGTAGAGCTCATCACGATTTTGACTAAGGAGATCAGCGGGACTCGTATCATTGTCAACTGCATGATCGATGTCGATCAAACCATCGCTCAACGGCGATAAAATCGACGTCGAAGCTGACACCAAAGATGCGGGCTTGAATTTTGAATCGGCCATTGCAAAAGAATCTGGTAGAAATCGTGTTTACGTTTATGGGACAAATACTTTGCAGCTTAAGAAAAGGATGTCACGTGGTGAACCTTACCAAACTCGCACCCACATCCTACGAGAATGCTAATGACCACGGCTATATATATCACCCTCCATATATCCCCCAGACATCTTAGGCACCCGAAAAGGCGTAGAAGCACTTAGAGAATTTCTATCCAAATCCAATGCCAGGAACAGGCCCTACCCGACGAAAACCCTCAATTGATGATAGACTACCAGAAAGCTACTCCGATGCAGAACCTGATGACAAGGCACACCTGACACCACCCACTCATAGATGATTTCTCTTTTAATTTTCTCTTTCTCTCTTTATCTACTGCTACAACCAATCCCTCTGGACTTGCTACTACCCCAAACATCCACTAGAAAACTCCGCCTACTCATATGGCCACACGCCCTCTGTGGACACACCATCTAATGCCAGGTCCTGCCTAGGCCCTCCGCGTCTTAGTACTAGCTTTCTTGTTGCGGAATATAAAGAGGCAGTACAGAGTCGTCAAATTGTGTCTCGAGAAAGGGGCTTATTGAATAGATCGGCGAGGTTGTTCGCTTGTTGAATCCAAAAAAAAGGATGTCACGTGTTGATCTGTCTTTGTTTTTATGCTGAAGGGACTGTGGCTCCCCGAAACACCGAGTACCCTCTATGGCAAACTGCTATCGAGCGCTGTGTATATAAATCTGTGAAAAACGTCATGTGTAGTATTGTTATCACTGTTGTTAGATATGTGTCTTGGGGCTGTGTGGCACTGGTCTAAAAGCGTGTGAATGATGAGAAAAGTTGGTATAGTATCGTTCTAACTTCTTGTACTGGGAAATTAACAAACTTAATGCTCTCAATTTGGTTTTTTCATTGGCTTTGGCTTTAGGTATATACAGTCGTTTGGTTGTTCCAAATTCATGTGTCCCACTAATTATATCATTTTTAAAGATATTAAAGCGTCGAGAGTTGTACCTTCAAGACTAGTTTTGTATTTGTTAACCGAAAATGAACCTTTAGATTTGCTTAATTACAAGTAAGTAGCTGTTCACAAGTTTGTTTCTATTAAAAGTTTCCATAGACCTTCGTTTATAAACTTTAAGTCTTTTTTGTTACTGTTCCATAGTGACTCCAGTATGATGACAGGTGGCAGCAAATGCCATACTACCGTGGGACGCGGGTCGACATAACATTTTATCCATCTGCAAGCTCGGGACATACGAGGGAAAGCCGTACGATTCCAGAGCATGCGAGATAGTAGCTGTATGTCTGTTGTTGAACAAGTCATCCGTCGCTGGACCCAATTCAATTAAGTCCGGAGTTTGACATTGTGACTATGTTCCGCTGTGAATTATTTTGTGTATTATCACAATCTCAATAACTTATCCAATATTTTTTTGTGAAATCTTTCCTTCCTACCAATGCAGGTCGATGCACCTAAGCGCACATCTTTCGCCTTTGACACTGTACCTGAAGCTCTTGAAGCCTTTGCAAACGGTGAATTTCTTGTTGTGATGGACGACGAAAATCGCGAGAACGAAGGTGATCTTATCATCGCTGGTAGCCAATGTACAACGGAAAAGATGGCTTGGATGATCAAGCACACGAGGTCTGTCTCCCTTCTGTTCTCTCTCTTTCCTCCTTTTTAACTTCCTTCCCCGTTGTCGTGCGGATTCAGTGGGTACATCTGCTGTGCGGTCCCCGGGTCACGGCTTGAGGAACTCCAGATTCCCATGATGTTTCCCGATAATCAAGAGCGCCATCGGACTGCCTACACCGTTACTGTTGACTATAAACATGGTGCATTCGCCTTTCTTTACTACGTCTCCTGCCGCCA
>Ga0154005_100239_pt1 | contig 27726 bp, 25 predicted proteins | sample TSFL089MetaG_FD_104698 | JGI IMG/M metagenome (GOLD analysis project Ga0154005, IMG submission 104698) | Attine ant fungus gardens microbial communities from Florida, USA - TSFL089 MetaG | ecosystem: Host-associated > Fungi > Mycelium > Unclassified | place: USA: Florida, Lake Talquin State...
ATGGCTTGCAGCATACAACCCAGAGATAAACTGGGAAACAGGAGAAGTAAAAATGACCAGGCACCCACCCCTGTACAGACAAACACCTGAGAGGAAAGCAACAAGAAAAAGGCAGGCAACGGAGAAGGACAAGAAAGATCTGAGGTGGACCATGGAAGAAAGAGAAAGAAAGGAAGAAATCAAGGAGGATCACAGAAAGGTGGAGGAACTGGTACCCAGACACTTCCACAAATAGAAGAAAGTGTTTGGAAAAGTCAAGTCTGAGCAAATGCCAACCCAGAAACCATGGGACCATGCTATTGACCTCAAGAAAGACTTCGTGCCAAGAAAAGGACAGATCTACCCTCTATCCAGAATGGAGAAGAAAGAAGTACAGGCATTTGTGGAAAGCCAACTAAAGAAGGGCTACATCAGACCTTCAAAATCTCTGCAGACATTGCTAGTACTATTTGTACCAAAGAAGGATGGAAAAAGGAGGATGGTCCAAAACTATCGCTATGTGAACAAAGAAACAATCAAGAACAGTTATCCCTTACCCCTAATATCGGAACTAATAGATAGCATGGGGACTAAGAAGGTGTTCACAAAGATGGACTTACAATGGGGCTATAACAACATCCGAATCAAGGAAGGAGATGAATGGAAGGCAGCGTTCACAATGCACTTAGGGTCATTTGAGCCAACAGTAATGTACTTTGGGCTCACAAACTCACCAGCCATCTTTCAAGCTATGATGAATGACCTCTTTAGGGACATGATTAATAAAGGGAACATAGCAACCTTCATCGATGACATGTTAGTAGCAACAGAAACCAAGGAAGGACACGATGAAATAGTGGAAGAGGTATTGAGATGACTGGAGGAAAACAACCTCTATGTAAAACCAGAAAAGTGTGTATGGAGGGTCAGAGAAGTGGGATTTTTGGGAGTAATAATAGGACCAGAAGGGTTCTGAATGGAGAAGAAAAAGGTGGAGGGAGTTACGAACTGGCCAATACCGCAGTGTGTTAAGGATGTACAAAAGTTCCTGGGACTAGCAAACTATTACTGACAGTTTGTCAAGGACTTCGCCAAAATTGCCAAGCCACTACATCAGTTGGTCAGAAAGGACAAAAAATGGAAATGAAGAAGTGAACAGAAAGAAGCGTTCACCTAACTCAAGGAGATTTTCATGACTGAACCAGTATTGGCAGCACCAGATCTAGATAAAGAAATGAGAGTCGAGGTGGACACATCAAACTACACAACAGGGGGAGTATTGTTGGTAAAAGGGAAGGATGGAAGGTGGAGGCCAGTGGCCTTTATCTCCAAATCACTGAATGACACAGAAAGGAACTACAAAATTCATGATAAGGAGATGCTAGCAGTGATCAGGTGTCTAGAGGCATGGAGGCACTTCCTCGAAGGGGCAAGAACCAAGTTCAAAATTTGGACAGACCACAAGAACTTGGAATACTTCATGACCAATCAAAAGTTGAACAAACGACAAGCAAGATGGGCATTATTTCTATCAAGATTTGACTTTGTACTAAAGCATGTCCCAGGGAGCAGAATGGGAAAGGCAGATGGATTAAGCAGAAGATCAGACTGGAGGAAGGGGATAGAAAGAAACAATGAGGATTGAATGTTGGTCAAAACAGAATGGCTGAAGAAGGCAGAAGTAGGAGAAGTCTTAATCAAGGGAGTAGACTTGCTAAAAAAAGTGAGAGAGTCAAAAGTAAAAGACGACAAAGTAGTTAAGGTAGTGGAAGAAATGAAACGGGCAGGAGTTAAGATGCTTAGAGATGAAGAATAGAGAGAGGAAAACGGACTCATGATAAAGGAGGAAAAAGTATATGTGCTGAAAGATAGGGAACTACGAAGGGAGATAATCTGGTTACACCACAACACACTAGTGGGAGGACATGGGGGACAATGGAAGATGGTTGAACTGGTCACAAGAAACTTTTGGTGGCCAGAAGTAACAAAGGAAGTGAAGAGATATATAGAAGGATGTGATTCTTGCCAATGAAACAAGAATTGAGCAGTAGCACCAGCAGGAAAACTAATGCCAAATAAAGCCCCTGAAACACCTTGGATGCATATAACAGCAGATTTTATAACCAAGCTACCACTGGTCCAAGGATATGATGCAATATTGGTAGTATGCAATCAATTAACGAAGATGGCATATTTTATACCGACAACAGAGAAAACATTGGCAGAAGGACTCACAAGGCTGTTTAGGGATCATGTATGGAAACTATATGGATTGCCTGAAAGCATTATCTCAGACAGAGGAGCACAATTTGCAGCAAATCTAATGAGGGAGCTAAATCAGATACTGGAAATCGAAACGAGGTTGTCAATAGCTTTCCATCCACAGACAGATAGACAAACAGAACAAACTAACCAGGAACTGGAATAGTACCTGAGGATATTCATTGATTATCAGCAAGAACAATGGCCGGAATGGCTGAGAACAGCAGAGTTTGCTTATAACAACAAAGTAAACACCTCCACAAAAGTATCACCTTTTAGAGCAAATAGTGGGAGAGATCCAAGAATGGGTTTTGAAATGAGGAAACAGGGAAAATCAGAAGGGGTAAAAGAGTTTGTAGAAAGGATGAAGAGGATACAGAAAGAGGCATAGATGGTGCTGAAAAGGGCACAAGAAGAGATGAAAAGGCAAGCAGACAAAAAAAGGAGTGAAGCGGAAGAGTATTGAGTGGGGGACTTAGTACTGTTAAGCACTAAGGACTTGAAGTGGCAAATAGAAGGGAGACGAATGGAAAAGTTGACAGAAAGATTTGTAGGACCCTATAGAGTGAAAAGGATCATATCAACCAACATGGTGGAATTGGAATTGCCAAAAATAGTCAAAATCCACCCAGTAGTAAACATAAGCAGGATTAGAAGGTATAAAGAGCAAGTTCCAGGGCAGAAGAAGCAACCAACCCTTCTAGTAATAATAGAAGAAGAAGAAGAATATGAAGTAGAGAAGGTGATAAATAAAAGGAAAAAATATAGAAAATAGGAATATCTGAAGAAGTTGGAAAGAAACTGGAGAAAATAGAAGAGAGCAAAGTTCTTCCAGAGGAAGAACCTTAAAAAGGGGAATAATGTCATAAATTGCCTGCCCAAACCAAAAATAGTATGGCTAGATGAATAGGAAGAATAAAAGTTATTCTCAGATGGACTAGATGAAAGGTTCTAAATATAGAAAAGGGAGATAAGATAAGATAAGATAAGATCACATGACAGGTCACATGATGGAATTGTCTAAAAGGTTTAGTAGTTACTTAAGTATACACATAGACAAATAGAAATTGTGTATAAGTAGGTAGCACAATCTACTAAAAGACTCCATCGAGTTCTCTTCATTCTCTTACAATATTGAGTGTGATAAGGCAGTCATCTCAACTACTCTATCATTACAGCTTACTTCAGCTTAGACACTCCATAGAAATCTTCTCAAGCACAAATTAGTTAGGACCCTATCACAGAACTCTTATATTTAAGGTAGATTTGATATAATATTAGACCTTAGCTTTGTTATCAACTTAGTTTTCTCAAGCCTTTCTTTTATTGCTCTAAACAGACATACTCTTAATCAGACTCAGTGGGCCAGTACAAAGAGTAACTCAACACTTAGTTGTAGTTAAGCCCAGACTCTTCTTTGCTTTGAATATAGGCTCAAGGCTAAAATGCATATTCACCTTGTGGTTTAGAGTTTTAATACTATGAGTAACCATGATATAGGGATTTGGAATGAGAACTATGTCTACAAGTTCATAAATTAGTGTGCTACATAATCCAAGCTTTGATACAATAGGTAACTTTTCATAGACTACTCTATGCTGAGATACTAGGTATGAATTTTAAATTTGGGGGGTCTCTCAGACTTTTCTAGATTTGGAGTATAGTACATTCTTCATCTTATTATCTTTATTTCACTTAACATCATTTCTATTTTTCTAGATTACCACTAAATTTATATCCATTATTATTGACAAATAATAATCACTCAGATGTTGCGGCAATGCATAGATGACTATATTCACCTGACAAACAATAATCACTGGTGCATACTATGAATATACTACTTGGAAATGTTAAATAGAACATACCTTGGATGTCGTAGCAATGCATAGACGGCTGAGGTAGAATGTAAGAGAAATTCTGATATATATATATATATATTCCTCTTCATATCTTGGATAACTGGTTAGGTACTTTGGGATGCTCAATGGAATGGAAGTAAGACTGATGACATCAAGAATGGTGGTGGAGATGTAAAATGGACATATCAGTTTATATCAATAATTATTATGACAATAGCCTTGGACATCTACCTAGTTACTTAGTTAGGATTTCAGTACTTAAGACTCTTGTTAACATACTTTAGAATTAACCTTCTACTTTCAATCCTAGGTATATCCTTTATTTAAAGTACCTATTGTTGTCACTAACCTTCTACTTGTGATCCTAGTGATTGTAATAAATCTCTTATATTCCTGCAAATCTCAAGTTATCTGCATTCTTTCATGTAGAAAATACTATGATTTAGCAAGGCCTTCAGACCCCTTTCCTAGATATTTTTGAGTCTTTTATGGATAGTCAGATCAATGTTACATACCATATCCAGAATTTCTCCTAATGGCATCTATTGTGGGATTATAATTTATTTTGTTGACAAGTTTCTACTCTATCATGAATTATGGTTATATGGTGAAGCTATTTTGATGCAGGTCAGAGACAATGGGAGTCTGAATCATTTTGTGGGATTGTCATTAAGCATTACATACCTGAATACTGGTATGATATATAATTGCAACCATTGCACAACTTGGGAATAATAGCTCATCCTTAGGATATAGGGGTGCCCAAATACCAACCAGTGATGATTTAAAACCCTCTGTCTGAAAATAGTTCAAATGGATGTTGAGATTCTGCAAGGGATCAAGCCCTTGAGGTGACCCAATAGTTACCTAGTATGTATTGGCATGAGTTATCTTTAATACAGATACAAAAAGGCAAACACGATCTGGCCGGCCACCTCTCCTGATCGTACGCCAAGGGTGTTCACTAGTAGGTCTCGAGTACAAGAAAAATCTATGTTATCTGTTCAATTACGTTATATGTTTCCAGCGGAATAGCATCACTCGAGGTGTTTGTTCTTCGTAAGAATAGTTTGTCCTGGTTGACTTTGATGTGCTGTCATTATACGTGACATCAAAATTACACCCAAGGTCAGCAGTTAGACCACGGCGGATGCACAGCTTAGAACCACTGAACGCAGGAAAACAGTCAGGACTATGGCTTCAGGTAACCCCTTCCAGGATCCTCTGTGTCCATGCTTACAGGTCAGAACTCAATTGTTGGAATATGGTCCAACCTCTCATGTCTTTCGTGATACATTCTTGTTTATCATTCCATTCTTTCATCATTCTACTAGGTTGCTTTCACCCGACTACACCCAATTGGTATATTGTTATGCCTCGACTGTCTACTTGAGACGTCTGAGTTACATTTTCTTCATCAATGTCTCGACTTGGGTAACTGAGCACTTGCACTGACTTCTGGAAAAAGGAATTGATGGTTACTAAAGACTTTACGGCAAGGGTACTTTTACAATCCGTTCCTGCCTCAATGCTTTCACTCTCGATGTTGGGAAGGAAAGCTATTGGCCAAATCAATGAGTCTCAAATCCTGGCAATGGGGGTAGTACTCTTCAACCTCATTCCGAAAACGAGGCAATTGTGTTATATGTAAGAGTGACTGCGTCGTTCGCGACTGCGCCTCATTAAACATGGTCAATCGCAGGTAGGATGGTGGGGAAACACGAATTTTATCTAGTCTACATGGGGGACATAGCTGCCTGTTTTCTGAAAGATGTGTGGATGCCAAAGATGCAGTGTATCACAAGGACAGCGAAGGTGTAACATTTCACTGCCGTTTCTCTCGGAGCCGCAATCCAGCACAGCCCTTGCGTCTCCAAGCACCTGTCACACCATAGATACACACGATAGATACCGGCTGTGAAAAAGTCAGCTCCGTTCTGAACTTAAAATGGCAGAGAGTCACGATTTGTCAACGGACCAGGGTCAGGGCTTAGCAAGAGTCTCGTAATCTAAGATCAGATCGAGATGATGAGATGTTTCTCCTACTCAGAATGGAGATTTCTTGTTCAGAGTCAAATTACCAATCTCAGTTGATCACTCCGTCAGCTAGTGCCAGCTTTCTCGTCAGATGGTGGTTCTGAAACATTATTCAAGACTCTCGGCCGTAGCCGAAGGTGAAATCACAAGTTCCGGTGCTTGTTCGGAAGGAGATACTGGAATCCGTTACTGTTCCTGTGAGCCGGCTGTAGAAAGTGAAAGATTTCGGCACGAACCAGTCAGGTCGTAAATTGAATGGATTGTGTTTACCCAGCGCTTCCCACTCCCTGGACATCATACGTCAACATCTCGATTCTCGAGTTGGCAGATACAACGCGCTCTTGGTTCAGCAAGGGCAGTTCTGACTACAAACTCTGGTCGTATCCGCGTTTCGTTCCGCCTGTCACCGTATACCGATCTATCTGAGACTCACGCCGTGCCGATCACCCCGCGACTGGATGCCACTAACAGGCGTCCTTCACTTCACTCTTTCTTAACTATTGACATCCATAACGTCGCTCTTTCTTCGCAGTTCTATTCTTGCCATCAACTCACTCCTTACCATGAACCAATACATATATACTCCTTCGGCAGGACGACCAGCAATCAGTGATAGTTGCGATAGCCTATTCCCGCTCGCTAGTGAGCGACCAGGTGACAGGGCACAGTCATTGTCAGGTTCAGATGACGGCAGTTTTGGAATTCACAAGAACGAGATTGAGGTTGAAGGTGTCTGCATTTACTCACATACAGCTGCTTGTACTTACTACCAATCAGAGGATGTCGCCCTAACGTCCCAGACCCTCAATGCCGACGGTACACCAAAGCGACCCATGAATGCTTTCATGATTTTTGCTCGTCGGAGGCGACCTCAAGTTTCTGCAGAGAATCAGTCCATGCGTACAGGCGAGATCAGTAAATTATTAAGTAAGGAGTGGACAACCATGCCGATGGTGAGTAAAACGAGAGCCTTTATGTTTATCGTCTGAGTTAGGATGCCAATAGTCAGAAAAGCAGTTCTATCTTGACCAAGCCAAAATTCTGAAAGAAAATTTCAATTCCAAATATCCCGACTATGTATATAGGCGTAGGCCTAACAACACGAGGAAGAAAAGACGGGGTGATGTCACCGGCCCTAGACACTTGGACAACTCCCAATTAGATGAAACAGCAGGACAAGATCTCGGAGAATCTTTACACACAGATGAAGGCCTCTATTCTGCTGGGCATTGTGCTCGTGTACCGCATGATCTGACTCAAGTCTATCAGAATCGTAGCAGACACGGCCTTGTATCATCCCGCTACAGCATTTCTTCAGATGGTTTCCGACCATCACCCACTCAGGATGCTCGTGTACCGTATTCTACGCCCTCAGACCGTACGCCCCAAGAAATGGCACCCTGTCGTACAGGTCAACTCAATCATACCTCATACAACTACTCCTACCAGGCTCCGAATTCTGTCGCCACACTGTATGACTCATTTAACCCCACAGAAAGCTGGCAGCCTCACAGAATGGACAGGGAATGCTCCTGGCCTTCGGCAGGTCACGGCTCTGACCGGATGATAACAATTGACAACTCGAAAATGGACTCATATCCGTCATCGTCCTCGCCTCATCCTTCATTGTCGTTGTCAGGATCCACAAACATCAATGGCAATGCAACCAACCCATACCAGTTCCAAGCACTCACCACAGCATTTAATCCAAACACTGTCATTGCATGCTCATCCTCTCCATCTCCTGTCCCAGAAAGTCATCAGGGAGGCCGTGAATACCTTAATCGATCGTATGCCCCTTCCTCCTCCATCAACCCTACTAGTTATTTGGGTAATCCCAAAATACCTTACCCCCAGCTACACTCTATATCCAGAAATGTAACACTACCTGACGTTTCTTTGAATCATCCTGCCTTACAGTCTTCAGAAATAAAGTCCCCTCACGGATATGGCCCAGGGAATAGATTTTTCTAATGACAGCTTCATTTCAGAATAACCTCCTATCGTCATTCATATGCTATCTTCCTGTATAATTTTCTGCTTTCGTTCACTCAATATCCTCGCTTCATGTATCATATATTATCGTTCTCGACAATGTTGCGCTTGTTGGTTCACATGTATCTATTTTGTCTTTTCGAATATATGCTTGTGGCTGCAGAGTTTATAATGTCTTTCGATTATTGGTCTAAATGATTGCTCAGCGGAACCAATGGACCTGAAATTCAAGTAAAGAATCAGTGAAGACCGTGGTTTTGAAGATGACCTATGGCCCGAAACGTAAGGTACTATGATAGGTCGGACAAGCCACTTCCTCGTTACTCCAGCCAACATCCCATTTCATTTAGAGAGAAACGCGAATTCTACGGATACCTCATACACTAACGTACAGGTTTGGCCCAGTCGAGAGCATGTCTTATTTATGTGGCAAGCCCTGCCAGACTCACACTCACAACATGAAGACCACCGCCACATTTGAGAGGTCTCGCCTTCCATATATCCCTACACGACCTAGGCACTCGTGAAGGGCTCACAGACTTTTGATGACACATTCCAGGAAAGCTAGCCTGAGGAGAGATCCCGAGGACGAGCCTCCCCCCATCAGTGAGAATGTATATGCCTTTTCTGTATTTATTCTTCATACTGCTATGGTAGCACCTGTGGACATGGCTCTACCCTACAAAAATGCGTACCATCGGACTCATGTGGTGTTTTCCGCTCTAACCATCCCAATCAATATGTAACCGTACCAAGTGACTCCTTAGCATTGTACCGTAAGATTTTCTTCCATCAACAACCGGGAAACTGGCTACTCCTATATGCGTATATAGATTAAATCCTCTCTCTCAGTCGTCAACCTTCATCGGTGACTCCTGAGACGTTATTTATTTCATACTTCACCTCTCCTTCCTCTCCTTCCTGTGCCTTGCAGTCTAATCCATCCTCGCACCTTTAATTGTGAACCAAAAAGTCACCTAATCATCAAATGTCCTAGCTGATCAGTTAAATGTTTGTCTGCCTTGTATAAGCTTCAGTCAACCTCTTTCACTCATACACCTTGATATTTAGTAAAAGCATAGCCAGCTTAATTGGCTCAGAGGCCCAATCGCCCACTGTTATTATCCACTCAAGCATCGTGACTCTCACAGATAAACAGAGAGAAACGACTCGAGTGACAGCCCCATTGAGAGACATCTACTGAGTCATATTGAAAGTAGAACGAAAATAGACAAATTATCAACAGCTCGGCAATTCAGATCCCAGGTTCTATCATTAGTATCCATTGGAACGATATACAAATAGTTGTCAAGTGATCACTTAATCAGTGTCGAGATGCTTCCCGAGATGCTTTCCCATACGTGAGAATGAGTGTCGTGATTAATATCGAAATTGGGCATACAATGTTATTATTTATCTCACTAGCTACCTAAAGTTCCTATCATGACATGCAGCGCTTATCTGACGGAATTCTTCTGTTATCAGCTGAGTGACTAACAAATGTGACTAGATGTGACCCAGGACAAAAATTCATTGACGACATCAAACCTTGAATTGACAGATGAGAGTCCACATGTCAGTTTCAAGGTTAATCGCTTAGGGTCACCAATGTAGTATCCCATATTTGATCCCAGGAGAAACCTAGTTTGGTCCTAAATCAGAAGTAGTTCCAGTTGGCTATTGCTTTGCCCAGATTTTTGGTTGTTATAGTAAAGATTCTCACCAGGGTAGCATCTGTCAGACCTCAAATTACAAACAGTCTACTATGGATCGTCACTCCCAGATGTGATCACGTAAAAAGCCACCAATGAGTTACTAAAGCAGACCTGCCCTTCGTGACGTTATTCTCATACATTCTCTTACTCCGTGTAGGGCAATTGCTAATGCATTATCCATGCTAATTTCTTTCTGTCCAAGTCCCATCAAGGTGGCCTTCGCTCCATGGATCGAGCCACAGTTTATTTTCGTCGAGGCCGGTTCAAAGTTTGATAACATTTTGTCAAAACAGTTCTTGTGATTGATGGATGTAAGTACTTCCGCATCGTCGCCCAGTATTTTCTCGTGGTACAGAACTTGGTCCAATCGTGTCCGATATCATTAGTCAAGGCCCTATGCCTTAGTAGTCAATAGACTACCGCAGACTGTGCTCATACACCGCACAATAAAAGTTAAATGAAAATTGATGGATGTAAGCTTCTGTCGAAAGGCGCCAGCGCGAGTTCCCAAAACAAGCTTGTTTCGTAACCCAAGCTATGGGCACCACTTGCTCAAGTAACCCCAGAACTTCAAAGATGCTGTGACAAGAGTAATTCAATAGCGGAAACGGGATCGATCTCGTAAATCAGAACTATGATATGACCAAACAATTAACTCCGTCTAGATGTCGCTGGCAATTTCTGTTCAGGAGATGTTTTTCCTACAATGAATTCTTATATTTGTCTTTGACACTTGTGATACGATAAAGTAACTCTACTGTACATTGAGAAGACTCCTTTCTTCATGTCACGTTTTATGAATGAGGTCGGTTTGTTTAATACTTTTTTGTAGACATGCCCCTTGTTATAACCACTAGTGTAGACACACCCCATGGTTAGGAGGTAGAAGATATTCTCGGAATGTATTACATCGGTGAGGTTAAGCACGCTGAAAATAGAACGTTTTTTCAGTAACGTAGCCCCGCTCATCAGAATGCCCTTCTTCACAGTGAACTATTCAAGTCATTCTTCCAGCAAATGTTACCGAGATTGCGAATCCCGTCAATGTCTATTGTGAAATCTCTCGATTCCCAATTGCATACCTCGTACTCGCACGGGTACGGGGAGGAATGTTCAAGCGAGGAACTATCAAACCCTAGCCCAGAACATCTACCTCAATGCGTCCAGAACGGATCCGAGCTGGGTTATGATTTAGCTCTTCAAATTATGTTTCATTCAGACTCCAACTTTTGTTGACAGCCCCGGTAGTATTACCAGGATGAATACAAACACCGGAGATACCAAGTATGAGCCAAGCAAGGTCAACGTCGCCACGAGACAACTACAGCTTTTTGGAGTTGATTCATGTGCAAGATTGTTGAAGCAGGCGTAGTCCCTGCCACCAGAATGGCACTGGAAACTGCACGGGTAATTTGGAATTATCACAGCTTAGATTTTTCAAAAATACATGATGCAAATGGTTGGAGCTTCTGAGACCGAATCTAAATGTGTGACATCGACCATGTTTATCCCATTGTTGATCGGTTCCTGATCCATGGAAAATTATTAGAAGGTCCAATGCAATATGCCAAAAGTCGATGATCATGTAGTTGTTTCTTTTCACTATTGAGACTCAGATATCATGAAGGCGAGAAGATGCAGATTGAAAGATATATGAGGGATGCAATTCCTGTAGCCCTGAAGCATGGCTCGGGTGTTCCATCTAAGAGGTCCGCAAACTCGATCGAGATTCATTACAGAATACACGAAGGTGACTTGGAGGGTGTGTTGAGTCCCACGGTCGGCCATCATGGTGGAAGGCCATCTGTGAATAAGGCTGAGACCTCCCAATTCAACGCGCAACTTGAGTGGGAAATCCCAGTGCTCTGGAGAGTTTGAGGTCTTTTTCTTGACGGAACTAGGTGTTTCTTAGTTATGGTAGTTTTAGTAGAGATGAGTAAATGCATAATCAGAGTTCCGGGAGTCCCTGCAAAATGAGTACTTTTTCAAACTTAATCCAGATCCTATCTGCCTGAGCCAGGAGGCTTGTCCATGAGGTATCGGCACGACAGGACAAATTTACCGATACAAGCCAACTCCACGATAGTCCCAAGGGTTAGTAGTCGCAAAGCGGACAGTTTTCATTGGTTGTCTGCAATTTGCATGCTGTATATATACTTTCATAATTTGTGCATCTAGGAACGAGCATTTAGGGTGGAACCCATATGCGCCCTCAAGATGGAGTCATGGTGTCTGACCACCTTCAAGTCAGCCATCCGTTGCGGGAGTTCATATATGCCGTTAATGTAGTATCGGTTAACTCCAGTTTTATTCAAGCAGCTGCTTCAGCGCATGAATGAAACAGGAGAAGAATATGACGTACTCACATGAGGAAATGGGGCAGACTCGGATTACTCCTAGCCTCTACCTGCGGGCGCGATGCTCACAAATTTGAGAGGATATACGTCCTGCCACTCGGCGGAGACTCATCTGTTTTCCAGGTGCTTCGTCAAAGGCTGTGATGATAGATTGGCAATAGGCCGAAACCAAAATGATGTTATGGTGGGAAATCGGTCTTCCCAAGAAATTCCAAGGGATATATGTCATTCACAGTGAATGCCACGTCCAACTCAGTATGAGAGGAAGTTACACATTAGTGCAGGTTCATAACAATGACTTCATCTCACTCGAGAAACACGTGGAATGCGGTCGTGGTGGAATTATTTTTAAAGTCATCAAAGCTGTTGAGTATGTAAATATGACAAGAGTGTGCTCAAGTTCGAAGATAAGGGATACTTCAAAGATGGTGAATGTAGCATATCATTGGGTACGGGACCAAGAGTGCTGTAGATTTATTGGACATGTCTTAGTCAACGAAGACGCCCACAAAACACACAAAAGGTACGCACTGGTACGTTTTGGCTAACAGTGCAAAGTACTTAAGCAGGGATCATGAGCTCACCCCAGGTCCTGACAGCAGCTATTCCTCCAAAGAAGAGGGTGACGCCTGTAAGAACACTGATATTTCCTTGCAGCTTTTCTGATGCCAGTATTTCATTGTGAAGAAACCTGTAAGAGTTTCGACGTTTAGAATAACATAGCAAGAGTCAAAGTCACGCACCGAGAAAAAGCAGATTGATTTGGGTCATTTAAAGTTCTCTTTGGTACGCTGAGAGGATGAGGCAAGTAAGATGGTTGAGTGGGAGGGGCAGAGCGACGAGCCATTATGAAGTATATAGAATGATTTGAACGCGTTTTTCAGTGTCCACAGATTATGTAAGTAGACATCAGTTCGGCGGACCCAAACTGGGCAATATGCAAGGAAGTCACTGATAGGAAAGTTATTGGCCATGATACTAGTTATCTTGGGTCTGAAGTCAGAGTTGTGTTTCAACAGAGAGTTAGAATGACTTCCAGAGCCTTTGAAGTAATGAGAGTATCTCAGATGTCACTTAACAGAGTAGATGGCTAATAGAATTACCTGAAGTAATGAGAGTATCTACAAATAATGAGAATAAGGTAATGAAGCTCTAGTGAATAGTCTCACCTCAGATGTCACTTAACAGAGTAGATGGCTGAGGTATAATGAAGGGTCTTCTATATATATATACTATCCTCCAGGTATCCAGCAAAGTGGAAAGTAGAATATCCCTGGAGTGTCATGAATCACCCAAATCCCTCCAAGTTAATATTTATTTTCTTTTATTTAATTATGTAATATAGTTGGATCAGTAAACAAGGACAAACAATTGGACATGTATAAGTAGTGTATGCAATTTAGCAAGGACTCTAACAAGTTCTCTTTGTCAACTCTGACTTAGAGTGGAGTTAAGCCTGAGGTCACTCACCAAAGACTAAACTCTTACATAGAGAAAGTTTGGAGAAAATAGAGAAGGGTAGAATAGTAGTGTTGGACCATCGTTCAATAGCCTTCAAGTAATTGTAGAAGAAGTCCATTGATATTAAACATGATTTTATCTATGCCTTTACAACTTTCAACCTCTATTAATGCTGAATGGTATTTACTTTCAACATTATGACATGGTCATTGCCATTTTACACACATGGTATTGAAAAGTATACCATTGGTGTACAAATGGCTGCTTACAGAGTTAGCCAGTAGTTAGGGATCCATTAGGCTCATGGATCCATGTGATCATGCCATTTTTTTTAAATCATCAATTTATTACACAGAGCACATAGACAGGCTGCAAAAGAAATATTGTATCTACTGAAATATGAGTAAAAGAAAGGAAGAAGAAAAGAAAAGAGAAAAGAGGAAAATGAATATAAGAGGACATTGTGGATCTTTTGCCCTGCAAGAATATAAGGATCTCACTGTTGACCTCTATCACCCATTATCATGTTGAATTAAGGGCAGTTAACATAATAGTTAGGGGGAATTTGTTGCAAACATGCAACATACATTCATTTCTAGTATACCTATTTATCTCTAAGTAAAACAATAAAACATAGAACAATAAAAACAGCATAATACTAATTTAGTATAGTGTTCAATATCAAAGCAGAATGATGTTGGGTTTTTTGTGATGAATTCTAAGAAGCTTACAATGTTGATATCTTTAGGATGCTAGAAAGAGTCATACAATTTGTATTGCATAAAAATGTATTCCCATGTTTCAACATCAGTTTTGCTACAGGAACAGTGATATGAGGCATTAGGAAAGAAGTACTGATAATATTTGTTAATAGGAGCATATTCAAGCATTATGCAGGTAAACCTTGCATATATGGAATTTGAGATTCCAATGGTTGGTAACCATGACCCACCTTTTGCATAAGTGGGTTCAATTACCTGTTTTTTATTGTCCTCAAAGTTTAGAAAGAGTTGGTCTCTCTTTTTGCTGTTCTAAAATGACATCTTCCATAATTTAAGTAAGTCATTATATTCTTTATATTCTTTCTTTTTACTAAACAGGAAGGAGTTTTTGAAGGGCTGTATAGGGTTATTGTTGTAATGACAAGGTAGGTCAAGACAACTTCCTTATTATACTCAATATTTATAAGAGAACAAAGAGAACTCAATAGAGTTCCTTTGTAAATTGTTCTATCTACTTATACATAAATGCTATTTGTCTATGTGTATGCTTAAGTAATTTTCTGCAATCCTTCCAGAAGATTCTATCATATGACATATTATATAACTAGATCATGTGACCCTTATCTTATCTTGTTCTATTTTGAGTATTCTTTGTCTAATCTATTAGAGAAGGTTTTTGTTCTTTCCATCCCTTTAATTGTATAATTTTAGAACTGGGCAGATTCATGATATTACCTCCTTTTTTAAGGTTCTTTCTCCAGAAGAACTTTGCTCCTTTCTATTTTTTCCGGTTTCTTTCCAACTTTTTCAGATATTCCTAACTGGACTTCCTATTGTCCCATCTATACAGTAACTTTGCTATGAATCTTTCTAGCATTTCCTTTTGTTCTTCCTTTATTCTTTTTTTTTTTTTTTCATATTCCCTCTCATATTCCTCTACTGCTTCCTTCATGTTCTTCAGGTTTACCTCTCTTTCCCATGAGTCTTCTTTAGCCATATATTCCTTCCATCTTACCAGATACTCCTATTTGCCATATCTTCTTCTTTTGTTCATTATTTTCTCTACTTTGTATTCTTCTTTTCCCTCTGTTATTACTGGAAGGGCTGGTTGCTTCTTTTATCCTGGGACCTACTCCTTATATCTCCTGATTTGGCTTACATTTACTACTGGGTGAATTCTGACCATTTCTGGTAACTCTAATTCTACCATATTGTAAGAGTTTAGTCTTTGGTGAGTGACCTTAGACTTAATTTCTGTCATGAACCACCCAATTTTTCTAAGTCAATATTTATATTTATATTTTATTATGTAATATCATCAGATCAGTAAATAAGAACAAATAATCAGATATATATAAGTAGTGTATACAATTTAGCGAGGACTCTAATAAGTTCTTTTTATCAACTCAGACTTAGAGTGGGATTAAGGTTAAGGTTATTCAACTGCAACTGCAATCCTTATACTAGAACTTATTTCCACATCTAGGACATCAATCACCTTGATCCTTGTCCACTCTTATTCTTATCGCTCTCTTAGTGTGCAGTCATCTTAGACTAATTCCAACTTCCTCATAGCTAGGCCATAGGCTTAAGTGGACTAACTAGGAAGTTTAGACCCTAGAGATAGACAGATAGGACCAAGCTCAGATACTAGCTTAGACCAGACCTTACAATTGAGTGGTGCTCATTAGTTATTTGTACTTCTTTCATCATATCTACTTTGTGCTACTAGTCCATTGTGATCAGTTTATGCAGAGGAATATTGCCGCATTCTTAAGAAGGTGATTAGTATAGAGATCTCCTCCTTGGACTGATAGCCAAAGTAATATTAGAGTAGTAGTCAGTAAGGCAGTAGGCACCTGGCTAGGGGAAGATCTGTGTACCCCAGCAGATGTACTGTGAGCCCATAGAAGAAGACAATGCATCACTAACAAAAATATAATCCTTTTCTTTACATACACATTCAAACTTTGTCCAAAACATAACACAATATCTTTGGACCAATATAATAAACTTATGAACAACATGCTCAACCAAAGGTATTAAGAGCAGAATTAGAGGGAAGAGAGGGGAGGTTGTGCAGATGATGTGGGAGGTTCAGGCATCTTATCCAGAAGTGTAGAAGTGGAGAAGAGCAGAAGAAAGAGATGGTGGTAGGGAATAGATTTGAAGCATTAGGGAGTCAAGTAATACAGTATGAGGTGAAGGAAGTAAGAAGGCAGGAGATAGTGGTGGAAGGAGTGAGATGCTTCAGGTGTGGAAAAAAGGGGCACAAGAAATGGGAGTGTCCACAAATGAAAGAAAGAAAGAGAGAGGAGGTGGCACTGCTGCACAAAGTATAGAGAAAAGTAAAGGAACACTGTGAGGCAAAGGGGTTTCCCCCAAGAGGAGTGAGAATGAGCATGGAAGGATAGATGACAAAGTGAGAGGTAATGACCCTTGTGGAATGTAGGGGATGCGATTACAAGGGAATGAAGACTCAGGAGAATAAGGGACAAGGTTTCTTGAGTAAGGAGCAGTTGAGCAATATGTGGTGTAGAAGTTGCAAGGAGGTGTGGAATTGGAGAGATAGAGAAGCAGAAAGCAGAAGAGCCAAAAGACTGAAATGCAGTATGTGTGGAGGAAAGGATGCAGTAATATGGAGAGTGGAAAGGAATGCAAAGGAAGAGATTTTCTGTTCACCTTGCAGAACAGGAAAGAAAGTATCATAGTGAAATTGGGGTGGAGAGTTGGAATGGTCAGTGCTTAGGGCCCAGAAGGGGAGAGCTGGAATCACTGATCTGGGGAGAGTTACAGGAACTGTCAATTAGAAGACAGTGCAGAGAAGGAAAGCAAGAGAAGTAAGGTGAATATTTAAGTCTCTAAGAGGAAGTATAGATGAACATGGGTATTGAAAGGATAAATACCCATGAGGGAAGAACAGTGAAAGCATTGTTAGATAGTAGAGTGATGGGGATGTTTATGAGCAAGAAGTTAGCAGAGAAGGGAGAATATAAGCTGATTAAGTTAGGTCAGCCAATACAAGTAAGAAATGTGAATGGTACTGGCAATAGTGGAGGTATAATCACCCATAAGGTAGAGGTGAACATGTTCTACAAAGGACATGTAGAGAGAGTTCAAATGGACATCTGTGAATTAGGAAAGATAGACATGATTTTGGGTATGCTATGATTAGCAGCTCATAATCCAGAGATAGATTGGGAAAAGGGAGAAGTAAGAATGACAAGGTGTCCACCACTGTGTAAAAAGGCAGTGAGAATAAAGAGGAAGAAAGAGATAAAAGAGGATGAGAAGAAAATTGTTAGATGGGTGGTGAACAAGAAAGAGGATTGGGAAAGAGAAGAAGAAATAAAAGCAGACCATAGGAAGGTGGAAGAAATGGTATCTAAAAGGTTCCATAAGTGGTTGAAAGTATTTGGGAAGGTGGAGTCCAAAAGGATGCTAGTTAGGAAGGTATGGGATCATGCGATTGATCTCAGAGATGACTTCAAAGCAAGCAAAGCGAGAGTGTACCCTCTTTCCAGAAACGAAAAGGAGGAGGTACAGAAGTTTGTCAATGAGCACTTAAAGAAGGGATATATTAGACCTTCTAAATCACCTCAAATCTCTCCAGTATTCTTTGTAGGGAAGAAAGATGGGAGAAACATATGGTTATAGACTATTATAGGTGTTATAAAATGGCAGACGAGCTAGACAATCTGTGGTGGCAGATTCTTTAATTAGATAATACTGAGTACACATAGGATACTATGACTCAAAAGGGATGTGCAAAATAAATTAGCTAGACAAATACTTGTAAATACACATTTGTGTATAAGTAGCTGAACCAATTAGGAGGAACTCTAATGAGTTCTCTTTGTCTACTCTGACTTAGAGTTAGGAACCACCTACCTGAGTTACTTGGGTAACCGTTTCTTATAGTAGGTTTAACAAGCAAACAGTGAAGAACAATTATCCATTACCCTTAATTACAGATCTAGTGGACAGTAATAAGAGAGTATTCACCAAGATGGACTTATGATGGGGCTATAATAATGTACGAATAAAGAAAGAAAATGAGTGGAAGGTGGCCTTTACTATACATATGGGATCATATAAACCAGTTGTAATGTTTTTTGGGATGACAAATTCACTGGCTACTTTCCAGGGCATGATGAATGAAATACTAAGAGACTTAATCAATAAGAGAAAGGTGACAGCATTTGTGGATGATATTCTGGTGGGAATAGACTCAGAGGAGAGACATGATGAGATTGTAGAAGAGGTGTTGAGAAGATTGGAGGAGAACGATCTATATGTAAAACCAGAGAAATGTGTGTGAAAAGTACAGAGAGTAAATTTCTTGGGAGTAATAACGGGTCAGGGGAAAATAGAGATGGAGGAAGATAAAGTAACAGGAGTGCTGAACTGGCCTACACCTAAGATAGTCAGGGACGTTAGAAAGTTCCTGGGTCTCGCCAACTACTTTAAGCAATTTGTAAAGGACTTTGCTAAGATAGCCTAATCCTTAAATAATCTGACAAGAAAGGAAGAAAGTCCTCACTGAATTGTATATGCTACTTATACAAGTCCAATTATTTGTACATGTTTACTGATCTGATGTTATTACATAATTAAAGAAAAAGAAAAAGAAAAGAAAAATAGATAATGACTTAGAGGAATTGAGTGGTTCATGACATTCATTATCTTCTCTACTTTGTACTCTTTTTCTCTCTCTATTATTACTAGAGGGGCTGGTTGCTTCTTTTGTCCTGGGACCTGCTCCTTATATTTCCTAATTTGGCTTATGTTTACTACCAGGTGGATTCTGACTGTTCCTGGTAACTTTAATTCCACCATATTGGTTGATATAATCCTTTTTACTTTGTAGGGTTCCACAAATCTCTCTGTTAGCTTTTCCATTTGCCTCTCTTTTATTTGCTACTTTAGATCCTTTTTACTTAGTAATACTATATCTCCTTCTTGGTATTCCTTTACTTCTCTCTTTTTTCTATCTACTTGCCTTTTCATCTCATTCTATGTCTTCTTTAGTACTGCTTGTGCTTTTTCCTATATCTGTTTCATCCTTTCTATAAATTCCTTCACTCCTTCTGATTTTCCCTTCTTTCTCATCTTAAATCCCATCCTTGGGTCTCTTCTGTTGTTGACAATTTTGTTGATGTATTTACTTTGTTTGTAATAAAATGGCAGGTGAGCTAGAGCATCTGTAGTAGTAGATTATTTTATTTCTTTTTCATTTTCAATTATTATGTAATAGTATAAAGTGTGTGGGACATTATGACTCAAAAGGAGTCCACAAGATAATTCAAGTAGACAAATACTAGCAAATACCAATTCATGTATAAGTAGCTAGATCAATTAGCGAGGACTCTAATAAGTTCTCTTTGTTAACTCTGACTTAGAGTGTGAGCTTAGATTATCTCAATCAATGTTCACTATATTGTTATTGTAAACAAACTCTGCTGTCCCCAGCTACTTAGGCCACTACTCTTGTTAGTGGTCAATGAACATTCTTAGGTACTGTTCTAGTTCCTGGTTGGTTCATTTCATTTATTCATCTGTTTGTAAATGAAAGGCCATTGATAGTTTTGTCTTAATTCCTAACATTTGGTTTAGCTTCTTCATTAGGTTTGTCACAAACTGTGCTTCTCTGTTTGAGATAATACTTTCAGGCAATCCATGTAGTTTCTACATATGATCCCTAAACAGTCTTGCTAATCCTTTTGCCAACATTTTCTCTGTTGTTGGTAGAAAGTATACTATTTTTGTTAGTCAATCACATACTACCAAGATTGCATCATATCCTTGGGCCAATGGCAGCTTAGTAATGAAATCAGCTGTTATGTGTGTTCAAGGTTTCTCAGGGGCTTTATTAGGTATGAGTTTTCTTACAGGTACTGCTGTCTTATTTTTGTTTCATTAGCACAAGTCACATTCTTCTACATATCTTCTAACCTGGTTACTCCTGGCCACCAGAAGTTCCATGTGACCATCTTCACCATTTTCCATTGTCTGTCATGTCCTCCTACTAGTATATTATGATGTAACCAGATAATTTCCATTTTCAGCTCTTTGTCTCTAGACATATATACTTTTTTTTCTTTCAACATAAGTCCATCTTCCTCTCTCCACTCCTTATCCCTTAACATCTTTACTCCTGCCCACTTCATCTCCTTTACTGCTTTGATGACTTTGTCATCTTTTACTTTTGACTCTTTCACTCTCTTTAGTAGGTCTACTTCTTTGATCAACTGTCATGATAGTAACATCGTGATGCACACTGCATGCATAGATTAGTCATTTTATTATCAGCTACTTCAGAACTCTCCAAATTATTTAAGTAATTCCATTTATTGTAGATACCTTAGTTTTGTTCTCTCTTGGGTAGACTCCACTCTGCTTAACACTCTTATCCTTTCTCCTTAAAATATAATCCTATTGAAACTCAAAAGGGGCAAGTGTAGAGGTAGGCACAACTTATAGTTGAGGCCAAGCCCCCTAGAGTAAGGTCCCCTCCCAAAGTTGTTCCTGATAGTAGAACAAAACTACTAACTTTTATACTACCATCAACCCTACTTCTCTTCTCCAAAGAATACCTAGTTATGTCCCAAACTTCAAATCCAGACCCTTGACTGAAATGTTGCCTGAGAAGAGATGTTGTCTAGTCTATTATTCCCAGAGAATTCATAGTAACCCCTGTAGAATGCCCCCTTACTGTCTCCCAAGCCTGAAATCAACAACTGCTCTCACAGGAGCCAGCTGATGATATAGCCAAAGAACTGGTCTCAGAAGGGGTAGAATATACCTTAGAAAGTCATAATTAGCAACCAGATCATTGACACGACACCTCTCAAATTCTATATCCAAATACCTCTGGATTAGACTTACAGGCTATATTGTTGGCACTAGCTAGGTGACCAGATTCACAACCAAAAAAAAAAAAACAAAGGAGTCAAAGAACTAGACCTATTTAGCAGAGGCAGCCCTAATGAACTTCAAGCATTTATATTCCAATGTCAAATCTATTTTTGTGCTTGGGAGGGAGAATTCCTAGAAGACACCAAGAAAATATTCTTTGCTATTTTTTATCTCCGAGGTGTGGTCCTGGATTATTTTGAACCTTTTATCAATGAGGCTAAAGCTTATCAAAGTTTTGACTTCTTAGAAGAGTGGTCAGCTTTTGTCCAAAAGCTTTCCAATCTATTTGGGTCATACTCACCAGAAGATGACAATGAAGATGCTATCATTGCAATCCCCTTTCCAAATAACAGCAAGGCTATCAACTACTTTATTCAATTTGCTAAGTTCCAAAACTGGATCCACTGGGATGATAGGGTCCTTAGAAAAGTAGTGAAGGATGTCATCCCTAACTGCATTTGCAATGAGCTGAGGTTCAGCTACAAGGATATCTCAATGTTTGAAGGCTTGAAGAGGGCTGTGATGGGGATTGATAATGACTTCTGGAAGCATCAACAAGAAGAGAAGCATAAATTTCAAACAGTGAGGGCCATATAAGGCTATACACCAAAAGCACCTAGACTTATCTAAGAAAGACCTTCTCCCACTTCAGAAAGCCCTATATTAACTAACAAGTTACCTCGAGACTGCATCTGGAGATCATTATTTCAGACCTCTTTCTCATCTCATCCTGAATAGCTACTGTCTAGTACCAGTAGCATTCTGGGCCCAGATAGTTGACTTACACCCACAGAACATCAGTGTCATATGAGCTTAGGGCTCTGCATATACTGTGGCCAATCTGGTTACCTTACAAGATCCTGCCCCAAGCAGGCTTACTAATCATCAGAGGTAATAGAGGTCCATGTGTTCTATGTCAATCAGTCAGTAGATTCTCTAGAGTTGTCAAAAAATAACATGGCAGTCACCTCACATCCTAGAGAGTTGACTACTTAAATCCAGCTAGGAAAACAGTACTATATCTAGGCACAGCAACACTTATCTACTTGAAGTCATTACAGATTGAGCTTTCACTCCCTTCTATCCTGATGCCTGTTAATGCCTTGGTAGATTTAGGGTCTTCTGACTGTTTCATGGACTCTGCTCTTGTATCTAAGTATTGCTTACCATACCAAGAGATCAATCCCCTCCCACTTGCCCTAATACATGGGACTATTAACCATCTTGTGAATCATATTGTGTTTTTGCCAATTAGATTTTCTTGCTTGTACTCTTGCTAGATTGAGTTTTTTGTGACTAAACTAGAGGGCACTTACCCTATAGTATTAGGGCACAACTAGTTGACCCAACACAATCCTTTGATTGACTGGAGGGAAGGAACCATGGAATTCAACCCCACTAAACTAACAGATCAGCCCACTAGCTTGCAACTGGATCCAGAATTCTAGAATCTTCCATTAGCAACATCTTTGCTTTCCAAGAACTTGCTTATTCATCTAATAACCATGCTATATGCCAATTCTTCAAGTATTCAACACCCAGTAAAAAACCATCCCAGTGAAGATCAACTGTTAAACAACCAGATAACATCTGACAAACCCTAAATCTCCCTAGTGAATGCTACCACATTCAAGAACACTTGTAAATCTAAAGGAGCAATCAGCTTCCAGATCATGTCCCTCCCTACTATAGTTACTGGTCTCACTGCACAGACAGGAGAGACTATTTCAGAAATACTTGTCAAGATCAGTAGAGCAGTCCCTGATCCCTCTCTAGGGTTATAGAGATTAAGACAAAGAGAACTTGACAGAGTCCCTTTATGAATTGACTAGCTATTTATATGTGTAGATGTGGCTGTGGCTAATCTATTCTAAGAGTGACTACAGTATCTATGTACTACCATCTGTCAAGTCCTGAGTAATTCCCCATGTTAGACAGCTTCTGCCCACATGTTCTTCTATACATGGTGGCTGCCTGATTGGCATGCGATCAACCTCAGATCATCATCTGATCCTTTCCATGCTTGTCACTTTTATGTTCATAATGTTCCCACATCATAGTCATCATGCCATAATATCATTAATAGTTAATTAATTAAAGAAAAAGAATAAGTGCCAGAGCAAATGATGACAATACTTGGACTTCCTGAGGACTACCAGGAGTATAGGAATATCTTTAGCATACAAAAGGCCAAATAACTCCCAGAACATTGACCTTATGGCTTAGCTATATAGATTAAGGGAGACAAGATACCTTCTCTAGGCCCCATATACTCCCTATTAGTACTAGAACTAAAAACCCTGCAAGAGTTCTTTGAGGAAAACACTAAAACAGGCATTATATGCCCATCCAAGTCCTCTTATGGTGCCTCAGTACTGTTTGTCAAGAAAAAAGATGGGACATTATGCTTATATATAGACTATCGCGGCCTAAACCAAATGACCTGTAAGGACTGATACCCAATTTCTCTCTTAAACAATCTCTTGGATGCCCCCAGAAAGGCACAGTGTCATGCCAGACAATTAATTTTTTTTGGCAATATAAGTGACATTCGGAACCTAATAATCATAATAAATGGCTTTCAAGAGAGAATCAGCTCCCCAGACATAACTACTAGAAGTCTGGTCATGTACTTGAGAACACTATCTGAGTAGTGGAGTAGTGGCTGCAATCACCACTATCAGTACCTCATAACGCTTTCTGGATGGTCTCATATCATATCTATAAGACGGACTCCCCTCTAGAAGTGCTCTTGAGAGTGAACTCGACCTTAGAAGCATTTCCCTTGATAATAATGTCACCCAATAACTGAGCCCTAATTTATAATAGGAATACTATCAGAGGCTATGCATCAGTCCTGATTGGCAATCCAAATATAGAAGAATAAAATGAGGATATACCAAGAGTCATCAGGAAGGAATAGGAAGAAGAAAGACCTAAGAGATGTGAATAGGAAACAGGAGAGAGAGTAGAGGAAGGTTTAGGAGAGGAATTAGGAGAGTTGGAAGCAGAGAGGAATGGTATCAATGATGAAAATGTGCTCGAGAGTGGTCAGACCAATGTCCAAAGTACCTCTCAAGCACTCTAGAACACTTAGAATAGACTCAAGGTCAGCTGACAAGATAAAAAAAGTTGGTAGGAAATGGACAGGGAGTACGGAGAGCAGCTGTTGCATGATTGGATGTGAACTCGACTTATTCTATCTGCCTTTTTGAGTAATCAGGAGAATTTCTTTCTTATCTTGTTTGTTATATTTTGGGCTTTGTAATACTAATATAATACTCTAGTAGTATGGAGAGGCACAAGATGTAAGGATTGCAGTTGCAGTTAGGTAACCTTAACCTTAATCCCACTCTTTATTAGAGTTTGACAAAGAAAACTTGTTAGAATCCTCGCTAGTTTTTGTACACTACTTATATATATTTGACTATTTGTTCTTGTTTCCTGATCTGATGATATTACATAATTAAAGAAAAGAAAAATCAATATTGACTTAGAGGAATTTGGTGGTTCATGACACAAAAAAAAGGTCTCCCATCTTTGCCTTTTGTTGCTCTAGAGCTGAAACTTGACTTGAGTGACTAAGAGCTCTTTTTCTCTTTTTCTTTTTTATAAAACTCTATAAAACTTTCCTCAAGGGATACCCACTCTAAAGGAGGACTTGGGCATTTGTTTAAACTAGGAGCTAAACTGCTTGCTACATGTTTTTGGAGTAAGTTGCCAACTGTATGGTCAGTTGAGAGCAAGCTTGCACAAGGGCAATGTGAGATCTAGGTAGGACTGCTATATCAATGGCGAGCTAGCCTACTAGACTAGTACCTTGGACAGTAGTGCTACAGTATGAGAGGAATACACATCTTTGAGATCCGACCAGTGAGAGGAATACACATCTTTGAGATCCAACTGGTAAGAGTGCTCTCGAGCGGAAACTAAAAACATTTCTTTCATTCTAGTGTCTAATAACAAGTGTTTACTATCTTGTGAGCTCCTCCCTTTTATATTTGATCACCTCTCCAGTACCTACTCGATTATACACAATTGTGGAACGACTTGGAGATTTTGATTCTCTGACTTGGTAGTATCCACTTTTGTAAGGACAGTAAAACACATTTATTTTCTTATTCAAAATCCCATTTCCTCCCTCTACAAATCAAATCTTAAATTTTCTTTACCACCCCCCATCAATAGATATACTCAAAAATAGACCTAAAGAGTGCTTACCATCTGATGCACATTGCCAAGGGGAACAAGTGGAAGATGGCCTTCTGCACTCGTTATGGTTCATTTGAATAGCTTGTGATGCCATTTGGCCTGTCAAATGCCCCATTGGTCTTCCAGCATTTTATGAATAATATCTTCTCTGATCTCTTAGACATCTCCATAGTCATCTATTTGAATAATATCCTGATTTACTCAGATAATATGGATGACCATAAGAAGTATGTGAAGGAGGTTCTAAGAAGACTATGAGAGAACTGGTTATATATATCACCTACCAAATGTGTCTTCTACTAGGACAGGATTGAGTTCCTAGGTTTTGTCTTGGGAGCAGACAGCCTGAGGATAAATGAGTCAAAGATACAGACTATCCAGGATTGGCTGACCCCACATCAAGTAAAGGATGTATAGTCCTTCTTAGGATTTGCAAACTTTTATAGATGCTTTATCAACAATTATGCTGAAGTGACCTTATCACTTATCTACCTAACCCAGAAGAATGAACCCTGGGTCTGGATGATAGATTGCTAAGTAGTGTTTGACAACCTCAAAGAAGTATTTACTACAGCGCTGTCATGAACTGCTCATTCTCTCCAAGTCAATATTTATTTTCTTTTTCTTTTATTTTATTTTATCAGACACATGAGAACTTATTGCCAAATTTGGAACAGTAACTCAATAGGAAAACACAAGAGAAACATAACATGTACAAATAATTAAATTGTATAAGTAGTGTAGAACAATTAGTGAGAACTCTAATGAGTTCTCTTTGTCAAACTTTGACTTAGAGTGCGAGTGAGGTTAAGGTTATACTACCTAAGCTTTAATCATTACAAGTACCCATACTGGGACATTAAGATCCTAAATCACTGATGATCTTAGAGACTGATACCTCTAACTGTGCCCTAGCAGCTATTCTTTCTACCCAATCTAACAGTAAGATTCGCCCAATCACCTTCTACTCAAGAGCCTTCAGTGCAGCAGAAATTAACTATGATGTGCACAATAAAGAATTATTAGCTATCATCAAAGCCTTCAAGAAGTGGCAGTACTGCCTTGAGGGAGTTGTCGTTCCAGTGGAGGTGTATACAGATCATAAAAACCTCATCTATTTTTCTGAGACTAAAACACTCTCCTAGCATCTAGCCAGGTGGTTGGAATTTCTCTCACAATTTAACCTGTTCATCAAGTTTTGGCCAGAAAGATTGGGTAAGAAGCCAGATACCTTAACCAAAAGATGAGACATTTATGGAAACAATCCATTGAAGAACCTTCTAGCCCAGAGACCAGTCTTTGCTTAAACCCAATTAACACCCTTTGATGTAGACTTGGGAAATCAGCCTCTAATCTTGTGGACAGCCATCATAACTGACCTCCAATCACTTATTTCTGATATTAAGGAAGCCCAGAAGTCAGACCAATCACATACAAACCCCCTAATAAATAGGGGAACAACAAACAATCCTCATTGGACCAGGGGTGAGGACGGCACATTGTACTATGAAGGACAAGTCTTTGTACCTGACACTAGCAATCTTCAGCTACAAGTACTCAAAACTAAGCATAATCATGTGTTGGCAGGCCATCTAGGACAGTCAAAGACCTACCAGCTAGTGTGCCGAGATTTCAACTGGTCAAATCTTTGAGAATTTGTGTTAGACTACGTCAGGTCTTGTAACATCTGTGGAAGAAATAAAGCAAGACATTATAAGCCATATGGACTACTTAAACAGCTCTTAATCCCACTAAGGCCCTAGGAATCTATCTTGATAGATTTCATCAAACAACTACCTCTGTCAGAAGGCTACACAGACATCTTAGTTGTGGTAGACCAACTCATCAAATAGACACTGTTCATTTCAACCATAAGATTACTTGATGCTGTTATACTAGCAGAGTTGTTCATCAAGTACATCTTCTTGAAGCATAGGGTACCCAGCTATGTTATATCTGATCAAGGAATAGAATTTGTATCTAAGTTCTTTAGATCCTTGGCTAATGCACTGGATATGAAGCTACACTTCACCTTGGGATACTACTCAGAGGCCAATGGCCAAACCAAGCATACTAATCAGACACTTGAACAATTCCTGAGGATCTATTGCAACTATCAACAATTAGATTGGTCACGGTTACTCCCCTTGGTTGAGTTTGTCTATAACAATACTGTAAGGAACAGTCATCCAAGTAACTCAGGTAG
>Ga0154005_100241_pt1 | contig 27657 bp, 26 predicted proteins | sample TSFL089MetaG_FD_104698 | JGI IMG/M metagenome (GOLD analysis project Ga0154005, IMG submission 104698) | Attine ant fungus gardens microbial communities from Florida, USA - TSFL089 MetaG | ecosystem: Host-associated > Fungi > Mycelium > Unclassified | place: USA: Florida, Lake Talquin State...
AATTGAAAGGAAAATTAGCATGTTGGTAATCTATTATTATTGGATGTCATATTCCGGAAATTTCATAGTTATTTTCTTTTCTTTTCTTTTTATTTTATTTTTATTTTATTTAATTAATTATCTTTATTATTCTCCTTTTCATAATAGATCTCCTAGTTAATTACATCTCCTGTAATTACATTGTAGTCCATGCTCCATGTACATCTCCTTTTCTGGATTTTGTATATATACTGTATAGTTACAATGTAGTTCTCTAGTTTGTAAATTAATGTTACTTATGTCTACTCTCTTCTTATACACCTACTTTTCAACTCATATTCCAATGACTTCATTACTTTAAAGTTAGTGACCAAAACAGTGGTAGAAGATCAGGGTACAACACACAAGTTGAAGCCAAGGTCATTCCCTCTATCATCACCAAATACAATTTCTGGATATTACTTAACAAAACTCTGGATCTAGTATTCTATTTCACTCCTTTGTTAGCATACTTGTAATTGAGTTCTGAATAGTATTCAGACCTCGGAGTAATTACTTTATTATTTCTTTTTATTTTTATTTATCACTCTACTATCTTTGATACTACACCATAACAGAAGCAGTTATAAACACCTGCTTGAGGGAGTTGAAGGATTTCCGACAATTATTGTCGAAGTTCCAAAAAATGTCTTTTCTAGTAAGATAAGTGAGTAGAATGACTATATTGGAGTAATTATAAATAAAACATTTGTAGAAATTGGTGAAGCCTAAGAATGACTGAATATTCTTGACTTTCTTGAGTTTGAACCAATCCTGGATTGTTTTCACTTTAGCATTTGACATAGTCAAACCAGAGGAAGAAAGGACATAGTCTAGGTACTCAATGGAGTCTGAGTAGAACTCATACTTTTCTACTTTGGCATACAGTCCAAATTTACAAAGCTGTTTGAAAACTTTCTTTATATGATTTCAATATTGTATGTCATTTATGAAATGTTGGAACGCTGCAGAGGTATTAGTGAGTCTAAAAGGCATAACAGACCACTTAAAGAAGCCATAGTACATTTGGAAAGCTATTTTCCATTTATTATCTTTGGCAATTTGGACTAGATGATATATGTGATAGAAATCTATCTTGGTATAGATGTAAGCTTTGCAGAGAGAGTCAAAGAGGTCACTTATCAATGGAAGTAAGTATTGATCTTTCTTTGTAATGCAATTGAGTCCATGAAAGTTGATACACAACCCTTTTTTCTTGACAAATAGCACTGGCACTTCATAGGGAGATGATATTGGTTAAATGAAACTGTTAGTTAAATTTTCATTAATAAACTCTTTAAGAGCTTCTTGTTTCAATATTGACAATGAGTAAATACTATTCACTAGAAGCTATGAATTCTCATCCAAAACAATTCAGAGATCATAAGGATAGTGGGGCAAGTGTTTCTACTTGGGATTTGCTGATGATATTAGTAAACTTGTGATACTTTTCAGGAACACATAATAAATCAACTGTATCGAAGACAGAGATCAATTTTGTCTGCACTGTGAAATAAAGAAAAAGATGGAAATTTATGAAGCCTAAAAGTCTTGATGTACAGACAAAGGCTAGTGCACTTATAAGGGCAACATAAGGTCACTCAGAGTGAGACCTAGAAATCTTAGAGATAATAAACTGCAGAGGGGATTCTACTGGAGTAGACAAAGAATGAACTGAGGTCATATTAGGTCAGACAGAAGCAAGATTGTCAAGTAGAGATGATAGTCAAAAAGATATTGACTCAGAGACCCAGTCAATCAACAGATTGTAGTAGATGAGCTAAGAGTGATCTAAGACCAAAGAATAAGAGGAATCAAACAGGGTAATATAAAAGTCAAGATTCATGCATTCAGTGGAGGAAAAGGTTACAAACATAAAAACTACCTGGGAAATAATATTATTTGAGATTCCATCAAAAAGTTATAGTTCTACAGGCAGAGTAGGAGATGTAGGAAGAGAGTGTCCATGAGCAAAAAAAGAGTTCATAAAACAATAAGTTAAGCCAGAATTTATTAAGGCCCAAAAGGGTATACATTAAATGTGATTCAGGTATATACCAATGGAGACATCAAGGCTAGACAGAGCAAGTTGGAATTGGAAAGCACAGCTTTCAGATCCTTAACAGTTGCTAGTCAGACTTTGATAAGTTGTTTCCTTGGACATTGATTTACCTTGTAATTCTTCAATCCACAGTATAGGTAAAGATTGTTTTTGAGGTGGTGTTTTTGCTCATTGCTATTGAGCTTACTATTTTTGCCTAATTTGTCAGAGAAGTCAATACAAGGGGTAGATAGCAAGAAAGACTTGGATATAACACTCAGCAACTTGAAAGCTGGACAAGTAAAGAAGAGAGCTGATAATGATGATGATAGAGCAGGGAGTGACAACAAAAGCTAGGAGCAGACCAGAGCAGTATATGGAGCAGACAATAGAGTAAGAGTAGACTTACCTTGTCTACAATTATGATTGTCCACTGCATTTTTTTTAGCATTACAAAAGTAGTCCTATTCATGGTTACTCTTAGTAACAATTATTGTATGTGATTGCCAATTGGTATATGACATGGAAAAAAGTAAGTTTACTCTGCTTGTAGGTAGAAATAGGATCTTGGAGGCAATTTAGGAGTCCCTGGTAGTAATAATGGCAGAGAACGTTATTATTCCAGTTCAACTATACTATGTACTGCATAAATTTTATCTCTGGGCTTCATCCAGAGATTGTTAATCAAGCTAGCTACATCTCCGACTGGGTCTGACAACCCAAAGTGAACTTGGAGCTCTTCCACAAACAGATGCCAGGAGGTTAACCAGAGCTATAGAAAACCTTGGTCTTCCTACTGGAGTATGATTTCAAACCAGTCTTGAGCTACTCTGGACAACTAAGTCATTGCAAATTTGATTTTTGCCTTGTTTGAAGAGAATTAGTTAGAATTTGACCAGAAGTAGAATTGACATTGGAATAGAAAATGGTTGAGCTTGTAGGGGTCTAATCTGTTGAAAATATTGGGGATATGGGCCTTGGATTATTTGGGGTTTGGATGGTTCTAAAAATCCATGATTGAGATTTTTGGAAAGCCAGAGGAGAGTGTTAACTAGTTGGTCATTAAGGTTGTAGTCAGTAATGGTAAGAGGAACAAGTATATGGAATGGCATCAGAACAGGAGTGGGGGACATCAACCCACTTGGAATTATTATCAGCATAGAGAATAAAGGTAAGGTCTATATCATGAAACTCTATAAGGTTTGCCAGAATTGGCAATAAGGAAATTTGTACCAGAGTTCAGAGCAAAGTAGAATAAAAACGCTTCAACCTTTGAGGAAGATCAGAAGTAAATCATCTAAAGACTTGAAATTAGTTTGAGTTTGTAAATTTTGCTATGGTGTCACAGTTATGCTATGGACCAGTAGTCATATACTGTATGGTTTACCATTCCACCAAAAGGGCAATGTTAGCAAGGCTACTTGCTAATGAGGGTCCAGCTATTTATGCAGTTCATTAAACAAGTATTTTGTTATACTTCCATGGCACTATTTAGTAGTTACTTTTTTGTGACATCACCACTGCTTCTAGGGCATGTGGTCTTCATATGTAAACAGACCTGGTACATTTATATGCTGCCTCCCAAGGGTTTTATAACCCTTTGTAAGCCAGAAAATTGTTTGGAAGCTATCCTGGACTGCTCCAAGGCATCAATTTAATTGTGCCCACCTCAGAATTCAAACCCCTGACCTTGTAGCCTTGCTAAACTGTCACAGTTATGCTATGGACCAGTAGTCACATACTGTATGGTTTACCATTCCACCAAAAAGGCAATGTTAGCAAGGCTACTTGCTAATGAGGGTCTAGCTATTTATGCAGTTCATTGAACAAGTATTTTGTTATACTTCCATGGCACTATTTAGTAGTCACTTTTTTGTGACATATGGAGTAGTATCACAGGTAATAGATTGGTTAAATAATAAAGAATAAATAAAATAAAATAATTACTCTAAGGTATCATAAATCTGCCAGGACCTAAAATTATATGGCTAGAAGGATGGGAAAAATGGAATCTATTTTTGGATGAACCAGATGAAAGATTCTAAAAATAGCACAGGAGATAAGATTGATAAAATAAGTGTCACATAATCTAGTTACATGATGGAACATTCTAGAAGGATTGTGGAGAAATTACTTAAGTGTACACATAGACAAATAGAAATTGTGTATAAGTAGGTAGAGCAATCTACAGAGACTCTATCGAGTTCTCTTCATTTCTCTTTAATGTTGAGGGTGATAAGTTAGTTATCCCAACAAGCTTGTTATTACATTAAAACTTAATACCCTACATTCCATACCGTTCATCACAAACCTTGCATATTCTTTTCTTTACTCTACACTCGCCTTTGGTATACTGGTCATCGTGACCAATGACCACTATGACATAGCTGAGCCCTAGGCTTAAGAGAACTTGTTAGTCAGTTAGAGACTAATGGTAGAAGCACAGTACCAAGCTCAGGTACTCCATCTGAGACCTGATCTTTACATTGAGTGGGCTCATTTGAATACTTGTTCTTTTTCACTTTATAAACCTTGTGCTGGGAGCTCATTGTAGTTCCTACATGCAGAGAAGTGACAGTCGTCCCTTAAGGAGCTGTTTAGTTTAGGGGTTCACATCTTTGCAGCAGTAGTATAATTCTATTACTAGGGCAGTAGTCGGTAGGGAAGTAGATGCTTAGCTGGGAGAAGACGTGCTTCCCAGTAGGTATAAACATAAGCTCAGAAGAAAACAATTGTTCCTTGTATAAGAAAACAACAGAAGAAGAAGATGCCTGGGACAACAACATGTCCCACCAACAATCATCCCAGGGTCAACAGCCCTAATAACAATAACAACAAGAAGGAGGTTTAACCATGGACCAGATCCTTTAATACCTTGCTCAATACACAATGGCAATTGAGCAACTATTATTGAAAGGACAGACCCAGGGGGAGACAGCCAAACCTTCATTGTTTGACAGAGAAAGGGAGAAGGTGGTAGAGTTTATCAATGCCTGCCACCTGTATATCAACATGAGAATGAAGGGGAGCAATGAAAAGGAGAAAATATTATGGGTGTTGACATATATACAGGGAGGAGTGGTAGAGATATGGAAGGAAAACATACTGGAGGAGAGGAGGCAGGGACTGTCACTGGTGAAAACAGTAGAGGAACTGTTTACAAAAATGAGGGAGGAGTTTGGGGAGTTTGATAAAGAATCGAGGAAGATAGACAAGCTAAGGTTGCTGGAGCAGGGGAGGACAAACATGTGATAAGTATGTTCAAATTTTTAGAAAGGTATTGAGGGAAAGTGGCTATGAGAGAAGACCCCTCATAGAGAAGTTCAAGAGGGGGTTAAATGGAAATATCAGAAGGAGGTTGGCGGAGGCAGAATTGTCTCTGACAATGATCAAGAAATAGTGGGAGAGGTCAGTGAGATTGGATAGAAACCTGAGACAGAGTAGAGTGGAGGAGAAGGTGCTAGGAGGAAAGGGAGTGGCATAGGTGGCAAGATCACCAGAGGCACAGCCATCTAGAGGTATTATAGAATGGCAGACGAGCTGGACGATCCGCAGCGGCAGATTATTTTATTTTATTTTCTTTTCTAATAATTATGTAATAATAACTATGCGTGGGACATCATGACTCAAAAGAGATGCGCGGGATAAAATAGTTTAGACAAATACTTGTAAACACACATTCATGTATAAGTAGCTGAACCAATTAGCGGGAACTCTAATGAGTTCTCTTTGTCAAACTCTGACTTAGAGTGTGAGTGAGGTTAGGGTTACTCAACCACAACTTCAATTGTTACAAGAGGGGCTAGGCCCTTCTGGAACAATGGACACTAGGGAGGTTTCTGTGGAGCACTAAGAGGAGGATTTGGTGGAGATTTGAGGAGAAGGAAAGGAGAAGGATAAGGGGTCTGAGACCCCAATGCAATGGATGTGAATAAAGGAGGAAGGTGGGGAGGAGATCAGAGATGTTACAACTGTGAGATGTTTAGGTACATGGCCTAATACTATAGGAATCCAAGAGAGGTTAGAGAAGGGATGCAGGAGGTATTAAAAGATCAGAGAGACCAGTAAGCCCTCGGCTGGCCTCCATAATAAATACGGTGTGTTATATGGACGAAATAAAATGGACTCTGATCATTATATTAAGAGGGAAGTGAGACAGATACTTAAACCGTTAAAAGAAGTCTAGCTCAATGTTGGACTAGAAAAAGTAGATACCTACAAAAGGGTATCAGTAAGAGCACTATTAGACAGCGGAACAACAGGCCTGTTCATAAGCAAAGAACTGGCAGAAAGACAGGGCTTTAAATTAGAGAAATTGGCAAGGCTAATAAAAGTAAAAAATATAGATGGAAGTGATAATAAAGGAGAGTTGATAACCCATGAGGTAGAGGTCAACATGTACTACAAAGGACATGTAGAACGAGTAAGGATGGATGTATGCAAATTGGGAAAGACAGAAGTAATCCTAGGAATGCTATGGCTCGCGGCATATAACCCAGAGATAAATTGGAAAATGGGGAAAGTAAGAATAACTAGGTGCCCACCCCTATGTGGACAAACACCTGAGAAGAAAGTAATAAAAAGGAGGCAGTCTACAAAGAAGAATAAAAGTAATCTGAGGTGGACTATGGAGGAAAGAGAGAGAAGGGAGGAAATCGTGGATGATCATAGAAAGGTGGAAGAACTAGTACCCCAATGATTCCACAAATGGAAGAAAGTATTTGGAAAAGTAGAGTCTGAGCGAATGCCAACCAGGAAATTCTGGGACCACGCCATCAACCTCAAAGAAGACTTCATACCAAGGAAAGGATGAATCTATCCTCTGTTTAGAATAGAAAAGGAGAAAGTACAGATGTTTGTGAAAAGCCAACTAAAGAAGAACTACATCAGACCTTCAAAGTCTCTGCAAACCTTGTCAGTACTATTTGTGCTTAAAAAGAACGGAAAGAGGAGAATGGTACAAGACTATTGCTATGTGAATAAAGGGATGATCAAGAACAGTTATTTCTTACCCCTAATATCAGAACTAATAGATAGTATGGGGACCAAGAAGGTGTTCACCAAGATGGACTTGAGGTGAGACTATAACAATGTCTGAATCAAAGAGAGAGACAAACGAAAGACAGCGTTCACAATGCACCTGGGATCATTTGAGCCAACAGTAATATACTTTGGGCTCACAAACTCACCCACTACCTTTCAAGCCATAATGAATGACCTCTTCAGGGATATGATCAACAAATGAGATATAGCAACCTTCATTGATGATGTGTTAGGAGTGACAGAAACAAAGGAGGGGTATAGTAAAATAGTAGAGGAAGTGTTGAGATGACTAGAGGAGAACGACCTCTACGTGAAACTAGAAAAGTGTGTATGAAAGGTTAGAGAGATAGGATTCTTAGAGGTGATAATGGGACCAAATGGGTTCCAAATGGAAAAAGAAAAGGTAGAGGGGGTCACGAACTGGCCAACGCTGCAGTGTGTTAAGGACATACAAAAATTTTTGGGATTAGCAAATTACTACCAGTGGTTTGTTAAAAACTTTGTCAAAATTGCCAAACCACTACATCAGTTAGTCAGGAAAAGTAGAAGTGGGAAAAGGAGCAAGAAGAAGCATTTGCCAAACTAAAAGAGATTTTCACAATAGAACCAGTACTGGTAGCACCAGATCTGGATAAAGAAATGAGAGTTGAGGCAGATGTATTGGACTATGCTATGAGAAGAGTGTTATTAGTAAAAAGGGAAGATAGAAGGTGGAGACCGGTGGCCTTCATTTCCAAATCGTTGAACAATACAGAAAGAAACTATGAAATTCACAATAAGGAGATGTTGGCAATAATCAGGTGTTTGAAAGCATGGAGGCATTTCCTTGAAGGGACAAGAAACAAGTTTGAAATTTGAACAGATCACAAGAACTTGGAGTACTTCATGACAAATCAAAAGTTGAATAGACGACAAGCGAGATGGGCACTATTCCTATCAAGATTTGACTTTGTACTAAAACATGTCCCAGGAAGCAAGATGGAAAAGGCGGATAAACTTAGTAGGAGACCAGACTAGAGGAAGGGAGTGAAAAAGAACAATGAGGACAGAATGTTAGTAAAAGCAGAATAACTAAGAAAGACAGAAGTAAAGGAAGTATTAATTGAAGGGATAAACTTGCTAAAAAAAGTAAGAGAATCAGAAGCAAAAAATAATAAGATTATCAAGGCAGTAGAAGAGATGAAGCAAGCAGGGGTAAAAATACTGAGAGATGAAGAATGGAGAGAGGAAAATGGACTTATGCTAAAAGAAGGGAAAGTGTATGTGCTAAAGGATGAGAAGCTAAGAACAGAGATAATCCGGTTACATCACGATACACCAGTGGGCAGACATGGGGGACAATAGAAGACAGTAGAATTGGTCACACAAAACTTCTGGTGGTCAGAAGTGATAAAAGAAGTGAAAAGATACATGGAAAGATATGATTTGTGCCAACAAAACAAGAACAGGACCATAGCACCCATAGAGAAACTAATGCCAAATGAAGCCCCTGAAAAGCCTTGGACACATATAATAGCAGACTTCATTACCAAGTTGCTGCTGCCTAAGGATATGATGTAATACTGGTGGTATGCGATCAACTAATAAAGATGGCACATTTTATACTGACAATGGAAAAGACATCAGCAGAAGGTCTCGTAAGGCTGTTCAGGGATCATGTATGGAAATTACATGGATTGCCCAAAAGCATTATTTCAAACAGAGGAGCGCAGTTTGCAGCAAACCTAATGAAAGAGTTGAATTAGATGTTGGAAATCAAAACAAAGCTATTGACAGCCTTCCACCCATAAACAGATGGACAAACTGAACAAGTCAACCAGGAACTGGAATAGTATCTAAGAATGTTCATTGATCACCAGCAAGAACAGTGACCGGAATGGCTGGGAATGGTAGAGTTTGTTTATAATAACAAGATGAACACCTTGACAAAAGTATTGCCCTTCAGAGCAAACAGCGGTAGAGATCCAAGAATGGGTTTCAAGATGAGGAGAAAAGGGAAGTTGGAAGGAGCAAGAGAATTTGTGGAAAGAATGAAGAAGACACAAGAAAAGGCACAAACAGCATTGAAAAAGACACAGGAGAAAATGAAGAAACAAGTGGACAGGAGAAAAGGAGAGGCAGAAGAATACAAGAAAGGGAATCTCATATTACTGAGCATGAAGGATCTCAAATGGCAAATGAAGGGAAGGAGAACAGAGAAACTGATGGAAAGATTCATGGGACCATATAGGGTAAAAAGTATTACATCAACAAATGCAGTAGAACTAGATTTACCAGGAACAGTCAGAATTCACCCAGTGATAAATGTAAGCAGGATCAGGAGGTACAAAGAGCAAATTCTGGGGCAGAAGAAGCAACCGGCTCCTCTAGTTATAATAGAAGGAGAAGAAGAATATAAAGTAGAAAAAATAATAAATAAGAGGAAAAGATATGGGAAATGGGAATATCTGGTGAGATGGAAGGGATATACGGCTGAAGAAGACTCATGGGAAAGGGAAGCAAACCTAAAGAATGTAAGAGAAGTGGTAGAAAAATACGAGAAGGAATACAAAAGAGAAGAAAGAAGAATAAAAGAAGAACATAGAGAAATGCTGGAAAGATTCATAGTAAAACTACTATATGGATGGAACAACGGAAAATTTGATTGGAAATATTTGAAGAAGTTGGAAAAAAATTAAAAAAAATGGAAAGGAGCAAAGTTCTTCTAGAGGAAGAACCTTAAAAGGGGGGTAATGTTATAAACTCGCCAGGACCTAAAATTGTATGGCTAGAGGGATGGGAAGAATAGGATCTATTTTTGGATAGACTAGATAAAGGATTCTAAAAATAGCATAGAAAATAAGATTGATAAGATAAGAGTTATATAATCTGGTTATATAATAGGTCACATGATAGAACATTCTGGAAGGATTGTGGGGAAATTACTTAAGTATACACATAGACAAATAGAAATTGTGTATAAGTAGGTAGAGCAATCTACAGAGAGACTCCATCGAGTTTTCTTCATTTCTCTCTAACGTTGAGGATAATAAGTCAGTTGTCCCGACAAGCTTGTCATTACATGAGGTCTGAATGATATTTGGAACTCGTTTACCAGTACATTACCAAAGAGATAAAAAAAAATGCAAGATTTAGAGTATTGTTAAGTAATGTTTGGAGATTATATTGATAACAACAAATGGAACAACCTTGGCTTTAACTTATATGTTATACTCTAATCTTCTGTCGTTGTGTTGGTTGCTAATTTTAGAGTGACAGAGTCATTAGAGTATGAGTTAGAAAAAAAATGTATAAAAAGGAAAAATGGACAAAAATAATGTTAATTTACAAACTAGAGAACTACATTATAACTATATGGTATATATACAAAATCCAAGAAAAAAGATGTATATAAAATATAGACTACAATGTAATTACAGAAGATTAATAAACTAGGAGATCTACGATAAAAAGAAAAAATATTAATAATTAATTAATGAAATAAAAAAATAATAAATAACTATAAAATTCTGAAATATGATAATAGGATTAGATGAGTTATTTTCATAATATAGAACACTTAGGATTTTTAGGAAGGATTTGGATTATAGAAGACAAAAGGTTATAGTATCATTTTCATTGATGTTTTCTAGGCCTTTGATATATTTTTCAATTATTATAAAGTTACTTACTTTAGCTACTTTGTTAATGGTGAAAGCAATACTATTCTATGAGGGACATATACAGTCAATAAATATATCTGATTTGATACTTTTGAGCTACCTATTCAAGGTGTTGACATGAGTATTGACTAGGTATAGTATAAGATTTCTGTTGTCTTTGGTCATTAGGATTATGATGTGTTTTCTAGATGGGCCCTTTGTAGTTATGTTAATCTTTGGATGTTTTTAAGTTAGTTGTTCAAATATGACATTATGTATTTTTATGATTTCTTTTGATGGAAGAGCTAGAAAGGCTTTATGGATCTTTAAAACATTTTTAATACTTGATTTTGTGACTTAGACAAATGATTTATTAGTTGCTGTAAATTTTGACTTAGCTAGCACTGTCATATTTGGGCATGAGGGGATAGGAGAAGGAATTCTGGAAACTCTTTTTTTATGTTATTTTTATATTGAAGAGGTTTGGCTAGTTTCTTAAATTGTTTAGCTATAGCTGTCCTAAAAAAGAGACCATTAGTGTTTATAGAGAATTTATCTCATTCTAACTCATATATAGCAAATGTAGTTTCCAAGCTGAGAATCTAAATTTTTGTAGCTAAAGAAGATCATTGATATTCTTACTTATAATATTCCTCTATTTAATAAATATAACAATATGTTGGTGTGAATATATAATATTTCTTGTATCTTCTACTAGGAATTCTTCAGTCCTGAATAGGAAAGTAGAAGTAAATGTCCTATTTCACAGTTGAGGGTTTGTTAGTGTATTTGAGTAGTAAAGTATAATGTTTGTTTCTATACTGATAGTTGTATTGTTTATAGTATTTGTAGAGATGTTGAAGATGTTGACTATCATTCAGATGGCATAGTCCATTAACAAAGCTGTACTAAAATGAGAGCTAGTAGACTGAGATCTAGTAGTTGTATTAATGTTTTGCATCATGGGGTTTCTATCTCTAGTTTCATTATGTTCTGCAAACCTGTTGGTTATATTTAAATAGTTAGGTATATTATATAGGTGTCATAGAGTAGTGTCAGAAGTAGAGGAGTAATATTAATAAAAGAAAAAAAATAAGAATATAATGACTTCGAGGTCCAAGTAATATTCAGAAACTTGATTACAAATATGCTACCAAAGAAATGAAAGAGAATATAAGATCTGGAGTATTGACAAGTAAGGTCTGGAGGTTATATTTGGTAATAATGAAGAAAATAACCTTGGCTTCAACTTATATGTTGTGCCCCAATCTTCTATCACTGTGTTAGTCATTAACTTTGGAGTAGTGGAGTTACTGGAGTATAAGTTGGAGAAAAGATATATCAAGAGAATAGACACAAGTAATGTTAATTTACAAACTAGAGAACTATACTGTAACTATGCAGTATATATACAAAATCCGAGAAAGAAGATGTATACAGAGCATGGACTACAATGTAATTACAGGAGATGTAATGGACTAGGAGATCTATTATGAAAAGGAGAATAATAATGATAATTAATAAAAAAAAAGAATAATAAAAAGAAAAGAAAATAACTACAAAATTTCCAGAATATGACAATGGGAGGTTGTGACTTTCAAATGTAGGTGCATTTGCTAGTTTTCTACTAGATGCTACTATCATTGATGGTGGTGTATGAGAAAGAAGCAATGAAGTCTCTTATATATAGAGAAAAATGTAAAAATGTATTATATAAAATAATATATTATCTATAACTTTGTTCATAATTCCTTCTTATTATATACCTTCTTTCCATTCCTTTCTGATCCTCCAAAATTAGCAACAACACACATGACAGTAGATTGTGATGCAATACATAAGTTGAAGCCAAGGTTGTTCTACTCCATTGTCACTAACTATCACTCCAGGTACCACCTGTAACATAGGACCAGCAATGGTATCAATTTCAAGGATCAAGACTTCAGTAGTATGGGTATATACAGATGCAAGACCAAAAGGCACAGAGTACTTGTAATGAGCTTTGTGGATATACTTGTAGAGAAGACCAGTATGAAGTGCTTGGTGGGCTAAATTGTATAAAAAACAGGCAACATCACATCAAAGCCAAAACCAAGATGTTTACATGGAAGCACATACCCTAGTAGTGAAAAAGATCTTCAAAGAAGAAGAAAAATAAAATTTGAAGAACCATGGCCTTCCACAAGGGGAAAGGCACCTGTCAGGTTGCCATGCCAAAAGTTTTAGCAATGGGGTGGAACAGCCAGATCTTTGGAAATGGTCTTCAAGATGATCAAATCAACTGGCAAGGCAGACTCATGGTTGAAAGCTTTACTGTGACATGACTAAGAAGGACTGCTTTGATGTACTCCCATTGCTCCTGCTGTGTATGTATCTTTGTAGGTTGCAGCTTCCATTTGCAGAAATATGGTATTGCATCAATGATGATTTAAGGTACACAGTGGCCAAAGAAAACAATCTACGTCAATGACATTAGCATATGAAAAACCCGGATGCGCTAGACAATCACCTTCTGAAGCAAGAAACTCATAGGACCTGTAGCGATAGCAGGATTGCCAATCCAAATATACCAAGCCGCCCATTGCTTTTTGAGCCAGTTGAGTGATGAAGAATCAATACCTCGATAGTGCTGTTTGGCTAAATTCAAGGCAGCAGCCATTGTAGAATTTAGGAAGCTCATGTCGAGAACGAAGTACAGGAGACGAAATCATCAAGATTGTGGCACCACCAATTAACTTATCAATCATGTGTTTGGATTCAGCATTTATATTCCGCAACAGACTAGTACTAAGACGCGGAGGGCCTCAATAGGGCCCAATGTCAGGAATGTGTCTACAGGAGGCATATGGCCAAAGGAGTAAGGTATGGGCAAAGTTTGGTAGTAGGTAGGTAGGTAGGGTAGCGGTATGTTCGAAGGAGCATGACATTGTCATGAATGGCAGTGATGACTGGTGACTCCAATGTTCTTACATAGAATAAAAAACAGTTTCCTTTCTCTTTCATTTTCCTTAACTATTTGATTTATCTCCCCACAAACTTGCTTTGCGCACAATAGCAAACTGGCATTATTGTTTTGTCTCTGATCCCAGGTAAGCCCACCATCCCCATCAGTGAGTAGTCTAGGTCCTTGTGAGTATTGGCATGCCTGTGGGATTAATAAACGTGCTGGAGTTCTGTTTCTTGGAAGGCCAGGTATTATACATGTCCATATCATTGCGTGTGAATTTTATGCTGATGATGGGCGTATTTTGTAAGAAATATAGAATTTAAGCTGGACACGATGGAGCCAATTGCAATTCCACGAGCGGTTATAACTAGTCTGAGAGAGAAAGCTGAGTCCTTATATCAACATGGTTCGTCGTGTCTCTGGTTGTCTAGACATAGCCCCTTACCTCGTGTGGAATCTAGATGACCGACTGTATGTTGGAACGAATACCGGAAACTTACACATTTACAAGCTTAGCACATCTCAGGGTGCGTCATTGTCTCTTCTTGAGGACTGTATTTGGAGATGGAGAGAGAATACGGCTCAGATGCGGTTGAAGGACAGACAGTTACGCTACTGGAGACAAAGAAGTCACTTGTGAAGAGGTCAATTGATCAGCTGAGCTACATTAAGGATATAAACTCAGTTGTAGTGTTGTCGGGTGCGCTCTATCTCTTCTTGTCATGAATTTCAGCGAGTTCAGCGACCTCTCCTCTTCCAGACATGACTGTGACATTATTTCCTCTGCCTGGGTTTGCGCCTCCCACGCCTTTGGTCAAAGCTAAGGCTGCATTCTCATTTGGTGTAAATACATGTGTTCAGCACCCCACCCATCCATTGGACTCGGGAAAGGATTCTGCGTCGGATGCTATATTTACATCCGACAATGCGAAAGTCGTGCAAAAGATTCCGAGCATCGTCACGCAGCTGCTGATTGGGTGTAGACGGAAAGTCGTGATATATTCATGGAAAGATGGGGAAGCTCAAGAAGTAAAGGTACGTCATCCGTAAACAAGCCTTTGAATGAACGAATATATGTTGAATCATTATAGGAAGCACCTCTACCGCACTCTCCGCGCGCGATATCTTTCCTTACATCAGAAGTAGTCGGATTTGCTTATGCCCCAGATTATGCAATCTTCAACATTCCATCGATGTCAGTAATAGACGTGGTCCTGCCACTTCCCTCCTCTACTTCTACTGGAATGGGGAAGGGCACGTTCAGCGGTCTGACAGGCTATATGTCTCTCAGTCTTGGTGCAAAAGCCAGACCGACAATTGCGCCTACCAGTGCAAGTGAAGTTCTCATAGTTAAAGACAGTACGTGCTTGTTTGTATCTTTTGATCGTCCTGTTCTGGTTGGAGGCTGACTACCAGATAGACGAGGGTATATTCATCGGTCAAGATGGCAAGCCTTCAAGGGAGAAAAACTTAGAATGGGTAGTACCGCCCGACGAGATCGCCTTCATTCCGCCATATGTATTTTCCATATTTCCTGCAGGGTCTGTACCCACACAAGTCCTTGGGGGATCGAAAGGGTCCGTAGTTGCTACTACCACACTGACAGGGCAGCAAGTGACTAGTATGATACCTACAAGTGTTGTGCACGTTCAGTCCTCGATCTCATCACAAATATCTCAAATATTTCCTTTACCGTTTCGTTTTTCGCTTATGGATATGAACAATGCAACGTCAACGGATGATACTACTGCGACCATCCCGACTACTATTCAACCAACAGCTGCACAGAATGCTACCATCCACATCCCCCTTTTTTCTCTTTCAACAAAATCTCCACTATATGTCATTACTACTCCGACAGATAGGAACTTGGCTGCGGCGGAGGGCAGCACAATTTGGCAGTTTCCTATGCGACCTTGGGTAGATCAGATCGATCAACTCATGCTAGGTGGGCTCTATGCTGATGCATTACGGCTAATTGATGTCATTGGGGATGACACTTTACCTGACAAGGTGCGCTGACTGCTATCATATAAGCTTGTTGAATCGGACCTCCTACAGGAACAAAGGCGAAGCTGTTTCCGTGCCCTGAATGCAGTTTCACAATTCCGAACAGGAAATTTTGACAAGGCCATCGATACATTTTCTGAGCTTGAGCTCAATCCTGCCAAAGTGATTGCTTTGTACCCCAAAAGCATATCTGGCCGACTTGCAATCCCCAAACGAGATTGGATCCAATTATATGGTGGACCTACTGCTTCGGATGACCCTTGCCCTTCATCTCCTGCTTCGCAAACTGTAGGTGGTGAGCACGGGAATGATAGTGACGAAGGTCATGGTGTGCCGAGACAAGACAAGTCAGAGTTGCTAGACACTGTTGTGCATGCCGGTGTTCCTGGTGGTTTAAGTACGATCAAGAAGTTGAAAGGAACTGGATCGGGGCTGTTGGGTGGATACCAAGAAAAGGATGACGACACTGCATCCGTCCACAGTGGCCGTCGAGGTGGAGACTCGGTCCGCGGTATGTTTACCATCTTGATACAATCAGGTAATTCATTCCGTTTCAGATGAAGGTCGCTACTCAATTGAGACTCTGACGAGATATCTGGTCGACCGACGGACCAAGCTCGGCGTAGCACTTGCCTCAGTCAGCATCACTCCCCAAAACCAATACAATGAATTCAAACCTCTATCTGAAGTACCCGTCGCTGATATTTTCGCTCTACCTGATGCACCACTGAGTGTGCTGACACCAGAGCAACTGTTGAGATTTTCACAAATCGTGGACACGGCGTTGTACAAGTCATACATCGTAATTAGACCTGGACTGTTGAGCTCGTTTTGTCGATTGCCTAATTGGTGTGAGGTCAGTGAAGTTGAGGAGGATTTGAGAGGGCTTCAGGTGTGCGAAATTTCTTCCTATCATTACGAGTCATAGAATTGAGCCTGGGGCGTATGAAGCGATTCGTTGAGCTGAAGGATCTTTATTTCGGGAAGAAGATGCATGCCAAAGCATTACAACTCTTGAAGGAGTATGTGTCCCCCTTTTTTCTACGTTTCAAACTCATCGCAAGTTTTGTACAGGCTCAGTGAAGCGTCGGCTGATATCAAAGACAAACTTCGTCCATCCATTGTCTACCTCCAGAAACTAGGCCCAGAATATCTCGATATCATATTCAAATTTTCGCGATGGGTATTTGAGCGTGATGCTGACATGGCTTTTGAGGTGTGTTATGTCCTTTTTGTTGAGTCACACTGACACAATGCCCAGATTTTCCTGTCAGAAGATGTTGAACTTCCTCACCAAGCTGTCGCAAGTTACCTAGAGAGCATAGACCCTAAGATCTGTGCTCAATATCTTGAGTTTATTATCCATGAACGGCATGAAGAGTCACCACTGTTCCATGACAGATTAGCAGAGCTGTATATCAAAATGACATTGATGGCCAAGCGGCGAAACGAGAACGGTGAGTGCTTTCACTGTGGTCTTCTAGTCGGTCTGAGCTGTTGAAACGTATAGAGACACAAGAGGGTCTATATACAAAATTGCTGAAATTTTTGAACACGAATGAAAGGATTAGTGTGGAGAGACTCTACGGGTTACTGTCGCCAACAGGTAATAGACCACGTCACAGTTGAAAGTACCAACACTGCCTATAGATTTATATGAGGCCCGTGCAATTCTCCTTGGTCGGCTAGGAAGACATGATCAAGCGTTAGAACTCTACGCGTATCGACTCCATGATTATCTGAAAGCCGAAGAGTAAGTTTTCTCTCCCCAAAGACCTCCTCTTCAAGTTTGACAAAATGCAGGTACTGTAATCGGATTTATCAACCAAATTCTCTGACATCCTCCATCTATCTGACACTCCTTCACATCTACCTCCGTCCCAACTTGAATCAAATGCAGGTCTCTCCGGCGGACCTGCTACAAGCTGCATTGGACCTTATATCCCGCCACAAACCTCGACTCGACCCGGTGGAAACGCTCAATTTGCTTCCACCTTTTGTGAATGCGAACGATGTCCAAGGGTTCTTGCTGGAGGTCTTGAGAGCACCGGTCTTTGGAACGAAGGTTGTGAAATGCATCAGTAAGGCGAGAAATGATGCCGTCGCGAGGAAGTTGATGGCATTGCAAAGAAGGAAAGTCAGGGTGGTTGATAGTCGAATGTACGTGAAGCATGATTGATACAGGGACGATGGTGCTCATCGGTCACAGATGTCCACAGTGCCATAAACGGATTGGGAACAGTGTCATCGCTGTGCATGCCCCTCGTGGTGAAGTCACACATTATCAGTGTCGAGAGACATTCTCGCACAAATTAAACCAGTCTACAGCCCAGGATGTTTCTCATTGACCTAAATTTTTCTGTTTACAGTATTCACTTTATGTCTGGTAATCATCAGGGATGTGTTTGAGCAACAGTAGCTGAAGACCTTTAGGGTCCCAATGGGCTTGGTAGTAACTGGCAGCTCAAGACTGGGCACTAGAAATATATAGAAGAGCTAGGAGAGATTGTCTGGTCACCCTGTATCCAACGAGCCGGGGCTTCGACAGAGGAGATATGACGCCAGGGAATCATGACAAGATTGACATATCGTGCATCCGGCGGCTCGCTGGAGCCCTGCACTCTATGAAGTGATGGATAAGTGGCAACTCAAAAAACGATAAACACAGAGCGGGGACAACCTGTACTCTTCGGCATTGGTGAGGATGATGTTAAGTAGCTTATCAGTCCCAGCAAACGTGCCGATGAAGATGCGGCCATCGAATATCGAAATGCGAATGAACTGGCGTAGAAGGGATTGTAGTTTTGCGATGGCAGGAGTCTGTGGTTGTATGGTTGAAGATGGAGGCAGGTTTCTGGGACGAATGACGGGAGGCGAAGCCATGTTCAGGATCAGAGCGTTGTTGTGACAAGATGACAATGACACGTCACAAAACGACGTATTTATTGCATGAACCCGTTTGAAAGTGCAGTGTCATTGAACATGCAGGGCGAGTTCAACAGCTCGGATACTCACAAGTACTCTGTCATTCTTCCGACGTACAACGAACGTAAAAACTTGCCGATAATCGTGTGGCTACTCGCCAAGACGTTTAACGAGAAGTATGTAAGGTCATTGCGGGTCTCCTCCGGACTGACGGAGAACAAGTGGCCTAGCTTGGGAAATCATTGTGGTAGATGATGCGAGTCCGGATGGGACGCAAGAGATTGCGAGACAGCTCGCGAGGGTGTACGGGGAGGACAGGGTTGTGAGTGATAGCGTGCACTGAAACATTTGCTATAGACATATACAGAACAGATCTTGAAACCTCGTGCCGGCAAACTAGGACTGGGAACGGCGTACATGCATGGACTGAACTTTGTCAGTGGAGACTTTGTGATAATTATGGACGCCGACTTTTCGCACCATGTGAGTGCATGATCATTTCTGAGAAGGAGAGGCTGAAGGGGGAGGTGCAGCCCAAGTTTATTCCGCAATTTATCCGGCAGCAACAGGCGCACAATCTGGACATTGTGACGGGGACGCGATACCGGGGATGTGCCGAGCCAGCGCTGGAGGGTGCTCAGGCTGGAGGAGTGTATGGATGGGATCTGCGCCGCAAGCTTGTGTCGCGGGGTGCCAATTTTCTGGCGGCGACGGTGCTGGGTCCGGGTGTGAGCGATGTGACAGGGAGCTTCAGGTGGGTGCCGGGATGCCGATTCAGTCGGAGACTGAAAGTGACTGCGGCAGACTGTACCGGACGGGGGTGCTGCGGCAGATTATGGGCTCGACGGTGTCCAAGGGGTATGTGTTCCAGATGGAGATGATGGTGCGGGCCCGAGCGCTGGGGTGCAGCGTTGGCGAGGTGCCGATAACGTTCGTGGACCGGCTGTACGGGGAAAGCAAGCTGGGGGCGAATGAAATAGTGTCGTATGCTTCTGGCGTATGGACCTTGTTTAGGACCGTCTAGCAAGTTACAATGAGCCTTCTCTACCATCTCCTCCGTTCAAATGTGCCCCACGACAGCGACGACGATATCGTCCCTGTTGCCTCGCCGCACACCACACGGCCCTCGTCGCCGGCGCTGAGGAGCACAGCAGCAACAGTCAAGCACACAGATCCTCTGCGAACCCTGCCCACAGACATTTCGCAGCGCATCTTTGCCTGTCTTTCTCTGCGGGACCTCGCCGGGTGCTCGCTCGTTTCAAAAAAGTGGAGTCGCAGCCAGACAATCAACTACGGTATATATCTACCTGCCCCAGCCGCCGCTAGCCAGAGCTCACTCACCCTCTGTAGTCTGGTTCCAGCACTACCGCAGAGAAAACTTCCACGACGCAAGTCTGCCGCCCGGAAAATGGTCCAAACGCGAGTCGAAACAAAACTGGGTAGGCCATGTCCAAAAACCAAAAGGCAGCCGACTGACTCCCAGCTGGAACAGCGTGTTATCCATCTCAAATCCCTCCGCGAGCGTTCACCACCGTCCACGCCCTTCTCCCGTTCCTCGTCAGCCTACAACTCTGGATATCACACACCTCGTGAGATCAAAGAGCATCAATGGCGCATGGAGGCTCAGGCCGTCTCCCGATCCTCCAAACTCGACATGCGCCAGAGGTACAAGGAGCTTGGCGGTCGCAAGGCTCGCTCAAAACCAAAACTCGGCAGTTCTGGCCAAAATCGCGACAGGGGTGGCTGGACCGATACAGAGGACTGGTGATCATTGTGGGATCCCGAGTACATTTTATCTATTGTATATGTATTTTCTTGTCACATATATTTTCCAAGTCTGCCTTGCAACCCAATCATCATCATGACTTCCCGTTCTCTCGTCTCTTACGAGGACATAACTGAACCCTATGTCGTCCCAACCAAAAAACGTAAACGCAACAAGCGATCTGCGCCACCTCGACCAGTAGAGGAAAACGAAACCTTGGATGACACGGCACAAAGCCGCGAACTCACACATGAAGAAATCTGGGACGACTCTGCACTCGTTGAAGCATGGGACGCTGCCATCGAGGAATATGAGGCATACCACGGTCCAGACCAAGGCTGGAAAAAGGAACCACTTCATAAATCCCCCCTGTTCGTTTCTCTCTCTTTTTTTTTCTTCTTTTTCTTTTTCTCATTTTATCATAGCTGGTACAACATTCCTCCAAAAAACTTGACCAAAAAATCGGAACATGTTAACCATCCACCGCTAAACCAATCTGACACTCAACCTATCGACTTTGCCTCTTTTGTCCCAACCCATGACGCGAGCTTGTCTGCCACTCTCGACACGGCTAAGCACCAAGTCACTGGGCCAACCCACACATCTCAGCTACTCATCTCTCAGGATGAAGCTTTCAAACGCGCAATACAAGCCAGCTATTGGTCTGGCTACTGGGCAGCGGTATACCATGTACGTCTGGTCCTTTTTCTGGTGCAAACACACTGACATTCTCCAGCATCGTTGCCAAACAAACGAGACGGAGGACCACGATATCAGTAGCGACGAGGAACAAGTCGAAGAGTTCGTATCTACGCAACGATAGTATTCTAATAGTGGATATTAAATTAACACAGTAAACAAAGTCTCAGAGCGCAATCTCCACATCCAGTCGCGTAAGATTTGAATACACATCGGGTGACATGCGATACTTGAGTAAACCTGCAAATATCATCACCGACCTCGACTTTTTGCGAATGGAAGCAATACTCTATATCGCTGTTAAACATTTTCGTCTGTTTAAGAACCACAAGATACATACCTTCTCTTTCGTCACATCCGTCGCACTCGAGCTCTTCACCTTGTGATATACTTCTGCCAGCGTGCGCATCGTCAACAACAAATACACCGGCAAATTTCGTTGCACGCTCTCATGCAAGTCCTTGAATTCCTCAGCCTTCCTTGCAATTTTCATTGTATCTTCAGCCAATGGCACCAATTTCGTGCTCTCCAACAATCCCAGTGCGACTTCTAGTTTTCCACTCTCCTTGGCTTCTATTGCCTCACGTATTTTGAGCAAGTTGGCTGCAGCGTCATAGTTTCTACCAACAACCTTGTTCGTACGTTCATAGTGGTGCAGAATCTCTTTTGCTGTTTGTTGAATATTATGTCCTTTTTCATCTGGTCCCGAATTGGCGATTATGTTCCCTAAGGCAATAGCAAGGCATGATACAACGGTTCTATAATCACCCGCAAGGTTAAAGAGCTTGATAGCCTCGGAGACACGGTCATTTTCCTCTGATTTGCGTGCGGCACGAAGGAGAATGTGCTCTTTATATTGTTGAGCTTCTGTGAGACAAAGCAGTCTTGCATTCTGTTCGATCAATCCGCTCTGGATATATGAAATCAACATGCATCCTTCATGGAAATCAGTTTCAATGCATACAAATCGCGAGCCGTCTCCGCGGAAGCCGCCAACAAGCTCTTCCCATACTGGCCCGTTGTCAGCAAGTACAATAATTCTTCTCACAAGCTCCCAGGCGATCTCAACTTGTTCTTTGCCAACATCCCCTTGATCCGCTGAGAGGCAAACGGTATACACGTATTGCAATGCTTCTTTAGCGTCCAATTTGACAAACTGGCGGATATATCGCCACACCAGGGTTGAAAGGCTCAAAGCAGGAGGTGAACCTGAGGAGAAGGAGACTACGAAAACGAATCAGAACGGAAACATGGACAAGTGATCCGGCTTACGAGGAGTAACGTCTGAAGTTTCGGAACGTGGAGGCACACGTAGGAGACCGTAGTATGCCAAAGCGATAGCCAGATGAATAGCCTCGATTTCTGTTTCGCTATTCTCCCAAAGCGCAGCAACGGCCTGGACACATGATCAGACAAAGTCACTTATAATCTAATTCTCCTTACCCGCTCAAATTGTCCGCAGATGAGCAACACGATAGGCCACATTCGCCTACCACGTTGACCCGAGGTACCATCAAAGTGACGTTCACCGTAATTAAGCAGGACTTCACCAAAGACGCGAAGACCACCATCTTCATCTTCATCGATCTGGCTTCAATAAGCTACAACCAGGAGAAACAGGCCAGACAACAAACCATCATCAACTGGAACCATAACCAATCCTCTGCTGTCGTCGTGACATGTGGGACATTCCTCCTTGAAGGCTCAATCCTGCCCATCAGTTTGTACAAGGCGATTTTGTACGGGTCAACGACCGAGGAATGCAACATATGTGCATTGTAGACAACCTGAAGATGACTTCGTTGAGCTTTTGAGAGCTTTCGCTCAGGAGACTCAATCCAAGTTTTGAAATAGCTGATGAAGTTGACTTCCTTGTGCCCGATGGCTCCTTGATTTTGTATTGCCTCTTGCAAAGCTTCGTGGGTGTGACCCGTCCGTACCAAAAAGAAAAGCTTAGCCCAGATGGGCTGACCTGCCACCAACTAGATTGTATCAGACTCTTGACCTCTGGGTGATAACATGGATTAAGCGTACTTCAATTCTATCTTCCCACTCGCCATTGCTATAACACCTGACTGCTAGGAAAGCCCTGGTCTTATTACGAACACTGGGATCGCCTCCCAACCTTGCTTCGGTCTGTCTAGTCCGCACAGTCGTATCCAAAATCTCCCAGTACTGCTCTTCCAGCGCCTCTCTCGCACCACGCGCGATTTGTTTCCTCAGAGTGGCGGCATCGCGAGAATCTTGGTCTCCAAGATAAGCTCGGGCGTATTTGCGTTCGAAGGGTGGTGCACTGATGATATTTTCTCCTGCATCTTCCATCGGCGGGGGTTCATCGGTAATTTTTGCCAGGATATGAAGAGCTTGAGTAGTTTCGTGTCCACGGGGCTGTTGGTGTTGGTGTTGGATAGGTGAAATGAAACGGGGGATAGTACGCACGTCAGAGAGAGAGACAGAAGCATCGATGAGGGAGTGAAGGATGGGGTAGGATGCTCTCTTAAGACGAGCAGAGTTCAATTCTGTTACGATGCGTTTATAGGCTACCATCTTGTTCTGCATCTGGGGCGATATGACAGGCGCCCGAGACACGCTTACGCCCTGGAGACGCGGGTCAACACATGAGGAACAACCAGAAAGCTGAGCTTGCCAGGAGACTGTTCTTTCCATAAGTGCTCTTCCTGAGTTCGACAGCACCCATGTTGGTGCCACCCACACGTGCTCCCAACTCTTCAAAGACGCGTTTTTTCTTGGCCTCCCAGTCTTTTTGGCTCCGTTCCTCGAGCACACGGTAAAAGTCGTCTTGTGTCTCCTTTCTACCCTCTTCTATAGTAGAGATGAGGTTCTGTTCGTGGGCATGGCGCAGATAACCCGCGACATCGGTGTCCTGAAGCGCCTGTAGTGGCGTGAATGTTGCTGCGGTGTTCAAGTGAGCGATGGAGCTGGAAAGCGCAGGAGCATCGATGTGTGCTTTTGCAAGAAGAAAATTACTGAAGACTTGACGTCAAATTGCAGGGCAGAGGGAAGAATGGAGAATACACACCCGCGGTCTGCATCTGAGGATGCTGGCTGCCGCGAGACGAGACGACGGGACTGAGCCTCGATCTGGTCGAGGGAAAGAGCGACAGGGGGCAGGTCAGCCTTTGGGAGCTTGGAGACGAGAGCCTTGGAGTCATTGAGGAGGGCGGTGAGGTCGGCCATGACGAGCTGTGGCAAGTCGCGCTCATCACAAAAAACTTATATAAACTTATGGCCAACATATACACCCTCCCCCTCCTCCTCCCCTCGCCCCCTCCACCCCCGCTGCACGACCCAGGATCCGACTACGACCTCATCATTGACAACGGCTCAACCACATTTCGCTGGGGTTTCGCCCACCACGAGCCCAGGACCGCACCCAATGTCGTGGCCAAGTACAAGGAGCGCCGCAACAACAAGTCTCTCTTGCTCTTCGGCGAGGCCGTCGACTGCGAAACCGGGGCCAGGGGACAGGCAAGATCACCATGGGAGGGCGATGTCCTTCTCAATTTCGAGGCGTTGGTATGTTGTCTCCGGCATCTCACTGCTCCCATTCATGGCTGGCTAGGAAAACGCGCTGGACTATGCCTTTATCCAGCTGGGGATCGACACACCCACCGTAGACCATCGTGTCTTTATGACGGAGCGTGTCGCCACGCCCCTTCACTCCCGTGCTCGTATGTGTCTCCCTCTCGCACCCTACAGTGCTCATATCCCCTTCTAGTGACATCCGAGCTACTCTTTGAGCTCTATTCTATACCTCAAGTCACGTACTGCATAGACGGCATCATGTCCTTCTACAACGACAATGGTTCCGCAATGCCTTTCACTGCGGACGGATTGGTTGTATCCTTCAACACCGCTTCCACGTCTGTGATTCCTGTCTTGAACGGTAAAGGGATCCTCAGCCATGCAAAGAGGTACCATCTCCTCACTTCCACAGTCGTCTGTCTCTCCTCATCTTCCTGTCCAGGATTCCATGGGGAGCATCTCAGACCTCTGAGTACCTCCTCAAACTTATTCAACTGAAATACCCCAGCTTCCCCACACGTGTGACTCTGACTCAAGCCAATGCAAGTCTATTTTACCATGTCTCTATTTCAGTCTGATCTGTCCGTTCGCAGTGGATGCTCAATAACTTATGCTCCTTCGTACCCAACTACCTCACTCGCGTCCGCTCCCTGCAAGATCCCAACTCCCTTCGCGCCTCCGAGTGTATCGTTCAGTTCCCTTTCGCAGTTCCACTCCAAGAAGAGAAGACAGAGGAAGAACTGGCCAGAATTGCTGAGAAACGCAAAGAACAAGGCAAGAAGCTGCAAGAGATAGCTGCAAAAAATAGGGCCGAAAAATTGAAACAAAAGGAAAGCGATCTGCAGTATTTGACGGCTATGCGGGAAGGCAAGAGCTCAGATTCCAAGCGCGAATGGACGGTACGTCGTTTCCTCTCCAATCTCCGACGCTGAGCCTTTGCCTACCTAGAATAAGCTTCAAGCTGAAGGCTTTGACTCTGATGCAGCACTTGACCAAGCCATCCGAAAACTGGACAATCATATCACTAAAGCTCGGAAAAAGGAGCAAGGCATAATAGAATCTCATGAACCAGTCGTGTGTTCCTGTATCGCCGCATACTGTACGGTAGCTCATCAGCACACAGGAAGAACCGATATTTCCTCTAGTTGATGTCCCGGATGCCGAGGTAGGATATGTTGTCTGTCCACTGTTATCTAAACATTCTCCCTCCAGTTGGATGAGGAAAGCCTCAAAGAGAAGAAGAAACAGAAGCTTTTGAAAGCAGGGTACGAGGCACGTGCCCGCGCTCGTAAGGAAAAAGAAAAGGAACGCGAGGAGAAAGAACGCGAGGAAAAGAGGGAAGAAGATGAACGCGAAAATGATTTCAAAGGCTGGTCAAAACGATTATGGGAGGAACACGCCGTCTGTTTAACCCTCCCCCTCAACCGCATTCGTCTGAGTTAGTTTGCAGTCCTTAATGACGCGTATTAAAGACCGCGCACGACGTAAAGCGGCACTGAGCGACCGAAAAAGTGCCGCCTCCCAAGCGCGGATGAAAAACATTGCCAATCTGGCCAACGATGATCGCGTGCCAAAAAAGAAACGCAAAGGCGGAGGAGAGGATATGTTTGGCGCAGATGACGCCGATTGGGCTATCTACCGCAAGATTGTGAGCCATCCCTTGATCTCTTAATCTAGCACACGAGTAGTTTCTTCTAGGTGAAGAACACAACGACTGTATCTTCAGATGAAGAAGACGATTTTGATCAACTCAAAATCGTGGAACAGAAACTATTGCAATTTGATCCCACATTCACAATTGACCACACACATGCTGCAATTAGTTCTCAGCGTTCTGCACTCCTGTCTGCCTTTAAACCTGTATACGAAGACGGTGACCTCCGTGGCAATGCCCGCATTCATCTCACAACAGAACGTTGGCGAGTCTGCGAGACATGGTTTTCACCTAATCTAGCCGGTGTCGACTCCGCTGGTCTAGGTGAAGTAATACAGAATGTTCTTACGAGGTTCACCGAAGCTGAGAAAGGACGCCTAGTCAACGTAAGTTCTAGGGACACTTCGTTCTCATCACCCAGAGGTCTGATTTCATCACAGAACATTTTCCTGACTGGTGGGCCCTCACAACTTCCGGGTCTCTCAGACCGCCTTGAAGTTACGCTCAGACCCGTTCTACCTCCCGAGATGCCTATAGTCATCAAGTGTGCAGAAAATCCAACTATGAATGCCTGGTATGGTATGAACAAACTCAGTGAAGCTGGGGAACATCATGGATATACCCGACAAGACTATGAAGAACATGGTGGGGAACGAATGAGGAAATGGTGGGGTGGTAATTGGAATAATGCTATCAATGCTTGATGTGTTCACTCTGAAATCCATGGCTTCTTGCTTATTCATGGTGGATATTTAGCTATTATTTGGGTTGCCAAAGGTTTAGTGTCACCTGGCACAATTCTTTTTCCCCTCTGATCTAAATCCATGAAAAGAGGGAAAGTGAAGGGAGAAAAGAAATCAAAGGCACATCAAGTGTCTCAGAGTGATGCAAACTGTTTGACCAAATAAATGCTGCTAGAGGAAAGAGACAGAGTTTTTGATCACCTTATGAAAAGTGATGTTGGGATGTCTGTGGATCCTGGTGTCATTTGGAGAACCTTGGGCAAAACTTGTGGAGTTATTACACTACTCCACTAGAACAGAATATCTATGCCAACATTGCCTTCCTTTGTAACCAAAAATTAATCCTGTGAAAGAACATTAAATTATCCTTATAAAATGTTATTTCTATGCAGGTGTCATGGAGTAGTGTCAGAGGTAGCAGTGTTGATCTGTATTAATAAAAGAAAACTAAATACTCCAAGGTCCAAGATGAATATTGTCTGGAGCTTGTTTACAAGTATACTACCAAAGAAAAGAGAAGAAATGTAAGATCTGGAGTGTTGTTTTGTTGATGATGGAGGAAATAACCTTGGCTTCAACTTGTGTGTTGCACCCTGATCTTCTATTGCTGTGTTGGTTGCTAACT
>Ga0154005_100242_pt1 | contig 27514 bp, 35 predicted proteins | sample TSFL089MetaG_FD_104698 | JGI IMG/M metagenome (GOLD analysis project Ga0154005, IMG submission 104698) | Attine ant fungus gardens microbial communities from Florida, USA - TSFL089 MetaG | ecosystem: Host-associated > Fungi > Mycelium > Unclassified | place: USA: Florida, Lake Talquin State...
CGGTTCATGATACCATCCCCCTTTTAAGGGTCCTCGTCCTGAGGACTTCTTTTACAGTTCGTTATATGGGTCCCTTAGATCACCCATATCTTGGTTTTCATCCCCTAATTGCTCCAGGTACTTCCTGTCCTCCTCCATTCTCTGTCGATCTTTCTTGTCCTTCTCCTCGTTCCATTCCTCTATCTTTTCTCTCTTATATTCATTTTTCTTTTATTCCATTCTTTTCAAGAACAGATTCCTATTATATCTGGAAAATGGATTTCTTTTCCATCTTTTCCAATTTTCTTTTATCCTTTTCCAATACTCTTGATTGTATTTCTTATTGCCCCATCCATAGAGCAATTTAGCTGTGTATCTTCCTAGCAACTCTCGGTTGAATACTTTTCTATCTTCTTCTGTTTCTTGTCATCTTGCTTCTTCTTCTTCTTCCCTTCCATATTCCCTCTCGAATTCTTCTACCAACTCCATCGCATTCTTCAAATTCTCTCTGTTTTCCCAAGTATCTTCTTCTGCCGTACATCCTTTCCATCGTACCAGGTATTTGTCCCTTCCTCTCACTTTCCTCTTATTCACGATTTTCTCCACTTTCCATTCTTCTTCTCCTTCGATTACCATGGACTGTGGCGTCTCCTTCCTTTGTCCTTCCACTTGCGACTTGTACCTTTGTATTCTACTAACGTTGACTACTGGATGTATTCTAATTGTGCTAGGCAATTCTAACTCTACTGCATTACTAGAAACAATTGCCTTTACTTTATAAGGTCCTACAAAGCGTTCTGTGAATTTTTCTGTTTGCCTTCCAATCATTTGGTACTTTAAGTCTTTAGTACTGAGTAGCACTAAGTCGCTTACTTTGTACTCCTCTGCTTCCCCTCTTTCCCTATCAGCATACCGCTTCATATCTTCCTGTACCTTTTATAACGCTGCTTTTGCCTCCTCCTGCATGTTCTTTATCCTTTCCATAAACTTCTCTGCTCCTTCATGTTTCCCCTTCTTCCTTATCTCAAATCCCATCCTAGGATCCTGTCTGCTATTTGCCTTAAAGGGTGGAACCTTAGTTCCTGCATGCACTTTGTTGTTATAGGCAAATTCTGCTGTTCCTGGCCACTCTGGCCATTGCTCTTGTCAATGGTCTATAAACATTCGGAGATATTGTTCCAACTCCTGGTTTATCCTTTCTATTTGACCATCTGTTTGTAGGTGGAACACTGTTGTGTTATGATTTGCTCTGACACTTATCTTTTTCTTTATTAAATAAATTAATTAACGACTATATGACGAACATGAACATAATGACTACGATGTGGGAACGTTAGGATCTAATAAAAGGACAAGCATGGGAAGGATCGAGTGATGATCTGAGCTTGATCACATGCCTATCAGACAGCCACCATGTGTGGGAGAACATGAAGGTGCAACGTGGGCAGAAGCTGTCTGACATGGGGAATTACTCAGGATTTGACAGATGGTAGTTAATAGATACCATGATCTCTCTTAGAATAGCCTTAGCATAGCCACTTGTAATTATATAAATAGCTAGGCAATTCATAGAGGAAACTCTATCGAGTTCTCCTCGTCTTTAACCTCATACCCTCTAAGGGGGATCCGGGATTGTCCTACGGGTTCTGACATGTTAACAGTTTTGTCTCAATTTCTAACATGCAATTTAGCTCCTTTATAATGTCTGCTGTGAACTGTGGTCCTCTATCCGAGATTATGCTATCTGGTAGTCTGTGTAACTTCCAAATTTTATCTCTAAACAATCGTGCCAGTCCTTCTGCGCTTGTTTTCTCTGTAGTAGGTATGAAGTGTGCTATTTTTGTAAATCTATCTACCACTACTAAGATTGAATCATAACCTTGCGCTAAAGGCAACTTCGTAATGAAGTCTGCACTAATATGAGTCCACACCTTCTCCAGAATCGAATTTGGCATAAGTTTTCCTGCCGGTGGTTGAGTTCAATTTTTGTTTTGCTGGCAGGCATCACACCCCTCTACATATTGCTTTACCTCCCTAGTGACCTCTGGCCACCAGAAGTTCCTCGTCACCAATTCTGCTGTCTTCTACTATCCCCCATATCCTCCTACAGGCGTATTATGGTATAGCCTGATTACTTCTGCTCTTAAATTTTCGTCTTTGGGAACATAGACTTTCCCTTCTTTTAATATCAAGCTGTTTTCCTGACACCACTCTTCATCTCTTAGTATCTTTATTCTTGCTCATTTCATTTCTTCTACTGCCTTCACTACTTCATCATCTCTCACTTCACATTTCCTTACTTTGTCTAGTAAGTCCACCTCTTCTATGATTACTTCTATCACTTGTATTCTCTTTACTTCCAACCACTCTTTCTTTACCAACGTCTGTTCTTCATTATCTTTCTCTACTTTCATCCCCCAATCCGGCCTTCTACTCAATCCATTTGCCTTTTCCATTTTACTTTCTGAAATATGTTTCAAGACGAAGTCGAATCTTGATAAGTACAGTGCCCATCTGGCTTGTCTATGATTGAGCTTCTGATTGCTCATAAAGTACTCAAGATTCTTATGATTGGTCCAGACTTTAAATTTACTTTGGGACCCCTCCAGAAAGTGTCTCCAGGCTTCTAAACAGCGTATTATGGCTAACATCTCTTTGTTGTGTATTTCATAGTTTCATTCCGTTTCATTCAACGATTTAGAAATATAAGCCACTAGTCTCCATTTTCCATCTTCACATTTGACTAACAGAACTCCTTCCGTTGCAAAGTTAGAAGCGTCTACTTCAACTCTGAATTCTTTGTTTATGTTTGGTGCAACTAGTAACGGTTTGCTAGTGAAAACCTGTTTTAGCTGTTCAAATGCTTTTTACTACTCATTTCCCCATTTCCACTTCTCTTCCTTTTTTGTTAAATTATTCAAGGGTCGGGCTATTTTGACAAAGTCCTTTACAAATTGCCTATAGTAATTGGCAAGATCCAAAAACTTTCTAACATCTCTGACCGTTTTTGGTACCAACCAGTTCAACACTTCTGCCACCTTATCCTCCTCCATTTCAATTTTTCCTTGACCCATTACTACTCCCAGGAAGTTTACTTTCTGCATCTTCCAAGCACATTTCTCTGGTTTTATATATAGGTCATTTTCCTCTAATCTCCTCAACACTTCTTCCACTATTGCATTGTGTTCCTCCTCTGTTTCTATTCTTACTAGTACATCATCCACAAATGCTGCCACCTTCCCTTCATTTATCATGTCTCTCGGGATTTTGTTCATCATGCCCTGAAACGTAGTGGGTGAGTTTGTCATCCTAAAGAACATCACTACTAGTTTATACGACCCCACATGAGTAGTAAAGACCATCTTCCACTCATCTCCCTCTTTGATTCGCACATTATTATACCCCCACTGGAGATCCATCTTAGTAAAGATCCTTTTATTGCCCATAAAATCCACTAAGTCTGTAATTAACGGCAGTGGGTAATTATTTTTGACCATCTGTTTGTTGAGTCTCCTGTAGTTCATAACCATGTACTTTCCTCCATCTTTCTTGCCCACAAAGAACACTGGCGATGTCTGAGGTGATTTAGAAAGTCTAATATATCCCTTCTTCAGATGTTCCTCAATGAACTTTTATACTTCCTTCTTCTCATTTCTAGAAAGGGGGTATACTCGCGCTTTACTAGCTCTAAAGTCGTTTTGGAGATTGATTGCATAATTCCACACCTTTCTAACTGGTATCCTTTTTGACTCCACCTTCCCAAATACCTTCAACCATTTATGGAATCTCTTTGACACCATTTCTTCCACCTTTCTATGGTCTGCTTCTATTTTTTTCTTTCTTCCCCAATCTTCTTTCTCATCTACTGCCCATCTAACAATTTTCTTTTCGTCCTCTCTTATCTCTTTCTTCTCTTTTATTCTTACTGTTTTTCCACATAATGGTGGACATCTCATCATTCTCACTTTTTCTTTCTCCCAGTCTATTTCTAGATTATAGGCTACTAACTATGACATACCCAAAATTATATTCATTTTCCCCAATTCACAAACGTTCATTTGGACTCTTTCTACATGTCCTTTGTAGAACATGTTTACTTCTACTTCATGTGTTATTGCACCTCCACTATTACTAGTGCCATCTACATTTCTTACTTACAAAGGTTGATCCAATTTAATCAACCTATATCCTCCTTTCTGAGCCAAACCTTTGCTCATGAACAATCCTGTTGCTCCACTATCAAGCAATGCCTTCACTGTTCTTCCTTCATGAGTATCTATTTTCTCAATGCCTATGGTCATCCATACTTCTCTCAGAGGCTTAAATGTTCGCCTCATTTCTCTCGCTTCCCCTCTTTGCACTGCCTTCTGATTAACAGCTTCTGCCACTCTCTTCGGATCAGTAATTCCAGCCCTTCCCTTCTGGGCCCTAGGCACTATCTGTTCCATCCTTCTGCCCCAGTTCCATCATGGTGTCTTCTTTTCTGTTCTACATGGTAGACAGAAAACCTTCCCTTTTTCATTCCTTTCCACTTTCTCCCCTACCACTGTGTCTTTACCTCCACATGTGCTATATTTTACCCTTTCTGCTCTTCTACTCTTCGCTTCTCTGTCTCTTTAGTTCCATGCTTCCTTATAGCTTCTGCACCACATATTGTACAACTGCACCTTCCCCAGGAACCCCTGTTCCTAATTTTCCTTTGTTTTCGTCCTCTTATAATTATACCCCCTACACTCTACAAATGTCACTACTTCTCTGGGTGTTGTCCACCTCTCCATATACATTGCCACTTCTTTTGGAGGCAGCCCCCTTGCCCTGCTATGTTCCTTCACCTTTTCCCACACCTTCTACAGTGGTGCCACTTCCTCTTGTTTTCTCTTCTTCATATTCAGACACTCCTACTTCTTGTGTCCCTTCTCTCCACATCCAAAACACTTCACTTCTTCTTCTACTATTTCCTACCTCCTCACCTCTCTCACCCTGCACTGCATTACTCAACTTCCCAAGGTTTCAAACCTATTTGTTACTACCTTCTCCTTTTTCTGCTCTTCTTCACTTCTACACTTTCAGATGAGATGCCCAGACCTCCCACACCTCCTGCAAATCCTTCCTTTTCTGTTTTCTAGTTCTGCCCTTAGTTTGGCGAGGGCATACCTTTGGTTGAGCATGTCGCTCATGAGTTGGTTGTACACCTCTAAAGACATAGTGTATTGTATTTTAGAGGGGCGAGTTGTTGTAAAAAAAGTTTTGTGTATATTTTTGAGGAACTCGTTGTGTTCTTTACCTGTCTCACTTTTATGTCTGCTGGGGCACAAGATCTTCACCCAGCCAGGTGCCTACTGCTGTACTGACTACTGCTCTAATACTAGGGTAGACTATCACTTCACGGAGAAGATCCCTACTCTAAGTAGCCTCCTATAGAGCAACTACTATTCTTCTACATAGACTGATCACAATAGACCAGTAGCACAAAGTTGATACAATGAAAGGTATACAAGTAAACTATAGAGCCCACTCAATTGTTAGGTCTGGTCTGGGCTAGTACCTGAGTTTGGTCCTAACCATCCACCTCTGGGGTCTAAACTTTCCAGTCAGTCCACTTAAGCCTGTGGCCTGGCTATAAGGAAGTTGGGAGTGATCAGAGTTGATCACACACCGAGGGAGCGATGAGAGTGAGTATGACAAGGATCAAGACAATCAGTGTCTGGTAGTGGAAATGAGTTTTAGTGTAAGGATCTTAGTTGCAGTTAAGTAATCTTAACCTTAATCCCACTCTAAGTCAGAGTTGACAAAGAGAACTCGTTAGAGTCCTTGCTAGATTGTGTGCAATACTTATACAAGTCCAATTATTTGTACATGTTTACTGATCCGATGTAATTACCTAATTAAATGAAAAAATAAATAAATAATGACTTGGAGAAATTTGATAGTTCATGATACTAATGTCATGAATTGCCTCTTTTCTCAAGTCAATATTTATTTTATTTTTCCATTTAATTATGTAATATTGTTGGATCAGTAAACATGTACAAATAATTGGACTTGTATAAGTAGTGTACACAATCTAGCGAGAACTCTAATGAGTTTTCTTTATTAAAATCTGACTTAGAGTACAAGTGAAGTTAAGGTCACTCAACCAAGACTTCAATCATTACATCTGATGGGTGATCTATGATGTCATGGTTCCTGATAATGAGTCCTATGTGCCATAGCTTGTCTCGTGAATAGTACTTTGCACTCTTGTTATAAAATGGCAGGCAAGCTAGATGATTTGCAGTGGCAGATTATTTTATTTCTTTTTCTTTTCTAATAATTATGTAATATTAAATGTGCATGGGACATCATGACTTGAAAGGGATGTGTGGGATAAAATAGTTAGGCAAATACTTGTAAACACATATTTATGTATAAGTAGCTGAGCCAATTAGCAGGAACTCTAACGAGTTTTCTTTGTCAAACTCTGACTTAGAGTGCGAGTGAGGTTAAGGTTACCCAACTGAGACTTCAATTGTTACACTAGAACTCGTTTTCATATTCCAGACATCAATCGTCTCAATTCTTGTTACTCTTACTTTCATCACTCACTCTCAGTGTGTGGTCGCCTCAGACCAATCCCAAATTCCCTATAGCCAGGCCATAGGCTTAAGTGAACTGACTGGGAAGTTTAGACCCCAGATGTGGACAGCTAGGACCAAGCTCAGGTACTAGCCTAGACTAGACCTTACAATTGAGCGGTGCTCTTTACAATTACTTGTATTTCTACTATATACTTCGTGCTACTAGTCCATTGTGATCAGTCTACATAGAGGAATATCGCTGCATCCTTAAGAAAGCAATTAGTGTAGGGATCTCCTCCGTGGAGTGATAGCCAAAGTACTATTAGGACAGTAGTCAGTAAGACAATAGGCACCTGGTTGGGAGAAGACTTGTATACCCCAGCAGACGTACCGTGAGCCCTTAGAAGAAGATGTCAAGTAACCCTCAAGCAATATATACTTCTTTTTTTTTACAAACAAGTCATTTCACCTATCCAAAACATAACACGATATCTCTGAACCAATACAACAAACTTATGAGCGACATGCTTAACAAAAAGCGTGCCCTCGCCAAATTAAGGACAGAGCTGGAAGGAAGAGAGGGAAGAATTTGTAAGAGATGTGGGAGGTTTGGGCACCTCACCTGGAATTGCAGAAAGGGAGAAGAACAGAAGAAGAGGATGGTGGAGGGCAATAGGTTCAAAACACTGAGGAGCAGAGTAATGCAGTGTGGAGTACAAGAGGTGAGGAGGCAAGAGAAAGTAGAAGAAATAGTAAAGTGTTTTGGGTGTGGAGAAGTGGGACATAAGAAGTGGGAGTGTCTGAGAAAGAGGAAAAAAAAGGAAGGAAGAAATGGCACCTCCAAGGGAGGTTTGGGAAAAGGTAAAATTGCACTCCAGTGCAAAAGGACTATCCCTAAGAGGAGCCAGAATAAGTATAGAGGGGTGGATAACACAGAGAGAGGTAGTGACCTTCATGGAATGTTGTGGGTGTGATTATAAGGGTACCAAAACTCAGAAGAACTAGGGACAAGGGTCTCTGAGTAAAAAGCAACTGTTGCACATGTGGTGTGAAAGTTGCAGGGAAGCAAAGGAGTGGAGAGAAAGAGAAGTGCAAAGTGGGAAAGCAGAAAAGATGATGTGTAGTGCATGTAATGTGAGAGATACTGTGAAAGAAAAAGTGGAGAGAAACGAAGAAGAAGAAATTTTCTGTCTGCCATGTAGGATAGGAAAGAAAACGCTGTGGTGGAATTGGGAAGGAGAAATAGAATGGACAGTGCCTAGGGTCCAGAAGAAGAGGGCTGGAATCACTGATCTGAGTAAGATGGCAGGAACTGTCAATCAGAAGGCAGTGCAAAGAAAAGGGGAAGCAAGAGAAGTAAAATGAACGTTTAAGCCTCTGAGAGAAGTGTGGATGACAATGGGTATTGAAAAGATAGATACGCACGAGAGAAGGACAGTGAAAGCATTGCTGGATAGCAGAGCAATGGGAATGTTTATGAGCAAGAATTTAGCTCAGAAGGGAGAGTATAGGTTGATCAAACTGGATCGACCCTTACAAGTAAGAAATATAGATAGCACTGGAAACAGTGGAGGTGCAATTATGCATGAAGTAGAAGTAAACATGTTCTACAAAGGACATGTAAAGAGAGTTAGAATGGATGTATGCGAGCTGGGAAAGATAGATGTAATTTTGGGTATGCCATAGCTAGCAGCCCATAATCTAGAGATAGATTGGGAAAAAGGGGAAGTTAGAATAACAAGATGTCTACCATTGTGTGGAAAAGCAGTAAGAATAAAAGGGAAGAAAGAAATAAGAGAAGATGAAAAGAAAATCATTAGATGGGCAGTGGACGAGAAAGAGAACTGGAGAAGAGAGAAAGAGATAGAGACAGATCATAGAAAGGTAGAGAAAATAGTACCCAAGCGGTTTTACAGATGGTTAAAAGTATTCAGGAAGGTGGAGTTCAAGAGAATGCTGGTTAGGAAGGTATAGGATCATGTGATAGATCTCAATGATGACTTTAAAGTAAGCAAAGCAAGGGTATATCCTTTTTCTAGAAATGAAAAGGAGGAGGTACAAAAGTTTGTCGATGAGCATTTAAAGAAAGGATACATCAGACCTTCTAAATCACCTCAGATGTTACCGGTGTTCTTTGTGGGCAAGAAGGACGGAGGAAAATGCATGGTTATGAACTACAGGAGACTCAATAAGCAGACGGTCAAAAATAATTATCCTCTGCCATTAATTACAGACTTAGTGGATTCTATGGGCAATAAAAGAATCTTTACTAAAATAGATCTCTGGTGGTGATATAATAATGTGCGAATCAAAGAGAGAGACAAATGGAAGGTGGCCTTTACTACTCATATAGGGTTGTACGAACCAGTAGTGATGTTCTTTGGGATGACAAATTCACCCACTATGTTTCAGGGCATGATGAATGAAATCCTGAGAGACATAATAAATAAGGGAAAAATAGCAGCATTTGTGGATGACGTATTAGTAGGGACAGAAACAGAGGAGAGACATAATGAGATAGTAGAAGAAGTGTTGAGAAGACTAGAGGAAAATAACCTATATGTGAAATCAGAGAAATGCGCTTGGAAGGTGCAGAAGGTGAACTTCCTAGGAGTAGTAATGGTCAAAGGAAAATTGAAATGGAGGAGGATAAGGTGGCGGGAGTGTTAAACTGGCCGGTACCAAAAACAGTCAGAGATGTTAGAAAGTTTCTGGGTCTCGCTAATTACTACAGGTGATTTGTAAAAGACTTTGCCAAAATAGCCCGACCCTTGAATAATTTAACAAGAAAGGAAGAGAAGTGGAAATGGAGAGATGAGCAGCAGGGAGCATTTGAGCAGCTGAAATAGGTTTTTACTAGCAGATCTTTACTGGTTGCACCAGACATAGACAAAGAATTCAGAGTTGAAGCAGATGCTTTGAACTTCACAATGGGAGGAGTTCTGTCAGTCAAATGTGAAGATGGCAAATGGAAACTGGCAGTTTATATTTCTAAATCGTTGAACGAAACTGAACAAAACTATGAAATACATGATAAGGAAATGTTAGCTGTAATATGCTGTTTAGAGGCTTGGAGACACTTTCTGGAAGGATCCCAAAGTAAATTTGAAGTCTGGACCGACTATAAGAATCTTGAGTACTTCATGAGCAATCAGAAGCTCAACTGCAGACAAGCAAGATGGGCACTATATCTATCGAGATTTGACTTTGTATTGAAGCACATTTCAGGAAGTAAGATGGGAAAGGCAGATAGGTTGAGTAGGAGGCCGGACTGGGAGGTTGGAGTAGAAAAGGATAATGAGGAGCAGACGCTGGTAAAGAAAGAGTGATTAGAAATGAAAAGGATGAAAGTGGCAAAAGTTGTAATAGAGAGAGTAGACTTACTAGATAAAGTAAGAAAATATGAAGCAAGAGATAACAAAGTAGTGAAAGCAGTGGAAGAGATGAAATGAGCAGGAGTAAAAATGCTACAAGACGAAGAGTGGTATCAGGAAGATGGCTTAATGTTGAAAGAGGGAAAGGTATATATTCCCAAAGACAAAAAGTTAAGAGCGGAAGTAATCAGGCTACACTATGATACGCCTGTAGGGGGATATGGGAGGACAGTAGAAGACAGCAGAATTAGTAACAAGGAATTTCTGGTGGCCAGGGGTCACTAGGGAGGTAAAACGGTATGTGGAAGGGTGTGATGCCTGTCAGCGCAATAAAAATCAAATACAACCATCGGCAGGGAAGTTAATGCTGAATTCAATCCCAAAAAAGGTATGGACCCATATCAGTGCAGACTTCATTACAAAGTTATCCTTAGCTCAAGGATATGACTCAATCTTAGTAGTAGTAGATAGATTTACGAAAATAACACATTTTGTATCTACTATAAAGAAAACAAGTGCAGAAGGGTTAGCACGACTATTTAGAGATAATGTCTGAAAGTTATACAGACTACCAGATAGCATAATTTCAGATAGAGGACCACAATTTATGGCAGGAATAATGAAGGAGCTGAATCATATGCTGGGGATCAAGACAAAATTGTTTACAGTGTTCTACTCACAAACAGACAGTCAGATAGAAAGAATGAACCAGGAGTTGGAACAGTACCTTCGAATGTTCATAGATCATTGACAAGAACAATGGCCAGAATGGCTAGAGATGGCCAAATTCGCCTACAACAACAAGATATACATTGGAACTAAAGTATCATCCTTTAAGGCAAACCAAGGACAAGATCCATGAATGGGATTTGAGTTGAGGAAGAAAGAGAAGTATGAAGGAGTGGAGAAATTCGCTGAAAGAATGAGGAAAGTGCAGAAGGAAGCCAGAACAGTACTGCAAAAGGCACAGGAAGATATGAAGCGGTATGCAGACAGACAGAGAGGAGAAGTAGAGAAGTATAAAGTAGGCAATTTAGTACTACTCAGTACAAAGGACTTGAAGTACCAGATGGCTGGAAGACATACAGAGAAATTCACAAAACACTTTGTGGGACCTTACAAAGTCAAAGCGATTGTCTCTAGTAATACAATTGAATTGGAACTACCTAGTACAATTGAGATACATCCAGTAGTCAATGTTAGTCGGGTACAAAGGTACAAGTCACAAGTAGAGGGACAGAGAAAGAAAATACCACAACCAGTGGTAATTGAAAAGGAAGAAGAATGAGAAGTGAAGAAAATTATGAACAAGAAAAAGGTACAGGGGAGGGATAAATACTTAGTACAATGGAAGGGATGTATGGTAGAAGAAGACACATGGGAGAGTAGAGAGAATCTGAAGAATGTGATGGAATTAGTAGAAGAATTTGAAAAGAAATATCGCAGAGAGGAAGAAGAAGAAGTGAAGTGGCAAGAAGCAGAAGAAAATAGGAAAGTGTTCAGCAGAGAATTACTGGAAAGGTATATAGCTAAATTACTTTATAGATAGGGTAACAAGAAGTATGACAGAGAGTATTGGAAGTGTATGGAGAAAAACTAGAGATGGTGGAAGAAAAATCTGTTCTCTAGATATAGTAGAAATCTGTCTTTGAAAAGAATAGAAGAGAAATATGAGTACAAGGAAGGAATGATAAAAGAGTGGAATAAAGAGAAAAATGAGGAAGATCGACAAAGAATAGAGGAAGATAGGAAGTATTTGGAGGGATTAAAAGATGAAAACCAAGACATGGGTAACCTAAGGGACCCATACAATGAGCTATAAAGAAGTCCTCAGGACGAGGACCCTTGAGAGGGGGATGGTATTATAAAATGGCAGGCGAGCTAGACGATTCACAGTGGCAGATTATTTTATTTCTTTTTCTTTTCTAATAATTATGTAATATTAAATGTGCATGGGACATCATGACTTGAAAGGGATGTGTGGGATAAAATAGTTAGGCAAATACTTGTAAATACATATTCATGTATAAGTAGCTAAGCCAATTAACAGGAACTCTAATGAGTTCTCTTTGTTAAACTCTGACTTAGAGTACGAGTGAGGTTAAGGTTACCCAACTGAGACTTCAATTGTTACAACTCTTGAGTCTGTTCTGAGTAGTATATCAGTCTAAAGACTAGAATACCGACTATCTGGGGAAGTTAGATGTTGGTTTTATGAGTTTGAGGTATCTGATAGTAGAGTTCATGGCCACTTGTCATGAACCAGCCTAGTTCTAAAATTGTGTGATTAGAGGAATTGTCATGCTCTAGTAATATCTCATGACAAGTTACTACTACTGACATGCAACTAGTTGTTTATCTTAGTGTAACTTTTACCAATTCTAACCCTGGCTAGGTAATTCAACCAAATTCCCATCATTGTGACTCATCTTCTACATTATAAGTAGCTAGCCAATGTAATTATCCCTTAGCTTTGTTATTCACTAAGTCTATTTCTCTCTGTCTGACTTTCTCTACTTTTCCCTTCTTGAAAATAAACTCTTGTCCTCTGTTGAATCTGAGTAGGTAAGCACAGAGAGAGACACAACTCTGAAGGTTGAGGTCACACCTACCCAAACCCAAGAGATGACTTGACAGGAATGAAAAGAATGAAAACTCTTCTTAGATAGATTAAATAAGGAATGCTAAAAAATAAAATAAGAGATAAGATCAGATAAGATGAGGATCACATGACAGATCACATGATTGTGGAAAATTACTTAAGTATACATATAGACAAATAATATTTGTGTATAAGTAGATAGAGCAATTCATCAAGGAACTCCATCGAGTTCTCTTTGTTCTCTTATAACATTGAGTGTAATAAGCCCAGTTGTTTCGATTAAACTCTTTATTATACTACTGCTCTATCTCTCAAGTATGTTTACACTGAAAGATATAATCTGAGCACATTATAAATAAGTATAGGAGCTGCTGTCCTTGTTTTAGAGACAAATTAGCCTCATTAAAGTACTAAAATATTATTATTTTGTCATAAATTGTTGATATTATCATGAATTGCCCATTCTCTCTAAGTCAATATTTATTTTCTTTTTCTTTTCTTTTATTTATTGGACGTATAGGAACTTATTACCAAATCAGGAATGGTGACTTAATAGGAAAATGTGAGAAAAACATAACATATACAAATAATTAAATTGTATAAGTAGTATAAAACAATTAGCAAAAACTCTAACAAGTTCTTTTTGTCAACTCTGATCTAAAGTATGATCTTAAGCTAGCTTAGCTGATGGTTACTACAGATATGGCTTAACGTTGTACCATTTTTTAATGTTACAATAGCTTTATCTTTATTAAAAGTAATGCTTGTTCCTTTAGAGCTTAGTTTTGAGATAGAGATTAGATTTAACCTTAATTCTGGAGTATATATAATATTGTCAAGGGTAATAATCCTTTGTTCTCTATTCAGATAGGTCTATAGTTTTATACTTTCTTTTCCCAGTATTCTAAAAGTTGAATCTTTTTCTATAGATAATCTAGTAAATAGTGGGCTCAAGAGAGAGTATATCATGAATAGGCTTTTATTGGCAAAGCAGTGGTCACTGATACTGAAGTCAATTAAAGTAAGTACATCAATTTTATTGTTAAATTTTATATGAAATAGGATTGAACATTCACCAGATATATTCCTACTGTTTTTCTTCTCTTTAGCTATTTTTCTTTGATTTGCAAGTTTGTTAAAGCTAAAAAGTAGATTTGGGTTAGGATTCTGGAGGTTAGTAGAGGTTGAAAAGGTAAGTACCTCAAGATTTGTGTTTTCAGTCATCAGTACATAGACTTGTTTATTTTCTTCACTAGCAGTAGTAACATTTGTAGTAGTTTTGTCAAGTCATCTCTCTTGGGTTTGGATGGGTGTGATCTCAACCTTTAGGGTTGTGTCTCCCTCTGTGCTCACCCACTCAGATTCAATAAAAAACAAGAGTTTATTTCAAGAGGAGAAAAGTAGAGGAAGCCAGACAAGGAAGAGCAGACTTAGTGAATAATGAAGCTAAGGGATGATTACATTGGCTAGCTACTTATAATGTGGAAGATGAGTCACAGTGATGGGAATTCGGTTAAATTACCTAGCCAGTGTTAGAATTAGTGAAAGTGTTATAAACTTCATTTGGCCATAACTCCACAAATACCTGTACAATTTTCACAGTCTAGAATGCGTCTGAAAGCTCTCATGAAGACCTTTCAAACGATGCCCAAAATGTATCAAAGTAATTAGTACCCATTGAGATATTAGTTAATCAGTGTTAAACACTGATTGGCAGATATCTCGGGAACTGCCAAACACAGACATTTGCTTTTACATGCACATAGAAGCTCTCTTCAATATGCTTTTGACAACTATAAATAGACCTTAAGGTGATAAGATCCTATGAAAATACAAGGACCTTAAGGTTTGGCATGACATTGATCTATTACCCATAGATGCACATCAATTCTTGAATACAAACAAGGACAGCCCCTTTTATGGTTAAGTTATCACTATTTTAAACATAAAAGAGCTACCATATGTAGAACAATAAGCAGTAGAACATGTAATGCTCTGTTCAGGTGTACAGACTATCAATTCCTGTATATAAGGCTTTATAGTCTAAGAATTAGACCTCAGACTTAACAACATCTTTTGTTGCTTATTCTACCTTGCTTGAGATACAAGAACTCTTCTATCACAAAACTCAGTAAGTGACCATTTGTGATAGAAAGTTATGCTAAGGTAAGCAACCAGTTGCATGTCAGTAGTAGTAACTTGTCACAAGGTGTCATTTGAGTATGACAAAGGTTCTTGTATCTTCATTATAATGTTGACTCAATATTGTTGAGCAGAACTACTGCACTTTGAGTGATATAACATCATATCACTTGTCATCATTCCATCGTCTCCGATCAATACATTAGTGTATTTCATCTTCTTTCTAACTTCCTTTTCTTCTCCATAGAATGAAGACCAAGTCCTCTTATATTAACCTATTAGCCTACTTTTATGCCTTCAGTCATCTACCTTCATAGATAACTCTTGAGATGAGAATAGTAGTTGTTAAGATTATAGTTTACTGACTTTACTTGTAAACATATACTTCTACAGGTAATACATTAGTCATCTACCTTCATAGGTGACTCCTAAGATATATACTTCTACAGGTTACAGGCTCTGTGCTCACAATTACACTGACAAAATTAAATAACACACTACATTACCAAGCTCACAATAGCCTCCTCAGAAACCAATATACCACTAATGTTCAATGACTCAGATAAGTTCAATGGAATGAACTGGTCAATCTGAAAAAACAATATTCTCTCTATTGCAGCATTTAAAGGAGTAACTAGATATCTTAATGACATTATCCTACTAAATCTCCTATGGGACTGACTACTGAGACTCCCTGGAACTCACTAAGTCCCTTAAAGAATGAATGGGAAGCCAGAAATGTATGGACTAAAATTCTACTCATCTTTAATACAACAAACCCAGTTGGACTAGGAATTGATATAAGTGGAACAACAGCTGAAGTATGGAAAACATACATGTCTAGCTATGAAACTGCATCAGACATGACAAAGCAAAATGCAGAGCAGGAACTTCAAAACTTAACCTTTTCAGATAGAAATGACTTCCAGAACCACATAACCATCATGAGGAACAAACTTACAAGCGAGGGCTCTCAGAACAGACATTACAGACAAAAACTTCAAGACCATTTTATTAAACTTACTTTCAAGTTTCTGGGACCCAGTTGTTGCATCCCTATACAAAGATATTCCAATTACAAGTATGGTGACTGAGAATAAGCCAAAATTGCCCAACCAAACTGTCATATTCAGTAGCAGCCCTTCAAATAAATATAAACAATACGAAGAACAAACTACAAGTAGTGTGTGCTAATCCAAACTACAGACAGTAGAACATCTCACATCTCCAACCATTTGGAACAACAGCCTACACCCACATACCTAGTGATTTAAATATATCTAAACTTTACCCTAGGTCCGTAAAGACTTCACTATTAGGTTATTTTGAACATGAAGGCTATAAGCTCCTTAAAAAGGAGACAGACTCAGTATTTCAATCTCAAGATATAATCTTCAAGGAAGGGAACACAAACTTCACATCCTTACCAACCCAAACCCAGACTAACGATGAAAATACCCCTTCTATACTTCCCCAACAACAGATAGAATTACATGAAGGAGAAGAGCACCCTGTGGATGCCATCAGTGACAACAAAGTGATATAGGCACAACTTATCAACAAGTAGCACCTAGACCTCTTCTGTTATAAAACGGCAAACGAGCTAGACAATTCGTGGTGGCAGATTATTTTATTTCTTTTTCTTTCCTCATAATTATGTAATAATAAATGCATGCGGGACATCATGACTCAAAAGAGATGTGTGGGATAAAATAGTTTAGACAAATACTTGTAAACACATATTCGTGTATAAGTAGCCGAGCCAATTAGCGAGAACTCTAACGAGTTCTCTTTGTCAAACTCTGACTTAGAGTGTGAGTGGGGTTAAGGTTACTCAACCAAGACTTCAATCGTTACACTAGAACTCATTTACACATCCAGACACCAATCGCCTTGATTCTCGTCTAACTCACTCTCATCACTCTCTCGGTATATGATCAACTCAGATCACTCCCAACTTCCTCATAGCCGGGCCACAGGCTTAAGTAGACTGACTGGGAAGTTTAGACCCCAGAGGTGGACGGTTAGAACCAAACTCAGGTACTAGCCCAGACCAGACCTTACAATTGAGTGGGCTTTATAGAATACTTGTATCCTTTTCGTCATAACAACTTTGTGCTACTGGTCCATTGTGATCAGTCTACACAGAAGAATAGTAGTCGCTCCTTAAGAGGCTACTTAGAGTAGGGATCTTCTCTGTGAAGTAATAGTCTACCCTAATATTAGGGCAGTAGTCAGTACAGCAGTAGGCACCTGGCTGGGTGAAGATAGTGCGCCTCAGCAGACGTAAAAGTGAGATAAGTGAAGAATACAATGAGTCTCTCAAACAACAATATAAATCTTTTTACACCAACCCATCCAGAACATAACACAATGTCTCTGGAACAATACAACAAACTCATGAGCAACATGCTCAACAAAAGGTGCGCCCTCACCAAATTAAGGGCAAAATTAGAAGGCAGAGAAGGAAGACTCTGCAGGAAATGTGGTGGTTTCAGGCATTTCGCCCGTAAGTGCAGAAAGAGAAAAGAACAAAAGGAGAGGACGGTAGGGGGTAATAGGTTTGAGGTCTTGGGAAGCAGAGTAATACAGTGTGGAGTGCGAGAAGTGAGGAGGCAAGAAAAGGTAGAAGAAACGGTAAAGTGTTTTGGGTGTGGAGAAGTGGGACACAAGAAGTGGGAGTGTCGAAAGAGGAAGGAAGAAAGGAAAAGGGAGGACATGACACCTCCATGCGAGGTATGGGAGAAAGTAAAGAAGCATAGTGGAGCAAGGGGGTTGCCCCCAAGAAGAGCGGCAATATGTATGGAGGGATGGATGACACCCAGAGAGGTCATAACATTTGTGGAATGTAGAGGATGTGACTATAAGGGGATGAAGACAGAGGAGAATCGGGGACAGGGGTTCCTGGGGAAGGTGCAGCTATGCAATATGTGGTGTGAAAACTGCAAAGAAGCATGGAACTAGAGAGACAGCAAAGCAGAGAACGGAAGAGCAGAAAGGGTAAAATGCAGCACATGTGGAGACAAAGACGCGGTAGTAGGGGAGAGAGTAGAAAGAAATGAGAAAGGAGAGACTTTCTGTCTGCCATGTAGGACAGGAAAGAAAACACCGTGGTGGAATTGGGGTGGAGAGGTAGAATAGACAGTGCCTAGGGCCCAGAAGGGGAGAACTGGAATCACTGATCTGAAGAGAGTGGCAGAAACTGTCAATCAGAAGGCAATGCAAAAAAGGAAAGTAAGAGAAGTGAGGCAAATGCTTAAGCCTCTAAGAGAAGTATGGATGAATGTGGGTATCGAAAAGATAGATACGCATGAGGGGAGAACAGTAAGGGCATTGTTGGACAGTGGAGCAATGGGCCTATTTATGAGCAAAGGATTAGCTCAGAAGGGAGGATACAAGTTGATGAAGTTAGACCGACCCCTGCAAGTAAGAAATGTGGATGGTACTAGGAATAGTGGAGGTGCAATCACACATGAGGTAGAAGTTAACATGTTCTACAAAGGACATGTAGAGAGAGTTCGAATAGATGTCTGTGAACTAGGGAAGACAGATGTAATTTTGGGTATGCCATGGTTGGCAGCTCATAATCCAGAGATAGATTAGGAGAAAGGAAAAGTGAGAATGACGAGGTGTCCACCATTGTGTGGAAGAATAGTGAGAATAAAAGGGAAAAAAGAGACAAGAGAAGATAAGAAGAAAATTGTAAGATGGGCAGTAGATGAAAAGGAAGATTGGGGAAAGGAGGAGAAAATGGAGGCGAATCATAGGAAGGTGGAGGAAATGGTACCCAAGAGGTTCCACAAGTGGTTGAAGGTATTCGGAAAGGTAAAGTCAGAAAGAATGCCAGTTAGAAAGGCATGGGATCATGCGATAGATCTCAACGACGATTTCAAGGCAAGCAAAGCGAGAGTGTACCCTCTCTCCAAAAATGAAAAGGAAGAGGTACAGAAATTTGTCGACAAGCATTTAAAGAAAGGTTACATCAGACCTTCTAAATCGTCCCAGACGTTGCCAGTGTTCTTTGTGGGCAAGAAGGATGGGGGGAAGCACATGGTTATAGATTACAGGAGACTTAATAAGCAGACGGTTAAGAACAATTATCCTCTGCCATTAATCACAGATCTAGTAGACTCTATGGGCAACAAAAGAGTGTTTACTAAGATGGATCTCCAGTGAGGCTATAACAATGTGAGAATAAAGGAAGAAGACAAGTGGAAGGCGGCCTTCACTACTCATGTGGGGTCATATGAACCAATGGTTATGTTTTTCGGGATGACAAATTCACCTGCCATATTCCAAGGCATGATGAACAAAATTCTGAGAGATATGATTAACAAGGGAAAGGTGGCAGCATTTGTGGATGATATATTGATAGGAACAGAGATGGAGGAAGGCCATGATGAGATTGTAAAAGAGGTGCTGAGAAGACTAGAGAAGAATGACTTATATGTGAAACCAGAAAAATATGCCTAGAAGGTGCAAAAGGTGAACTTTCTGGGAGTAGTAATGGGTCAAGGGAAAATCAAGATAGAAGAAGATAAGGTGGCAGGAGTATTGAATTGGCCAGTGCCTAAAATGGTCAGAGACATTAGAAAGTTCTTGGGACTTGCAAACTACTATAGACGATTTGTAAAAGATTTTGCAAAGTTGGCCAGACCCTTGAACAATTTAACAAGAAAAGACGAGAGGTGGAAGTGGGAGGAGCAGCAGCAGAAAGCATTTGAGCAGTTGAAGATGGTCTTCACAAGTCGACCTCTACTAGTTGCACCTGATCTTGATAAGGAGTTTAGAGTTGAGGCAGACACCTCCAACTTTGCAATGGGAGGAGTGCTATCAATTAAATGTGAAGATAGTAAATGGAGACCAGTAGCATACATCTCAAAGTCGTTAAATGAAACTGAAAGAAATTATGAAATACACGACAAAGAGATGCTAGCTGTAATACGATGCTTGGAGGCATAGAGGCACTTCCTGGAAGGAACTAGAAGTAAATTCGAAGTCTGGACAGACCATAAAAATCTGGAATACTTTATGAACAACCAAAAGCTAAATCGTCGACAAGCGCGATGGGCTCTATATCTGTCTAGATTTGACTTCGTGTTGAAACATATCTCGGGAAGCAAAATGGGCAAAGCAGATGGACTGAGCAGGAGGCCAGATTGGGAAGTAGGAGTAGAAAAGAATAATGAGGAGCAAATATTGGTCAAGAAAGAATGGCTAGAAGAGAAGAGGGTTAGAAAGGCAGAAGTAATCATAGAAGGAGTGGATCTGTTGGACAAAGTAAGGAAGTGTGAAATGAAGGATGATGAGGTAGTAAAAGCTGTGGAAGAAATAAAGCGAGCAGGAGTGAAAATGTTAAGAGATAAAGAATGGTGTCAAGAAGACAGCCTAATGCTGAAAGAAGGAAAGGTGTATGTCCCTAAGGATGAGAAGCTGAGAGCGGAAGTAATCAGGCTACACCATGATATGTCTGTAGGAGGACATGGAGGACAGTGGAAAACAGCAGAGTTGGTGACAAGGAATTTCTGGTGGCCAGGGGTCACTAGAGAGGTGAAGCGATATGTGGAAGGATGCAATGTCTGCTAATGCAACAAGAATTGAATACAACCACCAGCAGGAAAATTAATGCCGAATTTGATTCCAGAAAAGGGGTGGACTCATATAAATGCAGACTTCATTACGAAGTTGCCTTTAGCGCAATGATATGATTCAATTTTAGTAGTAGTAGATAGATTCATGAAAATAGGACACTTTATACCTACTATAGAAAAGACTAGCGCAGAAGGATTAGCACGCTTATTTAGAGATAACATTTGGAAACTACATGGGTTATCAGATAGTATAATCTCTGATAGAGGACTACAGTTCGTGGCAGGAATCATAAAGAAACTGAACTGCATGTTGAGGATCGAGACAAAATTGTCCACGGCATTCCATCCACAGACAGATGGTCAAACAGAAAGAATGAATCAGGAACTTGAACAGTACTTACGAATGTTCATCGATCATTGACAAGAGCAATGGCCAGAATGGCTAGGAACAGCAGAATTTGCCTACAATAACAAAGTGCACGCAGGAACCAAGGTTTTGCCCTTTAAGGCAAATAGTGGACAAGATCCTAGAATGGGGTTCAAGATGAGAAAGAAGGGGAAATATAAAGGAGCGGAGAAATTTGCGGAAAGATTGAAGAACATACAGGAGGAAGCAAAAGCAGCGCTACAGAAAGCGCAAGAAGATATGAAGCGGTATGTAGATAGGGAGAGAGGAGAGGTGGAGGAATATCGAGTCGGCGACTTAGTGCTACTCAGCACTAAAGACTTGAAGTACCAAATGGTCGGAAGACAAATGGAGAAGCTCACTGAATGCTTTGTAGGACCTTACAAAGTGAAAGCAATCATTTCTAGTAACGCAATAGAATTAAAGCTACCTATTACAGTGAGAATACATCCAGTAGTTAATATCAGTCGAGTACGACGGTACAAATCACAAGTGGAGAGCCAGAGAAAAGAAGCACCACAACCAGTGGTGATTGAAGGGGAAGAAGAGTGGGAGGTGGAGAAAATCATGAACAAGAGAAAGGTGTGAGGAAGGGATAAATACTTAGTACGATGGAAGGGATATACAGCGGAAAAAGACACATGGGAGAGTAGAGAAAATTTGAAGAATACAATAGAATTAGTAAAGGAATTTGAAAGGGAATATCACAGAGAAGAAGAAGAGGTGAGGCGGTAAGAAGCAGAAGAAAATAAGAAAGTGTTCAGCAGAGAGTTACCGGGAAGGTACATAGCTAAGTTACTCTATGGATGGGGTAATAAGAAGTATGACAGAGAATATTGGAAGTATATGGAGGAGAATTGGAAACAGTGGAAGAAAAATCTGTTCTCCAGATATAACAGAAACCCATTCTTGAAAAGAATGGAAGAGGAGGAACATGAGTACAAGGAAGGAATGATAGAAGAGTGGGACGAAGAGGAAAACAAGGAAGATCAACGAAGAATGGAGGAAGATAGGAAGTATTTGGAGGAATTAGAAGACAAAAACCAAGACATGGGTGACCTAAGGGACCCATACAATGAGCTATGAAGAAGTCCTCAGAACGAGGACCCTTGAAAGAGGGGTGGTGTTATAAAACAGTAGACGAGCTAGATGATCCATGGTGGCAGATTATTTTATTTCTTTTTCTTTCCTCATAATTATGTAATAATAAATGCGTGCAGGACATCATGACTCAAAAGAGATGCGCAGGATAAAATAGTTTAGATAAATACTTGTAAACACATATTCATGTATAAGTAGCCGAGCCAATTAGCGAGAACTCTAACAAGTTCTCTTTGTCAAACTCTAACTTAGAGTGTAAGTGGGGTTAAGGTTACTCAACCAAGACTTCAATTGTTACATCTTCAGATAATAGAACTGCATAAACCAACTCAAGCATCAATCCCAGATACTAAAGATAATCAAGTCATACATGCAACCAATCAAGAAGAAATAAATAATGTTCCACTAGCAATACGCAGATCCCGACGTGAACCTAAACCTACATCGCAGCTTCAGGAATCACTCGAGTATCTAAATCGACCCCAAACTTTTCTTATTGATACTGAAACATGAATATCAAATACCTTTAGTGAAGCTATGCAACACCCTGACCTTTGGTGGCAACCAATGGTCAAAGAATATAAAATGTTAAAGGAACAAGGGGTCTTCAAGCTAGTACCTAGACCTATTGGGAAGAACGTTGTCAGGTCAAAGTGGGTCTTTACTATAAAATAGAAGAACGATGGCACAGTAGAAAGATGGAAGGCATGAACTGTTGCAAAAGGCTTTACCCAAGTTCTGGGTGAGAACTATGATGAAATATATGCGTTAGTAGCTCGTTTGGATTCTGTCTGATTAGTATGTGCAATTGCTGCATCCCAAGGACTCCGATTGTGGCAGGTTGACTTTGTGTCAACCTTTCTTAATAGCAACAGCTCTTTTGACATCTACATGGAGCAACCGAGAGGATTTGAGGAAGGGGGAGACAGTAACTTAGTATGAAAACTTCAGAAAACACTTTATGGTACAATACAAGGTACCTATAATTGGGCCAAAAATCTTGACCAAACATTTAAACAGCATGGATACCATACTTTGTGAGCAGATCCCCAAATCTGCTCTAAACTGGTTGACAATGAATTCACACTGACATCTATATGGACAGATAACGTTCTTAGAGCATTTTCTACTATGAAGAGTGAAACTATGGCAAAACAGCAACTCAAATTGAGCTATGAGATCAAAGATATTGGAGAAGCCAAGCTGATCTTAGGGATGTGAATAGACCAGAATAAACAGGAAGATATAACCCTGTCCCAAATGGCATATGTAGAACACCTCCTCAAACGTTTCAATATGCAATCTTGCTCTCCACTTACTACACTATTACCATGCAGCCTATCATTGTCAGTTGAAGACTGTCCATTAACACCCTCAGAGGCAAAAGAGATGAAAAAAGTATCCTATCATGAGGCTCTAGGCTCATTAATATGGTTATAGGTTGCTACATGACCAGACCTATCCTTTCCAGTCAATCTACTAGCTCGGTTTGCTCACAATTTAGGAAAGGCACATTGGAACGCTCTGAAACATGTCCTTGGATACATAAAAGGGACCTTATACTATGGAATAACATACCAAGCAGGTACAAGTCTAGATTCAATAGAATATATAGACTCTGACTTTGCAGAATGCAAAAATACAAGACAATCAACAGCGGGAAACATATTTATGGTTGCTGGAGGACTAGTGTCATGGGAGACAAAGAGGCAGGATACTATAGTGCTGTTTACGGTGGAAGCTGAGTTCATGGTCTTCTCATGAGTAACAACTCAGGCAATCTGGATCTCGAAGTACTTTGGGGAGATCAACATACCCATTACAAAGCCAGTTCTTATAAATGCTGACAATAATGGAGCAATCTCAAACAGTACCAATTATAAGAATCATTGCCAAATAAAGCATATTGATGTCCAGCACTACTTTATTAAAGAGTGAGTTAATGCAAATGAGGTTACTTTTTGATATATACCAAGCTCAGAGAATGCAGTCAATTTTCTCACCAAACCACTTCCAAGAGATATATTATGCAGAATTATAGAAGTCCTGAACTTAAGAACAGAGACTCCAAATGCAATAGTTCAGAGGAAGTATTGAGCAGAACTACTGTACTTCGGGTAATATGACATCATATTACTTGTCATCATTCCATCATCTCCGATCAATACACTAGTGTATTTCATCTTCTTTCTAACTTCCTTTTCTTCTCCATAGAATGAAGACCAAGTTCCCTTATATTAACCTATTAGCCTACTTTTATGCCCTCAGTCATCTACCTTTATAGGTGACTCCTGAGACATATACTTCTACAAATATCCCAATAGTTAGCTTGTTATGTACCTGTATATACCAACTTTGCTATGTACTTATATACACCAACTTTTCCAATATGTTTTATCATTCTCAAGTTGACTTCTTATATGGTAAAGTAGATGAATATTCCTGGGTAGCTAGCCTTTATGTTTTGGGTTTTAAGTCTCTATCATATTGGTAGTTTGAAGAATATTGTGTATATGCCTCAAATATCATATTCTTCCATATTCCCTTTACTATTTGGTGTCATTAACTCATGCTTATGTGATTTCTTTGATTAGTTATTAGTGTTAATATTTGCACTTGCTATTGCATTTATCCTCAGTTCTGTTTTTATTAGATTAAGGTAACTACTATTGCTTTTTTATTATTTACATACCACATATTAATGTACTTGATAGAAGTATCTTGACAGGTACATTCAAGATAATATAGTTCTGTTTTTATCAGACTAAGAAGTGTCTTGACAGTAATGTGTTTGAAATCCACTTTTGTAATAAAAAAGAGTTGATTAAGTGAGTACAACAACTACAGTCCAGTTGATCATTGTAGAACTTCAAAGCACATTATTTCAGAAGATATTAGCAGAGATTTTCAGTCTTGTATGGTATGGTGAGATGACCACATGTCATGATAATCACATAGTCAATGGTGGTAATGAGCAGTAGTATAAAAAGAGTAAGAAAGAGAATAGTGGATAATGATAATATTAGTGGTAGGTGTTTGGTAGAGTATGACCCCCCAAGGATGAACCCAAGAGAGGATGGTGGTGGCCAAAGGACAAGAAGAGATGGTCCATAGTCATAATTCCAATCCTGAATCACATCATAGAGATTATTATATCAAATCTCCACTAAGGTCTGAGACTTGACAGTATTTATATTCTAACAAGACAAGAATAGGAAAAAGTCTCGGAATATGTGACTCTACCTGATTAGTAGTAGTATCTAAATTACTCTTTAAGATCATTAAAGATCTGTCTAGTATACTATTTCTTACAACAGTTTTGACACAAGCCTTGTACAAATTATCTTTCACAGAATTCTTGATTAGACTTTTAAAGCTTATATTGGCTAAAAATTCATGGTGTATCAATGTACTGAGTTATTTCCTACATTATTGGTAAGTTTTTTCTTTCTTACAAGTGACTCAGACCCTTGACCGTGATTTTATAGTTTTTTTCTGCCATAAGACCGGATATCTTAATTCCTACATAGAGAATTGCCAAATAGAGGCAGAGAATGCTTTTAACGGCTTGCATATCAGGAAGGAGCCGTGACATGGAGGTCAAGAATGTATCAAGAATGTACTCAATGCCGAAATAGAGAGGTCACAAGATACACGAGGAAAGTCAATCTTTTGAGCATGGATCGTGAATAACCCCATAAGTCGAACTTGGCCGATCCGTTGGTTCTGTCACTAAGGAAAAAGTCATAGACGGAGCGAAATGGGAAGCTCAAGAGTAGAAATCAGGATGACAGCAGTGAGTACAGTGAAGAGTCTTGCTCTGCAGGACAATTCACATGAGAATCTGTACGTGCATCTGGAAGGAGATAGAGCATATTTCACGTGGACAACATTAGCGCCCTAGCGATGCACTAGTTGCCGTCTTCTTTTGATGGCGGGAATTGGATCTTGGAGACACAACTTGGCCAGAGGCGGCTTGGAAAAGGAGGAGCGGGGATTGATAAATAAATTTAAACAAACCGCTGACATGATTCAGTCGCCCAGTTCAAAAGGAAGACTGCCATATCTAGCCAGTACAGCCCTAGCCCGAGACAAATCACAATTTCCCTTCAATCCAATGTGCAGATGGCATCCACGGAATAAGGCTCCAAGGACCAAGTCTGGCTTAAAAGATTCACAGTAATATTTGGGAGTGGGCAGAATAACTAACAACATGGAAGCAAGCGACCCTGTCAAGTGTAAACAAGGATAGACACCAAACAAACGTCCAAACATGACGGCCCAAATAAATAGAGCACACCCGGAATTCTCATCCCTTCTTCCCTATTTTCTCTCACCTCCCAAAGGGTCCACAGGCTGCGTAGCACGCATTTCTTTCTCTATATTTGATACCCTATTCATGTATGTCTGCTTGCTTGCCTGCGACCCCACATCTGACGCCTACCGTTCCAGCTTTGAACCACATTTTCATAATGTCTGCTACCGAAGTCGCCGCTACCACGTCTGTTGCTGAGGCGAACACTGTTGAAGTCAGCCCGGCTTCCGCTATTGAGACATCCAAGGTTGAAGAGGTCGCTGCTGTCGCTACAGTAAGTCACTTACTCCGCTCGGGAGCATTGATTTGACACGTTTCGCAGGAGGCTCAGCAGGAGGAGGTTGAAGAGACCCCGGCTCCGGCTCCGGCTGAGGCTACTCTTGCTCCAATTGAGGGTGAAGTTGCTCCCGTTGCCCCTGAGGCTCCTTCAAAGGATGAGGCCAAGCCTGTATGTGTTTCTGTCCAATCATCAGGTGTATTGATGTTTTATGTATTAGCAGGTCAAGACCGAGACCCCAAAGGAAGAGAGGCCCAAAAGCCCCAATCCGTTCATCAAGTTCTTCGCCACCATCAAGGACAAGGCGAAAGGTGCTCCCAAGTCTCCCAAAAAGGAGAAGAAGGAAGAGGCCGACGTGCCTGTCGCTGAGGACTCCCCCAAGGAGGAGACAGTCATTGCGGAACCTGCTGTTGAGACCCCCAAAGCGGAGGCTCATGCTGCTGACCCTGTGAAAGAGACGTAAGTTGAACATCAGCCGATTCTCACACTAAGATTCTGACGTTATGGCAGTGAGGCTATCATAGCTGCTCCTTCTACTGCTGATGTCAAGGTTCGTTTATCTTGAATCCCTTCTGCACGATTCTATTGACATGATCGTTAGAAGGTGGAAAAGAGAGAGGAAAAGAAGGAGGACGGGGTCTCAAAGCCGAAAAAACGTTTGTCGAGTTTCATTCCCAACTTCAGGTCCAAGTCTAAGTCTGAGGCTCCTACATCCGCCAAAGTTGATGAGAACCCTCCTAAAATTGAGGAACCAACTCCTGTAGCTCCCCTTACTCATCCCGCCTCCGATTCTACACCTGCTGCCGAGTCAAAGCCTCAGGAGGCCACTACTGAAACTACCCCTACTACTACTGTGAATCCTGTCGTCGCCGCAGCAGCGTGAGGATAGAGCTTTATATCAAGTTTCTTGGGTGTCCTCGAATGACTATGACGAGTTTTTCTTAATTACGTTTTTTCTTGCCCTTCCACTATCCCTTCTCCATCCCTTCTCCGTGGATCAATTATGTTATGTTTGGATTTGTTGCTTATGATTTTCATGACTAGCCTCACCTAGCCTCACCTTCAATACTTAATACTCGATCCGTTCGCTTACTCTCGACCTCCTGATTCTACTGGATCGTGCTTCAATGGCCGAAATTCATGACAATTCATGACTCATACCATACCAGA
>Ga0154005_100247_pt1 | contig 26964 bp, 24 predicted proteins | sample TSFL089MetaG_FD_104698 | JGI IMG/M metagenome (GOLD analysis project Ga0154005, IMG submission 104698) | Attine ant fungus gardens microbial communities from Florida, USA - TSFL089 MetaG | ecosystem: Host-associated > Fungi > Mycelium > Unclassified | place: USA: Florida, Lake Talquin State...
CTAACTTATCAAGAGAGCAGCAGAGAAGAACAACTACTCGAGCAACTAGGTGTCCTTTGGCTCAAACTTAAGTAATCATAAGGCTCCAAGCCAACGTATGAAGTGTCATGCAATTGGTCATACAAGGACCTCCAGGGTATGCCTAGTGGATCCGCTGTGAGGATCGATGACTAAACCTTAGGACGCCGGTAAACGCCGGTAAATCAATCAATGATACACCATGATTATTATTGGTACACCGGTACTTGGAGATTGGGACAGTCCCTCCTGTACCAACATTTTATTTCTATTATTTTCCAGTACTTTTCTAGAGGTAGTTGAGTCAATATTTCGCCCCTCAAGTCGCCAACACGATTGCAAAGCCCTCGTGTCTTGTAACTTTGGACACAGCATAGGTTGCCGACAATGTTATATTAGAAACAACTTTGTATACTGGACAATGTATCCTCAGATGAACGAAATTTTTTCTATCACATGCAGCTCCCAAGTTCGACAACTTCTTTGACTCCTGAGTCATGGTATTCCAGACTTCTACCTACTCGGAGAAATTACCAAGATTACATGTCTCATGCTTCTTGATCAAAGCCATGTGTTTCTGGGAGAGGGAGAGAGAAAGAGAATTCTGTATGCTACACCCGAGCTTCAGGGGTCAGCTGGAGTTGTTCCGAATTGGGCACGTGTTTCTGGGTTAATCAACACCATTGTAGTGAAGTACCTGCTAAAGAGCCCACCAGGTCTTTGTTCCTTTTGGAGCCATGGATTTTCTTCTGCCTGCTTTGACTGCTATTATCATTTTTCCGTGCTTGCTCCCGTGCCAAGGGCCGACTGTATCAAGAAGTAATAACAAAATGCAAATGGCCTAGAATATCCCCCTCTGATATCAATCGGGTTCTTTTGTTGATTCTCGATGGTGTAATCGATATTCTTAGAGAACTCTGCGGCTGAAAGCTGCCCAGTTGGGCAAGAACACCGAAGGTTTCATTCCATGTCTCTGGATCTCATCCATGAATGACGAGACGCGTTCAATATGTATTTGAATTCTCCATCATGAGAAATTACGCATCCATGATATCCATATTCTCACTGATTGTATTTTATCGATTTCCGTGTTTTCTATACAGTACATTTGTCTTTGCAGTATCCAAAGGTGGCTTGACTTAGAATGTCCTTAGATACAACGTTCTACAGATGGCATCCTGCAGCTCTGGAAAACGGTTCATCAAACTTCGAACAAAGGAGACATTCACGATAATTTACATAAGACAAAGATTAGACAAGGATATAACTACATCCTGACTAGCGACCTTTTTTTTCCTATACCTTATAGGTCGGGTCATGTTGTGCTGAATTAATCATTCCCGAGGTGTCCACATTTTCTTGAGGATGAACTTTTGAAGTTCATCATCATTGAGACCTCGAAGCGATTCATTGTGATCAACGCCCTGGGAAGGAAGTATCAGCCAGTTTCGAGAAGCTTGAAAGAATACGCAAACCTCTCGTTGAGCTACTCGGATGACTGCTTTGGCGATTTGAGCACTGATTTCACGGACTAGAGCATTGTGTTATGTCGTGTCAAAAAATGGCTTCTATGACATACTTCGTTCAATACGTGGGTACAGAAGACCCTGGGCACGTTCCTCGCTAGTCAGCGAGTCAGCCAATCCCAGAGAAGAGGCCTCGACCATGCCACCTGTCACAGATTTGACACGTCCGAGTATCGCAGCCAGACCCAAACCTATAAAGGAACACAGTGATGCAATGACAAGATGGATAAATTCAGTGGTACGGACCTGGGAAGATATACATGTTATTGCCCTGCCCAGGGTAAAGTGTAGTTCCCTGGAATGGCTGGTCCGGGAAGGGTGAACCAGACGCAAAAAGTACTGATCCGTTTGTATGCTGCACAGCATCGATAAACGAGCATTCCGAGAGTCGAACAGGGTTGGATAGAGGAAAGATGATGGGACGGGGATTGACTGATGCCATAGTTTGAATGACTTCCGGCGTGAATGCCCCCTGCAAGGCCCAGCACGACATCAGTGAACTGATCGCTGGCCGGGTGACCTGAAGCACGTACAGTGATAGTGGAAAGCCCAAGTAAAGCAGTAGGCTTCACAAACTTAATGATCTCGATTAGGTTGGTCATCGGAGTGCCACTGTAGTCGTCCCTCGAGAAATCTATCATACCCAATCAGACAGTGAGAACGGGAAGTCAAAGTTGACTCACATTTCTTGTGCTCTGCAATTTGCCCACGGGTATTATACACTAGTCCTTGCGAGTCCACGAGCCATATGCATCTACGAGCTTCTTCCTTCGATAAACCTTGGAGAGTGAAGAAGCTCGTTAGTTGTTGGGCTACTCCGACTCCTGCTGATCCTGCCCCAAAGAACAAGATGCGGTGTGACGACAGGGGTTGACCAGATGCCAACGAAGAGAGTTTAGCCGCATTCAGGAAGCCACTGAGGACGACGGCTCCTGTCCCTTGAATATCATCATTGAAAACGGGATATTTTTTTTGATATCGTTCAAGGTACTTGAAGGCATTATCAGTTGAGAAGTCCTGAACAAAAATGAGACACAATTTCTCGAAGGTAAAATGGCGGAAGGAAACTAAAATACCTCGAATTGGATCATCAACTTTGGAAAGGTGGTGGTCATTTCATGCATGAACTCGTCCATGAATTCAGTCATTTCCTGATCCGGAACACGTTTCTGACGCAATCCGAGATATAAGGGATCTTCCAAATATCTTTTGGTATTGGTACCGAGATCAAGACATATAGGGATGGTTGACTCTGGACGAATGCTGCAATCAATTTGAGCGGAGAATCATCGGTAAGTTGCAGATGCTTCTTACCCAGCACCAGCAATATACAAAGATAATTTTCCAATTGCAATGGGCATGCCATTTACACCCAGATCACCCAATCCAAGGATTCTTGATCCTAGTCATGACGTGATCAGCCAGCAAACCACACAAACCACCACACTTACCATCTGTGACAACGCTTATACGTGCTTCATCTATCTTCGGCCAACTGTTGATTACTAAAAACAGATCAGAGACATTCAACCCATACATATGGAAACACACCTTCACGAATCTTGCCTTTGTCCTTAATGGAAATGAACTGAAAATAAGGTTAATCATCAGATCCGTTCCAGTGATGTTCTGGACACGAACCAGCCCTTCTGGACGCCTGTAAATATGTGAATATTGCAAGCAAGCATCCCCAACAGTCGGTGTATAAATTATTGGCGTGAATTCTGACATGTTCTGAAGACAAAGCTTGTAGAACATCTGAGGGTTGTACTCTTTGAGGCTGGACAAATAGATATATTTCTCTATATTCTGATCTTTGGACCTCAGTTGTTCGAGACACCGCAGAACGTGGGAGGATTCTTCAAAAGCGGGTGGCAAAAGGCCACGCTTAGGTTTAGATGCTGTGTGACGCATCAGGAACCTTGATAGTGAAGAAAACAAAAGAGGCAAACGTTGTGGGGCCACCCTCAGCCTCTGAACACCATTCACCAAGTAGGGAGTCAGAACGATAGTCATGGTGGTACAGCTGAAGAGAGCAAGATGAAATAGAAATCTGGGGGAACTTGAAAAGCTTGGGGCTCGAACTTAAATATGATCCGCGATTTGCGATGCTACCGAATAACAATCCCTTTCGGTTTCAATATACACTTTGTCGGAATAGACCGCCTGTTGCCCAGCAACGCCAGTATAGATGAGACCAAGCATACACATAGGACATCAAATGTTTTGGCGAAGTCATATACTTGACAGTGATTATCGAATTTCCCAATGGCCTTTGATTGCTGGGCACTGCACTGAAATGAAAATAACCCACATCGACTAGGAGTTTCATGTTTACTCTGGATAAGGACTCGGGCCTCGTACGACTCACCTAGAATGGCGTGACTTACCCCAAACATATTTACATTTGTTGTCACTACCGTCAATGCAACTCATTCCCTCAACAACAGTTGTATGTGTGTCAGTAAGAACAAATCAAGCTCAGATGTCTGAGAACATGATGCATGGCAACCTATGGCGACTAATGCAAAGCCTGTTCGACAATAATCGTTTTCATTTTCGTCGATGAATTCCGGGAACACCCCTGACCTTTGGACTCAGAGTAATTGATCGGTGAGCCGGGGTACCACGATCAAAAGTTGATTGAAGTGCTCGATGCCATTTAATGTCGTCCAACGGCACCGATAAGAACCATCTTGTAGGGGCCTTCTAAAGTCTTCTCGCGCAACAACTTATTTATGACTTGCAAGGCTGGGGCCTAGTTCTCGGGACCTACTATTACTTGGAGGGTATTGTACGAATGGCATACTCACGCTCGAGATATCTTGGAAGCAATGCGCAGCCTGAAACACGGAATTCAGTGTTGTGTGGTTCTCAAATTAAAGCCATGACTGCGCTCTCGCGCCTTTAACTTCATAGAGATAAACCTTCTGCTCGTCTTCTGATGATGCAAACTCATCATCCGGCCGTTCGTGGCAACAGCATTTGAGGCCCAATGGCCCACATGGCCCGCAATCGATGGTGACTTGGATGGTGAGCTCAGCTTGATCTTAATTACAGTATCGTTCAATCCGGGACTGAGACTGTACTTATCGTCAAGTGTGCTTCCAATCCATCAACAGCGAACCCAGAGAGACCAACTATGATGACTCTCGGCAGCTCACTGCGCTCCGCAAAAGAGACCATCGACACAAACAGGATTGGACTATTACTAACCAATCTCAAGTCACGGCCGCGGCCATCAGTTTGCCCAAATTTCCCAAAGTCAAATTGCAATTGCCAGACTGTAATGTCACAGTAGAGAGCCAGCCTTGCTCAGTTTACCTATACTTTGCATCTCCATTGCTATTCCTGCTGATTTATCACGATATCAGGTGTTATTCACCAAGAGCTACAACAGGTGTCATGAAGAGCAGATATAGCTCATGTACAGCAGATTCCCAAGTCATTCAGACCGCTGTATCGCTGAATCTGTGTATATAGTGCGCCGCCTGTGTTGCTGAACCTAACTCTCCGGACATCAAATTCGTGTTCATTTTCTCCAGGGTTCCTTATATGAGGTCATGCGGATACTGCATACCGGCCCGTTTTACTGCATGGTTTCATCTCCATTTGTAGGATTGCCTTTGCGAGTCCCCATGGAAAATCGATCCTTGCATCGAGGCTCATATCATCGATTGGCACATTCACTATCCGGTCTTCGGAAGCGATATGCCGGTCCCCTTTCTCTGTCTCCTTTCATCTAGGCTTCTCCATGCTTCCGAGTTCTTCAACTGATTAGAGGGTGAGAAGGATTGCGCTTTATCTACTGATGCCACACCTGTGGTTATGTGTGGACCCTGCACTTGCGGAGTTCTGAGCCCTCTTTGACTCAGTGGAAATTGCCCAATATCTCTAGACTCCTCTCCTCATTCTCTAAATGTCTCTCTCATAGTCTATCGCCAACATGCTGCATACGATCGTCGACCTAGAGTCAGGATTGCTCTCATGGCTTGCATTACTTTGACAAACTCTATCCATCTACATATGATCGATTGGTCAATCTTCAGACAGGCCTTCTTGTTTCCGAAAGTTTGGATTCATCCTAATATTCGTATTCTCTGAAGTTGCCATATTTTTCTCATTAAAAGAATCTTCACTTCCTAGCACATCCTCAAATGACTACCACCGGGTTCTGATTTTCTTTGGAATCCTGATTCTTCATGTGAATGTCACACTCCAGGGAAGTTCGTTCGCCAATCATACTCAAGCCTCAGAATAATGTCCAGTGCATATTCCAGTCAACCTGAGGGTCTGTGCCCTTGAGGATCTGTCATTGTCATCTTACATCTCCCTAAGTAGGACATGCTTGAAAAAAATGAAAGTGCCCATCCTCTTTGGACTGGTAGTTTTCCTTGTCTTATACTTATTAAAGCCTGCTCTCAGCACTGGCAGTCTTCATGCCGTCAGAGTCCGGGGATCTCCAAGTACTATTGCCGCTGTTCGGCCCGATTGATCCAAGTCGACAATGGCTGTGGGATTGTTGTTGTTGTAATTTGATCTACATGAATGATCCTAACCAAAAGATTTAGAACATGTGTTGCAAGACCCTGATACATTTCTGTACGTACTTCGAACAGTCATATGTGTCAATGGCTTTCTGACTACCACTGACATTTTGGGACATGTAGCTCTCCCAAACGGGATCCTATTGTCTATATTGGTCTCAGTGACTGGCTATGAATAATACTTGATGGTCTAGGGTTCAATAAGTGTAGGAGAACAGAGTCGGTCCACATGAGCATGTGGTGTCCTTCAAAAAATTATGCTAGTATCTTTATCAAGGTACTTTGGCATAGATAGCATAGTGATGAATGTCTTATCCAACCGCCACTGGTACTCTTCGGGAATAGCCGGAGCCGGTGTAGCTTCTAATGTTTACAGTCACGTGAATTTCTTCCCAGTACACAGGGCTCTTTAAATGCGGCTGATCGCCAACGATATCACATTTACCATCAGTGTGAGATACCAGACCCGAGCAGGCAAGAAGCAAAGGAAGCATGTCGAAATGGTGTTCAAGTTGATTTCCACTTAAACGCCAACTAAACAAGACCTATTGACAGCCTGTGAAATAGGATGAAAGTGCTCACCGGTCCAGTGCTCAATTTTAGCGTAGCTGAAATGTTTTGGTACAGTTTGCGATATGTTCTTGTGGGCTTAAAGGGTCTGTCTGATCCAAACATCCTCTTTTAATATTGGTAGGATACCACTTGACACGAGGGCACAAAGCCTTTTGCGGGAATTCTTCCTTGAGTTATTATGTGAAAGTCGGGCTTGTGGATCCAGGTTTCTCGAAGATTCCCTAATTTGTATGTGTGAGTGACGCAGTGTGGTTCGACGAGTCGCCAAATACAACTCATTACTCGATATCAAACTGAACGATGATGATTTGCTTTATATCTGACTTTGATGATTCTTGGCTCCTGTTCAGAGGCAACTATTCGTTCAGGTCAGGGATACGGGTCAAACATTTACGTGGCAAGCTCAAAGAATTCAGGAAACCATCATCTGTCACCATGCGGACCCATTTCACGGAGTGCCTCTTGAGGATACAGGAATCATGCTGCCCTTCTGACCTTGGTCTTGGCTGTATTCATTGATTAGGATTCTTGCATCTGGCGTTGATCGTTCACACAACCTGTCCAGTTACTGGAGATTCCATCGCCGATATTCTTTTCTTAGTTACTCTCTGCCGCTCCTATCTACAACCCTTGCATATGAGCTTAGAATCGTTAACTCTCGGCCTGGATTTCCAGAAAGGAGAGACCCCACGGTATAGCATTAAATCACTAAGCTGCAGTAAGATGGTAATCAGCAGGTCTGTGATTACACCGGATGGAGTACACGCGTCATGATAAGTCGAAGATTGACCATTCAATGTATCTTATTACGACCGTATTGGAGCAGTAACATGTCCTTGACAGTCGGGACAGCCCGGACAATGGCAGAATTGAGCTTTCAGGGATCATGCTGCAATGGAAAAAAAAGGAAAACCGGTACAGGCCGAGTGTTCCTCCATTTTTCAGATAGGCGATGTTGCGAACGATACATGGTTCACGACACATCCCGAGGCCCCGAGCAGAAAAATCTGCTGCGATCATTGCAGATATTGCTTCATCAAAATGGAAATTGAACACTCTGAAAAAAGTCTGGCATCGGGACCCTCGGTCCGTATTTGTGCAATCCCCGCCCATCTTATGAAACTGCGACACTGCGACACGCTTTCTAATCTATCTGCAAAGCTGTAACACAAAAGTGCTCTTTTTTCTGTCAATTGTTGACTTGAAATGTAACAGGCGCACGTCTTGTTTGGCGAAGACAAATGCGGAGCTAAAACTCGTAATTAACCTCGAGTCCACTGTTCCGGTCCATAGCCGAAAACCACCCCTATTCTCCATGTGCGTGCAATGTATCGTCAGTAGCCTTACACCTCACCACCCCCTTTCCGTACTGGTCCTGAACGGCACCCAAGATCCGAGGAAGACGACGATTTCCTTTGAGAAATCACAACAAAAGAACCTGAGAATGTCCTATGTCTACGCCGTACCGAGAGCCGACAGGAGGATTGGAGAGAGACATGATGCAAGAGCTCCCATTGAGATATCGAACGAGTCGCAAAAAATTTACATGAGACAAACGCATTCCAGAAAAGCACCAAAACGTGGGTTCCTCATTTACCGGACTAAAGTCTAAATGTAGGCTATACTGCTTTAAAGCTTATTGGAAGAGGTGCAAGCTTGGGAAGAGAAGAATCTTCCCCTGTTACAGCCAAAGCGGCCTTGTGACACAATACCAATGGCTTCACAGATAGATCATTGACTCCGCAGCGCTGTCCTTATAGTTCTTAATCATCTGGACTATATATGACGAAGCTCACTATTGGGAGTCAGGTCGCGGAGCTTCTGAGCAATGTGTAAGGCAAGAGATGCCTGCAAAGTGGGCCTTCGCATAGAAAGCAAGCAAGGAGCTGTCAATCTTTTTTCTACTATTCATCTTACTGCCTCCAGATGATCTCACTACTACGGTGGTTATTACATTCCAAGACCAAGCAGTAACCTGAACCCGGCTCACTTTCTCACTCGCGGAATTCAAAAGACAACTATATTTGCCTACAAAATTCGCAGTGACATATCTCTGTAGATACCTCCATTTCTACCTTGTCTACATATTTAGGCACGTTCGCTCTCAGAGCAAGGCAATGACTCTATTCAACGACCCATCCAACCCTATACATTAGAGGAGTGGTCAGTAAATCGACCAGACATCGACAGGTACTCCGGTGAATAAAGAATAACAAGTAAACGGTGGTCTTCCATCGGCGATGAAGGACATAAGAACCGCAGGCCACGGAAGAAAAGGTTAGCACACTCAGAACCAAGTGATGATGTGAGTGTTCAGTGGATTTGATACCTATTCAAGGTACTTTCCACCTAGATAGATGCTGAGCCGCGCCTATTCGTAGGCTACTAGGCCACGTGTCATTAGGCTCGACCTTCATCTGTCAGCCCTCCCTGGATATTTTCTAGCCCATTTTGGGATACGAGCATGTTGAGCATGTTTGGGGCTTGCAGTAAGCTCTGAGTGAGTGCCAATATGAATGCAATATCAACGTCACCGGAGATGGCAAATTTAAGGAAAGAAAGGGTCAAAAAAAGAAGTGCCAGGTGAAACGTATGAGCGAGATGAGTCTACTCTGCGATCTGCGGCGTTTTGAGGCAAGTGAGAAGTGGAGTTGCTTCGGATAAAGAAGCATTCGACCTCAAAAAGTTGGTACAACGACATCATTATGCGTTCATCGCTACCGAAAAAAAAGATGGAAAAGAAGCAACAATGAAAACATCAGAGTCAGCTCACCCCATCGACGACCAGCAGTTCGCCGCATACATATTGACTCGCACGACTGGCGAGGAAGACCACAGGGCCGGCAAAGTCCTTTGGGTGACCCCAGCGACCCGCTGGGATCCGCTCCGAAATTTGTCGAAACCTCACAGGATCAGTCAAATGCTTCTTGTTCCTACGGATATTGCCATCAGTCAACGAGGGAATAAAAGGGCAAGTTCAAGGGCACTGAGAAGGCATGTTTCTGGGGCACGTTTGAAAATCAACAATGAAAAGAGAAAAAATATTTGAAGGTATTTGGATGTTGTGCTGCTCGTGAGATAAAACACCTTGGTATAATTTCTCTTGGCATTTATGTTCAGGAAACCATGGTCGAAAACAGGAACACTTCCAAGACGCATTTGATCCAGATGTAGTGTAATTATTGGAACCAAGGGCAAAAGAACTGAAGGTTGGATTGAGGTCCGGATATCTAATCATGGTGTTAGTCCTCTGTAAACAGATGGTACAATGCCCTCTTGACGAATACTCACTGTGAAATCAAACACTCATAATGCAAGTGACAAGCAAGCATGAAGAGTAATCGAGAAATTATACCCACATATCCGTAGCGATATACCCAGGGCAAATGCCATTGACTTGCACGTTGTGTTGACTCCATTCGTTGGCAAGTGATTTTGTGAGCTGTCCAAGGGCACCTTTGGCAGCGGCATACGCCGGAACAGTGATACCACCCTGGAAGGTGAGTAGGGAGCACATATTGATGATCTTGCCGCGTTTCAGAGGAACCATGTGTTGGCCTGCAGCTTGAGCCAGGATCCAACACGCCTTGAGGTTAACAGTGATAACCTAGAGGCGTAAAGTGGAGTCCAATTAGCTGGAGCAGAAACAATGAAGCCCGGGAGTACTTACATCGTCCCAATCATTTTCTGGAAAATCTACGGAAGGATTACGACGTTGGATACCTGCACAATTTACCAAAACGTGTATATGACCTCCCATGACCTCCACGGCGCGAGAGAAGAGGCCACGAACTTGGTCCAGATCTTCGAGGTCACAGTGGATGATGGTAGCAGATCCTCCAGCAGCGATAATCGCATCGTAAGTATCTTTATTTTCGAGGTTATCTGGAGCTGGGTGCCGCTGCACAAGACACATATTTGCTCCTGCCTGAGCGAGAGCAAGGGCACAAGCAGCACCTATGCCGCGTGTTGAGCCCGTGATAAGAACATTACTACCGTGAAGTTCGAAAAGAGAGAGGACTGATACGTCTGGAGTCGGATCCATAGGGAATGCAAATGAGATTAATTAGTGACCGACTTTTAAGTAGATTACTAGGGTCGGGCCGGCCAGTGTGCCAGATAGCCCCACGTGGGAAGACCAACTGGGATCTGACGACAGAACCCGACTTAGGAAAAGATCCTATCTCGAGGGTGACGGATGCCATGAGTGACACAATCGAGATCTGGGGTCGGTCGGACTGTCGGACCGGTTAGGTGTCTTTCATTTATCGACGACTGTCGAAATGTATTTAAATGCGTCAAATCCTTCTCAATTCAGCCAACTCAGCCATGTCTATTTCTTCACTCCCCACACAACAGTATGCTGCTGTTCTATACTCCGCCAAGGACCTTCGCCTCGAGCAGCGTCCTCTCTGGCATCCCAAGCCCGGCCACGTTCAAGTCGAGGTCAAGTCGACCGGTCTTTGTGGAAGCGATTGTATGTTTTTGTGATTTATCCGGGTTTCTCTTCTGACAGATCCATAGTACATTATTACAAACACGGTCGCAATGGTGATTTTGCAGTTCGCCAGCCTCTCGTTCTTGGTCATGAGGCTGCAGGTATCGTGACCGCTGTAGGCGCCGGTGTTACCGACTTATATGTTGGTCAACGCGTCGCCATAGAGGCCGGTATCATGTGCCGTGACTGTAATTTCTGTAGAGACGGCCGCTATAACCTCTGCAAGTCCATGCGCTTCTGCAGTAGCGCTTCTGCTTTCCCCCATGTTGACGGTACTCTGCAAAGCCGGATGAATCACCCTGCCCACGTCCTACATCCGTATGTTCTTGTTAAAATTTCTCTTCATTAGCTAATACAAATATTACTCAGCTTGCCTGCCAATTGTTCATATGAAAAAGCTGCTCTCGCAGAGCCCCTCTCTGTTCTTGTTCACGCTTCACGACGAGCCGGTCTTACTAAGGGTCACACCGTCCTTGTCCTGGGCACAGGTGCTATTGGTGCTCTTGCGTGTTGTCTTGCGAAAAGTCTGGGAGCTTCCCGCATTGCTGCTATCGATATCAATGAGTCTCGTCTAGATTTCGTCAGGAGAAATGGCTTTGCCCAACAGGTCTTCTGTTTCCCTCCTACCGATAAACCAAGAACGGCTGAAGAGCAACTTCGTAAAGCAAAGGAGAACGCCTCCATGGCTTTGTCTGCCTTCGGCAAAGATGATGGCTTTGACATAGTCTTTGAGTGTTCTGGTGCAGAACTGTGTATTCAAATGTCTGTCTATGTGAGTATTATTTGTTGATATGCTACCTAGTTGAGTACCATCGCACGACATTTGGTTTTCTGCACTGTCCTACGAACTTTTCTCATTCTCGATTCAATACTTTCATTCATCCTCGGATCGATACCGAAGAAGCAATCTGACATATTCTTTCCCTAGGCTGCCATGACCGGTGGCAAAGTCATGCTCATCGGGATGGGCACAAGAAATGTGATGTTGCCCTTATCTGCAGCTGCTTTGCGTGAAGTTGATATTCACGGCTCCTTCCGATACGCAAACACTTATCCAACGGCTCTCGCCCTTCTTAGTTCAGGTCAACTAGAAAATGTCGAGAAGTTAGTGACACATCGGTTCGGGCTCCAAGATACCCAGAAAGCTTTTGAAATGCTTGAGCGGGGAGTAGACGAAAGGGGCCAGCTGGTTTTGAAGATCATGGTTGGCCAAAGTTAGTTCTGCCGAGCCTAAATTTTCCTCGTGTTTTCCCACGTTTCCCCGCACGCATCAAGAATGAATTTCGGTTCGGACCATCATTGATAACTTTGGATCCTCGCATCGCATTTATGCTAATTCCTCATTCTCGCCTTCCTCTTCAGACTCATGTATATGTTCTAGTGGATGTACACTTGCGTAGCTTCTCTGGTATTTGTTCACACCTTACAGTTGACACTCATACTTCTACTGAATTGCACAAGAAATCTCTTTTCTACATGTGGCTGTATGGTCCTGTCTTTCGACTTCCCGGATCGAGTCTTGTGACAACTATCACAAGGGAAAATGTGACACCCTTTTCGAGGCGACGTACAGAAACCTGCAAGCCTCAATTGGAAAAAAAGATCGGTAGTTTCTCAGTATCACACGGGTATGACCAGCGTCCTTGTGAATAATGCAGTAGACAACCCATTATCATGGGGCTGGTTTTTGGAAAAACGTAAATGTCACCTCATAAAAACATGTATGAGGATTCTTGAGGAGCTTTCATCACCAAAACCCCTTGGTCACAGTGTCACCATTGCCATTATCACTACATGTATATTACTACGAGTTGTAGTTGACAAGCTCTGTATCAGGAACTACGATAAACTGGGCTTTTTTATAAATTGAGTGCAGACTATGCCACTATTGGTAGTTCGGGCCGGTATTCAAAAAGTCGTATCAGGATACTCGATTGAAGCAAAAATAGTTTGATCTACTTGGAGGACGTGATGAAGTCTTCATACTATACCAAATCTACAGGGACTGAAAGTGTAGGGAGATCTGCTGGCAAGTGAATGGATGGTTGCAGGTCACGGTCATCGAGATTCCGTGCGTGCCTTATCCTTGTCTGGTGAAATGAGGTGGTCTCCTTAAATATCGATGTGTGATTTTCAATGGTGCGCAAACCCGACATTCTGATGACCGTCTTTCATATGGCATGCAGCCGGTGAATCAAATGTCAAACCAAAACTAAAAATTTAAGATCAGGCTCTGAAACAGAATTAGAGTGCAGCGTTCTGTCTTTATGCACATTCGAGTACTTATGCATAAGCGACCTGTACCATGGCAGGCGCCGTCTTGGCAAAACTGTCCATCTGGAGGATAATACGTAAGTAGTTGTCTTCCTTGTGTCCGTGTCATCTGTTCTTGTAGTTTCTGCTGCAGAAGGCTTTCCCTGGGTCAAATATGCCATGATCTCATGCTTATCTGGCCTTGGCATTAATGAATTCCTTCTCCATAGAATCAGATACTCAATAGATATTCACCAAATACTTGGGTCCATCCCCATGAACAAGAGATTCAATAGTAGTCTGACAGAGCTATGCATATAATTTGATTCCGATAGCTAGTGCCTGAAGAATTATGATTCGCTTATTGCCTCGTACGCGCATATCTGGACATAGGAATCGAAAGTCAAAGCTAAAAATCCAATTGTATATCCGGAGCCGTCAAACTCTCTGTCCCCGTAAGGATGACAGTTAATAGAAAACTTGATTTAGATCCTGGGGTTGAGTGACAAGGATAGGTTTGATACTGTGTCTACATATGACTTTGCTTCTACGCACAGTAATGGTCCCAATGTAAAATCACCTTTGGTGGATGCTTACGATAAAAGATGTTAGTGTGGTGCACTCCTGGGTTTCTGATCGCCAAGCGCACAAAATTGTCACACGTCGGTCTTCGAAGAAGTACTGCTTGTCTTGATTATCAATTTGTCGATGTCATCAGAATACATCATAATGACATCAAGAATGAACGAGATCTAAGAGATGCATGCATAACAATAGCCTTTCCTTTAGGGATTAGTGAGGCTGAACTTCACGGACAAATACGGATCGGCGGCGGAGGACTGAATAGTATACAGTATCCATCTCCTCTTTTCCTTCTGCTCGGATATGAGATCGGCATAGAGATCTATTTATGGGGGGTACAAGAACTGGTACACCAATTAAGACTTTCCAGGCATGATCGCAAATTACGAGCCAATGTCTAATTTGATGAGTGGCTCTGAGTATTAATCTCATTTGTTTGTGTTTACTGATGTGGTTTCATTTTTGATTCCCTCCGGCCCGATGTGTTCCTTTGAAGTGTGGAACCTGGCCAATCATGGGTCTGTGCCACAAATTACCCTAGTATATACATTTTCACCCAATTTAAGAATGTTCTTTTTCCATTAGAACTGTAGGCAGCTACCTCCATGCATATGTACAGAGAAGGTATTGTCATGGTCCATGATTTTGGAACCTGGGAAAGTCAGTACATACTTGTTCTTTGTTAGTGGGAGAAGCAGCGGACACTGGAAGCAGAGAACAAGTGGGTCCCTCGCTTATAATTCTGAAGAATAGAAGGCTTGAGCCTGCATGCGCCATGAACCATAAATTACTTCAGGCCTCTTTTGGGGTGACATATATCCAACAAGAACTTCCCTAATCCATCGAAAAAGTAATATTTTCATGGAAACGTATGATTTAATGGTTTGACTGATTGATGAATGGTCAGGGTGGGACTCTCAGAACAAAATACCTTCAGCGGAAGCACACCGCGTTGGAGTGTGATCAGCTCGTGTTTGTGGCGTGAGAAATTCCAAGAAGACCTCCGTGGGAGATCTCCCGCCTTATCCTCGAAGCCATCGTCGCCACTCCATGGACAAAAACAACCTGAGATGCATCACAGCGCCAATGGTTGGTCAATCAGACCTTCCTTTTCGTGTTCTATGTCGTAGGCATGGTGCAACCCTCGCTTACACTCAGATGTTGATGCCAGATAAGTTGCTTAATGAGCAAGAATATCTCGAATACCATCTCAAAGACCTCAAGACTTCAACTGATCTTGGACTAGAGCAACCTGTCGTCGTTCAGTTGTGTGGAAATAATGCTGAATCTATTGTCAAAGCAGGTAGAATGCTGCAAAATCACTGTCAAGGGATAGGTAATATGTGGTTTTTGAACCAATACACTTGGCGGCTCAATCACAATCAATGGGCAATTAGATTTGAATCTCGGGTGTCCACAAGAGCACGCTCGGGATGGGCATTTTGGTGCTTACTTGTTGGGTCAGAATGATTGGCCTCTAGTTGAGAAGATAGGTATGAGAAGCTATGAGGGTCCTGGGAAATCAAAATCTAACGTATTCTGTGCAGTATCTTCTATGTCAAAGTCGTTCGTGGTCCCTGTCTCTGTGAAATTGCGCTTGTGTCAGCCCAATGTGAAGACGGTGGAACTTTCACAGAGACTGGAGGGCTGTGGAGCTTCGTGGGTAACACTCCACGCACGGACAGTATCTGCTCGAAGGCGACGACAAGGAGCCGCAGATTTGAGTGAAGTTAAACGGTTAAAAGAGGGATTGTCTATTCCAGTTATCAGCAACGGCAATGTTCGCAATCATGCCGATCTACGGCACAATCTGACCTTGACTAGCGCTGACGGGCTGATGGTCGGTGAAGCGCTACTGGGAAATCCTTAGTAAATATTACCTATCTACTGCAGTCAAACTTCGACTATCTAATAAATTTGCTCAGCATCTTCACGGAGGTTGTACCGGATCCAGTGAAAATATCTATGGAATATCTCGCTCTTTGCAATGAATATCCTGAGATCACTTCCCTCAAGGGTGTCCAGACTCATATCCGACATTTTATCCGATTCCAATTGTGAGAGTTGTCAACTGTTGTCTCTCCTTGTCCCATATAATCATTCGGGTCTATTTCTAGTGGGAGACGGCCTTGGTTCGACAAGTTTGGAGTCGCATTGTTGGCCACAAAATCGGTTCAAGATATTGAATACCTTGTACACACCAAAATTGAAAGATGGTGTGGGCACAATTTCAGGTGTTCGAAAACAGATGATGCAGCCACCGACATCGGCACGCGTTATAGTCCAGGTCTTTCAACTGAAACTATGGATTTATCGCTGGTTGAATGAAAAAAATTATGTCAGATTTGGTGCGCAAGATTTTCTGAACGCAAATTTTATCTTCCAAACGAGAGACCATGAACAATTCTGCCTAGTTGCCTCAAAATGTTAAATCCGTGTCTGTCATGCGGTCATCTGATCAACTTGATCAGCTTCAAAAGTCATAAGATTCCTGATCGAGAAATAAATTTCAGACAATGTGATTCTATAGAGCTCAAGCATTTCTTCAAAGACACCAGAGCGAAAGACTCGGGAACCGTATATATGACTTGCAATCTTTCTGGCTACTGTGAGGCTACGAGTTACGCACCAAGACAATGTGTTTCGGCGCCCAGGCATACTGATACGATCTGTAAATAGAGAAGTTGTCATACCGAGATGGTACACTTGTGTGGTCTGGCAAAGGTGCTATAATCTTTAGGCTGTGGTTGCATGCTTACCCACAAGATTGGTACCTAGTACTGGAGAGAACGGAATACTGTTTGTCCAGCTGATAGCGGATTAAGCTGCAACAATACTCAGACTTGTAAAATGCAGATTACCATAGAAAATAAATATATTCACTTATCAATCATACTCTCAGGAGACGTTCCACAACAGCCCTTCACTGTTTATCTTGTTTGATACTACCTTTCATAGATTTTCAGGACAACAACCATGAATTAATATAGAATATCTAGACAGCCATGACTCAAGTGAAAGATCAGGGACGCCAGGGACACAAAGCAGCCAAAGCCCCAGGTGGAAGAGGGGTATGACAATCACGCAAATCGATATCAATATACGAGACGAAATACGGACAGGAGAGGAAAAGGCATAAAAGTGACAAAGACGAGATGAAAATCCAACATTTTTACCGTTCAATCCTTAATTGCTCACATAGCGTGGAATTAAGCGGGTGCCGTGGTGACAGCAGCGGGAGCATTCGAGGTAGTATAATCCTACAAGCCTGATGTCAACGCTAGACCTTGCACTCAAACAAAGGAAGAGACGAACCTCCATCTCAGCATCCAAATCGGCAGCCGACTTTGGCGGCCTGTTGCCCCCTCTAGCCCGTCGGCGTCTCATATTAGTTCGTCCAGCAGTAGTCCTATCGCATTGTGCGATCAGTCTCATCGGGATCGAAGATAGGCAATAAACCAATCATACTTCATTTGAGCACCGTTCATCGTAGGTGCAGGTGTAACTCTTGCAGATAGGGGAGGGGGGCGCGAAGGATCGACAACAATTTCAATCTTCATCGGTCGCTCTGTTCAAGATAAATGTAGCGGAAGAGAAGAGAGCACAAGCGATCAGTTTCAGGTTGACACAAGGGACGCGAACCAGGAATACAAAAGGCGAGTGAAAGAGGGCGTAGAAGTGAAACACATCAAGGGCCATTACCAAAATCAAAATCCGTGGCTTTGTCTCTGTTCGTGGAATACTCCCTTTCCAAACGTGCTGCATCATATGAGGATTCCTTGAGAATACGACCACTTGAGTACCCGTCATTACTTTGAACCTTGCCTGATCGACTTATGCGCATAGTTGAATGAATACCACCACCACCCCGAAATGCCGACGGAACCCAGTCATGACCACATTCGAGTGGAAAAAACCGCAAATACGGAGTCAGATACAAAAACGCCTACTGATTGGCGAACTATCCAGGCGGCTAAGACTCGAGAAACCTCAAGTCACGTCAACTGCAGGAAACAAATCCCATGTACAATTGACAGCCGGGAAGGGGAGGTGCTACTGCTACAGTTGCAACGGCTGTGATGTGCTGATCACCATGTCGCATGCGATGTGATTGTACAGACAACGATGGACGAACAAGCAACACACAAGTGCGTCAGCAAGCAGTGACAAAAGGTCGACGCATACATGCTCATGTCATCACGCCTGCCTGTTCGACCAATCAAGCAACCATCCCAAATAACCCCTCCCGAGACAAGGGACCAAATTTGAGACCGCCTTGAATCGTAATGGGTGATAAAACCCAGCTATGGGCCATGGACACCAACACAGAACATCTCCAAGGGATATTGAGAAATCCAGCAAAGTATCCATTGACTAGGGATTGACTAGGGGTGGTGAGTCTTGCACAGCAACATATTTGGCCACATCTTCACACGAATGAACAGAGACAGGGAGCCACGACGATTCAGGCGCTAAGTGGGATACGTAGAGGATAAGGGGAAAGTAGAGGGTGTCGAAAAAGAGTGATCAAGAAGGGGTAAGTGGGAGGGGACACTAACTTCCATCGATCAATCGATTGTGATATTGTGAGTACGCTTTATTGGCATCACCCTTCTTCGAAAAGGTAACTGCAGCGACACCCTTGGAGCGACCAGATGCATCATGACTGAGGTTGACTTCCTTTGTAGGGCCAACGGTTGAAGTGAACAATTCCTGAGTATTATGACGTATCAGTCTCATGATCAATTCGGAATTGAATAAACCAACCTTGATTTGACCCTCGCTCACATCAGCTGGCAAGTTAGAAACAATGATCTTGTCGGCGCTTGTAGGCACAGTATGGGCGACAGCAAGTTTTGCAGGGACAGCAGCAGCAGCAGCAGCAGCGGCACGAGCACGGGTCGCGGGGCCATTTCCAAGCAACTGTGTTCGCGCAGTATTGCGACGAGGATTGACACGGCGTTTGTTGGACCTATTGGAGGTGATGATCTAGTCGAAATGAATTGAGCAAGCTGCAGCGACATGGTGAAAACCAACCAACCTCTTCAAGCGACTTGTCCATGGTCAGACTAAAATGTGAGGTTTTGAGAAGAAATAAAAAGGCGTGGGATGTGTTTAGAAAGGGAGGTGGTGGTGGAAGGGAAGAAAGAGATGGCTGCTCTGCGCTCAAAATAGGAGCCGGCGGAGTTTGAAAAGCATGTCTCTGTGTTTGGCTCAGTTTACCTCTGCTCACCATCTACGATGTCGCACGGACGCGGAACAGGTAGAGGTGGTCGTGCAGGCGGAAGAGGCGGCTTTGGCGGAGCCACAGCCCTACCGCCTATGGGTCTGTCTTTTGCGGATATTCAAAACCTTTCGCGGGATCCAACTCAGTTTTATCCAGTGCGTATCCGATTCATATTGCGCATGTTGTTGACCAAAAGGTAGTCCAGGCATTTACCTGTATCTACAGATTTAGGAAATGATGAGCAGAGCATCGTTCAGCTTCAGCTTGGCTTCTCTCAGCGCTTGCGTAATTCGCCATATTATGTCGTTGAACGCACACGGAACAACGAGCTTTCTCGTTATTCCGACAAGTATCGTCCCTCTCAAGGAGCTCAAGTCACCCTCAAAAAGCGTGATCTGAATCCTGATTTCTTTCCAACCGAGGTGTTCGATGATTTTTTCAGTCCACCCAGAAAACGAAAATGTGATCATCTCCACTGTCGTTTTGATCGACTGCTCATTCCTCAACAGCCGAAGCCAAATCAGGTTTGTCTAAACATACAATAAATCTGGACAAATTTAATGACGAGGAAAATGACCCGGTATGTTAGCCTCTCTACCTCCCCTGCTGATACTCACGACGCATAAGGACAAATCTGACAATGACCGTGGCTCTCAACTTTCAGATGAGCAGGTTGAAGATTATGATGTCGATGAAGAATATGATAATGACTATGCAGAAAACTATTTTGATAATGGCGAAAATGATGATTTTGATAACCTCGGTGATGGTGGGGGAGGCGATGAGGGTGGAGGCGAGTATTCTCTTCTCAAGTGCTTCAGGTCCCTCATTTTCTCCGCAGGCATGGATTATGATTAAGCCTCTTATTCATTTCTCTGCTTCCTGCACGCATTTCGACTATCTCCCTCTGCATCTCTATAATTTATCAAACCATCTTCTGTGAGTCAACACAAACAAGATAGCTCATGCCCACGACGCCAATACCTAATACCTACAAACTAATCCCTCATTCGCCCTTTGCCCTTTTCATCTACTAAATCCGGTGTACTGTACAGCGTAGCTGAACCTATTGACGCCAAACGTCGTGTCTGTGGTGGTCTAACAGTTGAAGGGCTTAGTATTGGGCTTCCAGGTAATGATGATATTGTAGTAGATGGTGTCGGAGGTGGCTGATCTATACCGTTCGCCTCCTTCAACAAGAACTCAACCCATAGACGGGAGAACGACTGATACCATCAGTATTCAGCCACACTTGAACTGATCGTAGATCGCTCACCTCAGTCTCATCGATCTTCTTCAAGTCTGGGTTGTTTCCTCCCCTACCATCTGACCGAATTGCACTCTTATGGTGATTCGTCATATGAGATCCAGCTCTTTGTAGTCCCGCCTTCTCTCTTTCTTCTTCACCCCAATTTAGAATTGAACCCAACAAGGACAACATCTCGAATCTCTTAGTATCCGTACGGGGTGTAGCCAAGAACTGTAACAAAATGTTTGTAACCAGTCGGATATCGACGGAAGATTTGGTTTCTGTGGAGGAGCGACGGAGGCGACGGAGAGCTTCAATCAAATGCTCGTTCATGATGACTGCTTCGTGTCGTAGCTTTCCCATCAGAAGATTCTTCTCCTTGAGCTCTTTCTCTAACTGGAGGGTACGGGAATTTATAGATTCAGACTCTTCCAGTTTCAGCTTTCAGATCATAGATAAGTTAGGGCAGTCTCTCAACATGGAAAAAACATACTTCTGCACTCAGTGCACGGGATTTGAATTCTGCTAGTGATAATGTAACCTGCCCTAGTTGAGTTTCGTAATCTTTAACAGCCTGTCGTAATTCACGATCTTTTGCTAGACGCCATGACCCATATTCATTAGCTACAACCATTGTGAAATATTTTGATATCACCCACCAGCCTGAAAATCCTGTAACACGGATTGCAAGTTCCTTGCTTTCTCCTTCTCCCTTTTCAACTGTTCAATAGCGCCTTCCCCCTCGCCTCTAATCATCTCCAACTCCCTCCTTACCTCCCCGCATTCAACTCTAACTTCCTCCACGATAGCTGTTTCCCTTTCACAGCTTCTCTTCCATTCATCTCTATCCAGTCTTGTTTGTTCCAATTGGTTCTGGAGGTCACGGACTTCACGCTCATGGTGGAGATTTTCTTGTGCTGAGAGTTGGACTCGAGAGCGAAGAGCATCGTATTTAGTATTAGCAGACTCGAGCTCGGAGTTGGAGGTTTGTAATTCAGATTGCAGGAGGGCGAGGGTGGAGGAGAGGTCATCTCGTTCGGAGGTCAGTTGACTGATGAGTTGCTCTTGACGATCAAGTTCTTCCTAGTGTCGACAGCGTTATTACACACAGTAGCCAGAGAAAATGGGTCAAGAGTATTTTAAGTCAATGAATTGGTAAGTAAATTAAATCTATAGTTGCGTACAGCATCTTGTTTGAGTTTGGCGCCTAAAGTATTCCGTATATTCGATACTTTGGACAATAGAGTCTGGTGTTGTGAAGCGAGAGAGTCTTTCTCTTCTTGTGTTCTTCGCAGCTCCTCACGGAGTTGAGATATCAGGAATTCTGCGTCAAAGTTTGTGTGGCTATTTGGTGTTGGTGATTCCGGTGCTCGTGATGATTCTGACATGGTTGAAGGTGCCGGTGAAAGAATGGTACTAAGTATTATTACTGCCGTACGACGTAGTGATCATAAGTTGAAAGGCCTAATCGTGGCAGCACGTGGATTGAATCATTAGAGCGTCTTTGAACTCTTCAACAGTCAACACCATTTCACCTGTTTTACTTCGCCAATCGCGGGATATGAGGACTTCGCCGAAATAGTCATATTGCAGAATTTCTTTTTACATGGACATCGAGATACAGATACAGCTGCCGCGCAACAGGATTCTTCGATACATGTTCATCTCCTTGCGACTGGCAAGAGGATGACACAGGCCTCATGAAGTCCATTCATGAAAGCCATCAGCATGTTTACATCCCTCATTGTCATAATTCTTCCTGCCAAAAAAGTCAATCTATTACAACTCTAGTGACAGTTAGCTATGTGTTTTCTGAATCAATGATATTATGTCACTCTAAGGCTGATCTCCAAGACTTGTAGCAGGTGAACATGCATTACTGGGAGTAAATGAGCAAGGTGCATATTTGAAAGATGATCTGATTAGTAATCTAAAGGGATAGACACGTTGTGCTGAAACGCATTCTCACATCAGATGAAAATTTGAGAGACAGAGAGAGGGTTATAAAATTGGCACCTTTGCTACTTTAGTAACTCAAAAATAGTCCACGACTTAAACCATGAATCATTTGTAAAAAAATCAATAGCACATGGGAAAATAAGATCCACCAAATATAATCCCCTGTTTGATCTAGTCTCTCAAACATCCTGTGAAATTCGATTTTCTTGAGAGTAGGTCATATACAATAGCCATAGTATGATACACTATTCAAAATTCATTCTGTTTGCTTATTAGTACTGACTCAGAAACATTAGTCCTTGAATAGAGCCTAAGGGGATATTGAATAGTGATGTTCACATTCACCTCACCCAGCATGCTGAGGAGCCATTTACCAATCTTTGTGGTGTACAGCATCTGAGCATCGCCGAAGTATTGAACGCAAGAATACACCCCGCTATTACCACTTCGGATGTGACGATTGCCCCTCAAATTCAGGCACAGTCTGTGGTTATTGAGTTCAGGGCCCCCCGAATTCGGTTTTCCCAATACCTAAGAGAAACGTCAGTCAACATAACCTCAGAAGGGAAGAATGGATTGACTTGATGCGGATGGTATCGTGTTCATGAGCAAGCATCTTCCAAAGCTATAAGGAAGAGAGATTACAAACAGCTGACAAAACTGAATTGAACTCTCACTTCAACAGCTTTCAAGATATCGTCTTGATCACCAGTCTGTTCATGTATATCCGCCAGAAACTCTAGGGCATGGACACAAGGTAACTTGGCATCAGGAGGTGGTGGAGGGTTCTCGAGATCAACTATGTCAATGCATTGGGAGTCGAGAGGAACGGTGTATGGCTTGACAAATTGGACGAGGAGAGAATAAGGTAGTTTCATGTGATCCAAGATACCGCGAAGATAGTTCCATGCGGATGGATTATTCGGTGCGAGGGAGATATTTTGTTTCGTGAAACTATTCGATGCATGAGATTATAGGTATAATGATTTGAAAAGACGTACGTCAATTCTCGCCTAGCTACTCTCGTTCGATCTTCTTCACCTCGCCTTACACGACAACCATAAACAACAAAGTACCGATGATTCCATGCAGAGTTGTTCCTCACGTCATCACCGATAGCGTTTTCTATGAAATCTAGTTCACCTTCCCATAGATCATCGTCATCGACAAAATGAGCCAACAACCATTGACGGTGAGACCATGTGTGATAGTTCTTTGAGTCTTCCCGAAGGCATTTCTCAATGAATTTGAGCTCAGGTACTGGAGTACGGAGATCTGTTAAGAGCAATCTACGATGATGCCATACTTGATATGTTTTGAGATATTTGACCGCGAGCTCGTCCATTAAGGCTAGTTCAACTTCGAGCGAGGATGAGAGAGCGAGGAGGGTTTCGTAGCGGTATTGCCTATGTTTTGAGTACGAGATGAGGTAAAAGGAGAAAATATGATATAGAGCCCACCATGCCGTGTAATGTGCTGGATTGAGACGAATTATGTATTCTGTGAGCTGTAGAGCGCGTTCGCTGTGCTCCTGAGATTTTACAATGGCACGAAAGTAGTCAGTGGCATCTTTGTCTGTCAAGAGTTAGCTCAAAGAGTATCATGAAATCTCATAAACGAACATTCAGGAGAATAGAGGATCTGCGCAATGGGACTATCGGTTTCGTACTGAGGGATTGGAATTACGTCTGACCATTCCGGCCTTTCTGAAAAAAGCAGTGGTGTCTGTCCTTCAGTACTGCTGCAGGCTGACATGGTTATACGTTAACAAAAGAGTAACGAATTTATGTCACATGGAGATTGCACGATCCTGATTGCCCCTCACATTCTGTCAACCTACACGGCTAGATCTACATTGTAAAGACTCATCCAGCTTAGATCTTGCTTAGATCTTGACTGTTATTCTTATCAGTACAAAACCATTCAGGAACCATGTCTTACCCTATGGTCGCTGCTGGACTGGAGACTGAACCTACCTCTGAAGGACACTGGGTACTTATGGTAGTAGCAGAGTAGCTGATGGCTTCATGACAATGTATGACAAAATGGTGGTAAGACTGGTCGAAACGACTCTAGCGGTATTATAGATGTCATGTCTTGCTCGTGCACCCCCAATCTTTGGCCTGTTGCAAGTCCATTCAATAGTCCCATCAGCAGAATGCTCATTATCGAAAAGTGTAATCAGAAGAGAAACATAAAGCAGAAGATTTCAAAAATCTGTGGCCAGGACGAAAATGTAGAGCAGACAACAGTGGGTGACTCTTCCTGTAAGCGGTCTGAGAAAATTTGGGATCTCAATTTTCTCAGAATGGTCTGTGCCGAAATGCTGGACATTCATTTGACATTCCCAGATGTCATAATATAAGGAAAATCGCCAGACTATCTTCCAGACTCCCCTTGGATACCCATTCTCAGAATTTAGATTCCTAAAGTCACCCAGTGCAGATGATAGCATAGCGTTCAATCTGTATGTACAGTAATTGTTACTCGTGATAAATACATAGCATGGGAGCCAAAACAAATGCCAATCATAGGATATTCGATGTCAAGTAGTCAATTCGAGAGGCCATCATGGAAACGACAGTATATAAGGTATCATTTCATCCCTCCAATCGCATAATCTTGGTCCAGATTTCCTTTGAGGATTGTTGCATCGAGCATCTAATAGACCTGAGAATCTCTGTAGTATGCTGGAGAGTGTTCGATTAGCAGAGTGTTCGTAACGCTTTTCATGTGTCCTGAGGATGTGCGCAAAACGGAGAGGGGGTCTGGAAGTTTGATCCAAATCACCAGCACGCAGTACACGGGACAATGTCTCAGAAAAGGCTGGGGAACCAGGATCGGTGACCTGTTTATAGTTGGCTTTAGTTGCAGCGTGGACAATGGTTTGAAGTGTAGGATAATGAAACACTAGAGATCCAGGAGTGCCACAGATAACAGGACAGCTAGGGTTCGGACAGCCAGGTGGGTTGATTCCTGTTGTGGGGTTCTGACACTTTCCATGAAAATACGAAGGGAATATGGCCTGCTTCAGGAATTCATGTGCAGTGTGACAGAAGGTTGAATTGATTGGCTCCAGAAGGTGTAGCGGTTCCTCTACCGAAAGCGAGAAATTTTGGGATATTTCCGTGGCCTTGTCGGCGGAAGATCGACAAGCCTCAGGGAACGATTGAGGACATTTTGCACAAGACGACTCACAAGCTGAGAGAAGACAGATTGAACAGGTTTCGAGTACTTCTCGATGAACGCTGCTGTGATCCCAGTCTGGCAATCCCCCTCGCAACAAAGAGCAGAATGCAGGACCGTAGATAGTAGAAAGGCGAGAAACAAAATATGGACCATTTATAGAGATGACAGTTGTGTGGTTCCAGATAGACGCTGACCTGTGTCGATATCTAGAAGTCAAGTCGCCGCTCGAATTGGGATGTCAAGTCACCTGTCTCTAGAATTGTCACGCAGTCACGCTCTACAGAAGTTGTCGCCGTTTCTTACACCCAGTAATCAACTCATATCAATACTCGTACAGCACATCAATGTGGTAGCAAGCAATATTGCATATCAGATTCTCATTTCACCTTTTCACTGTACTCCTTCTCCCAGCTCTCAGTCATCCACCGACCGCGCACGTTTGCCTTCTGTGGATATTACGTCTATATACTTCAGATTGACATCTTGCTGGAGCCTCAACCCATCCAACAACTGCAGTTGCCTAATTGAACCCAGTCGGGAAAGGCAAGGGTGTCCACTTAAAAAAGCGCAAGAAAGGCGATGAGCCTCCAGTATTGGAATGCCCCAAGATCATGCCACCCAAGCCACCTTTCACCTATGCACCTATCAAGGCTATCGATGGCAAGGCTACTCTGCAGGAAATCTAGAATTGGATTATGACAACCTATAACTATTATAGATAGTGCATGGATGGTCCGTGAATTGCTATCCTTTTCTAAATATGTCGCTGAATGATTTTCATAGAGTTCTGTGCGGCATAATCTGTGTTCTGGTCGTGCTTTTCTGAGAATGGAGCGTTGTGGCGGGGACAGAATTTTTTCTGGGACCGATGACAAATATGTGCAAATGCTTGAAGAAGCTAAACTTTGCAGGCTGCAGCTCAGGGTGCTAGAACAAAAGATAGACCAAGTCAGCCTGGAAAACGCAAGGACAAGCGTACGCCTTTGGATCTGCCGCTAAAACGGAGCGCCTAAAGGTCCCCCTTCCACCTCCCCTCACGTCAACTCCACTTTTACCGAAAGCATTGTCTGTGAATGCACTACAATCATCTACTCTGGTACACGTGCCTAATTCTAGCAAGATGCGACGATGGTAACATGATTGTTTTTTTCTATAGCAGTATCAACATCTGACAGCAACCTTTCCCACTGTAGGAATGTTCTAGCCTTTTAATTCTTTTTATTGGCTTATCACTTTTTGCTTTCTTTGTAGGTGACTCCATTACATCTAATCCCACAGCATTTGCCTTCATACCACCCATAGCTCCCCGAACCAGTCAAAGACGCCGGGAACGCACTCTCCCA